>Ga0114918_10002591_pt1 | contig 16169 bp, 6 predicted proteins | sample LantaG_FD_87015 | JGI IMG/M metagenome (GOLD analysis project Ga0114918, IMG submission 87015) | Deep subsurface microbial communities from Baltic Sea to uncover new lineages of life (NeLLi) - Landsort_02402 metaG | ecosystem: Environmental > Aquatic > Marine > Oceanic > Sediment | place: Baltic...
AAGCAGTATGCAAGTGTTAGTACAATTTCTACAAATATCGTTAGAGATAGACAGACAATCTTGCCAGAGGAAGAGCAGCTAACAGTAAATGCTATGAGTCAGCCTGAAACAAGCAGTCTCTATACAGTCGATTATGACTTCGTCGCTCCGAAAGAGGGGGAAGTAATTGAGGCAGAGTATGTATATAATGATTTGATTAGAACAGTATCATTAGCTGTTGAAGAAAGAGAAGACGCAATAGCAGACGTATTGGTCAGAGAAATGATCAAACTTCTTATTCGTGTAGAAGTGAAGATCGGAGTAGCTAGAGGAGCAGTCTTTACGAATGTAAGAAACGAAGTAGAAGTAGCAATAACTCAATATTTCTCAACTTTCCCAGAGACAGAAGAAGAGAAAATAGATTCTTCTGATATAGTGACTTTAATAGGGAATGTAGAAGACGTTGATTCAGTAACACTTGTTACATTTAATGAAGAACCGTTAACTGGAGTTGTCTCAAGTATTCCGGTACTGAAGAACGAAATACCAGTTTCGGCTTCTGGTTATCCGATTATTTCAGATGCATCTAAAGCATAAGGTGAATTTTTTATGGCTGAATTACTAAATCCGACTTTTACTGGCAATAAGCAGTTATTTTATGAAGCTCTTAAAGCAGCTTTAACAGACGTCTACGATACTGAGGAAGATGGTAAAAATATACTTCCTATAGTATATGAGATTTTTGCTGAGAAGCTTGCAGAGGTCGATAGGTTAGTCGCGGCTCATAAGAACGATGATTATTTATCGATTGTTATTTCGGATGAATTTATTTTAAGAAGTAAAGAGATTGTAGATAAGTTACTTAAAGAAAGCTCTTTTGAGATTGATAGAATAGGACTTACTTCGTCAACAACACGCTTCTTAGAAGCACAGATATTAGAAGAAGGGACGGAGACTATTGTATTAAACAATGTGCCGTCAGATTTCTTAAATATCACTATATCTTTTCTATATGAACCTAAGCCAACTGCTACAGTAACAGTTGTTGCTTTTGAAGAGTCTACAAATACTATTACGATTATCCCTATTCAAACGAGTAGTACATATAGGATTGAGTATACAACGACAGGAGACGTCTTCGAAGAGACTGAAGTAATAGATGTACCAGCAGCTACTACAAGAATAGAGTTAAAACATGTGGACGTTCTTTACTCTTCTGAAAAGTTGAACATTAAAGACGGTACAGCATTTGTCCGAGATGAAGATTATGTAATTAACTTTGTTGATGGCATAATAGACTTCAATGAATCTTCAGCTATTAGTAATCAGCAATTAGTTATGCGATATAAGTATAGAAGAGAGCTTTTAGATGATATAACATTGAATTCTCATATACCAATAACTAATGAGATTGGTAGTATAGATTTATTTGATCCATCACTTATAAGAGTTCAACATCAGCCGATACAAGATATCGTGCGTGTCCAAAATATAACAACAGGTGAAATGTATATTGTATCAACCGTAAGTAGTAATGAAATTACTATTGGTGGTAATCAATTACCAAGGAGTACTACAGCGACAGACGAGTCTACTTTTGTTAGTAGGACGATAGATTTTGGCAAAGAGAGAGAAGTAGTTCGAAGTACATTTGAGTATCCTGATGGATTTACTCCTCTTAATAATCCGCTTGTCTCTTTAGATGAATTAGATACAACGACTGACAATATAAGGCTTGCAGTTACAAACCAAGTAATTACAGGAAGAGATTCTACTATATATAGAAGGATAACTCAATCAGAGACCCTTGTATCTACTTCGACTACTATTACGCTGGACTTTGCTCCAGTTAATTTTGAAGAAGTATCGATTTACGCTAGTGATGATGCTACGAAGACGAATTTAATAATACCTGTAGAATATGATACAATAACAAGAGAGCTTACGTTCGCACCCATAACGTCTTTGATAGATGATGATTACGTAGTTCAGTACGATACACTAGAATGGATTGTATATATTAGTAAAGATGTTTCGAACATTACATTAATAACTGGTGGAACTCTTTTGAGGAATGCCTTTAGAAGATTATTGCTGAATGATGATTATACTTTCTCTAATGATGATGAAACAACGATGAGGCTTAAATTTACACTGTCTGCAGCTAATAAAGTTGGGAATACAAGTGTCTTTTATATCTTAGAGAAAGGGTTGTTTGTTTTTGAAGAACCTACTTTAAATAGCGATAGCCTATATGAATTTTCGTTTCATGGATCGTTAAAGAATGAGTTGGTTACATTTACCAACGATCCCTTGGATGTAGTATCTTTAGTTAAGCTTAAAAGGTTTAGGACTAAAGGGCAAACGACTGATGTAATTACAAATCCTACTATTCAAGTTTTTTCAGCAGACGGAACTAAAGAATATATTGAAGATACAGATTTTGTGATCAATTATATTACTCACTTCATTAAGAGAGTAGATAAACTTGATGGAATTTTACCTAACGAGATAGTTAAGGTCTTTTATTATGATGAACAAACAGTTGAAGCAAATTTTACTTTCATTTCTGATGTCGTTCAAGTCGACTATGAATATGGAGACAATACTATTGATTGGTCTCCGAGTATTACAGATACTCCGGTAACACAGACAGAGTCTCTTGCACTAGGGGCTTCAAAAGTTATTTTAGATTATTATCCTGCAGACTATGAAGCTGTCGAGATAATTAATTTAGCTTATCCTGATAAGCCTTTTACGACTCCAAGAACCTTTGATCCAGTCACAAAAATACTTGGTTTTGATCAAGTTACTTTAGGTGGGACATATCAGTTTAATTACGAAATGAGAGAGCAACCCATTAACGAAGGCACTCCTTATTTTGTATCCTACCGTTATGGGGCTAGAAGGGATGCCTTACAGAATAATTTTGCACAACTCGTCAATGTAGATGTAGGAGTTGTGGAGAGAGAGGACGAGTATAATCTTTTGACAGGGGCTTCAACGCAAGTCTTGGATTATTTACCTATCGATTTTAAGAAAGTTAAAATTTATAAAAAAGGTGAGTCAGACATTATCGCAACAACAGCTATAGATTATGATTATACGACGAACGTCTTAACGTTCGATCCAGTTGAAGACGCAGACGCTTATGTATTTGAGTATGATACGTTTCGTAGAGATGTTGATCAATTACGTAGAGGATTGATAGGTATTTATAAGGCGATTCCTCTAGGTCCAACAAAAGAAGCATTGTCAACGTTAATAACAGAGTTCACATCTACGGACCCTTTAATAGAAAACGTTTCAGATAAGAGGTTTAAAATTTGGAGACCTTATTATCTTACAGAGGCATTGGAACCAGGTGATACATATATGTCTCTTAATTCCGTAGCTTTTTTGCCTAAGAGTGGTACTCTGAGTATAGTAGACGTAGATAAAGAAGACTTAACTTACGAGTTTATTACTGGGGGAAAGCTGCAAGGATTATCAACAGTTCAGTTTTCACATCCTGTTGGTACTCGAATTGATATTCATGATGAAGTAGTTGAATCATATAAATTAAATCCAGCAAAAGCCAAAGAGGCTCCAGATCTTAGCGATGGCTCAAGAGCTATAATTTTTACAGCGAGTAAGTTTGATGCTGGACTGCTTTGTGAGTCAAGTCGCAAAGCTTACGTGAACTATAAGGCTGTAAATAATATAAATACTGAAGAAGGTACGATTAGTTTCTGGACTGGTACAAAATATGATGGAGACGATGATCAAAATCATTATTATATTGATGTTACTGACTCTTTAGAGTACGAGAACAGAATAAGTCTTTATAAGAGTAAAAGAGGCTATTTGATTTTTGAAATTCGGAATGGTAATAATAAATTAATGTCAGTCAGGGCTAAAGTTAAAACAGAGACTATTACCGATACTATAAGCCTTACGAGTGGCGATACAGAAGTTACTCTTTCAGATATGCCCTCTCTTATCTCTGGAGATAGAGATTCGACAAGTGGATTGAGTCAGATCTTTCAGACTGCCGAATATGAATTTGTAGCAGGATTATATAACGGTACAGACGGTATTGTTTCTGGTACAGAATTGACTATTAAGGGGTATGATAGAGAAGCAAATAAGTTAGTTGTAGAAGCGGTACCAACCACAGGAACATACTATTTTAGTTATGCAACTGGGTTTATTGATTTTGATGAGTCTAGGCATTTTATTGAAGCTGCCTGGAAGACTCATGTAAGAGACGGATTAGAACCGAGAATAAAAATGTTTATCGACGGAATAAAGTACGTACCGGTAGCACTATAAGGAGGATATAAATGGCAAACGTTGTAATTAATGGTGGGCAGCTTAATACGAATATAAGAAATGTACAATTGGTAATTACTAGCCCAACAAGGCCATTTGTTTATGCTTCTGAAACGTCAGCACCACTTTTGGCAGTTATTGGATCCAACTGGATCGATACTGCAAGTGCAGACCCTTTTACTATGAATTTTGTATTATCTTCAAGTTCAGGAAGCAAAACAGTATATGTTCAATTTGCTGATGATGCATCAGGTACAAGTTATTCAGGAGCAGAGCAGGTTAGTGACTCAATCGAGCTCTTTGCGAATGTCTTAGCACCGTCAATAACTTCTCCAGTAGATGGAGCAGAATTGACAAATAGATCGATTACAGTAGAAGGGACCGCTGAAGCAGGATCAACAGTTACGATTACAGTGGAGGCGATAGGATAAATGGCTTTATTTGCTCAAGGATTTATTAACGGTCAATTAAATGGTACTACTGAAACTGGTGGTATCACATATATTTTATCTTCATCTCGTGTTATCGGATTAATTATTGAAGTCGATGGATATGGTACTCTTAGCGATGTAGATGTAAGATATAAAATTAATGATTTAGCATGGTCTGCTGCAATAGATTATACAGACCTAGAAGAGCTTACTGAAACTCACGCATGGTGGGTACCAGGAGCTATGAGGCGAGCATTATCCCCTGTGACATTAGCTACCGACGGATCGTTAACACAAACTGTATTAATAGAGGTTCGTGAAGGGGTAGGGTCATGGGTTGCTGCATATCCTGTCAATATCCTTCTTGATGCAGGGACAAGTGTTGAGTCTGTTATCTCTCCTTATTATATCCCTGAGCAACAACTAAAAGACATTACAGATGGTTACGGAGAAGGAGGAACTTGGGCTACCCAGTGGATAGGAGGTAGAAAACCTGCTGACTATAAAGTTTTAATAAACGGAAGTGATCCAGGTGTAGACCTACTTGAAGGAAGAGATGATGGATATGGAAATTTTTATGATTTCCAAAGTGGTAATAATAGAAGTGATGGATATGGTGAGATATGGAAATATGATTTCCCATTACATTTCGGATTGAATCCTCTTTTAATTGATCTTACACCAAAAGCTTATGCAGATGATGGATATAAAGAAGATTATAATTTTGATAAAGAAGTTTTCCTTGAAAGAATTTATGTCCCAGAACAACCAGGCGTTATTAGAAATCAGTCTCAATATAATGTAGAAGGAACAACTTGGGCAGAAGAAGGGTACGGAGTAACACCAGACGCATACGGTAATAGTGATGTACTATTTTCATGCGGAACGACCCAATACCCTACAGATGTTAGAGTTAAATTTCTAACAAACAGAGCTCTAACTAGTGGAGTTTTAGTTAATGGAGTTGAAAGAGACGGTTACGAAGGATATGGTAGATATTATGGTGCATCTCCATTATTCGATGGACATAGTAAGAGTATTTCAGAATTTTATGACGATGTGAATCATGCTTGGACTATTAGAACAGAAGATCTTGATGGATATGGTGTTTTTAGAGATCCACAGAGAAGATATGGGGAACTAAAAACAGTAGTTAAGAGTGGACAGCAAATTCAGATATTACAAGACGCTCTTTATGATGTCTACGACGAAATTGAGAACCAAGCATTTGCTATACAAAGAGCTAGGAATGAAAGACATTCGTTCCTTTCAGGAAATACATTGATCCAGTTAGAGGATGTACCAGAAGACCTTACTGCAATTCAAATTTACGAAGAAGACGATTATATAGCACGAACTTCCATAGCTACAGCTACTTCGTTTGATGAAGAAAGAAAAGTATTAACCGTTACGCCTACAAGCGTAAGTGGAAGAAAGTGGTGCCGAGTTGCATATACCACTCGTGGCGTTAGAACCTCTACAACTGATAGCTCCTTAGTACATCCGTTCCCAAATAATTTCAGAACAACTCCGGATGGTTACGGTGTTAACGAAGATCTTCTTGAAGATAATAGTCTGTTGTTTGATTTTCGTAATTCTCTAAAAAAGGTTGTATCGACTGATGGTTATGGGGTAATAGATCTCGAAAGAATTTACGAAACAGAATTATTAGATAATTATACTTATCATAAGATGCAAGCTTATTTCTTTAATAAGAATGAGTTCGGTATAGAAGTGCAGCTTAATCCAGGATACTTATTACTTGATCAAACAACATTTGCAAGATTAGGGAATATCTTTAATCCAGATTATATGGATAACGGAGAAAGAGAGATTGTCCTTGGTGCTGATTTTAGAGGAATGGATTTAGAATTAGATGGTTATGCTGACGCATATGGCAATCATACTACTCAAACAACAGAAGAGTGGATTGCAATAGATGTTAAGTCTCGTAGAACATTTAATAATAGTTATGACTTATATCTAAGAAACCAATCTAAGGGTGATCCGTATACACAAATATTCCCAACTCCTACTGAGGTCGCTCCAGATGTTGGGTACGCAAAGCAATGGACTCAGAATTATCTTGTAACAGATTTAGTTTTAGGGAATAATGTTATTTATGTTAAGCTTGAAGATCCTAGTGGAGTAACTAGAGTTGGAGCAGTCTTAATTGTAAGAGAATTCCCTTCTACAGAGGTTATCCCGGATGCTTATGGGAATACGCCTCCTAATACTCCAACAAGCCCGAGTCCCTCTAGTGGGAGTACTAATACGTCAAGAAATTTGCAATTTACTTGGACAGCAACAGATGATGATGGCGAAGACGTTACTTGCGATTTTTATCTTGGGAAGACAGGGGATCCACCATTAGTCGCTTCTAATTTAACAGGTACGTTAGGATCTTTCCAGTATCCGTCCTCAGGAACGATTGAAGTCGATGCAGGTATGGATTATAATTGGAAAGTTGTTGCCGAAGATGGTTATGGTGCAACGAATGAATCTCAATGGTTTTTCCGTCCAGCTATTGCTCCTACTGAACCTCAGAGCCCTTCACCATACGATAGTGAGCAAGAGGTTAATAACACTAATGCTATCTTAACATGGCAAAGCACAAGTGCAGACAGTAATCCTTTGACTTACGATATCTACTTTGACACTATTGTGAATCCAACAAAGATAGTTGATGGATATGGTTCAAATTCTTATAATGTAGGAGCTTTGAGTACTAATGCTAAATATTTTTGGAAGATTGTTGTACACGATAATAAGGGTAATACTGTTCCTGGTCCTGTTTGGCGCTTCGTTACAAAAGCGTAATCCTTTAGTTTTAATCTATTGATAATTACAATATAGAGTAGCATCTACCTGTGGTAGTTTGCGTTCCAACGTGTACAAGTTGTAAAACATATAACAAAGTAACTTATAAAATATGGCTATTTATAATAAGACGATAAGAAATTCTGGAGGCGACTTTACTGACCTTAATGGGTTTGTAACCTGGTTTAAAGCCAACGCTAATAATGCTAGTGACACATCTTACGTTGTTGTTAAAGGTAATTACAATATTGGTGACAGTTTTTTTGAGGCAGTCCTGGATGGAAATATTGAAATTACAACAGACGAATCTGAAAGAATATCTTCTGGCTTAGGAATAATTGGGTCTCTGGATTCATTTTACAGTGGTGCTGGCGGTATAATCATTACAGGAATGAAGGTTTCCGTTAGTGGGAGTAGTGTCGTGGTGCTAACGGACGTTAATGTTACATATAACGACTGCTATATTGTAACAGGGTTTAACGATGCTATCTTCGGTGACTGCTCAGCTGTTTGCATTATTAATAATTCTGTTATTGCCTTTAATGGAGGTGGTGACGTAGCACTTGGAGGAGGCGGGAGCTCTGTTGTTCACCAAGTAAACGACTCTTTTATTGTCGGTAATAGTGCAGGTCTATTTAGAGTTAATAGACAAGGAGCACCTTCGTATCAATTTGCACTCACAAATGTCTATATTTATAACTACGGAGCAGGAAGTTCAGACACTTGGGAGACCACTAATACGAACGTTACTCTAGATGTTGACCCTATTTTCACGACAGACCTTGTTCAATCAGATGGTGAAGCTATTTCTACCATAGTTGCAAGATTGCCATTACTTGATGCAACATCTCCAGAGTATCCTTTTTCTACTAATAATATGGGTATTGATCCTGTTTATTTAGAGGCTCCTTCAACAACTACTTCAACAACTACTAATTCTACAAGTACGTCAACTTCTTCTACAAGCACTTCGACGTCAACAACTACGAGTACATCAACTTCTTCTACGAGTACATCAACTTCTTCTACAAGCACTTCAACTTCTTCTACAAGCACTTCAACTTCTTCTACAAGCACTTCGACTTCAACAACTACGAGTACGTCGACGAGTACGTCAAGCTCTACATCAACGAGTACGTCTAGCTCTACATCGACAAGTACGTCTAGCTCTACATCAACAAGTACAAGTACTTCAACAAGTACATCAACCTCGACAACTACAACGATTTTAACAGGGGTAGAGACATTTGCACAAACGGTTGGGTTGGTAAAAGGATTAAATAAAATCACAATGACTGATGACAACGGACTTACAGATATAGTTCGGGTTTTTGTAAATTAGGATAAGAATGAGTGATGAATTAAAAATAGCTATAGAAGGGCCAACTTATTATAAAGCTCATCAGAATAATGTAATCTCTAAATGGGGAGTTTACGAAACTGATCCAGCTAATATAGATCTAGACGGTTATGGTAATAATATTACAACTCTAGATATTGAAGGCTATGGTGATTTTGAGGTCACAGGTGTATTATTAAATGTTGGTGATAATACAATTACTTATTCATTTGATTATACAGAAATAATTGACGGATATGGACAAGCACATGGGTTAACATATCAGGAAGTAATTGATTCTATTGACTTAGGAGATTTTACGGTTGACGGATATAGCTTCAGTTATACTCAAGAAGTGCTTTATGATAGAACAAGTAGAGTACTCCTTGCAATCGATGGAGTTTATTATAAAGAGATTCGAAGAGCTATAGATGGTACAGACAATATAGAAAGTAGAATAAGTCCAACAGTTGCTTATACAGTTGATAGTAATCAAGAGCCAGTTGGGTTTAGACAAGAGACGATTACTACTACTCTTACAGAAGGAACGCACGCATTAAAGATTGACGCACATGCAAATACGGGAGACGGAGTAGGGATTGACGGATACGGTATTAGAATTTTTGATGTTGACGAAACTGGACCAGTAATAAGTATTGTTACCCCAGTTGAGTTTGATCCAGCAGACTTAACAACAGTTGGACAAACAACACCAACATTAGTATATACGCTTGACGGGATAGAGAACCCACCTGACATCCCCTTAGTAGATGTTAGAATAGATGATGACGATGGATACCAGACTTTCATACCTGATACAAATTTAAGTGATGGTTATGGCGATGGTTATGGGTTTGTTGACGGATATGGAAGAAGTAGGATACCGTCTGGGACTGTTTTAAGTAGCTTAACGCCAGGCAGTTATAAAATGAGAATTGTCGCTCAAGATGATGCCGGGAATATGACATCTGCCTTTAGACGTTTCTCTTTTAATGTTCCATTTGAGTTTTACGAGGCTCCAACAGATATATGGATAGGTTCGGACTTAGATGGAGACAATCAGTCCGACTCGATCATGGAAGAATTGATGATTAGAAACGTTGAGGTTACTGATAACGAAGCGGATCTTGATTATAAATTCGGATTAAGAGACCTTAAGTTTAGGACAAAAGAAGATGATAGATTAGTCTTTACAGACGCAGAAGATACAGCAATAAGACAGTTAGCGATTGATTTACTAACAGCAGCTGGAGAACTACCAATCTCCTTAACATCATTAGAAAAAGAAAGCCGCATTAGCGTTGAGATTGATAGGCTAAAAGCAGCATTGAACGATAGAGATAGATTATTACTGTTAAGTCAGTTTGATATAAATATTGAACCAACAGAAGGTGCAGGAGAACTCGCTAAAGAGTTTAATCCTGTTATTAGAGATAAACAATCATTAAATGAATTAAAAATTACTATATTACAAAAACCAAGTGAAATCATAGACAAAGATTTATTAAGAGATTTGATAAATAAAATAAAAGCAGTACATACGAGAGTAATTTTGGTATTCGAGGAGGTTCCTGATGAGTAACGAGGATAAACAGAGGATCAATTTCCACGATGCTCAATTCCTAGACACTGAAGATTTAGATCAAGAGCAACTCTATACGAACACAAAGATAGAGCGCTTAGCTGATAATCTAACAGGTACTGGGATAATTGAGTTCGAAGGATTAGATGTTCTCCCTGACCCTATCTTAGCTTCACCACTTAATAGAACAGTTGGTAAAGACGGACTGGGGTTTACTGACTTCCCACGATTACGGGCAGACGGTCGTACTAGGTTTTCCAGCTCACAACTTTATCAGGTATTTAAAGCTCATTCTAATAATATCCAAAGAATAGATCTGCGTGTCAATTTACTCTCGGCTGACTCGACAGAGACTAGTAGCTTATTGGTTCAAGTTAGGAACCTCGTTACCCCTACTTCTCCGACTAGTGCTATAGGTAATGATATTCTTTTTGAAAGAGTTATTCCTAAATCAGAACTTCCTCTCGTTTCAGATACTGAAGATAACTCATTACTCTCAGTTGATGTTTCAGATACCTCGGGTCAAAAAGGTGTCGAGCTCGTAGAAGGTAAGTATTACGCTTTATATATAGGCTTCCCAGCTGATTCTATTACAACTGATATTTTAAGGACATACCGTTCGTTTAATACAGCTACAACATCTAATACGAATCTTCATTCAAATATTTTAGATTCTACTGATACTTCAATGAACCAGACTTTATCAACATGGTTTTATAATAATGATGCTCAGCAGTTTGAACAAGGTATTAGAACAGAAGGTGGAACATTAGAACCATATACAGTTTACCATACTATCTGGACTTCTGCAGTAAAAGTTAATGAAGGAACAGGCTATATAGATGATGGTAAACCGATTATTGTAAACGACGCAGATCATAGATTTATAAGTATTCTTAGTGACGGAACTGCTAATCATGTAATGATTAAGTATACCCAGGATGCAATTGGCCAGATTGTTCAGCCTAGAACAGGTGTCCAGGTTTCAGAGTTCTTAGAAGACTCATCAACTGTAGTAGCTCTTTCTCAGCCTTCTTTTAAAGAGATTCAGAATGAAGCTTTAGATGGGGTTGTGGATCCTACGACTAATAAAGAATATCCTTTGATGTTCGAATATCCTAAAGATTCTGGTGATTATTACTTTGAGTTGGCACGTGTTACAGATAAGAATACAGTGTCTTTAAATAGAACAGTTGCAATTGACTTATCCGAGGTAACTAACCTTGTATATAAGGATTGGAGATTTCCAAATAACTCGATTGCTTCAGCTAGGGCTAATCAGATAGCTCAGCAGAATCCAAACGACCTTGTATTCTATATAGACAACGTTCCTGTTAATATCCCGAGAACGATTGAAGTAGAATTGGCAAGAGCCGTTTCTCCTGGCGATACTGCTATCTATGTATATCCTACTGGCGAATATGAGCCACTATTGTTGGGCGATGCTATTTTACATCGTACTGCGACTAACGCTCCGACCGCTACATTCGAGTATGGAGAAATTACAACATATACAAATGTAGCAAGTGTTAATGATGCAGATAATGATGGTTACGGAGACGAGACTAAACTTTATGGTATCCCGACTACTGGTGATAACGCTATAAAGATTTATTATGAAAAGGGTACAAGAATAATTGTTCAGAGAAGCGAAGAGCTTGAAGAGAATACAACACCTTCACATGATGAAATTGATAATGTAACTCTTCAGATGAAGATGAATGCGAACAACCTTAGAGAATTCCAGATGAATTCTGTAAGAGAAGTTACTATTGGAAGAGACATTAATCCGACGACAGGAGAAGAAGATGTCGTTAGAAGTTATGCTGTAATCCTAACTGCAGATCAGGCGGATATAAGTCCAAATGCAAATGTTAATACTTTTGTGTTTGATAAAGAACAACTTACTCCTAATACCTTCTATAACTTTGTAGCATTTACTAATACTGCTAAAAAGATTTATTATCAGGATTATGATCGTCCAGCCTTTACTTTTACTAGTGAAGACAGAACGGAACAGAATATTAGAGAAAAGATTCTTATTTGACATGGCTGCTGGACAGAGGATTGTAACACTTCCTGAAAACTTAATTCTTGGTGTCAATAGTGGAGCGATGACTGAGTATGAGCCACGCTTTGACGTAAACGGAGATGGAAGTATTGACGAAAAAGAAATTATCGGATTAGAAGCTACGTTTGGAAAATATCTTGGACAAGATGGTTTCGATGAAAGATATGATTTTAATAACAATAATATAGTTGATGATAATGACCGTTATGAGTTAGAACAGAGGTTTGGTGCCGTACAAGGATATACTGCTGCAACTGGAGACGGTTATGGTGGAGTATCTAGAGATCTGCATCGTCTTGAGTCGATTATTGTTTATGAGCAGAATAATACATTAAATAAGGTTGGCGTAGCTAATGCTGCAAGTAAGGCAACAGAGACTATTGTTTATCTTAATAAAGCGGTAACGACTGCTGGAACATACGTTTTAGAATTCGGATTCTCTGACATCCTTTCTCCAGCTCAGAGCCAGTTCGTCCTGTTAACAAGTACTAACTTAGAAGATACTGTTACTGATCTTAGTACAATTTCGATTATTGGACCAGCTTTAGTAGAAGTAGACTCACAGGTTATTAAGCTTGAATCAGTATTTGATGATGATGAACAGAAATATGAGAATACATTTACTGTAACACCAGGATTCACGGTATCTGGTGACTATATAGTAACGACTAATTGGGATGAAACTCACTTAGCTAATATAAATAGAAAAATACGAGCAATCACAAGCGGTTATGAATATGATGTTAGAAGAAAGTTTGGTCCATATAGAGCTAAATATGATAATGACAGTATTGACATAACAGGAGAGAGCCTTGAACTTACGTTTGATGAAATAGACTCTTGTTGGGCAGACGGTACTTTTGACGGAACGTCGCAATATACAACAGGTGAAAGTATTAGAGATATGCAGTTTGACGCCTTCTTGTTTGTCGAGAATCCTATTGACCCAGATAATGCAGAAGATAAACCTACAACTTCAGTTTGGACTTGGCAGAATATTGAGGCTACATTAGATGGGAATATTGCAAGGATTAAGTTAGAATTTAATGATAACTTATTCTTATCACATAAGAGTCAAGGTAAAAAACCAATTGGGAAAACCACAAATGCTATCTTAGCTCAGCCGTTTGGATTATCAGAGAATCAGGTTACTTTAAAACCTGAGTTCGCTGGTGGTGATATTAAGAATGATCTTTCAAACTTAATTATAATGAGAGCTGATTATAGTGATCAGTTTGTTAAAGTCCATCAACATTTAAGTGATGCTGATGGTGGTATAATTAATTCATCTCAGGTTCAGTTCGATGATCCAGAAGCACGTTACGATATTAGCGGTTCTGTAACAGATATTATTTATTTCTTGGGTCAGCTTACAAGACTGATTACAAATGAGAACATATCAAGTGACGCTGGGATAGAAGCAAGAAAACTTAATTTCGAAGAAACTAACTTTGCTAATATGCTTCAAAACGGTTCATTCGAACAATGGCCAATGGGCATTAGTTACGATGACGCCACAGACACTGCAGCTAAGCTCCCGTTCCCATGGGTAAGAACCGAAGTAGACATGGAGATCAGACCTTCGAAGTTCGTAAGATATGAAGAAGAAGATGCTCAGTTGCCACTTCAGGATCCTAATAGAAACTTAGGATTGAATGCAATTAAACTTACAGATAATTCTAGTACTAAAGGAGCTCTGTTCCAGAGATTAACAATTGGAGAAGATCTTCAGGAACGATGGGTAACTGCTAGCGGTTTTGGATTAACATTTAAGAGTGATTCACATCTTTCAGGAGCACATGTTTATATTAAATGTTTCGATGCTACTGGAGCGATTGTACAGATTAGTGGAGAGAACGAACAATTATCTAATATCCATAGTGGACTTCAGAGATCTGTGGGAACAACTTTTGAATATGCTTGGGAATTATTGCAAGTTTCAGTACAGATCCCAAGACGTACTAGAGTAATTGAAATAGGGTTACGTTCGAAGCTTACTCCTACAGTTAATGCAGTATCAGCTTTCTTTGATTCAATTAGTTTGGTTCTTGGAAGACTGGCACCAGGATATGCCCCAGTAGGTAATCATGAGCGCTTAGAACTTATGGCTATTTCACAGTTAATGGATAAGACTTCTGAATTGACTGTTGGATTTAATAATCTGATAAAGAATGCAAATTTTGAGGGATGGGTAAGCTCTTCTGATACAGATGAATGGACTGGGACAATAACTCAAGAGACAACAGCATCTAATATAAAATTCGGTACTTATTCAGCAAAAGTAAGCGCTGGTGATACTATTTCGCAAACAATAGATCTTAGCCAATTTGAAAAGAATCCATTGTGGAAGGAAAGATCTGGTACTAATAATTCTGAAGAGCCTGTTCATTCATACTCTAAGGATGCAGTAAGAAGAATTTATCTTACATTTAGTGCTTGGGTTAAAACTAATGGTATAGATTATAGTACACAGACAGAGCAAGAGTTCTATGATGCTCTTAATAAGAATAGTTACCTGCAGGTAACAGCGACAGGTACTGGGACGATAGAGAATGCTCTTGGGTTTGATGATTTTGCTGATGTAAGTCCTCTTAGTGATATACCTTCTAACCAATCAAGAAGAACTGGTTCTCTTACAGTAAACCCTGAAGTTGACGAAGTAGATCTTAACCCATTAGATGGTTATGGACCAACATACAGAAGACGTGATTTGTTTGACGAAAAAGGATTCGAAAAACTTACATTGACTGTTTGTTACGTAGGTGATGATATAACAGATTTCTCAGGAGATCTAGTAGTATCAGTAGTTAATGGAGACGGCTCTAAAGATGTTTACGTAGATAACGTGATTGCTGTTGAAGGGCGTACAGTTCCTATTTATGCTCCAAAGCCTCTTCTGGATCAAGGTAAGAGCCAGAAGCTTTATGGATCAATGGAGATTCATAATTCAGAAACTGGAAGTGGAGAACCATCTTTAACAGTTGCTACTTATTCTGCTACTGGTTCTGTTAGAGGAATCCATGTAGAAAGCTTAACTAGTACAGCTAGTGACGTTTACGCTTTAGAGATAGATAATGTGACAAGTAGTCACACAAGTGGGTCTGCTCGAGGCATAGATATAGGAATAACAACAAGTGGTGGAAGTGGTGACGCATACGTTATTCGCAATAGTAGTGTAGTTGGAGGTACAACTGGGGCTGCTTATGGTATAAGCTTAGGAAGCATATTCGGAGGTAGTTCCTCAGGGAATGCACATGGAATTAGTATTGGGAATATTGTATCAGTAGGGACATCTGATACGTTTGGTGGGCTCTTTTCAGCAATAAGTGCAGAGACAGGGACCGTAAGAGGTTTGCATTTTACTGATCTCCGTACTCTTAATGATGGAAATGTTTTCGGTATAGATATGGACTCGCTTGGGAGCCTAGGTTCTGGCAATAGTGCATCAGGATTAAATGTTGATCAGGTTACAGCTGATACTACAGACGGTTCTGCTTATGGTACTCATCTTGGGTCAACTCAGATTAAAGCAAATAAGAGTTACGGTACGGCAATAGAAAACGTCGGGGGAAATGGTACTCTTGTAGATGACGGATATGGTACTTATATTAAGAGTGTAAGAGTAACGATACT
>Ga0114918_10002592_pt1 | contig 16165 bp, 15 predicted proteins | sample LantaG_FD_87015 | JGI IMG/M metagenome (GOLD analysis project Ga0114918, IMG submission 87015) | Deep subsurface microbial communities from Baltic Sea to uncover new lineages of life (NeLLi) - Landsort_02402 metaG | ecosystem: Environmental > Aquatic > Marine > Oceanic > Sediment | place...
CTCTTTTTTCTCTCTCTCTCTCTCTCTCTCTCTCTCTCTCTCTCTCTCTCTCTCTCTCTCTCTCTCTCTCTCTCTCTCTCTCTCCTTCGGTGCCACCCAGGGGACACGCGAAACCAAAGGCTAAAAAAATAAAGGGCCGAAGAAAAATAGCGGCGAACGAAATCAAAAACAGAAGCAAACAACTCTTCCTCCATTTTTTTAATTTCTCTCTCTCTCCGAAACTCTCCCTCTTTCTCTTTCCCCGTTTCCATCTCTCTCGTTCTCTTTATCCGCTCGACCACTCCCTACCGCCGTCGTCGCCGCCGTCGTCGTCATAGTACTTCCGGTTGTTGTTGTTGTTGTTGTTGTTTCCTTTCTTGTTATAGTTGCCGTTGTTGTTGTTGTAGTTCTGGTTTCCATAACCGCCTCCTCCTCGGGCGGCCTCCTGCGCCGCCAGAGCTTCCAGGTGCCTCCTGAAGTACAGCGCCTGCTCCTCGGCGCCGGCATAGACTTTTTCCGGGTCCACAAGCATGTCCCCGTCGTTCTCCTCGATCTCGGCCGTCGAAAGAGACAGCCTCCGTCCGCCTTCGTCCATCCCCACCACCAGCGCTCTGACCCTGCTCCCCAGCGGCAGCACCTCGAGCGGCGACTCGGGCAGCCTCGCGCCCCTCGAGACGTTGGTCGCGTGCAGCAGGGCCGACTCCCTCGTGTCATCGATCCCCACGAAGAGCCCGTAGGACGCGGCTTTACGCACGGTGCCCCAGATGAGAGCGCCGACCTTGAGCTGCTGGCGGGCAGAGAGTTCGGACGCGGCGCGGACCGAGAGCATGATGCGCTCGGCCGCGGCGTCGACCTCGGTCGGGACCGCCCTGACCTTTTTGCCGACGGCGGGCGCGGCCGTGGCCGCGGTGAGCCACGCGCGTTGACTAGAAGAAGAGGAAGAGTCCTTTCCGGACCCTCTCCTCTGCGGGTCCCGGCCCCCGTTCCCTGCGGCGGCGGCGGCCTCCGGCTGAGCCAGCCCCAGCGAGGCGGCATCGACCTGGCTGAAAGGGATGAAGGCCGGCAAGCCCGCCAGCGAGGTCAGGAGCCCTCCGTCGTTGCAGCCCGTGATGGTGACGAGGACGGCGTCGGGACCGAGGTAGGCCTCGTCGATCGCAACCTCTTCCTCGGCGGCGGCGGCGGCTTCGGGCTGAGCTTTTGCTTCTGCTTCTTCGCCGCCTTCGGTCGCCGCTGCTTCTCCTGTTGTCTCCGCCGCTGACTCTGCTGCTGTCGTCGCCGTCGTCGTCTCCGCCTCTGCCTCTGCCGCCGCCCCCTTCGGGGCCTCCTCCTCGTCCCAGGCCAGGCTGTCGTCGTCGTCGCCGCCCCTCGACGAAGCGGAGTTGGAAGAGTTGGAAAAGCTGGAAGAAGAGTTGGAAGAAGAAGAAGAAGAGGCGCTGTTGCTGCTGCTCTTCGGGGGCGCGTCGTCGCGGCAGACCGCGGCGATGGCTTCCGCGCGCCGCCACATCACCTGCTCGTCGGCGCGGCGGGCAGAGACTGCGGGGCCGACACCGCTGTGGTTGTGAAGTTAGAAGAAAAAAAATTGAGAAAAGGAAGGGAAAAAACGTGAGTGAGTTTTTTCTTCTTCTCTTTCTCGCGCGCACGCAAACGACGGGGAAAAAAAACAAATCGAAATCGAAATCGAAAAAGAAAAAACTCACCCGTAGGTCGCCACCTTGGGCGTGTACATGATCACGAACTGGCGCACGTCCCCGACCTGCATGTGCTCCGCGGGCACGGGCTGCGCCGACGCGGCGAGCTTGGCGGCCTTGATCAGCTTCCGGGCCGCGGCCTCCTCCCTGGTCTCTTCCTCGTCCTCTCCTTCGGGAGAAGAAGACGAAGCGGAAGAAGAGGGGGCCTCCTCCGTCACCGCCGCCGCCTCCTCCGTCACCTCAGCCTCAGAAGCCTCAGCAGCAGCCGAAACCGCCGCCTTCTTCCTCTCGTCACGCTTCTTCTTCTCGGCCTTCAGCGCCAGCGCGGCCGTCGCCGCGGCCTGAGAAGCAGCCGAGACGACGACGCACCTGGGAGGGCCCATCTCCTTGGCCGGGCAGAAAGCCACCACCCTCGGCTTGTGGCCCAGAAGCGCGACGCGGGCGCCCGCGGGAGAGACGGAGGTTACTTTACCGACGACGAGCTCGCCGCGGGCGAACTTGTCCATGGGGATGGGCTCGCCGCCGCCGCGCTGCCGGAAGCGGGTCGAAGAGGCGGCGTTGTTGTTGGAGGAAGAGAATGACGAAGACGGAGACGGAGACGGAGACGGAGACGACGGAGGGTTTTTCTCGGCAGAGCCGTAAGCCCTTGCTGCTCCGCCATTTCCCGACCGCCGCTGCTGCTGCTGCTGTTCTTTCCTCGCCCTGGGCGCGTCGTCGTCTTCGTCAGCGGTGGGGGCAGCGGGGCGGCGCTCTGTTGGTGTTTCGGGGAGGTTGAGAGGGAGAGAACACGAAAGAGATAGATAAAGAAAAAGGGTGAGTTTTTCTTTCTCGGGTGCTTTTTTTCGAAGCTAGCCGCCGCCGCTGGCGCTTAGCCGCATTTCGCAACCCCATTCTATCCCGCGATTCCCCCGGCTCAATTGCGCTTCGGAGACATGCCAACTCTCACGAGCGACGCATTGACAATATCACTCACCTTCTGGGGCGGAGAGCTCGGCGCCGGAAGAGCCAAAGGGCTCGGAATCGACGCCGCTGCCGCCTTCGAGCGCCGACGACGATGTTTGCTCGAACGACGGCGCCGACGCCGAAGCAGACGCGGCCGAAGCATTCGCGTCGCCCTGGCGGCGGCGGCGCGAGCGCCTTCGCACCCGCGTCGAGGCCGAGCCACTGCTGTCGAGCTGTCTGCCGGCGTGCTCCGGGCGCGTCGGGCGCGTCTCGGAGGGGACGTAGGGCTGCTGGGAGGAGGAAGCGGAAGAGGGAGAGGAAGCGACGACGACGGCATTGGTCGTTTGGCGGCCAAGCGGCGTCGGCGGCAGAGCGACGACGACACGGGACACCGCTTTCCCTCCTCGGCCGATGCAGGAGTCGACGCGCGAGGCGCCGAGAGAGGGTCGCAGGGACGCCATCTGGGAGCAGGATTTGTTGAACGAAGGAGGGGTGGAACGCGCTAGCAACGGAAAAAAAAAACTCGTGTTGGAAAAGAGGGGATGAGTGACGCTTTCGAAGTTGTCGAAAAAAAAACGCTCAGAAATCGAGCTCGAGTGAAGGAAAAAAAAAAACTCCATCGCTTCCTCTCTGTTGTCGCTCGTGTTCTTCTTCTTCCTTCTCTCGCTCGCCAGCGAGCGAGACGCCGCCTCTCTTTCCTCCTCCTGCTGTTGTATCTTTCTCTCTCGTGAGCGCGCCACGTGAGAGCGCGAGAAGCAGCAGGGAACAAGGAGCAGAGCGCGCGAGGCAGAGCTTGATTCATCCTTTGAGCCGTCGCTCTTTGCATCCACAGCACTCAATCTTCCCCTCTTCCCTCTTCTCTTTCCTCTCTTTCCACCCCACCATGGCCCCGCCGGACCTGGACGAGTGGATAGAGCGCCTGCGGAAGTGCGAGCACCTCGAGGAGGACGAGCTCAAGACGCTGTGCGAGATGGTAAGCTAAAGGTTTTTTGTTTTTTTGGCTTCTTCTTCGATTCGTTTTTTTTTTTTCTTTTGACCTCACCGATCTCTCCCTTGGCCTCAAAAAAACCTCGTCCACCACCTCCACCAAACCTCCTCTCAGGTCAAGGAGATCCTCGTCGAGGAGTCCAACGTCCAGCCGGTCAACAGCCCCGTCACCGTCTGCGGCGACATCCACGGACAGTTCCACGACCTCCTCAAGCTGTTCGCGACGGGCGGGGAGGTGCCGCACACCTCGTACATCTTCATGGGGGACTTTGTCGACCGGGGCTTCAACTCGCTCGAGACTTTCACGCTGTTGCTCTTGCTGAAGGCCAGGCACCCGGACAGGGTCACGCTGCTCCGTGGCAACCACGAGAGCCGCCAGATCACCCAGGTCTACGGCTTCTACGACGAGTGCCAGCGCAAGTACGGCAACGCCAACCCCTGGCGCTTCTGCTGCGACGTCTTTGACTTTCTGACGCTGGCCGCCCTGGTCGACGGCAAAGTCCTCGCAGTCCACGGTGGGCTCTCTCCCGACTTGCGTACCTTGGACCAGGTTCGGACCATCGAGCGCGTGTGCGAGATCCCGCACGAGGGGCCCTTCTGCGACCTGGTGTGGTCCGACCCGGAAGACGTCGACGCGTGGGCCGTCTCGCCCCGAGGCGCCGGGTGGCTGTTCGGCGCTCGAGTCTGCGAGGAGTTCAACCGCGTGAACGGCCTCGACCTGATCTGCAGGGCGCACCAGCTGGTGCAGGAGGGGCTCAAGTTCACGTTCGGGGGGGCGCTGGTCACGGTGTGGTCGGCTCCCAACTACTGCTACCGGTGCGGCAACGTCGCGGCGGTACTGGCCTTTGACGAGGAGCTGGGGAGGTCGCAGGTGTTTTTCACGGAGACTCCCGAGAACGCGAGGACGATGGCGCCCAGGGCGGCAGTGCCCTACTTCCTGTAGAGAGATGGTGGTTGGCGGTTGGCGAGAAAGAGAGAGAGAGAGAGAGAGAGAGAGAGAGAGAACTAGCGAAGTGTCGGAGGAAAAAAAAAACTGTTTCAGCGTTATTGTTTTCAAATTCATTTCCCCTTTTTTCATCGTTTCCGTCCCCCCTTCTTGTTAACCAATTTGTTAGCTTCTATAAAAAAAGAAAAAACTGATGAGAGAAAAAAGTGCTCTTGAAACGGAGCGAGAGAGGAAGAACAGCGGCGGGGGTGGTGGTGTTTCTTCTTCGAGGTCGAGGTCGAGGTCGAGATAGAATTTCACAAACGAGAAGAAGCAAACGAAAAAAAATCGAAAGCGCTTTGTTTCGCATTCGTCATCCCTCGCACTCCGAAATGCGAGGCGTCCTCGCGGTGTCGCCGCCGCTTCCTGCGGGGCGAGTAGCGTTGCGACCGAGGTGGACAGCGCAGCCATGCTCGAGGAGAATGAGCGCTGCAGCAGCTGCTGCAGCAGCAGCCCCGGCGACGGAGGAAGCCGAGGCATCATCGTCGTCGCTTTCTTCGCCGCCGATGCCCGAAGCTTCGACCTCTTCGAGCAGCAACAGCAACAACCTCACCCACCTCGCCTCCACCTCCGCGGGCTCCCCGCTCTACTCGCTTCCCGGCCGCCGGAGGTGGAAGCGCACGCTTGCCAGGCTCATCGACCCGGCCGACAACGCCGGGAGCACTCCGATCGCCGTCGACATCGAATTCCACTCCTGTTGTTGCGACGAATCCGATTCACCTTTTTCGGGTTTTTCCGACGACGGCGACGACGAAGAAGCGGCAGCGGCGGCGAGAACAACGACAGCTTCATCCCGCGGCGCCGACCGAAAAGACCCCGACCTCGACCTCGTCTACGAACTCCACTACGTCCTCGACGGCCGCGGCCGCCTCTCCTCCCGCCCGCTGGACGGGAGAGGGAAGGGGCCGAGGGTGGCGGCGGGCGACTCGGTCGCGTCTTTCGCGGGGAGCGCCGCGCTCCGGCCCGCCGGCGGCGGGCGCTTCAAGAAAAGCAAAACGAACAAAGCATCCTCTTCCTCTTCGCCTCAGCCGTGGTGGGACCTGGCCACTCTGACGGTCACGATGCCCCGCGACGCGAGCGCGGAGGCCGCCGAGGCCGCGGTTCGGGCAGCAAGGGGGAAGCTCCGCGGGGCGAGGAAGCTCGAGGGCGCGACGCTCTCTGCGAGGGACGCGGCGGCCGTTGTCTCGGGCGCCAGGTCCCGTTCCTTACGCGGGGGCAGCAGCAGCGCGGGAGGAGGAGGAGGTGGCGTTGCTTCGGGCGACTCTGGAAGCTCTTGCTGCGGGAAGAAGATCAACAAGAAGAAGCAAGGCAAGAGCAGCAAGAAGCCAACGCAGCAACCTTTGTCGTCGTCTTCTTCTTCGGCAAAGAACGACGACGACAACACCGCCACCAAAGCTTCCAAGCGCCCCACAGTCGCCACCACCCTCCTCCGCCGCCGCCCCCTCTCCAGACGCCTCTCTGCCCTGCCGGCCTTCCGCCTCGAGGGCCAGAGCAACCGCCTCGCGGTGGCGTTCGACCCCTTCTCGCACGGAAACGTCGGCTTCACGGCCGGCGTCGAGGTGTTTTTGCCCGGGCACGTGACTCCCCGCCACAGCCACGCCAAGGGTGTCCACGAGCTGTTCTTCGTGCTCTCGGGGAGCGGGGTCGGGGTGGCGCAGGAGGTCCGGAGGGAGAGCGACGAAGAGGAAGAAGAAGGAGAAGGAGGTGATGAGAACAGAAAGTTTCGTTCTTTGGCGCTGGAGCCGGGGGTCGCTGCTTTGTTTCTCCCGATGCAGCTCCACGCGATAGACGTCCCCGCTGCCGCCTCTTCGCCCCTGGTGTGCCTGGAGGTGATGGCCCCGGACGACAGGTTCGCCGAGAGGGTGATGGTCGAGGGGCAGAGCACCGGGAGGCTGACTGATGAGGAGCTGTGTGCTTTGGCGGCAGTGGGCTGCGGCGGCGGAGGCGGAGGAGGAGGAGGGAGTTAGCATAGTTTTTTCTGTACTTTTATGCGCGTCCTCTCGGCGAAGGGGCCTTTGTAATTGGAGTAGAAAAGAGAGTGGAAAAACGGAGGTCGAAAAACACAAATAAATTCTTCAAACGAAAAAGAACGAAAAAACGAAAAAAAAAGATGCCGCCGCTCTTCGAGTCGTGCTTCTCGGAGCTCCGCGTAAACGGCAGGCGCCTTTACCTGAAAGGGGTCAACTGGTTCGGGTTCGAAGTGAGTGTGCTCTGTCGCTGCGTATCGAAATCAGACGTTTAAAAGGGAGGGGAAAGAGGCTGGGGCGCGGGAGAGAGCTTTTGGATTGATTGAGAAGATCGGCTTGTTCCTTTTTTCTTTCTCTCTCAACCTCTTCTTCGACCTTTTTTTCAAAACTTCTCCAGACGACCGACATGACCCTCCACGGCCTCTGGTGCAAGCCCTTCTCCTCCATCATCGACTTCGTCGCCGAAAACGGCTTCAACGCCCTGCGGATCCCCGTCTCGGCGGAACTCATCGAAGGGTTCGAGACCATCAAGCCCAGCAACATCGATTTTTCTCAAAACCCGCAGCTGGAGGGCACGACGGCGGGGCAGCAGCTCGACTTCTGTTTCCTCGAGGCCGCCAAGCGGGGGATCCTGGTATTATTAGATCTCCACCACCAGGCCACGGCGAAAGGCATTACGGAGCTCTGATACGACGACGAATGGGACGAGCAGAGAGTAATTTCCGCTCTGAAAACTCTCTGCCAGCGGTACAAAAACAAGGAAGAGTTCTGGAACGTCTTCGCCGTCGACCTCAACAACGAGCCGCACGGCAGGGCTGCTTGGGGCACGGGCTGCCCCAAGACCGACTGGAGGTTGGGAGCGGAAAGGCTCGGGGCCGCGGTTCTGGAGGTCGACCCGTCGCTGCTGGTCTTTGTCGAGGGCACGAGCGGGAACGCCGTGCCCTTGCAGTCCTCCGAGCCGTGTTTTTGGGGCGGCGGGCTCTGCTCCGCGGTGGAGGCGCCCGTGCGGCTGCCCCTGAAGAGGAGGCTGGTGCTGTCGCCGCACGTCTACGGTCCTCTGGTCTTCATGCAGGTGAGGGAATAGAAGAGAGAGAAAAAAAGGGAACGAAGGGAGGGAGAGAAGGAACTTCGTTCTCTTCTCTTCACTTCTCAAGCGAAAAAGAAGCAGCACAAAAACTCATTTTCTCTCTTCTCCCTCTCTCTTTCCACTTCCCCCTCTCTCTCTCCACAGAGCTACTTCTCCGACCCTTCCTTCCCGAGCAACATGCCCGCCATCTGGGAGAAGCAGTGGGCGCACGCAAAGACGAAAGCGAAAGGCGGAGAAGGAGAAGAAGACGCCCCTGCCATCGTCGTCGGCGAGTTTGGAGGCCGTTTTCCGGAGGGGAGCCTCGAGAGGTGCTGGGCGGTCGCCTTCGCGAGCTACCTCAGGGAGACGGGCCTGTCGGACTGCTTCTTCTGGTGCACCAACCCAAACTCCGGGGACACGGGAGGTGAGATTGTTTTTTTTCTTCTTTTTTCGGGTTTTTGTTTTTCGTCACGCGCAAGAGCTCTCTTTCTTCTTTTTTCCTTTCTTTCTCTCTCCCTCTCTCTTCTCTGACAGAGAGATCACTCCGACCCTCACAAACCGAAAAATCAAAAACCGAAACCTCCCAGGCCTCCTCAAAGAAGACTGGAGCGCCCCCTCTGCCAGCGACCTCGCTTCCGATTCATGCCTCGAGGCGTTCAAGCTCGAGCTCCTCGTGGCGATCAATCCGAAGCCGACGAGGTTCGACGCCCGGGGCAACGTCACGGATCCGGGCGGCGGCCCCGGGTACGACGCCTCTGCCACGCCGATTCCCGAGGAGATCGCCAGAGCTCTGACGGAGTTTAGCCGCGGCGGCGGCGGAGGCGGAGGCGGAGGCGGAGGCGGAGGTGGAGGCAGAAACGGAGGAGCTGTCGCCGCAAACGAAAGCAACAACAACTCTTCCCCCGCTCTCCCGCCCCCCGTCACCACCTCCCACCCCTCCGGCGTCACCGTGACCTCGATCCCCACCAAGTCCTGGGCCTCGGGCGCCACCACGGCCCTCCAGTGTGACGTCAAGATCAAGAACGAAAGCCAAGCGATGGCGACGCCGGCGACGCTCACGCTCTCGTGCCCCGCGGCGATCCTCGAACAGAGCTGGAATTCCACAAGGCTGCCCGACAGGGACGGGAAAGCCGTGCTGGGCTTGCCGGACTGGTGCGTCGCCAACGGCGGGGTGGCTCCCGGGGCCGAGGTGACCGCCGGCGGGGTCTTCTTGGGGGAGGTACCGGCGTTTGAGGTCGGGTTTTCGTGATTTTTTTTGTTTTCGAAGTAAAAACAACCACTAGTACTATCAAATTGGACTTCCCCTTTCGTTTTTGATTTGTTTTTCTCTGATGCGTTCGTTTAAACTGTGAATGGAATCATCTCTCTCTCTCTCGAGAACAACAAGGGAAGAGAGAGAGAGGAAAAAACTAAACAAAAAAAGGGAGGAAAAAACAAATTATCTCTTCCAACTTTTTTTTCTCAAGCGACCTTTTTCGCCTCCCTCGTCGAAGAACCCGCAAACTCCCTCGCGGCCTCCACCAGCTCCCCCTCCCCGCGCGCGACCCACGCGCCCGTCCCGTACCCCACCATGATCGCGCCCATCTCGAACGCCATGTGCAGGATCGAGGAGACGCGGACCTTGGAGCCCGGGATCTCCTGCCAGTTGACCGCGACCTCCGCAAGAGGAACCGCAGAAGTTTTTAAGCTTCCGACGCTGCCGCCGCCGCTGCTTTTCTCCCCGCTCTCATTCTCGCTCTCCAGCCTGCTCGTCGCCAGGTGCACCAGCTCGACGTCGAAGCACCACCGCTGCAGCCTCTGGTTCCCGAAGAGGACCCGGGCCGCAGACCGCGTGAACAGCTTGAAGCCGCACTGCGTGTCTTTCACGGAATCGCCCGCGACGGCCGAGACAAGCAGCCGGAAGCCGCGCATCAGAAAATTGCGGTGCGCGGCCCTCTTGGCGGCGACGCCCGGTGCCAAATGGGCGCGGGATCCCAGGGCGGCGGCCGGGATCGCCCAGGCGGGGGGCAAGGCCGGGGAGGCGAAGGCGAAGGCGGCGGCGTCCGCAGTTGCTGCTGTTGAGGTTGTTGTTGTTGCCGCCGCCGAAGAAGAAGCCAGAACTTTCGCGCCTCCTCCGCCGCTGCTCGCCCCCTTCCTCCTCTTCCTCCTCTTCTCCAGCTCTTCGGCGACCAGAGCATCGAGCGCCTCGTCGAGCCGGTCGAGGTCCGAAACTTTCGTCGCCCCGTCGGCGTCCATCATCAGCAGCCTCGCCCCCCTGGCACCGAGCGCGCCGGCCCTCACCGCGGCGCCTTTCCCGCTGTTCTTCTCCATCCTCACCAGCCTGACCGCGTCGGGGCCACCACGGCGCTTCGCGTAGGCCTCGGCCACGCGCGAGGTCCCGTCGCTCGACCCGTCGTCGACGATCACGACCTCGAACGAGAACGAGGGTCCGAGGCGGTCCCTCCTGCTGTCGAGGAAGGCGAGGGCCTCGTCGAGCGCTAGCGGAAGGCGCTGCTCCTCGTTGTAGGCCGGGACGATGACGGAGACGGAGCGGGTGGGCTCGTCGAAGAGCGAGGGGGAGGTCGGGGCGGCGGCGGTGGGGGTCTTCTTCCTGGTCCTGGAGGAGGTTTCGGAGGAGGAAGAAGAAGAAGAGAGGGAGGTGGAGGCTTCGACGGCGGCGGCGACGGCGAGGAGCGACTCGGCGTCGAGCGTCGAGAACCAGGCAGAGGCCCAGCGGAGCGAGGCGAAGAGGGCCGCGGCCTGTAAGGGTTTCGTGGTTCGGGGGGAGGGGAGGGGCGGTGAGTGGAGGGTTGAAGGGAAGCAGGAGCGGAGAGGGGGTTGAAAAAGAAGAGAGAAGAGAGAAGAAGGAAACGCCAAGGTTTCGGCGATTTTGTTTTTTTTTCGAAAATCGCTCGAGGACAAAAAAGTCGCCCTTCATCGCGGCCTCTGCGGCTCTCTCCCTCGTGCGCTTTTCTGATGAATTTCAATGCGGCAGAGATTTCGCGTGCGTGTTCTTTGCTCTGATGGCAGAATAATAACAAGAGAAGACTCACCACGAGGAGCGGCGGGACGAGCGTGGCCATTGAATTGAAAAGAAAGAAGCGAGAGAGGGACGATGGGACGATCGATCGAAAACGCCTTTCTCTTTCCTTCTCTCTGCTGCTTCTGCGGAGGGACGGGGTGGAGCTTCCTCGGCCTCAGAGGCACGACGGGGCGCGTCCCTCTGTGAGTGGGAGAGACTGAGAGCGAGCGAGAGCGCGCGGGAGAGAGAGAGCCGCTTCTCTTCCACGGCAAGAGAGCAGGAGAGGAGAGAGCGAGCGAAGAAGAAGAAGAAGTGAAGAGGAAAAAAAAACTCCCTTGTCTTCCGACCTCTGCAACTCGATCGTTTTCACTTCACCTTTTTTCTTTTTCCCTCCTTCTGCTCAATTCGACGCGCCACCTCCCTCGCGCACACCACCCACTCACCCCCCCTCTCTGTCCCCGGCCCTCTCCTCACCCGAGAGAGCTCGGCTGGAATCAGACCCCCCCTCTCTCCCGAGGAGTCTTCTGAAGGAGAAGAGCGAAAGGAGAAAGGAGAGAGAAGAGAGATTCTTTCTTCTTCCTCCTCCGACGACGACCGTCGGCGCTCCATCTTCCTGTCTTCTTTTCGTTTTACGGTTAGTCTTTTCTTCCCCTTTTGTCTTTTCTTCCCCTTTTCGCCGTTGTATTCTTGTTTTCCCCCATGAAACGTCAGCTCGCAATATTCCATGCCGCCCTGGATTAAGAAGAGAAGAAGGGGGTGTTATCAAGGCGAAGAAAAGAGCGCGCCAAAGATGCAAACAAAGCGTTTTTTTTCAAAATCGAGCGCTTGGTCTTGGTCTTTGCGCTTCGGGTTATTTTGCAACGCGTCGGAATCGGCCTCTTTTCGCACCCTCGCGCCCACTCGTTTTCCCCAAAGACCCCCGAGGACGGTCGAAGACGTCGTCTCTCGCCCTCGGACGTCGAAATCAAGCTCGCGAAGCTTGTGTGCGACGAGTTCTGCGCGCTCGAAGATGCAATTGTTATTTTTCTTTGACGACGTCGATTTCTTCTTTCTTCGAGAAGAGAGACCGACGCGCGGCCGAAGTTTTTACCTTTTTTGCTTCCTCAACTTTTTGTCCTCCTCGCCCCCTCCCAATCCTCACCCTTCCGCCCGCTCTCGACCCTCCCAACCACTCCCAGAAGCCTACCCTTAATGAGATCCGACCACATGGCGATGGGGAGGGGCCCCGGGGCCGCCCAGAGCTGGTCCCAGGCGCGCGAAAGGCCGCTCCAACAACACAGCAAGATGCCGACGGCGGCGACGACAACGGCGACGATCGCTGCTGCTGCTGATGCTTCCGCTGCTGTTGGAACTACTGGAGCAGCTCCTCCCTCCAACTCGCTCTTCCCGCACGCGGCGCTTTCGCCGGGGGCCTCCGAGTCCGATCACACGGACGTCAGGGCCTCCCCGGACGGCACCAGGGGTGCCGGTAGCGGCAAGTCTGTCGCGGCGGCGATGCAGGCGCAAGGTGAGAGAGTTTTTTTCCTCTAGAGTTTCGATTTTTTCAATTCTTCGATCTCTCTTCTTCTTCTTCATCTTTCATCATCATCGACCCCTTTACCCCGCTCGTGGGGACCCCGCTCCGCCCTCGGAACCTCCCTCCCGCACACGCGATCGAGGCTGTAAAGCGATTCTCAGCGTCTTGGCGCGAAAAAAAGCGGTTGCGAGGTGCCAGAAGGGAGCGCGAACGAGCGCGGAGATGGGGCACGCAATTGAGTTGGGGCTCGCAATTGAGAAGAAGGAAGGAGCGGGAAGCCGCGAGCGAAAGGTCGAAGGCCGAAATTCAAACGGAGCCAACCAAGAAAAAAATCGCGCGCTCTCTTCTCTCTTCTCTCTCGCCCTTTTCTCTCTCACCACTTTCCCTCGCTTTCTCCTTCTCTCTCACCACTTTCCCTCACTTTCTCCTTCTCTCTCTCACCACTTTCCCTCGCTTTCTCCTTCTCTCTCTGTCTTCCTTCCTTCTTCCAACTTTTCCTCAGCCAACCGCTCCCCGACCTTCAGCCCCGACGAGAACAACAACAACAACAACAACAACAACCAGCACCAGGAGAAGAGCAAGGCTGCAGCTGCTGCCGCTGCCCTTGCTCCCCACTCTTCTGTCGCCGCCGCCGTTCCCGCCGTTCCCGCCTCCGAGGACGCCTTCGTCGACGCCGAGGAGCTCGCCGACGCCGCCGACGTGCTCCGCGCCGCCGCGGACGCCGCGGAAAGAGCAGCTCCCGGGAGCAGCAACAAGGCTTCCTCGTCTTCTCCTTCTCCTTCCTCCTCGGACGAGGCGACGGCCGCCTTCACCGCGCTCTACCTCGTCACCGCGGCCCCGGCCCCCTCGGCGCTGGGCGACCGCGCGCTCGCCGACGCGGCCTGCGACGTCGTGGCGTCGCTCGCGAGGATCGTCTCCGCCGCCGCGGCCGCCTCGGCGGCCTCGGCAAGTGGGAACGGGAGCGGGAACAACGGGAACGGAAACGGAATCAACAACTCCACCAACGCCGCCGCCGCCGCCGCTCCTTCCCGCCGCGTCGCCCGCGCCGCCGCCCGCGCCCTCGGGGCGTGGGAGCCCCGCGCCGCCGCCGCGCGTTCCGCCGCGGAGGCCCGCGAGAGGAAGCAGGCCGAGGAGGAGGACCGGGAGCGCTCGCGGGCCGCCGAGGCGGCGGCGGCGAGGGCCAAGGCGGAGGCGGAGGCGGCTTTAGAGGCCTCTGCCGCCGCCGCCGCTACAGCCGCTGCCGCCGCACTCGCCGAGGACGAGGAGGAGGCGTGCCGCCGCCTGCAGAGGCGCGAGGAGGCCCGCCGCCAGAAGGAGGCCGCGTTCGAGGCCGCGCTGGCCGAGGCCGAGGCGCGCAGGCTGGCGGCCAACGCAGAGATCCTCTCGTCGAGGAACGCGAGAAGGTCGAACTCGAAGGCGGTCTCGAACACCAACAACAACACCAACAACGCCAACAACAACGGCGCCACCTCGCAAAAGAAGAGGAGGACGTCCTCCTCCTCCAGCTCCTCCTCCTCGCAGGCCGCAAGGAAGCAGCAGCGGGAGGAGGAGAAGGCATTGGCGGCTGCTGCTGCCGCTGCTGTCGAGGCCTCCCCTTCTTCGGCCGCTCCGGCGAAGGAGGAGGTCGAGGAAGAGGAGGAGGAAGAGCTCGATTACGACTTGAACGCTGCGCTCGGCGCCCCGCCCGCCGCCCCCGGCCAGCTGAGCCTGTGGTCGCAGAGGGAGCAGGAGGCCGAGAGGCAGAGGGAGGAGGCTGAGGCGGAGGCTACTGCTGCGGCGGCGGCGGCGGCGAGGAAGCAGAAGGAGGCGGCGGAATCGGAGGAGGAGAAGAGGCGAGCGGAGGAAGAAGAGGAAGCCGCCGCTGCTGCTCGCGCCAAGGCGGCGCTCGAGCAAGCGCTCGCCGCCGCTGCCGCCGCCGCCGCCGAGCAGGCCGCGCTCGAGGCCCCGGTCGCCAAGCGCGCTCGCGGAGGAAACAACAACGACCAGGAGAACAAGGAGAACGAAGCGCCGAGGGGAACAACACCGAAGGTGACCCCCGCGACGACGCCGCTCCGCCGCCGGGGCGGCGGCGGGGGCGCCCTGCTGCTGCCGACGCCTGCGGCGACCCCGGGAGGCGCGGACCCGTTCGCCGGCGTCGACCTCGACCTGTGCTGCGCCGAGGACGCCGACGACGTGTGCGACGGCTTCGACTGGGCGGCGCTGCTGGACGCCGGCGGGGTTCCCGTTGCTGCTGCCGGAGGCGCTGGAGCTGGAGTTGACGCGAACGGAGCCGAAGCGGAGGGTGCGGCGGCGGCGGCGGCAGCGGCGGCGGCGACGACGACGACGACGACGACGGCAGCCGAAGCAGCAGCTCCGGCTCCCGCTCCCGTCGAAGAGGAGCAGCAGAGGCCCCAGGCGCCCCCTCCGGCCCCTCTCCAGCCTTTGCCTCCTCCTCCTGCTGCTGCTGCTCCTGCTCCTCCTCAGCAGCAGCAGCAGCAGCAGCAGAGCAAGAAGAGGAAGAAGGACGCCGCCGGGCTCGCCTTCCTCGATGGTTACCTCGCCGCGGGAGGCGCGACCGGCGTCGGCGGCATTCCCGCTGCTGCTGCTGCTGCCGCTGCTGCTGTCAACCACCAGCACCAGCCGCAGCACCAGTACCAGCAGCAGCAGTACCACCAGCAGCAGCAGATGCTCGCCCCGCTGCCGCTGCCCGTGCGCGCGCCCGTGCCCGCGCCGGCGAGAAAGCCTCAGCAGCAGCAGCAGCAGCAGAGGAGTCAGCCGATGCCTCCTCCTCCTCCTCCTCCTCCGCAGCAGCAGCAGCAGCAGCAACAGCACTGCAGCTACTACCCTCCGCAGCAGCAACAGCAGCATTACCAGCAGCAGCAGCCTGTCTACCACTACCAGCAGCAGCAGCAGGAGTCGCAGCACGAGTCGCAGCAGCGCGCCGCGGCTGCCGCTGCGGCGGCCACCGCGGCCGCGAGGGCGCGCGCGGCGCTCGTCGCAGCGGCGGCCGCCGGAGGCGGGAACTGGGGCAACGGCGCTCCTGCTCCTGCTCCGGCTCCTGCTCCGATCGCCCCCGTTCCCGTCCCTGCTCCTTCTTCTGCTCCTCCTGCTCCTCAGCAACAGCAGCAGCAGCCCTCGTGGTCCGCGGCCGTGAGGGAGGCCGCCGCCCCGGCCGCTCCTCAGGCGCGAGCGCAAGCGCCGCCGCCGCCGCAGCAGCAGCAGCAGCAGCAAGCTCCGCCTCCTCCGCCTCCTCATCCTCACTACCAGTACCAGCAGGGCTACTACTCGCAGCCCCCGCCTCCGCAGCACTTCTACGGCTATGCGCCGCAGCAGCAGGGCCAGGGTTTCTACTCGCAACAGCAGCAACAGCCGCCGCCGCCGCAGCCTCACTACTTCTACCCTCCGCCGCCGCCGCAACAGCAGCAGCAGCAGCTCTACCAGCAGCAGCAGCAGCGCTACCAGCAGCAGCAGCAGCAAGCGCCTCCGCCCCCGGCCCCGCCCGGGGGCGCTGGCTCGTGGCTCGCCGCGGTGGCCGCCGCGGTGGAGCCCTCGGAGGGGCAGGGGCAGCAGCAGCAGTAGAGAGAGAGGGAGAGTTGAAGCGTTGAAAGAGTTGAAGAGTTGACGAAAAAAAAGAAAAAAATCAGAGACGAGGAGAAGCTACAACCAACGCGGCCTCTTTTCCTCCGGCGTCTCTGATTGATTTTACCCGGTCCACTTTATTTAACCATCCCCCTCCCCCCCTTTTCGTCGCCTTCTTCGTCTTCGTCGTTTTCATAATTACAAAACCAATTTGCCTTAGATAACAAAACAACAAACACCAAAACAACACCAAACAAAACAATGACGACGACGACGAAAAGTTGAACCCTTTTTTTTTCAGCCGCAGCAGGGGGATAAAAGGCCCAGAGGGGGGGAGGGAAGCAGGTCCAGAAACACAACAACAACATAGCTAAAATTCCGATATTTACAACACAAAGAGAGAGCGGGGGGGGGGGGGGGCGCAACGCGCGAGAATGCGGGGGGAGGGGAGACGTACGAGGCAGGGAAGACGGCCA
>Ga0114918_10002593_pt1 | contig 16164 bp, 12 predicted proteins | sample LantaG_FD_87015 | JGI IMG/M metagenome (GOLD analysis project Ga0114918, IMG submission 87015) | Deep subsurface microbial communities from Baltic Sea to uncover new lineages of life (NeLLi) - Landsort_02402 metaG | ecosystem: Environmental > Aquatic > Marine > Oceanic > Sediment | place...
ATTGGACCCCCGCGCCAAAGAAGCGTACAACAACCTGGGCACGGTCCATGCCCGTCGTGGAGAGCACGCGCAAGCCAGGGAGATGTTCCAGGCGGCCTTGGAGATAGATCCGCTCTACGTGTTTCCACGTTGCAACCTGGCCATATATCTCCTGGGCGAGGATGACGTCGAAGGGGCAGACGCGATGCTAAAGCCCTTGTTCGAAGCGACGCGCTTTCATCCGCAAGAGATGGCGTTCTATTCTTACACCCAGGCCCGAATTCTGGTACAACGGGAGGAATACGAGGCGGCCCGCCGGGCTTTGCAGGCCGCAGTAGAGGTCTACCCCGGCTATGGGCCGGCGAAGGATCTGCTGGAACGTCTCACCTCGATCACGCAACTCCAGGCAGGCTTTGAGTCCTTCTGGGAGCGACAGCGCAAGCGCGACCAGGCCAGACGCGCCCGGCTGCAGGCCAAACTCTCCACGCCGGAGCCGACCCTCTCCGAGGCGCTATCCATCTACACCAAAGACACGCTCACCGAAATGGCGCGCGTGGTCGTGCGCTGGGGTGGATGGTCGGCGTTGCGCAAGGCGGAGTTGGTCGAACGGATCATCGCGGAACTCAGCGACCCGGACAATCTGGAACGAGTGGTTGGTGGGCTAAACGACGAGGAACGCGCTGCACTGCACCAGATGCTGGCGCACGGCGGGGCTATGCCCTGGCAGGATTTCGGCGCTACCCACGGAAACGACCTGGAGGAATCTCCGTATTGGCAGTGGCACGTGCCGGAGACGACTATGGGCCGCTTGCGGCTGCGCGGGCTGCTGGTGGAGGCGACGGTAGATGGCGAACTGCTGGTCGCTGTGCCGTCTGAATTGCGGCAGCTCCTGGGGGAGGTGCTGAAATGACAGCAATGACCCATCCTATTCTGGACCAACCTGAAGTCCTGCGAGCGCTGTTCTATCCGCGGCGTGACTATGCGCTGGCCCCGATCCCGCCGGGCGTGTACCTGGTCGCCGTGGAGGTAGAACCGGGTGTCACGATCGGTGGGCGATTGTACCCGGTGGCTGGTGAGGCCCCGGCCATCCTGTATTTTCACGGCAATGGTGAGATTGCCGCCGACTATGACAACATCGCGCCGTTGTACACGCGGCTGGGCATCACCCTTCGACAGGCTCAGGGCAGGCTCCTGCTGGTAATTGACTACCGTGGCTATGGGAGGAGCGCCGGCACGCCTACAGCCAGCCATCTCCTCGCCGACGCGGTGGCGGTGTTTGACGCCGTTGGTCACATCTTCGAGGGCAATGCGCTGACTCCCTCGCGGTTGTACGTGATGGGGCGCTCGCTGGGCAGCGCAGCGGCTATCGAAGTGGCGCTGCACGCGAGAGAGCAACTGACGGGGCTGATCGTCGAGAGCGGCTTTGCGGACACGTTCGCACTCCTGGCCCGCCTGGGGGCGCGTGTCCAGGGCGCGGACGAAGAGCGCGATGGGTTCGGCAACCCGGCCAAGATGGGCCAGCTCACGACGCGCACCCTGATCATTCACGGCCAGGATGACGTGTTGATCCCGGCGTCAGACGGGCGCGAACTCTACCGCCGTTGCGCAGCCCCGGATAAGCGGTTGGTCCTGATCCCCGGCGCAGGCCATAACGACCTGATGATGGTCGGAATGTCACAGTACTTTGAGGCGATCCGAACATTCGTGTACGGTCCGACGACCAATCGGCGGGCATCCCCGGCTTCTGAGGGGGTGGAGTTAGAGCAAGCATAGGGAGACAAGACGATGGACAGGGAGAGGTTGTATACCCTGGTGCATCACGAGTGATATGGGTTGAAGGAAAGGACTATGGAAGCCGCCTTCATTTGCACAAAGGAATTGTGGTCGCAAGGCTTCGGCGGGACGCACCCGTTGAAACCGGAACGGCTGAAGCGCACCTACGAACTATTGATGGCTTATCGGGCCTTCGACGCGCCTGACTCACACCTGGTGCCGCCGCGCCCGGTCAGCCGCGAGGAGTTGCTCCTGTTTCACACCGCAGAGTACGTGGACGCCGTCGCCAGCCTGAGCGATGTCCTGAGCCTGCCTGCTCTGAGCGGAGCCGAAGGGTCGAAGGGCCGTGGCGAAGCGCGTCACCTGGCCAGACGCTACAACTTTCGCCCCGACGAGACCCCCGTCTTCCCCGGTATGTACGAGATTGAGGGCCTCAAGGTGGGAGCAGCCTTGACAGGGGCCAGGTTGATCGCCGAAGGGCAGATGCAGGTGGCTTTCAGCATTGCCGGGGGGATGCACCATGCGCGGCCTGCTTTGGCCTCCGGTTTTTGTGTCTTCAACGATGTTGCGGTTGCCATTCATTGGTTGATGCGCCAGGGGCTGCGGGTGGCTTACGTGGACATTGATGTGCACCACGGCGATGGGGTCCAGGCCGCCTTCTACGACACCGATCAGGTGCTGACCATCTCGTTGCACCAGGCGGGTATCCTCTTCTATCCCGGCACTGGCTTCCCCGACGAGACAGGGACCGGCGCTGGATATGGCTACAGCATCAATGTGCCTTTCTTGATCTACACCAGCGAGGAACTGTACCTGTGGGCTTTCCGCCAGGTGGTGCCGCCGCTGGTGCGCCAGTTTGCCCCCGACGTGCTGGTGACCCAACTAGGCGTGGATACCCACTACCGCGATTCGCTGGGTTCACTTATGCTGACGACCCAGGGCTACGTCGCTTTGATCGAGGAACTCAAGACGTTGGCCGATACCATCGGGGGCTGGCTGGCTTTCGGCGGTGGGGGGTATGCCGTTGACGTGGTACCGCGCGCTTGGACGCTGGCTTATGGCTTGATGTCGGGGCAGACCTTCCCGGATGAACTCCCACCTGCATACAGCGAACACTACGGCCCCGGCTGGTTGCACGACACCGAAGGCCCGGAGCCGGCGGAACCGTGGGTGATTGAGCAGACCCACGAGTATGTCGAAAGAAGCATCGCTGCCCTCAAAGCCCAGACACAAGATGTGTGGCGATGGGGGTAGAAACTAAAGAGGCGGGACTGAGCGAACTGGCAACACAGTTAGGAGAATAGAGATATGGAAGCCACAAACTGCCGTCGGGTCTACGGTGTTGACTTCAGCGGCGCTAAGGATGCTGGCAAGAAGATATGGATCGCGAGCGGTGTGATTGAGAATACCCTGCGGATTGAGGAGTGTCACCGAGCAGATGCGCTGCCTGGATCTGGGAAGAGCCGTGACCAATGCCTGGTTGCGCTTCGGGACTTCATTGCCAAGGAAGATGCGTGTGCCTTCGGGCTCGACTTCCCGTTTGGATTGCCCCAGGCTTTAGTCAAGCAAAAGGAGAGATGGGAGGATTTCGTCCTATCCTTCCCTGGTGACTACTCCAGCCCCGAGGAGTTCAGGCGTCTCTGCCGCGAAGCCAGTGGCGGTCGTGAACTCAAGCGGATCACCGACCAGAAAAGCAAAACTCCATTCTCGCCCTACAACCTGCGTCTCTACCGCCAGACTTACTACGGGATCCGCGATGTGCTTCACCCACTGGTGCGGGACCAACTGGCGTGTGTGCTCCCTATGCAGCATGCACTGCCGGACAGGCCGTGGATTATGGAAATCTGTCCAGCCTCGACGCTGAAGTTGAGATGGAAAGATACCTGCTCGCCCTACAAAGGCAGAACGGACGAGCATCGCGCGGCCCGAGCGAGTATTCTGGAGAGACTTGAGGCCACAGGGGCCTTGTCTATTCCGGCACAGGCAGTACGATTGAAGATTCTGGAGGATCGTGGCGGCGACTCTCTTGATAGCGTGATTGCCGCGCTTGCGACCTCCAGGGCTCTTCGCGATCCAGCGCTTCTTGCCGTTCAGATCAGTAACGCCTACGCGCTGGAGGGATACGTGTACGTCTGAGTCACCAGCAGTTGATACGATTCAGAAGGCATTTCAACACATTCAGCGACTTTCAGCAGCATCAGCGGTTCGGCGACGAGCCCTACCACCCCACCTGCCCCAACCTGCCGGTGCCGGAGAGATGACCCCAGGTGAGGGAAATACACGATGAACCAAACACGTGGTCGCTTCCCTAAATTGCGAGCCGTTGATGCCCGCCCGGTCGTCCAGGGCGGCCGGCCTTCCATCCTGCTGCGCGATCCGCTGCAACTGGGCGATAAGACGGTGGTCATTCCGCAGCAATTGGCTCCAGTGTTGGCGCTGTGCGATGGAACGCGGGATAGCAGCGGTTTGCGCGCGGCGCTCGCCGTCCGCTTCGGATTGCGCATCGGGCCGGGCGTGCTGGAGCAACTCCTGGCCGCGCTCGACGAGGCACTGCTGTTGGACAACGACCGCTTTGCCCAGGCGCGAGAACGGGCGCTGGCCGAATACCGCCAGGCTCCCTTCCGGCCGCCCGTCCAGGCCGGACAGTCGTACCCGGCCGGCGCAGACGAACTGCGACACCTGCTGACAGGCTACCTCGACGCCGTGGACGACGTGAGCCCTGGCCTGGCCGACGGCTGTGGCCTGGTCAGCCCGCACATTGACTACGCTCGCGGCGGGCCGGTCTACGCCCGCGTCTGGAAACGTGCGGCGGAGATGGTCAGGGCGGCCGACCTGGTGGTGCTGCTGGGCACCGACCACTTTGGCGAAGACGGCCGGCTGACGTTGACACGCCAGCACTACGCGACGCCGTTTGGGGTTCTGCCGACAGCGCGGGAGGTCGTGGAAACGCTGGCCGGGGCGACGGGTGCGGAAACGGCCTTCGCCGGCGAACTCTACCATCGCAGCGAACATTCGATTGAACTGGCGGCGGTCTGGCTGCACTACATGCGCCAGGGGCAGCCATGCGAACTGGTGCCCATCTTGTGTGGTTTGTTCGGCCACTTCGCGCGGGGCGAGGCCGACCCAGAGCACGACCTGGCGATGGACGCGTTGCTGGATACGCTCGGACAGGCGACGGCCGGGCGTCGGGTGATCGTCGTGGCAGCGGGTGACCTCTCGCACGTCGGCCCGGCGTTCGGCGGCCAACTACAGGGCCTGGTGGAGCGCGCCCGGCTGCAGGCGGCCGACGATGAACTGATTGAGCGGATATGCGCGGGCGACGCACGAGGATTCTTCGCGGCAATCAAGCGCGAGGGCGACCAGCGGAATGTGTGCGGGCTGCCGCCCATCTACCTGGCGCTGCGCATGCTGAGCCCGGTCCAAGGGGAGCGAGTGGCCTACGATCGCTGTCCAGCCGATGAGAACGATACGTCGTTGGTGTCGGTATGCGGTGTCGTGTTCAGGTGAGTGTAGAATCTGGAGTTCGTTGAGCCGGATCCCGTCAGCGCAGAGTGGCTGGAGGTGTACCGGTACTGGCTGGGACTGAGGTAGGGCACTTATGAACCTGGAGCATGGAGGTGCAGCATGAGGAGACGCCGTCGAAAACCCCGCTCTGCCCGGCCACCGGATCGGGGCTCTAATCCTATGATCCTTTGGCTCCACGGCCTGGCGGCCATGGGTGACGAACGGTGGGACGAGGCCATCGTAGCCTTGCAACGCTTCCTGGAAGTGGCCGACAAACCCGAAGATCGCTGGACAGCCTATCAGAACCTGTGCGCCTGCTACCTGGCGCTGGAACGGTACGACGAAGCCTTGACCGCCCTGGACGAGGTCGAACGATATGCCCCCGACGCCCCAGATACCCTGCACAGCCGGGGCGTGATCTACGCCTGCGCGGGCCGTATCCCGGAGGCCATCACCGCCTTCCGGCTTTTTGCCCGTCGCTGGCCCAAACAGGCCCGCCAACATGAGACTAAGGAGGCCATCCGCCAACTTCGCCGTGCCCAGCGTGGCAAGATCCCCGCTGGGACTTACCTGGTGGATCACCTCCAGGAACAGATCAGCCACAACCTGGGGCTGGGCGATTTTCACCTCATAGAGCGCAAAGCCAGGCGCATGATAGCCGCTAACCCCGACCGTCCCGAGGGTCACTTTGCCCTGGGCGTTGCTTGCGTGGAACGGGGCCGCTACCCGGAGGCGCTGGAAGCCTTTCTGACAGCCTACGCCCGCGATCCCGGTTACGCGCCGACGCTCTACAACGTCGGTCACACCTACCTGCAACTGGACGAGCCGGAACAGGCTATCCCCTGGCTGGAGCGTGCTTTGGAGCGGGAACCCAAACACCTGGCTACGTTGCACCAGTTGGGCGTGGCCTGCGAACGGCTGGGCCGGCGGGATGAGGCAGTGGTCTGGTGGCGACGCACCCTGGAGATAGACGCCGGCCATTACCTGGCCCAGCAGCGCCTCCACGAGGTCGGCCAGGGGCCAGCGCCGGCCGAGCCTCCCTTGCCACCCACGCGCCGGCAACTTTCCACCATGACACCCATCGTCAAGGCCCGTATGAAGCAGCCGCAGGTTTATCGCAACGGCGGTGTGACACTCACGTATGATAAGTCTGTGGGCTTTGTGCTGGAAGACACAGAGAATCCTCGCAACGCCACCGTTCACGCCGGTGGACCTTTTCAAGTGGCCCGCATCACGCGCGAGGAGGACCTGCTGGACCTGATCGGCCTGGTCAAGTTGCTGTTACGCATGGTCAATACGGAGAACACGCGGGACGTTGCGGTGCTGGCCTACTACACCGGCCGGCCTGTTTTCAGCTATCAGATTCGCTTCGACCAGGGCAAACGGAGCGAGTTCGATGCCCACGGTCAGTTCGTCGTCACCGAGATGCCGCGCTTCTTCAAACTGCGGATGGATAGCGATCTTTCCACGCCTTATGGTGACCCGATGCAAGGGATATTGATCTACCTGAACCAGCACCCACAGCCGGGCGTTCTGGTCGGTACGATGGGGCTGGCAGACCAATGAGACCAGGACCACGTCTGCAAGGCAGCAGACGCAGTGTCGCTGGCAGCCAACCTATTAGACGAGAGGAGAGTGGGCTATGCCAGACCAAGGACTAACCGAATCCGACGTCCGCCGCTGGATCGGCGAAGCCTCTTTCGAGCGCGGCCAGCGGTACTTCCAGCGTGGCCACATTCTCAACCCGCGCCGCCAGGGCAACACGCTCAAGGCCCGCTGCCTGGGCTCCTGCCCCCAGCCCTACCACGTGGAGGTGACCCTGGGGCAAGGCGGTCAGTTGTTCATCCGGGTTGCCCAGGCGGCAGAGGAGAGCCGGCTCCGAGCGGCTATCCGTATCTATATGGGAGCGGCCGAGCGGCTCATCGCGGCGCGAGGGCGGGGCAACTACGCCACGGCGGCCACCTACCTGGTGCGCGTGCGCGATCTGTACCGCTGCCTGGGGGAGGAGGAAACCTGGCAGGCCCTCATCGCCGACCTGTGGGAGCGGAACCGCCGGTTGCGGGCCCTGAAGGATGAACTGAACGAGGCCGGGCTGTGAGGCTAACCGGGAACGGCTTGCCTGGGCTTTTCGCCCGAGACGTATTATTATTGAGGAGGCTGGAATGTGCGTGCTTCCCCTTGAGAGAGACATAATCTACGGCCCGCTGTTCTCCCGTCGCCTGGGCCGCTCGCTGGGGGTCAATCTTCTCCCGACCGGCTACAAACTGTGCTCCTTTGACTGCGTCTACTGCCACTATGGTCGCACCGACGTGAAGACCCTGGCGCCCAGGAAAGGGGATTTCCCCGCCGTGCGCCGGGTGCTCACGGTGGTGGAAATGGCCCTGCGAAAGTACCCGGACGTGGCCTACCTCACCTTCTCCGGCAACGGCGAGCCGACCTTGCATCCCCACTTCCCCACAATCGTCGCTGCCGTCCGCCGCCTGCGAGATGAACTCAGCCCAGACGTGAAACTGGCGCTCTTCTCCAACGGTACCACCGCGCACCTGTCTGACGTCCGGGAGAGCCTGGCCCTCTTCGATGCGCCGATCTTGAAACTGGATGCCGGGGACCCCGAGACGCTGGCTCGCATCAACCGCCCTGCCCCGCAGGTCAAACTGGAGGACATCCTGAATGGCTTGAAGGAAGTCCCCGGCTGCATCATCCAGAGTGTGCTGGCGGACGGGAAGGTGAGCAACATCCGGGGGGAAGCATTTGAAGCGTGGGTCGCCGCCCTCGCCGCGATCAGGCCAACCCTGGTGCAGATCTACAGCACCGACTACCCAGTACCGGAGGCAGGCGTGGAGCGCGTCCTCCCCTACGTCCTGAAGCGCATTGCCGGGGAAATCGAAGAGCGGACGGGGCTCCGGGTGCGGGCCTACTGGTTCTAAGGGGGTGTAGGGGATGTCGTGCCAGCCAGCCGTGTCGGTGAAGGGGCTGGTAGGGCCACTGGTCTACCGGTTGATGAAAGGAACATGACTATGCTCTTTGAACCAGGCAACATCGGCACCCTGGCCTTGCCCAACCGCCTGATCCGATCCGCCACTGCCGAGCAGATGGCGGGCGCCGACGGCCGGCCCAAACCACGGCTCAAGGCCCTCTACCAGGAACTGGCCCGGGGCGGAGTGGGTCTCATCATCACCGGGCATACGTACGTGCACCCCTCGGGCAAGGCCCATCCGGAGATGACCGGCATTCATTCCGACGAACTGATTCCCAGCCTCGCAGAACTGGTCGGCGCGGTCCACCAGGAAGGCGGCCGGATCGTGGCCCAGATCAACCACGGGGGGATGCAGTGCAGTCGAGAAACGGTGCCAGAAACCATCGCCCCCTCGGCCATAGATTCCCCCTTCCTAAATCGGCCTGCGCGGGAGATGACCCCCGACGAGATCACTCTCCTGATCCAGGCCTACGGACAGGCCGCCTGGAGGGCTCGAGATGCTGGCTTCGACGGCGTCCAGATCCACGGGGCCCACGGCTACCTGATCGGCCAGTTCCTCTCCCCCTTTGTCAACCGGCGTACCGACGAATGGGGCGGCGATTTGGAGGGGCGGATGCGCTTCCTGCGGGCCGTCTGCCAGGCCGTGCGGGAGCAGGTCGGCCCCAACTACCCCGTGTTCATCAAGTTGGGCATGACGGATGGCATAGAGGGCGGTCTGACCCCCGAGGAGGGTGTTCAGGTGGTGGCGGCGCTGGAGGAAATGGGCCTGGACGCGGTGGAGATCAGCGGAGGGATTGGGGGCGGCCGCAACCTGAACACCCGCACGGGGATCCGCTCTGAGGCGGACGAGGCCTACTTCCGCCCCCTGGCTCAGGCAGCGCGGCCAGTGACCCGGCTGCCCATCATCCTGGTCGGTGGTTTCCGCTCCCGGCGGGTGATGGAGGAGGTGCTTGTCGCTGGCGAAGCCGACTTCATCTCCCTCTGTCGTCCTCTATTATGTGAGCCGGACTTGCCGAACCGGCTGCGCACAGGGTTGCAGGAGCGCTCATCCTGTATCTCGGCCAACCGTTGCTGGCCTGAGGGGATGGACGAAGGGATCGCCTGCAAATGTCCCATTGAGAGAGACCATCGGGAGGAGCCAACAATGTAATCGCTGAGGCGTTTGCGACACTGGCAGCCACAGCGAAAAAGCAGGGGGTGGGCTTCTACGAGTACATCTATGATCGCCTATCCCCAGCCTACGAAAAGCAAAAAGCATCACAAGTCACGATGTGCGCCCCATTCATCCACCAGGCACGATTGCAAGAGCCGGCCGGCGACAAAGTGCGCTGCCTGACTTGCGAACGGCGCTGCGAACTGGCCGACGGACAGGTGGGCTGGTGCCGCACGCGGCAGAACCGCGCCGGCACACTCTACACGCTCATTTACAGCGCGGTCTCATCGCTTTCCTGCAACCCCATCGAGAAGAAGCCGCTCTACCACTTCTACCCCGGCTCAGTGGCTCTCACCACCGGCTCCTGGTCCTGTAACTTCGCCTGCCCCTGGTGCCAGAACTGGGACATCAGCAAGCAACCTCCCTCCGGCGGTGAGTTCATCCCGCCTCGGGAATTCGTCGCCCGCGCCCGACAGCGCGGCTGCCGGGGCACCTCCATCAGTTTCAACGAGCCCACGTTGAGCCTGGAATGGTCACTGGAACTCTTTCCCCTGGCGCGGGGGGCCGGTCTCTACAACACCTTCGTCACCAATGGCTACATGACCACAGCCGCACTCGAACTGCTGGTCGAGGCCGGGCTCGACGGGATGAACGTGGACGTCAAAGGAGACACAGAAGCGGTGCACCGCTACTGCCAGGCCGACGTCGAGGTCGTGTGGCGCAACTGCCGCCGGGCGCGGGAACTGGGCGTGTGGATCGAACTGACCACGCTGGTCATCTCCGGGGTGAACGACGACGACAGATGTCTGGAGGGCATCGCCCACCGCATCGTCGCCGACCTGGGCCACGATACCCCCTGGCACCTCAGCCGCTACTACCCGGCTTACCACTTCACCGCCCCGCCCACTCCCATCGTAACACTGGAACGAGCACGGGCGATTGGTCTGCAGGCTGGCCTGCGCTACATCTACCTGGGCAACGTCCCCGCTCACCTCGGTGAGCACACCTCTTGTCCGCATTGCGGTGCAATACTGGTCAGGCGGGGGCTCCTGCGGCTGCTGCGCTGTGACGTCACGCCCGATGGTCGCTGCCCCCGCTGCGGACAGGAAATCGCCGGCGTGGGGTGGGCCTGGCAGGAGACAACAAAGGGAACGTACAGGTGAAAGCCTCTCGGCTGGCCCACATCACGCTTGTGGTGCTCTCCAGCGCCAACTTCATCAACTTCCTGGACCGCCAGGTCATCGCCGCACTGGCCCCTACCCTCAAGGGCTACTGGCACCTCACCGACGCTCAGGTGGGATTGTTGGGCACGGCCTTTGAGGTGCTGTACGCTCTGGCTCCTGTTCCCATCGCCGTCCTCTCCGACCGCTGGCTGCGTCGGAAAGTGATCGCCCTGGCGATGGTCGTCTGGAGCGGGGCGATGGCCGTGGCTGGGGCGGCCGTCTCCTACTGGATGCTCCTGTTGGGGCGGGCCGCTTTGGGGTTGGGTGAGGCAGGCTACGGCCCCTCGGCCCTGGCCTGGCTGAGCGACGTCTTCCCGCCCACCCATCGCTCCCGGGCGGTGGGCTTCCACGACCTGGGGATGATGCTGGGCTCAGCGACCGGTTATGCGCTGGGTGGGGTGCTGGGCAGGGCGCTGGGCTGGCGCCCCGTCTTCTATATCGCCGCCCTCCCCGGCTTCATCCTGGCCGTCCTGGTGTGGTTCCTGCCCGAACCCGATAAGGGCCAGAGCGACTATCAGACCCTGGAAGCCGGAGCGGAAGCCGCGCGTTCCCCGGCCATCCCCGCCACGACAACGATGAAGGAACTGCTGGCCGTGCCCACCCTGCTTGTGGTGTACGTGGCCGGAACACTCATCTCGTTCGCCACCGGCGGGCTGGTCTACTGGCTGCCCAGTTTCGCCGTGCGGGTTCACGGCTTCAGCGAAAATGAGGCCGGGCTCCTCATCGGGGCTGTCACCGTCCTGACCGGCGCGGCCGGTGTGCTCTCAGGCGGTTTCCTGGCCGACCGGCTCATCCGCCGCACTCCCAGCGGGCGTCTCCTGACCATCGGCGCCAGTTTCGTCGTCGCTTCTCCGTTGGCCCTGGCCGCCATCCTGGTCCCGGACCGGACGCTTTTCGTTGTCCTGGCAGCGCCGGCGATGTACCTGTTCACTTTTTACTCCCCGTGCATGGGGCCGCTGGTGCACCAGGTCACCCGTCCCAACCTGCGAGCCACGGCCACTGCCTTCTACCTGCTCGTCATCCACATCCTCGGCTACGCCACGGCCCCCCCCGTCGTCGGCTGGTTTTCCGACCAAACAGGCGACCTGCGGCTGGGCATGGTGATGGCACTGCTAGTGGCCCTGGTGGGCGGGCTGGTGGGCCTATGGGGGACTCGCTTTGTGGGCCGGGACACTCGGGCGATGGTGGCCCGCCTGCAGGCGGAGGTACAGGGATGACCCCGCCCCAGACCATTGCTTCATTGTTCATTGGTCATTGTTCATTGGTCATTGGTCATTGACTCACCGGTTCTCCAACCGGAACCCGTGCCCCCGCACGGTGACGATGTAGGCGTGATCTGGGTCCACGGCCGAGATGCGGTCGCGCAGGCGGCGCACCAGCGCGTCAATCGCCTGCTCGGAGATGCCCACCGTCTCCTCTTCAGACCACACAGCCGCCACGATTGCATCCCGCGCAATCACCTCACCTTCGTGGTCGAGCAACAACTCCAACAGCCGGTACTGAGCCACCGAGAGAGGCGGGGTCAACTCGTGCCCCCCGATGAAGACCCTTCTGGCCGCCCGGTCAATGCGCAATCCCCTGTCGGGGCCGGTTAACTCCAACGGCAATGTCGCGTCAGCGCCCACGAAGCCCATCTTGACACATAGCGCGATCTGTATCTCGTCCCCATCCTTCAGACGGTACGGCCTATCGCGTACCTCCTGGCCATTGACGTGAGTGCCGTTCTTGCTCCCCAGATCGCGCAGCAGGTAGCCGCCGCCGTCCCATTCGATTCGGGCGTGATGGCGCGAGACCTGCCGTTCCGGTAACATGATGGCGCAATCCGACCCTCGTCCGATAATCACCTGATCCCGCTCGATGACCCAGCGCTGCCCCTCCAGTTCTCCCTCGTAGACGATGAGCATTGGCATGTCCTGTCGTGTCATCACAACCTCCTTAGGACAGGTAAGCTACTTGACAGAATCGCCCTTCTCGCTTATGATAAAATGCAGCCGCAACGAAGAGAAGAAGAGAAAACATGGCCCGCCTGCTTGCACCCAAAACCGTCCTGCGTGGACGGTACAAAATCATCGCGCCTGTTGGCCAGGGGGGCATGGGCGCGGTATACCGCGCCGGGGACCTGCGCCTGGAAGGCCGTATCTGTGCGGTCAAGGAGGTCCGCCCAGACCCCGACGCCACGCCGGAGGCGCTGACTCAGGCCCAGGAGCAGTTCCGCCGCGAGGCCTTCACCCTGGCGCGGCTGGACTACCCCAACCTGCCCAAGGTCTCCGACACCTTCAGCGAAGGTGGGCGCGAGTACCTGGTGATGGACTTTGTAGACGGGCCGGACCTGCGCCACCTGATGGAGGATAAGCGTCGCCAGGGAGAATTCCTCGACGAGCGACAGGTGCTCCGGTGGGCCGATCAGTTGTGCGATGCGCTGGAGTACCTCCACAACCAGAACCCTCCCGTGCTCCACCGCGACATCAAACCGGCCAACATCAAGTTGACCCCCGGTGGGCTGATTAAACTGGTGGACTTCGGGCTGGTCAAACTGCTGGCGGCGGACGACTCCCACACCATCACCATCCTGCAAGGCCGGGGCACCCTCGCCTATACCCCACTGGAGCAGTATGGTGGGGATACCGGTCACACCGACACTCGCTCCGATATCTACTCGCTTGGCGCTACACTCTACCACCTTTTGACCAATCAACCTCCAGCAGATGCCAAGCAGCGTTTCCTCAACCCCAACGCGCTCGTGTTCCCGCGAGCGATCAATCCACGCATCTCTCCTGCCACAGAGCGTGCTATCCTGGCAGCCATCGCCATGCATCCCAATCCACGCCCACCGAACGTAGCAGCGTTTCGCGAACTGCTACACGCCAACTCCCTCCCTTCTTCCCTGCTCCCCCTGGTTCCCGCGCAAGGAGAATGGCACCAGGCGCTGGTCGAAAACCGCAGCCTGCTGGCACTGGCCGGAGTGATGCTCACTCTCGTCATATTGGTGACCTTCTTGCACTAGCGGTTAGCAGCCAGCACAGGCACCCTCCACGCCGCCGGATTGCTAATTGGCGAATGGGCGCTTGTTGGCAATCCACGCGATGACCAGCGACACCGCCCCGCCGAGCAGCGCCATCCATCCTGCGGCCCACACGCCGCCCAGTTCGTGCAGCCAGGCAGCCCCGGGCACACGCAGAGCGTAGGCCAGGTACAGCGCGAGGCCACCTATCACGCACCACAGCGCCACGCGCAAGGCCCGGCTGGCTGGGCTGTTGTTAAGGCGCACAACGTAATACCCCATACCGCCGACGATCAGGACGCCCATCAGCGCCAGCGCCAGATCCAGTAGCCCAGCCCCGTCGTCTGCAACAGGCATCTCTTCTTCTTCTCCTTCGTCTCCCAGACCAGGTGTAGGTTGCGGTGTCTCTTCAAGCACTGGTTCTGGCTCCGGCGTAGGCGTTGGTGCCGGCGCGGACGTAAGCGTGGGCATAGGCGTGGGTGTCCAGATGATGGCTGGTTCACCCTCAGGGATCGTGATTTGCAGGCAGATTGCGCGTGGCACGGGGTCCGCCTGGATGGATATATCAAGTTGGCCTGTTCGCTCCAGCATATACGTCGTTTCGGCCACGCCATCACGGGTGGTCGCCAGAACGGAGTGCTCCACCAACCCTTCTTGCGGATAGGTGAAGATAAACTGGACAGGAGTGCCATCGGGCACTGGATGGCCGTTGTGATCCACGATCGCTCCAGTGCGCAACTCTAGCTCATCGCCGACCTTGAGTTGAGGAGGCTCAGGTGTCGGCTGCCCCTCCTCGGGCGGCTCGCCGATGTATAGAGCGATGGCCTGCTCAGGGTCGGGAGAGGCCTGGATCAGCAGGTCATAGTTGATACCGGCCACACTGACTGGCAGGGTCCCCTCCGGCGCAGGCTGACTAAACAGCGCCCGCACCGAGGCCTCAATGAAAGATCCTATCCGGCTGTAGGCCACGTAGTAGGCGCTCAATTTGCTGATCTCGGTCGCGTCCAGGTAGTAGGGGGCGTCGTAAGCCAGCACGACCAGGTGCGGGCCGCGTAACACATCGGCCCGCTCGGCCAGGAAACGCCGCACGGCCCCTGATTGGGGTAGGTCACCGGTCGGGTTGAGCATGGCGAAGATGATCCAGTCGGCCCCCAGCAGCGCCGCTTCTACGGGGTGAGGTTGTGAGGTTGGCGTGATGACTTCCCCGGCCGCAGGAGTCGGAGTCGGCATCGGCGTCGGGAGCAGCGACGGTGCGCTCATGTATTCTTCCAGTTGATTGAAGGTGAAATTGGTCACCCGCCATGGAGTGATCTGCCCAGTTGCATCAGGGCCATAGAGTCTTACGACTGTGTCTCGCAACGCGAGCGGGTCAATGTAGGACACAGGAGCACACACAGCGCAGGGCTGTCCCTCTCGACCGTCGGTGAAGATGACGATGTTGTCCTCAGGGGTCGGCGGGGAGGGAACCAGGTCAGGCGAGGGAGGAGAAAGCAGCGTGATGGCATCGCGGGCAATGACAGACATCTCCTCTCGATGAAGCCCTACCTGTTCGCTGACTGTCTCCACGTCCGGCTGGGTGGCAGCGAGCCCGAACGTACCGCCGTAGAGCGCAAGTTTCAGTCGCAATATGCGTGCTACAGCCGCATCCACCGATGTCTGGAACGAGGGATCACTGTCGTATTTCTCGCGGAAGAAGGCGATCGTGGACTTGACGTTGGCGATCTGGTCTTCCCAATCATCGCTGCGTGCGAATTGGGAGAGAAGCAGGAGGTCGTTGCCGGCAAGGAACGCCTCCTGCGCGATGCGACGGCTGTTGAAACTCTGTTCGCTGGGATCATAGAAGCGCCGCAGCGCGCGCAGGCCCAACCCGTCGGAGACCGTCACCCCACCCCCCTCGCGCCAGCCAGCCAGTTCCGGCAACCTCAGCAGCCGCTGGAGCACCTGGCTGTCCACGCTGATCGGGCGGGTGGTGACAAAACGACCACCCTCCAGCCCCCGGAAGCGGATGTGAGACACCATCAACCCGTCTGGGTGTGCCAGGGAGTCTTCGGCCTGGGCCACAGCGAAAAAAGGAGCCAGGTCAATCTGCCTCAGTTTCTCCAGCGTGCGTTGTACGGTGGAGACCTCTTCATTGAGCGAGCGGTCTGAGGCACCCAGACCAGGGAAGTGCTTCGCTACGACCGCCACCTGCCCCTCGGCTCCCTCGTGAACACCACGAATATATGCCTGTCCCATCTGCCCCACAAGGAACGGCTCGCCCCCGAAGGCTCTTACACCCAGGTCACCCGCACTCTCAGAACGCGGGTTTTCGAGCACATCCAGCGACGGGCCCAGCAGCATGTTCACACCCAGGGCGCGCAGTTCCTGCCCCACAATCTGGCCCACGGTCTCAGTGTGGCTCAGATTCCAGGTGGCCCCCAACGCCATCTCAGAGGGCAGAGGCGCCATGCCGTTGACGATGCTGGTGAAGGGCATGTCGTTGCCCTCGTGATTCACGGCGATAAAGAGAGGGATAAAAGGACCGAGGGGTGTTTCTTCCTCGACGAGCGTCTCG
>Ga0114918_10002594_pt1 | contig 16163 bp, 9 predicted proteins | sample LantaG_FD_87015 | JGI IMG/M metagenome (GOLD analysis project Ga0114918, IMG submission 87015) | Deep subsurface microbial communities from Baltic Sea to uncover new lineages of life (NeLLi) - Landsort_02402 metaG | ecosystem: Environmental > Aquatic > Marine > Oceanic > Sediment | place: Baltic...
GGGTGCAAGGGTGAGGCGCGGTCCCGAGCGGCGGGGTGCCTTAGGGCCTGTTGTGGTGGGAGGCGCCGACGCCGCGGTCGGGGCCTATGCGGTGGCGGACGCGGACGCGGTGCCCAAGCGCGCCCCTAAACGCGACACCTGGGGACGGTGGTGGCGGCGGCGGCGCGCACGCGGCGGTGGTGGCCAGGCAGCGGCCGCCACCACCGCCAGCCCGGACGCGCTGCACAAGCACTGGGGCGGCGGCGGCGGCGGCGGCGGGGCGGGCGTGACGGTGGTGGCCGGGCCTCTGCAGCGGGGCGGGTCGCCAACGCCAACGCCCCGGCGCAAGGAGGGGCGGGGCGGCGGTGGGGGTGCGGGCGTGTGCGGTCGCAGCCACCTCCTCCTCCTCGTCCGGGGAGGAAGGCGACGGCGGCGACCGCCCGGCCGCCACCTGCTGGCCCGCCTGTCCCCGAAAGGCGGCGGCGGCGGCGGTGGCGGCGACTCGAGCGCGGGGTTGGCGGGCGTTGGAGGTGGAGGTGGTGGGGGTGGCACCGCCGGCGGCCCCCGCGGCGCGGGCCGCCGCAGCGGCGGCTGCCGCCACCACCACCACCACCGCCTCCCACCCGGCCACCACCGCCCGGCCCTGGCGTCTAAAGCCGCCTCCCTCTGGTCCCTGCCCCTCCACGACGCCGCCGCCGCCACCAACCGGACGCGAAAGCTGCCGCCTCATGTCCGCGCACGGGGAGCGCCCCCTCCCTCCCCTTTTTCTCTCTCTCCCCCCCCAGCATCACTCACCAATCTTGAGCACGTCCAGGTTGGCGGGCGTCACGCCCGCGCCCGCCAGCTTGGCCACAAACGTGTCCGGGCGGGCGTACTCGTGGATGACCGCCACCCCGCCCCCCGCAAAGGGGCCCAGGTTGGCGTCCAGCGCCGGGAAGATCGGCTCCCACCCCTCGAAGGCCGCGCCCGGGTGGCCGCGCGCAAAGAGGGGGTAGGTCGGGTCGTGCGTCCGCCCGTCGCGGGCGCCCAGGTTGACGACCGCGCCCGGCCGGGTGCCGGGCGCGGCCCGGGGCAGGACGGCGTCCACGATGTCCACCAGCTCCACGTCTGCGGGCGCCGCGCCCCAGGCGGCCTGGAGGGAGTGGTGCGTGTACGAGCCCAGCGGGCGGGGCGCCCGCTTGGCCGCCAGCTGGGCGGGCGTGCACCCGACGGCCGGGTCGCACAGGGCACGGGCGTGGCCGCCGCCGCCCAGGCCGATGCTGGGGAAGGCCAGCTTGGCGGCCAGGGCGGCGGTCAGGGTGGCGACGGCCAGGGCGGCCCGCAGGGCGACGGAGGAGGGGAGAATGCGGAGGAGACGCCTGGATGGGAGGGCGAGAGCAGGCGGGTGAGAGCGGTTCGGGTCGGGCGGTGGTTTTGAGGGCAGGGCGGCCGCGGGGCGTGTGTGTGGTGGTCGCAGCGGCGGGTCGGGCGCTGGTTTTGAGGCCAGGGCGGCCGCGGGGCGCATGCCCCCGCGGCCGAGGTCGGGCGGGTCGGTCTGCCGCTCGCTCGCTCCTCGCCCGCCGCGGCGCCGCTCACGCGCGCGTGCGAATGCGCCAAACCCGCCTGGCGCGCCCTCCGAAAGACGCTCTCTAACCCAATGCACGCCCTGGGACAAGAAAGTGCAGGCCATGCGCCACGCTGTGGACGCGTTGCCATGTGGACCCGACAGCCGAGGGCAGCGCGGGCGCGCATGAAAATCCTCGCATGCTAGCTATGGCTGGGCGCATGACGCGTCCTCTTTTCTCTCCCTCTCCCTCTCATCCGGCACGACAGAGAACCCACACAAAACGCACCCGCCTTCCACTTTGCCCGGCAAGGGGCGGTCCTGGCGGGTCAGCGAGGCTGCTGTGCGGCGCATGGTGGGCGCCATGTGGAATTTCTGCAAAGAGAGTAAGAGAGAGTGGACAGAAAAGAGCGCGAGTGTGACCGCTACAACAGCTGCCGGCTCACACCCGTGTTCGCCGCTCTCTCCTCGCCTCTCCTCCTGTCCAGGCGAGCGCCCTCTCCCACTCTCTCAATGTCCCACCCCCCTCCTCCTCCCTACCCCGCCACCGGAGGCGGCGGCGGCGCCATCGCGGCCGTCATCGAAAACCGGGCGGGAGAGGTCGGCGCCGCTTTTTACGACGGCGACCGGGTGCGGTGAGTGAGTGGGAGCGAGGAGGGGTGGTGCACCCCGGCGCGGGCGCGAGCGCGGGCGCCGGCTCATGTCCCAACACCCACCAGGCGGCCTTCCATGCTGTCTGATCGAGTTTGGAGGGGCGCGGGCCTCGGACACGCGTGTCCGAGGTGTGCTGCTGCTTTGCTTTGCTTTTCGACCTCGGCGGGGGGGTGCTTTTTTGCGTGTCCCTCTCTCTGCCGTCCCGCCCACACCACCCCCCTCGGTGACCCCGCCCACCGCCCTCGGAGAGCCGGCCTAGGCCTGGTGAGAGGGAGGGTGGCTGTTTTGCGTGTTTGCTGCGTGGGCGAGGCCGCTTGCTTTCCATCCCACACACGCGCCCCGCTCGACCGACCCCCCGCCTGTCTTCTGCCTGCCTCTCTCTTCCGGCCGTGCCTCACGCCGTCTTTGCAGGGGCCTGAACGTCCCCGGGCGCGCAAGCCCGGTCTGGGCGGCAGCGGGAGCGGCGGGCTGTACGCGCCGGCCACAGGCCTGGCCAGCCCGTATCCCCACCACAGCCCACCATCCCCCTCACTCCCCATTCTCTCTCTCTCCATCTCTAGCCTGACCCTCTCTCAGGTCATCGAGCCGGGGCACGCCTGCTACGGCGCTGCCGCGTCCCTGCTGGCCGCTCACCGGGCCGCCGGCACCCTGGTCTGCCTGGACGCGGACGCCGCAGGGGCGGGGCCCGTGTGCGTGGCGGCCAGCCTGCACGCCCGCGGCGCGGTCGCTCGCCTGGCGCCACTCCCGCGACACTGCTTTGACGACGCGGCGGGCGCGCTCCTCCTGGAGCGCCTGGCCGTGGCGGGGACGGCGCCACCCGCGGCGGGACCTGGCCGCCCGCCCTACCTGGCCCTGGCGGCCGCAGGTAAGAGGTTGAGGGAGGGTGTGTGCCGTCCGCCACCCACCACCGCCTGTCTCTCTCTCTCAGTCTCACCACACACTCTCCCTTTCTCCACTCCACTCCACTCAAGCCGCCCTCCTCACCCACCTGGGTCGGGCCGCCCCGCCGGCCGGCAGCCTGACCATCGTGGCCGCCCCACCCGGCCAGTATGTCGCCCTGGATCCGGCCACCGTGGCGGCCCTGCACCTGGTGCGCGGCCCCGGCGGCCGGCGGGCGGGCTCCCTGCTGGCCAGCCTGGACTCCACCCGCACGGCCGTGGGCGGGGCCTGGCTGCGCACGGCCATCCTGCAGCCGCTGGCGCATGCGCCCTCCCTGCGCCTGCGCCACGCCGCGGTGGCGGAGCTGGTGGGCGACCCGGGCCTGGGCGCGTCCCTGGACGAGTCCCTGGTCTCCCTGCCCCGGGAGCTGGGCAAGCTGTACGGGTGGATGGCCCTGCGCCCGCTGCAGGGTGGTGGCAGGGGTGGTGGGGGTGGTGGCAGCACCCGCGGCGGCAGTGCCGGAGCCCTCCTGCCCACCGCCCGCGTCGCGGGCCTGGCCCGGGCGCTGACCCTGGCGCGGGCCGCCCTAGCGGGCCTGCCGGCCCTGGTGGCGTCCCTGGGCGGCGCCCGGGCGGAGCTGCTGCGGGCGGCGGGCGCGACGCTGGCCCACCCGGCCGTGGCGGCCCTGGGGCCGGCCCTGGACACGGTCCTGGCGCCACCGCCGGCCGAGTCGGCCGGTGAGGATAGGGACGAGGGCGGCGATGGTAAAGGTGGTGAGGCGGCCGCCGCCGCCGCCACGCACCAGGACTGTTTCGCGGTACGCGTGGACGCGGCCGCCGCGGCTGATGCAGCTGCCGCTGCCGGCGACCCGACCGACCCGCCCCTCATCTCCCCCGGCGACACCGCCCTGCTGGCCGCCGCGCGCGAGGCCCTGACCTCAGCTGCGGGTGCCGCGGCGTCCCTGCTGGGCGCGTACCGCGAGGCGACCGGCCCGGCCGGCCGCCGCCTGCGCCTGTACCACGCCCAGCGCCGCGGCTTCTACCTGACCCTGTCCCTGCGGGGTGGTGGGGGTGGGGGCGGCGGGGGTGGGGGCGGCGGTGGCGTCCGCGCCCCCGCCGCCCCGCACGCCCTCTCTCTCGCCCTCCCCCCCGACCTCCCGGCCGACGTGGCGGTCACCGGCCGCCGCGGCGCGTCCTGCGTGGAGCTGACCTCGCCCGAACTGGGCGCCATCAACGCCCGGGCCCGGGCGGCTGCGGAGGACTGCCTGGCCCTGTCCGCCGCCGCCCTGGCCGCGGCGGTGGCCCGGGTGACGACGGGGCCCGCGGGGGCGGCCCTCCAGAAGGCGGTCGACGCGGTCGCTCTGGTGGACGGCCTGGCCTCCCTCGCCCGGGCGGCCGCGTCCTGCCCCGTGCCGGCTGTCTGCCCGACCATCGCAGCGACGGGTGGCCCCACCGTGCTGGCCGGCCTGCGGGACCCGCTTCTCCTGGCCGCCGCTGCGGCGGCCGGCCTGGACGGCGGCGGGGCGGTCCGCCCCAACGACGCGTGCTTCTCCCCCGGCGGCGCGGCCCTGGGCGTCGTGGCGGGCCCCAACTCGGCTGGCAAGTCGACCTACCTGCGGGCCGTGGGGACTGGCGTCGTGCTGGCCCACATCGGCGCGCACGTGCCCGCGGACCACGCCATGGTCGCCCTGGTGAACCGGGTGGTCGTCTGCGGCGGCGGCGGCGGCGACGCCGGCAACCTGGCCGGCTGCCTGGAGACGGGCGGCTCCGCTCTAGGCGTGGAGATGCGGGGCATCGCGGCCGCCCTGTCCGGCGCAGGGCCGGCCACCCTGCTCCTCCTGGACGAGCCTGGGCGGGCTGCGTCCACCGCAGACGGGGTGGCCCTTGCGTGGGCGGTGGCGGAGGCCGCGCTGGCCGCGCGCGCGCCGACGCTGGTCTCCACCCACTTCCCCCGCCTGGCCCGCCTGGCGGGGCTCTACCCGACGGTCCGGGCGTACCACATGGGGGCCCGGGTGGCGGAGGAGGGCGGAGAGGGCGGAGAGGGCGGCACCGCGTCGCCCGGCGGGGCAGCGGCGTCCGGCGGTGGCGTGGTCGGCGCCCTGCCGCCGGCGCGGCCGACCGCCGCGCCCGCGCCGGCCGCCCTGTCCTTCACCTGGCGCCTGAGGCCGGGACCCTGTCGCACGCGCCACTACGGCCTGGCGGTCGCGCCCCGGGCGGGCATGGCGGCGTCCATCGTAGCGGAGGCGGCCGCCATCGCCGCCCGCATCGAAGCCGACCAGGCGGGCGGCGGCGGCGGGGGTGAGGGCGACGCCGACGCCACCGTCCCCGCCGCTTCTCCCTCTCACCCGCACGCGGTGGACCACGCCCTGCACTCGGTCGCCCACCGCCTGGCCACCCTGGCCAATGCCTGGGTGGCCGGCGCGGCGGACGCGGACGTAGCGGTCGCCCTGGCGGGGCTGAAAGGGGTGGCGGCGGCGGCGGTGGCGGCGGCGAGCGGCGGGGCGTGATGATGGAGAGGATGAGAGAGAAAAATGGGGGTGTCGGCGAGAGATCAATAAAGCCAACACACTTGCCATCGCCCGCCCCCATCTATACCCCTCATCTTCTCGCCCTCTCTCATTCACGTCCCCAGGGCGACCATGCGCAGGTAGCTGGTCGTGAAGTCCGCAAAAAAAGCGGCCTGGTCGGCCGCGTACCGCTTGATGGATGGCACCAGGCGGGCGTCGTCGGCCAGCACGCGGTCCGAGGGGAGGCCGATGTGGGACGCCATCTCGCCCGCGCCGGGCGCCGCCCACGGCTTGGCCAGAAGGGTGACGTAATACACGTTGTCAAAGGTGACGGGGTCGCCAAAGCCCTTGGCGCCCAGCGTGTGCCCGCCCGACAGGGCGACCAGGTCGCCCGACGACAGCCCTTTTGCCGCGAAGGAGGCCACCAGGTCGGCCGAGGAGGCGTCCTCGGAGGGCAGGCGGGCGGGCGGGTCGGCGGCTGTGGCGTCGACACGCCCCACGGGCACGTCGATGGCGGGCCCGCCCGTCACGGCCACCGCGTACGCGCCGCCCAGGGCGATGAGGTCGGCCAGGCCGATCCCCTCACCCCTGCACGCCGGGTCTGCCGCGACACGGCCCGCAACCGCCTCGATCACCCGCCACCCGCGCTTCAGGCCGAACGATTCGGGCCGGTCCAGCTCGAACCGGACCGACCCGTTGGCGCCCCCGTCGCCCCGGCCCGCGTCAAAGGCGGCCGCGTCGTGGAAGGCCAGGCGCAGCAGGACGGGCGCCTTGGACTTGCCGGCCTCCCTGTCAAAGGCGGCCCGCACGGCGGCCGCCGCGGCGGGGGAGAGGGGGCGCAGGGGGCCGGTGCCCGCCAGGGCGGGGGGCGGGGTGGACAAACCTGTGCCGGCGAGGACCAGGGTGGTGGCAGAGGCAAGGGTGGACAGCGGGGCGGCGGCCAGGCCGCCCAGCAGGAGGCCGCGCCGCCCGGCAAGGGCGGGGGCGGGCGGCGGCGGCCCGTCGGCATTGGTCGCCGCGCTGGCCTGTACGCGGAGTGCCACGCGCCGCCGCCGCGCCAGGGGGCGCGCCAGGCCTGTGGTTGGGCGGGTGGCTGAGGCTGCGTGGTGCGGCATAGAGGGGGTTGGAGGGGTGTGTGCGAGCACGGCGGCGAGAGAAGAGAGGTGGAGGAGTTGGATGAGGGGGAGTGGGGAGTGTCCTCCTCTCTCTCGCCTCGCCTCGCCTTCCTCTCTGCCCCTGTGTTTCGTCCTCGTCTGGTCCTCTTCATGAGGACAAAAAAACGCGCGCACACATGCTCACAACAGGACACTCAGCCTCTTCTCTCTCCTTCTCCTCACCGAATGTTGGCCCGCGCCATCGCCCCCAGCGGCACGGGCCCGTCCTCGCCGTCCGGGCCGCCGCCACCCCCGCCACCCCGCGACCGCGGCCCGGGGAAGACCGACCAGAAGCGCAGCGTCTCGTCGCCCGCTCCCGTGACGACCGTCTGGCCGTCGGGCGCGGCCGCCAGGTACAGCACGCGCAGGGTGTGGCCCGTCAGCGTGGCCAGCCGGGACAGGGACCCGGGCCCGCCCGGGCCACCATACCGCCACAGGGCGACCTGGTTCTGAGAGTACCCGTGCGTCGACACGAGCTCGTTCGCGTGGCGGGCCCAGGCCAGGTTGCAGACCTGGGAGCCCGTATCCAGCGTGCCCAGGGGTGGGGGGCCCGGGTCGCCCAGGGCGGGGGCGCCGCCGAGGGGGAGGGGCGGCAGGGGCGGCGGCGGCGGCGGGTGCCCCGCACCCACACCCCCGCCACCCAGCCCCCCGCTCCCGGGCGGCCCGGCCGCAGTGTTCCACACCCGGATGCTCCGGTCCGCCGTGCCGCCGCCGCTCGCGAGCAGGCCGTGCTGGTGGGGCGACCAGGCCAGGGCCTTGATGGCGGCGGTGTGGTGGGCCAGGCGCAGGCGCGGGGTGTCTGGCCGGCGCGGGCACCAGACGTGGACCAGGTTGTCATTGCCGCCGGACGCGAGCGACCGGCCATCAGGCGCCCAGCGCAGACCGCACACCTCCGACCGGTGCGCGCCCAGGCGGGCCGTGACGGCGTCGCCGCCGTCATCCTCCCCGGCCGGCCCCGGCGGCGCCCGCACGTCCCGGGACAGGATGGACCGGTCGCGGGAGCCCGTCGCCAGGGAGGGGCCGCACCAGGCCATGGCCCCCACCCGCCCCCGGTGCCCGCCCAGCGTGCGGACGCGTGACCCCGTCGCCGCGTCCCAGACCTGGACGGACCCCGACCCTGTGCCGACGGCCAGGTAGGTGCCCCGCCCCGACCAGGAGACGGAGCAGACGGCGTCCCCGCCCGCCGGGTCGGGCGGGGCGCCGCCCCCGCCGCCGCCCGCCTCCGCCAGGTCGACCAGCTTGGTCACTTTCGCGGTCGCGGCCGACCACAGGTAGACAGTCGACCCCAGCCCCACCGCCAGCACGTTCCCCGCCGACCAGTCGACCAGGTTGAGGTAAAAGTCGTCTGCCAGGGCGGGCGCGTCCAGGACCTTGAAGGGCGTGCGGGCCACCTTGCGGGGCGGGCGGGCGGGCGAGCGGGCGTAGAGGGCGCCGGCCGGGGAGGGCAGCGCGCCGGTCCTGCCGCGGGGCGGGCCGGCCAGAGCGTCGTCTGCGGAGGCGGCGTAGGCTAACACGCGGCGGGAGGGGCTGGCCGCGGCGGCCAGGGGCAGGCCGGGCGGTCGGGCGGGCGAGGAGGGCGGGGCGGGCCCGCGGGAGTTCGAGGGAGGCACGCCCCCGGGCGGGGTGGTGCCCAGGGCGCTGCCCCCGCCGCCCCCGCCGCTCGCGCCCAAGAGTTCCGAGCGGAGGAGGCTGGCATACGCGCTGCCCGCGCCGGCGCCGCCGCCGCCGCCGTCCGCCTCGCCGCCCGCCGCCACCCCGCCGCCGGGCGTGGAGGCGGTGCCGCCCGCCCCCGTCCGGGGCGGGGTGGCGGGCATGGTCGCGCCCAGCATGGCGCCGCCGGGCGTGCCCGGCGTGGCCGCCGCGGCCCCGCCGCCGCCCAGTAGCGCGGGCAGCGGCGGCGGCGCGGCCGCGGCCGCCGGCGAGGCCGGGCCGGCCGTAGCGCCCGTCACGCCGCCTACGGACCCGCCAGGCCCCTCCGCCAGGGCCATGGCCGCGTCCAGGCCCGAATGTCCAGCCCGCAGGGAGGCGGCCCGGGAGGGGATGTGGCGGTCGGCGTAGGTGAGGCCGGCCCCAGAGGGCGCGCTAGAGGAGGAGGATGGAGAGAGACAGGGGAGGGTGAGTGCGAGAGAGCGTGGGTCCGGCGGCGGCGACGCCTCTCTCTCTCTCTCTCTCTCTCTCTCTCTCTCTCCGTCATCTTACCGTCCCGGGCTGGGCGCGGCCCGGTCGGGGAAGAGGGGGCGCCGGGCGGAGGGCGAGGCCGCGACGGACGCCGCGGCCGCAGCGAAGGGCGAGGCAAGCAGGCCCGGGCCGGGCCCCGCCGGAGGGCGGCGGGGCGGGGTGGCCTCGTTCATATTCGGGACGAGCGTGGGCTTGGGCGCGCTCTTTTTTTTATGTGTGCGTGTCGACGTCGCGCCCCTGCGCTCCGTTTCTGTGTTCTGTGAGAACTTAAGCGGGGCGCGTGGAGGAGGGGCTGTGTGTCGGAGAGAGAGAGGGACGAGGCGCCGAGTCCAGAGTCAATGGGGGTTGGTGTTCACATGTCGGCCGCCTACAGCCGCCACTGGCACGCTACCACACCGCCGCACCACACCCGCCCTGGGTGGAGCTAGTCAGGGGGATGGCTCGTGCGCTTGAAGTGTCGGGTGGCGTGCCTGCAGGGCGCGGGCGCGGGCAATTGGCGGGGTCAACACACACGCCGCGCGTGGCGCGGGGGCGCCCCATGGCTAGAGAAGAGAGCGCGCGGCCCTCCCTCTCGCACCTTTTATTGCCACACACACACACGCCACCCTCCCAACTGCGTTATTCAGGCAGTTGGAGAGGGGAGGGGTGTGCGCAAGATAGGGCAACGCAAGTGTGTGTGCGCGCCGCGTTCGTGGCTTCTTATGGAGAGCAGCGCCGCTGCAACAAGAGAGAAAAAAAACGGCGGTCGCCGGTCTGGGCTCTCGCTCTTCGCCTCGCCCCTCCCCTCTTTTGCACTCTCTCCTCTCTCCATCTCTCCTTTTCGAGCGGGGCGCGGAGCTGCGCGTGGCTGGAGCACTTCCCACCCCCACGCCCTGCGCGGCAGCAGGACCACACGCGCACGGGCGCACCTGGCGTCGCGGCGCGTCTGCGTGCGTGCCCATCGAGAGAGGGCCACGACAAACAACACACACACACACGCGCCCCCCGCCCCGCCAGCCCGCCCGGTCGAGAACCAAAGCGAAACCCGCACCTCGTGTTTGCATCCCCATCCATGTCCTCCGACTCCCGCCCGCGCCGGGCCGACCACCTGCTCAACTTCCGGCCCGCGGGGCCGGGACCCGGCTCTACCAGCGGCGGGGCCAGCAGCGGCCGGGGCGGCGCCCCCGGTCGCGCCCGTGCTGGCGGCCACCACCACCACCACGCCCGCCCGGCCTCGCACCACCACCACCACCCCTCCTCCTCCGCCTCCGCCCCGCCCGCCGCCCAGCGGGCCCGGTACCTGCAGGCCATGGGCGCCCGCATGCTGCTGTCCGACGTGGCGTCGCCCCCTCCACCGTCCCCGCCCGACTGGGATGACGTGGCGGAGGTGGAGCTGGCTGTCGCCGGCGCTGGCGCCCCAGGCCTGACCTGCCCCATCTCGCTAGAGGCGCCGCCCGCCCCGGCCCCGCTCATCACGCCGTGCGGCCACGTGTACGCGGGCCCCGCCATCGCCGCCCACCTGGCGAGACGGCGGGAGCCGGGGAGCGGGCCGTCCATGTGCCCGCTCTGCTACGTGCCCCTGGCGGCCCGGGACCTGCGCCCCGTCCGCCTGCGGCCCGTGGACGCTGTGGTGTGCGGTGGTGGAGGGGGTGCGCCTGGCAGCAGCAGCACGCTCGTCCGCTTCGTCCTGCTGCGGCGGGAGAGGGGGGGGGAGGGGGGAGGGGCGTCGTCTGCCGCCCTGCCCGTCCCGGTCGACCCGGCCGCCGCGGCTGAGGCGGCCGCCGCGGCCGTCGCGTCGGCGGCCGGCCCTGGCGGCGGCGGCGGCAGCACGGGCGCGCCCGCCCAACCCCTCCCTCCTTACAATCTGTTTGCCCCCTCCACGCCCGTCTCCGACCCGGCCCCCGTCTGGGCGGCGGAAGCGGCCGCCCTGGCCGCCCACGCGGTCGACGTGGCGGGCGGGCCGGACTCGGCCGTGGAGGGGCACGCCACGCTGGCGGCCCTGGACGGCCTTGCGCGCCGGGCGGCCGCCTGGGCGGAGCGCCGGGCGCGCCTGGTTCTGGAGGCCGCGGACGTGGCGGCGGCGATGGGAGGGGGAGGGCAGCCGCCGCCGCCGCCAGCCTCGTCCTGGCCGCCACAGGCTGCGGCGGCGTCCTCGCCAGCCGCGACCGCGTCCCTGGCCCTGCCGTCCCCGGAGGAGGCGGGCGCGGCCGCCTCGCGTGTGGTCGGCGCCGCGCGCGCGGCGGCGGTCGCCTCTCTGGAGGCGGCGGGCCGGGCCGCGGCGGCGTCGGCGTCGGCGGACGCGGCCTTCCCCGCCCTGACGTCGTCTGTGCGCGAGCCGGTCGCGCCAGCGGCCGTCGCGGCGGCGGCAGCGGCCAGGGCGGCCGCCGCTGCCGCGTCCTCAACCACCCCGCCCACCCCCATCCCTCGCGGCCGCGGCCACCCCCGCCAACCCCGCACCGCCCCGTCCTCGTCTTCTCCCGCGCCCTGGTACTTCTACCAGGCCGCGGATGGGACCCCCCTCTTCCTGGCCCCCCTGGATGCGCGCGCCCTGGCGGAGGCGTGGGGCGGCTGGGACGCGGCGCCGCCGGCCCTGGCTGCGCCCGTGCTCAGCGTGGAAGCCGTGCCCGCCAGCCCCGCCGCCCGCCGCCAGCACCGCCACCTGGCCCACCTGCCCCTGGCCGGCGCCTGGTCCTTTGCCCAGCTGGACCTGGCGGCCCTGCTGTCCCCCGCCCAGCTGGCGGGCGTGGCGGGAGAGGTGCGGGCGCGCGAGGCGCGCCGCGCGGCGACCGCGGCCCGGGCCGCCGCGGTCGCCCGGCGGGAGGCCGCCGCCGCGGCCGCAGCGGCCGCGGCGGCCGCGGCCGCGGCGGCGGGCCCCTCCCGGGAGGAGCTGCGGGCCATGCCCCTGCCCGCCGCGTCCAGGTTGCCGGCGGCCCAAGCCTTGATGGCCACCTTCGACCTGGGAGGCAGCGGTGGTAGCGAGGGTGATGACGACGCCGACGCGGCCGCGCCGTCGCCACCCCAGCCGGGCGTGTCCTTTGCCCACATCGCCCGCCTGGGCTTTGCCGCGACCGGCCCGGCCCTGGGTGGGTCGTCGCCCTCCCCGCCGAGCGGGGGCGGGGTGTGGGGCGGGGCGGGGCGGGTGGGAGCAGGAGGGGTGGGCGCATGCACAGGCCCGCCGCACCCGACGCAACAGCCGCCACCGCCGCCGTCCGGGTCTGCCGCGACCCTCCGCCCGCCCGTGCCCACAGTCCTGCTGTCGACGACCGGCCACAGAAAGAGGTAGAGAGAGATGTAGAGTTCTCATGTATACCCGCCCGGTCCCCTTTCATCAAATCTCACAAAGGGCCTCCTCTCTCCCCCCCTCTCTCCCCCCTCTCCTTCACTTCCGTTTCCTCTTCTTTTTGCCTCCCACGCCCGCACCTAGAGGGTCTGCCGGGTCGACCGCGCCAGCAGCACCGGGCGCCGCACCAGCCGGCGGCTTGGCCGCGCCCGGCTTGGCGGGGCCGGCGGCGCTGCCCCCCACGCCCGCGCCCAGCGGGTCGGCCGGGTCGACCCCGACGGCCGGCGCAGCCCCACCCGGCGGCTTGGCCGGGCCCGGCTTGGCGGGGCCGGCGCTGCCCCCCACGCCCGCGCCCAGCGGGTCGGCCGGGTCGACCCCGACGGCCGGCGCAGCCCCACCCGGCGGCTTGGCCGGGCCCGGCTTGGCCGGGCCCGCCCCACCCGCCCCCAGCGGGTCCGCGTTCAGGGGTGCGCCCGGCGCGGCCGGCTTGGCACCCGCCAGGCCTGGCGCGCCCACTGCCGGCCTGACCGCCGTCCCCGCCGGCGGCGACGCGACCAGCCCCCCCAGCGTCAGGGGGCCTCCCGCCGTCGGCGCTGGCGGCGGTGGCGCGGACAGCGCGAACGCGCCGTACGCGCCGCAGTTTTGGATGTTGACGCACGGGTCGTTGAAGGGCCCGCCAAACGTGTCGTTCGCGCAGTAGGAGACCTGGGCCGCCCGGGCCGCGATGATGAGCTCGTTGGGGCGCTGGCCCAGGAGCTGGCCGCCCATGAGCGTGGTCGCGTCGCAGGCACAGCCCGAAATGGAGAACAGGCGCAGGTCGGGGCAGCAGTCGGGCGTGATGTCCTTTTCCGCCACCCTGCCCGCCGCCATGACCGCCCGGCACTGAGCCTTGGCAATGTTCTCCTTGATCTCCTCCGGCAGGGACCGGATGGCGGGCAGCGAGCGGCGGCAGGGGCCCAGAAGCAGGCGCAGCGCCTGAGAGGAGCAGGAGAAGTAGATCTGGTTGTCCGACCCCATCATCGTCGTCCGCCGGTCGGCGGCGACCAGGTTGGACACGACGCCGTCGCCCTGGCCCGACCCCGGGTTGGAGAGCAGGGTGGACCCGGACGCGACGGGGACGGCGTGGTCCGCCACCTGGGATCCTCCCGAGGTCAGCGAGTACGTAGGCGGCGCGTTGCTCTGCTGGTTGGAGGTCTGGGCGCCCACACCCGCGGACCGGGGGTTGAAGGGCCAGTTGAAAGGGTCGTTCATGGGCAGGGGCATGTCGCGCAGGCCGTAGGGCGCGGGCGCGCCGGGCAGGGGCGGGGGCGGCGGGGCGGGGGGCAGGATTATGGTGGAGGCCGCGCCCACGCCCACGCCCGCGGCGGCGCCCACGCCGGCGGGCCGGGCCAGGCCGGGCGGGGCGACGGGCTTGGCCGCCGCCCCGCCGACCGCGCCGCCCGCGCCGATCGCGCCCGGGACGGCCGGCGGGTTGAGGGCCGGGCGGAACGGGGTGGCCGGCACGGACGCCGACGTTAGGGCGGCGGTCGGCGCGGCCGCGACGGCGCCGGTGCTGGCCGCACCCGCCACGTCCGTGCGGACGCCAGCCGTGGACACGGCAGTCACTGCGTCGCCCGCCGGGTTGAGGGCGGGCTTGTACGCGCCCGCCGCGACTGCGGCCTGGGTGGCCGGGTTCTGGGTCAGGGCCGGGCGGGAGGCGGCCGAGGACGCGGACACACTGCTGGCGCTGCCGTCGGACGGCCCGCCAAACATGGCCGGGAAGGCGGCGTCGGCGGAGGAGGCGGTCGTGGTGGTGGCGGTGGCGGCGGCCGTCGCAGCACCAGCAGCAGCAGGAAGGCCGGGCGTGGCGCCGGGCGCGACGCCGGGCGCGACGCCGGGGGCGACGCCGGGCGCGCCGGCCACCGCCCGCGGCCCCGCGCCCGGCGCTGGCGCCATGCCGGGCGCCGCCACGGGCGCGGCCGCCGACCGACGCTTGGACGAGGACGGCGGCCGCAGCGGCGTCGGCTGGGCCGACCCCGCGGGCGGCGGCGGGGGCGGGGCGGGCGGCAGGAACCACCACTGCACCCGCTGCTGGACGCCCACGTTCCACCACCGCCCCGGGCGGCGGGTGGGGGTGGGCGGGGGCGGGGGCGCGGCGGCGGCCCGGACGGAGGTGGGCGACATGCCGGGCGCGGCCGCGACGGGGGCGGGTAAGGGGACAGGCGCCGCGGCCGCGCCGGGCTTGGCAGGGCCGGCGACGCCCGCGCCGAGCGGGTCGGCGTTGGCCGCGGCAGTCGCACCGCCGGCGGGCGCGGCGGGCTTGGCCGGCCCCGCCACGCCTGCGCCGAGGGGATCGGCGTTGACGGCACCGGCGCCAGCCACGCCACCGGCTGGACGAGCGACAGACCCCGGCTGCGCCGGAATGCCCGCGCCCAGCGGGTCCGGGTTGAGGCCAGCAGCCCCGCTGCTGGCGGCGGTCGCCTGCATGGGCGGCGCGGCGTCGTCGCTGCTGCCCGGCTCGGCCGGGGCGGCGTCACCGCCCTCGCCCCGCTTGGGGCGCCTGTGTGGCTTGGCGGACACTGGCTCCAGGCAGGCCGCCAGGACGAGCAGGGACGCCAGCGCCGCCGCAGCGGCGGTGCGGCGCCGGAGGAGGCGCATGTGTGTACGGGAGAAAGTGTGGCGGCTAGCGCGCGCGGCCGGGCGGGCAAAAAAAAACGGACAGGAGCGAGGGAGAAGAGGGGCGTGTTTCACGGGCCACGCACACGCGTTCAAAGTTTGAGGAGCCTGTCCCGTCCTGGTGTGTGTGGCGGAGGAGCGTGAGAGGCCGGGTGGGGCGTGGGAGGCGCGGCTTCGTCCCGTCCAATGTTTGCGACGGCGGTTGTGCGCTGAGGAGGGCGCGAATGGTGGTGGCGGCACGGGACAGGCGCGCCCCGTCACGCCCCGGCGGCACGCCTTTTCCCGCGCGACCAGAGGACACAAGAGGGACTGGTCTCGTGCGCACACCACACGCACGGCAAATGGAGCGCACCTTGGAGTGGTGCGAGCGAGAGTCGACAGAAAAAGAGACAAGTGGGGCAGCAGGGGCAAGCGCTTTTTTGCTCACTCAAAAAAAAGTGAGCTTGCCTCACTCGGCCTTCGCCCGCCCACCCCTACTCCTCCCCTGAGCGCTCGCCGCGCTCAGGTCCACCGTCCCGTCGCCCCGCACCACCCCCGGCGGCCCCACCACCCGCCTCCCGTCCCAGGACACGCCCACGCCCAGGCGGGTCAGGGCCGCAAACTCCTCATACCCCTGGTCCACCAGCGGAACGCCCAGCTCGCGCCCGTAGAGCGCCCGCACATTGGCCGCGTACAGGCCCGGGTCGGCCCGCTCCGCGGCGCTGGGCACGTACGGCGGCAGCACCCGCACGTTCAAGATTTTCCGCACCTGCGTCCCGCACCGCACAAAGTGCCAGGCCACGGAAGCGTGATTGGTCCAGGCCGGGTTGCAGTGGGCCGCCTCGTAGGAGAGCAGGACCGGGAGCACAGGCGCGCCCGGCACAAAGGCCCCCGTCCGGAAGCGCAGCACGCACCGCCCGTCCCCGCACGTCCCCTCTGGCGCCAGGATGACCGTGGGCCACCGGGGATCAGCCACCCGGGCCGCGATGCGGGCCGTCACGCCCGCGCCCCGCCCCGCATCCCGGTCGACGTAAATGTTTTGGAACGCTCTGATGCAGAGCCCGATGAGCGGGATGTGGGCGTTGGAGGCGCGGGACACGCCCGACGCGGCCAGCAGGTACATGACCAGGGCCGCGTCCGCCCAGGAGACGTGGTTGAAAATGGCGATGCAGCGCGTGGTGGACGCCTCGGCCGCCACGTTCTCCCAGCCGGCCACCCGGATGTCAAACCCGAGCGCTGTCAGCACCACCCAGGCCAGCTTGGAGCCGGCCACCGTCAGGCGGCGGCGCCAGGGGGGGAAGGGGACGTCCATGGAGGGGCTGTGATGTGTGTGTGTGTGTGTGTGTGTGTGTGTGTGTGTGTGTGTGTGTATGTGTA
>Ga0114918_10002595_pt1 | contig 16162 bp, 3 predicted proteins | sample LantaG_FD_87015 | JGI IMG/M metagenome (GOLD analysis project Ga0114918, IMG submission 87015) | Deep subsurface microbial communities from Baltic Sea to uncover new lineages of life (NeLLi) - Landsort_02402 metaG | ecosystem: Environmental > Aquatic > Marine > Oceanic > Sediment | place: Baltic...
GAAGAACAGATCTTATTTGTGGGTAAGGGTGGTAGGGTCAATGATCATCAGGTGGCGGTGTTTAGTATCTCGGAATGGTTAGACCAATATGGGAATAACTTTTCTAAGTTCCTCAAGTCTTTTTGGGTTAAGGCACCTCGTAATTTTAAAACCATGTTGACCCCAGAGAATAAAAAACGATTTGAAAAACGGGTGTACGATACCTGGGATAAACTCCAACGGCAAATGCACCAAATCAAAAAAGAGTTAATCTCCAGCAATGACCCCGCTGCACTTCTCGCATTTTAATCCTTTCCCCCTCTTTTGCGTATAACAGATAGAAAACCTAAAATCAAAAAGGATTTATAATATGAAAAAGCACCTGTTGTTTCTTTTTTTCATTTCTTTTGGTGGGATGACCTTGGGGAACACTGGATGTAACCCTACTTCCAATACAAACATGGATTGTCCCTGTCAAGCTAAAATAGACACTAAGGAAAATCGGTGGTTCACTTGCCGTCCCCTAACGTTTAGGGGTAGCTGTCTTGATTTTTATGAGGGGAATAATTGGGTTACTGTATGTGGCACCTTTGAGGTAGAAAGGTATTATACCAAAGGTTGTTTTACCCGTACACCCATTCAAAAAAAATAACCCTCCTGTTCTTATCCCAAACCATCCCCACATATGTAATATGTATTCTATAGGCCCCCTTTGCTAAGGGCTATATTTATGTCCGTATGTGGAGAAACTTAATGTCAACAGATAAATTCAGTAAAGCCTTTGAAAAGAAGGCGGATACCACCTCCCAAAAAGAACCCTGGCAAGAACATTTGGAGCGGAACCCCTCTGTTTCGGCTTCCAAATCGGTTGAGGCCACAGAGGTTTTATCGGGACTCTCTGGTTCTTGGGCAAAGTTTATCAATCGAGATCCCTCCGCCAAGAATCTATCTGCTACGATAGATGCGGGAATCCCCGGATCACACCAGGAAAAAATCACCAAACTGGGACAGCCCGGACTTCCTGAGATCAACTTTGCGCCATACAACTGGAGAACCAATAGGTTTGGGTCTAAGGGTCCATCATTTATCGGACATCCCATTTCTTTCTCCATCGTGGGACCCACCCTAAAATCCCCCTTCACCACTTGGCAGTGGGTACTTACAGACAACAGTGGCACTCCAGGTGTGGGTGACACCCTTGCTATCGATAGCGTAGACATCTATGGTGGCACACCCATAAGCACCACATTGGCCGAAGCATACAACCTAACAGGGTCTATTGCTGATTATAATGGTGGCTTGTATCTGGTTATCTCCCAAACGGGTGTTAGGGGACTTTTGGATGATGGTGCTGGAGGTACAGAAATAGGTGGTATTGGTGATGGCTTTATTGATACCAGTGCGGGTCGTGCTGCCATTGACTTCCGAGACCCCCTTAACGAAGATGCCAAATTTGAAATCTTCCGTGTGGCTTCTTTTGCGGGTTCCACTATAACTTTAGACCCTAACAAACGCATTGCTAGTTTTTTCACCATCCCCGGTGGTACTCCTATTGTTCGGGCCATCACCCTTTTCCAGCCTTATGCTACACGTTTGGTAGCCACTCCTGGATCAGGCGCAGGGGTGGGCAGGGAAAAAACGTTTGTAGTGGTTTCCCCGGAGCAATCCGCAAATGCCGACTTTTACCCCCCTTATAATGGTGGGACACCCAGTGATGGATCTTGGATTCAGGGTGGTTTTGAACCCGTGGGTGCCGTGGGTGATTCTGGTTCTTATGGTGATCAGGGTCGTAAACTCCCCATTCCTACGCCATTAAGAACTCGTAAAGGTCGCGTACATAATACTAATTCCGACGGTGCGGCTGAGGATATTGGTCTGTGGAGGATTTTTGATACTGAATCCACAGCGGATCTTTCCCCAGATGCCAACAAGATTATTCATATCACCTCGGTACAGAAGACGGGTTCCGTTGACCTAACCTATGGTGACCTAACTTCTCTATATGGTTGGTTTGAAGTCGTTTCCGCAACAGGCGGTGCGGGTGGTAATTGGTTACTGAGACGCACAGTGGAAGTGGACCCTGCGACGGGGGGCCTATTTTATGGTCCCGGTCCTATATTGGGAAGTGCTTCGGATGAGATACTTGTAGAATTTACGGTGCATGACCGTGTTGAGTCTATACACCTTAGCTCACAGTATCGCATAGATGACATAGAAGCGGCACGTCTCACACATTTGATAGACCCCACTTTGGTGGAAAGAACCACAAAAACCGATTCTGTGTTTGCGGGGACCACTCCTGCTAAAGCAGATCGCGCTATTTTTGATACCCATGCCGGAACAAATAATGCTAATCCCGGATCACTTTTAGACCTGGGTTTCCGTATGGTACTATTCCCCGCCAAACTTGACGCGGGTGGTACTCTTGCAGTTCCCGATTTTGATCACCCTATTGATTCCAGAGAAGTAATAATCGATCCTGCGATCACAATGGAGAAGCAATTTCTCGACATTGACTATTCCGCAGGTGTTGTATCACTATCCCACAACCCACCTGCTACCGCAGGGGGTCATATTATTCCCAATGGGATCATCACAGGAGGGGGTGTTACTAACAACCCCCGTGGTGAGATTATACTCTTTGCTGCTTGTGTTCCTTTTTCCATGGAAGAGGGGCAATTAGGTACAGGGGTACGGATCACAGGTGGTACCCTGGGTGTCGCAAGTGGTGGTTTGGGTACAGGTGATCAAACAGATGTGTTTGGTGCCAGGGTGTCTTTTCCTATTTTGGGAGATACAGGGGGTGGCCCACAGGTAATCAATTCGGGTTCCACTACCCTACAAACGATCACTCTTTCTGTAGATGACGGTGGTTTATTACCCCCCTCCGGCTTTGTTGAAATTGTCACGGGTGGTGCCGGTGCTTATGGCACACCTGCCACGACAGTAACGGTAGCAAATGACCGTGCCTCCACTTTTGGGTACTACCGAAAAACCACCACCACAGTGGGGCCTGATACCGTCACTGTGCTGGAAGGGGTTTATGGTGGTGGTCGGACGGGTACTTCAATATCCGTTGTAGCATCGGGTGATTATTTTATTGTTCTTCGTCGAGATGTAAGCACCCCTAATACTCTGGATGGAAAAGCGGGTACCGACTATCAATTTGATACCACCTATGGGTTCGCGTCACGTACCTCTACATTTCGTTTTGCATATGCGGATTTCAAATATAATATAGATGGGACCATTACGGTAACCCCTACAGGTATGGCGGGTCCAGCAGAAGAATTGCGTTCCCAGTTTCCTCTAGGTACCGTGAGTGAAAAAGCACGTTTCTTTTTTGATCCCACAACACAAAAATGGACCACTTCGGCACCCGCGACGGCTAGTCCTGATGCCAATGAAATTGGATTGGAGATCACCAGGGGTAGGTTGATATCTACCCTCAAGCATGATTTCAACTCCACGGTTTTCGATTTCCATCGTTACATGACTCGTGGTATCCGATTACGTCCCGTGGGTGCCACTCTTTCAACACCACAAAAATTGTTTGAGTTGGAATTGGACCCCGACCCTAATGCCCTCAAGGGTCTAACCAAATACTTGGGGGCCCCACCCACCACATTGGTATCCAATTACCTCTGTGCCGTGGTGGAGGGTAGTTCTGTTGTCTCCTCGGAGATTAACACATGGCCTGGGTTTGGTGGTCCTGATTTATTGACACCGGGTTCTCGTGTTCTAGTCAACATCAAAGAATTTGGAGATAGATCGCAGCGGGATTCAACTTCTAAAAGAATCCTTCAAGTAGATGAGGGTCCCTCTAACCCTGTTAACTGGGTTGCCATAGAATCAGGTCCGGGAAACACCCTGACTTCTTTGGTTACAGACATAAATGCTTACTACTCCACGCAGGGTGCGGAACCCGCATCTGAATTCTTAGCAGACCCCTTTGGACCACCTGATCTTGCTCGTTTGATGATCACAGAGCGTCAGGTAGACATACTTCCATCTAAACCTTATCTCCAATCGGATGTAATTCCTGCTCCTGTGACTCTGGTAGATGGTTGTCGATATGCCTTTACGGTGTATTCGGCGGACCCCAAAAACGATAATGTCAAAAAATGGGTGACCCTGGAGTGTACCGTTGCGGTTGATGGTATCGGTACACTTTCCTCTTCTGATGCCAATGTCATTGCCGCAATGCTTAATCGCCCACTATATGATCCCACCGTGGGTGATGCCCGTTACATGGGTGACATCCTAGACAATGCGGGTTTTTATGCTACTCCTACGGCAGTGGACCCCTCACCCAACCCCTATCTTTCCACCGCTTACTCACCGGGTCTTGGTGAGGTACCCGCGTTAGGTGCCGTAGCCAGTGAAAGACAATTTTTGTGGATAGGTCGAAATGACCCACGTCACCCTGATGGTACTAACTCTGTTTGCCTGATTTGTGGTGGTTGGGGTTCCAGTGTTTTAGGTGGTTCGGAGCGTGATTTTTATAACGTCATGCTGGAAACCACATTGTTTGATATTTCCACCACAATTCTCACCGAGGATGTTGCACGTACCTTGGGGGGTGACTTTATTATAGGTGGTGGTGACTTTGTGTCACGTTGTGGTTTGTTTTTTGGAACGGATGCCACTACCACACCCGGTGTACCACCCTTCCCCGCTGACTTTGTTGGGCCCGGTGCAGATGCTTCTCATGGTCTTGCCAATATTGAAGCGGGTTTTCCCTTCTATGGTGTGTTGCCTTTGGGTGCTATGGTAGGTTCCTACCCTATCAAATCGGCACCTGGAGATCCCCTGCTACAAATTGAAATGCAGTCGGGTGAAACCTCTTACTTGAAGGGACCCCAGGTATCCCCACCACCTATTTCGGGACGTGTAGAGGACGCTTACTCTCAATCCAACATAGGTGTTTACCCGTATCTGGGACGTTGGGTGTGGCATGGCTTTGAACGCAATGTTGTGGACTTTGGGATTTCTAGTTCCATAGGTATTGCACATATACATGTGGCTTATGGTTCACACCCACATGATGAAACAGGTTTCGCCTGTTATTTGACGGCCCCTTCCTCAACCCTTCAAAGGGGTTACGAGTCGTTTATGGTGTATGCCACTACGGGTGATGCTGCATTGCAGATGCCCTCCGTGCTGCAAAGCGCCATCAAACCGGGCGATCAATTTATTGGTAACGACCCTCCAGGGGGATCACGCGATGGTTCGGAATTGGCATTTGAGGGGATCATAAATGGACCCCTTGAGACTTCATTTTTCGACCCCGCTGAGGTGGCCCTCTCTTTCCTATGTTATAGAGGCCAGAATTATTCCAGAACGGTAGGTTTTGGTGCCGGTTCTGGTCATGTGTATGCACGTCATGTGCAGCCTTTGGATCTTGGGCTTTGGAGTCCTCTTGGCAATGTGGAAGTTACAGGTAAAACTGTATCCATTATTGCGAATCCCAATGCCTTCACAGAGGGTGCCGCTGGTGCTTTCCTATACCCCAACCTGTATGGTCGTTCTACCTTTCAAATAGGTGGTTCCGATGATGGTTCCGGTATCGATGGAGGTGCCACAACTTCTGCTCAATCCATCATCCCTAGTGGGGTGCTGATTGGGGGTGGCCGCGTTAATCTATTTTCTGTGTTTGGTGCCTCCACTCCTTCGGGGTTGGTGTTTTCTTCTCCGGTGGTGGGTTCCGATGCCATCAAGATCACTTCTACCTTTCTGGAACATGGGGTCTTTACATCTTCATTGTCTTTGGGTAATTCCCTTTTTGGCGGTAGTACCCAAAGTGCTGGTATTTTCGATTCTTTTGAGCGGGAAGACAATGAAGCCGTTGGTCAATTCGATGGTTCGGACAAAGTAGGTGGCGTTGCAGGTATTAGAATATCGGGTGACACTCAAGTCTGGATCACCAATCTGAGGTCACTTAGTTCCAATAACAACACCGCCCTGGTTCGTTTGCACCTTCCATATGCCCTGGAAGATAACATTGCGGACCTGACCCAATGGAATATGGGTACTGGACCTATCACCATTTTGGGGAAAAGCAAAGTCCAAGGGGTACCCTTTGGACATACCCCTAGTGGTTTTGGTGCCTCCAGAGTGTCGGATGACGCCCCTCTGCACGTTCAAGAGGCCACAGTTGAAGTAGGTCTTACCCGTCTCGACTACATGGCTTTTATGGCCGCTACAGGCAACTTTAATTGGCCCATGAATGCCAATGACTCCACACACCAGGATGTTGCTTGGTCTGAGGAAGAATCTGCGGGGCAATCTTCTTTACTGTTAGGACAATCCGCAATAGATGGTGACATTCCTATTCCAGTAAGATATTTGGCAGGTTGTTACCTTAAGTTGGATGCCCGTAACTTCACTCCTATAAATGCTGCTTCCTGGGATCAACCTACCAATGACACCAATGCGGGGATCTGGAGGATCGTAGGTACCCCCATGATCACCCAAGCATCCCATGTTTCATATTTGACGGGTGGTGGTGTAGATTCCAGTACCACTATTTCCTTGTTCTCTAAAAAACCCAATAAAACCTACTACTACCCCTATGGTGCCACGGGAACGGATCTTCTAGAACCCTATGACCAAGAAGTAGGTGTGGGCCATGGTCCCAACTCTACCGTGGTTGCCGTCATTCAAATGAGGGTGGAACGTTACGCCCCTATGGATGACCGGATAGGCGTGGGGGAAGCATCCAATGGTTTTGTTTATGAGGTGGGGATCAACGAAGCTAATGTGGGACACCCTTGGGGTGTATATGCCGACCATGATGCAAGTTTCCCCATATATGTGGCAGATGTAGTAGACCCCGGTGGTTCTCCTACAGGTTCTCCTTCTTCTCTACGTGGGTTGACGATCAATCCTGCATCCATTGGGTCGGGACATACCACCCTACCCATGGATTTGGTGGGGGTCTTTGGTGGTTCTGCTAATGGAACCACTACCGCATGGCCACTTACGGGTGCTGGTCGCCTTATGGGCATTCACAGCACGGTGGATCACCGTGGGCGTGAATACTCACAGGCTTTCTTTCAGATGGGAACCCCCGGAACACCTGTAAGTTTTCTGAATAATCAAAGGAAATCCTACGGGCGTTTGATTGTTTATTCATCTCAAAGAGATGACCGCATGGATGACTTTATTTCAAGTCCTACTACTGCGGGTGAATTTATTGTAGATGCAGCGGGTCGGGTTCAGTTTGCTGGACATCCCAAACGTTTGGGTCTGGGTGTTTTGATCGAGGGTGGTTTGGGCATGGTGCAAGCTACGGCTTTCCGTGCCAACCCACAGTCAGAAGTAACGGACACCATAGGTTCTCTTTCAGTTTATGGTCACAATGCCGCGTATCCGTTGGCTAACCATTTGAATTCTCGATCCCAAATGGGTGTCAGTCTGCCCTCTACTTTTAACGAAGTAGAGTTTCATGGTGACACGGTGATCGTGTCACCGTCCGGTGGTATTCATTTTGAGGGTTCCAGGGCGGCAAGGGGACTCACTTACAATTTAAAAGCTTTGGTACATGCCGCATCCTTTTTCCGGTCACCTCTGCAACAGGCTTTGTTGCGTACTGAGGATAACGTAAACAACATTGGATTCCGTAGCCCAGTGCTACCCAATGATTCCCTGTTCCCATATACCTCAGATGGTATTAGAATGGCCACACCAGGGGGCGTCATTTATGAAAGATCTTTCCGTCCCTTGGATGCTACAGGTGGTGGTTTCGGCCATGTTTTTAGTGGTAACACAGATCGTCATGGTATTCGAGGATTAGAGGTTCCCGCATTTGGGGAAGCATTGCTGTGTCCAAAAGGACCCCCAACCATACATGGTTTTGGTAAATCCAACTTTGCTTCCTCCGTAGGTTCAGTATATGGTAGAACACCTTTGGATAGACCCCTGTATGAATTTACAGGTGCCTACCTATCCAACCCACCATCGGGTGCCTTGGATGTGGTGGCCTCACCCAAATTTCCAATCAAACCAGGAACTATTTTTTCAAGTGGCTCCCTAGTAGGTGCCGATTCGGACGCGGGTTTCAAACCACATAAATCAACTCCAGGGAATATGGCTCAATCTTATCGGCACACACGGAGTCGTGAGGATTCCATTTCCTTTATTCAGGAATCCCGTGAGTCGGGTGTTAGTGGGTTTGTAACCCCCGGTATTACAGAACAAATGCGTCTGTTAGATGGGATGGTCATTGAAAATACAGACAATGGTACCTTTTATACCGTTGGTTCTGTGGGACGTTGGAAGGAATACACCTATGCCCTTAGATCCATTACTCTGACAACCGTCATAGCTCTGGATAGTATTACCATAGGTATCTCTAATACCTCGGTCACTTACATTGCGGATACTGATTTTGCCGTGGGTGGTTCTGACACCATTACCGCAGCTAACCTAAGAGACACCATTAATTCGGATGACATTGCCCGTAAAGCTGGTCTCTTTGCTTCGTCTGCCGCAAATGTGGTCACCATATATGGGCCCCTTACCTTTATAAGTGGTTCCGGTACCTTTGTATCATCGGCACCATCGTTGTTACCTTCTCAGGTAACTTTGGGTCTGGATCAACCCGGTGGGGATACCGCGACTCCATCTGTTTTCCGTCGCTCTAGTGTCAATGGTAGCCTTGTGGTGGGTGGTGGTGGTTATGCCTACAACATAATGTGGTTTGGTTTTGACCCCACGGGTGACCCCATGACAGTGGGTGATACTTTTGATCTGGATTATGTAGACCCCTATGGTGTGGTTCATACTAATAGTTTTACCGCAGGTACCGAGTTTGCTATAGGTGCAACCGCAGTGGACTCTTTCAATAACTTGGTATCCGCAATTAATACCATGGCACCCGCCGCATGGGCCGCTTTTGGATTCAACACCAACAATGGTTACCCGGTGGCCACATTGGGTGATGTATTCACGGATAGTGGTGATGATATTTATCCCTTGTACCTTCGTATTGGGAATATGGGTGGTGATGGTAATCGTTGGGTGATCTCAGGCACCACCTTTGCGGTATCCCCTACAGGATTTCAAACACTCGTGGTGGGTCAAGATTTTGTGGGAACGCCCCATAGTGTTTTTATGTCGGGTTCTGATCATGAGGTTATTTATGATTTGGGACCACACACCGACGTTCGTGTGAATCCTACCCTAGATGAGATCCTACCTCAAGAACGAAATGGATTTGGTGACCGGGTAGATGATGGGTTTGTTCGTCGTCCTTTGATTGGTCACAATTATCGTGTAACACCCAACGTGGAATTTGTCCCTGTATTAGGACCGCGTGGTGTGGATGGTGGTTTGGTACCACCTGTGGATTCACTGTCCTCTATCAATCCAAATTTCATTGAAAATGCAGATGCCATTTTTTATTCCAGAAGCTATGCCTTCAAGTCGGCTGCAAGAGCTTTGGGTGCCGGGGATATTGGGCGTCACCTTTATATTTGTGGTACTCACAACTATGTGTATACAGGTTGGTGGGTGATCATCAACGTGTTGGATGACTACAGTATCCCCCATTCCAATACCACTACAGGGGGGGCCGAATCTTTTAGTGTGGCTGTTCTAAGGAAGTGGCGACGTGGGAATCTAGATAGACCAGGGGACTTTGATACCAACGATAGTGCATTACCCCTACAATATAGGTCACCCCTACTACGAATGTCCGCAGATACCTTGACCAACGAAGCTTTGGACAAAGGTTTGTTTCCTAACGTATTGGGTCCAGGTGCCTATTCTGATCTGGTGTTAGATATCACAAAATCCGATGGTACCGTTTTATATTCACACACCGAAGTAGAAGCCTCTTTGGTAGGTGCCAGTGTGGTGGATTGTACAACACTGGCAGTATATGCCAACGCCTCGGCTGATCTGAATGGTGCCAACGTGCCACTTTCGGGAATTGTGCCTGCGGGTTGGATCAAATGGACTTCCATCTCCAATGACCACTTTAGTTCCGGTACCTCAGTGGAAGTCACTTATGACTTGAGTCTCTTGACAGATGTCCAGAGATCTGAGGTAGTTGGTGGATTGGCCACCCTTCGTATTCAATTTTTCTCGAACGTGACGGGTCTACATACCTCTTCTGATGGGAAAAGGGCTGTTGGTTTCTATTCCTATAGGGGTCATAACTCTCAAGTAGACCATGGTATGGGTGACCGTAATAATGCCCATACCATTGTGTCCCATCCTGGTGCCGGTTCCGAATATGTGGCAGATACCGCTGCTTATGGTGTCCGTTGGGTATTTAGTAGCCCTTTGACAGAAGAACATGTGGGTTCTTTCCTGCATTTGATGAAACCCCGCATTTATCGTTTTGGTTCGGATCATCTTTCACAGTTTACGGTAGATGGTGTTAATCCCGTTTCCGCTAAAGTTGCACCCGTGGATGAAGCCTGGACAAGTGGTTACCCCCGATCAGGTGATAGTATTACCCAAACCACGGATATTTTTAGAATCAATCGTTGTCCTAACACAACTGACATTGTGTTGGGTGGTGATTGTGAGGTTTACTATCCCGAGATTATTTCGGTAGCCACCAACACCACTACGGGTGACAATGGGTTGGGAAGATCCGTTCTCTATTCCCCACTATCTGTGCAGGGAAATTGGCCTGATACTATCACAGGTAAGTTGCCCGACACCTTGGCACATCACCAACCCTTGCGTTATGCATTACAGCCCATAGCCCGTGAAAAGATTGTCACCATATCTCCCACACATGCTAAATCTAATACTTTGATGGGACATGGTAGGGAATATGGTGCCAAGGGTATGGGTCCACTTGTTGGAGGTAATGCACCTCGTGTAAACGACAGTGACATCACTGCATCCTTGGCAATGCATGACCCCTGGCAGTTGTTTGGTAAGTCTAATCTAAATCGTACCAGTTCTTATCTGAAAGAACGCAATGAGATGGAGTTGTTTAACTCCAACGACCCACGTACCAGTTTGACCTCGGCACTTATCCAGAATAATTATTCCACCTACTCATGGACCCCCAGTGGTGAATTCTGGCAAATGATGATCCCCGACTTGCACCATACTATTCGAAGTCCACGTATTGTCCTGATAGACCTCCCTGTGGATGGGAATACCTTTAACCTCAACGGGACCATTTTTACTGCTCGGAATACACCCGTGGGTGTCACGGACTTCCAAATTTCCACATTGAATGATGATGAGGCTCGACGCCAAGATACTATGGATTCTTTGGCCACTGTGATTAATACTGCCGGTATTGGAGTTAACGCCACTTCCATCCAACAGCACAGTTCCATTTTTGATTACTCCACACCAGGATATACACCACCTACCCAGGAGTCTACTCCCAATACGAAAAATGGTGGCACTCCACATACGGTGGTATTGGAACCACACTATTCGGTCATCTCCATGTTTTCCAGTGACCCTACTAAATTACAGGCTGTGGATGTTTCGTTGCAATATGATGCCTCCACACCACCCCCTACCCTGCGTGTAGACCTCACAGAGGCATTTACACAGGCCATGCAGCCCGGTGGTGGTATGCATTCCCCATACCCAGGCCATGCCCCCAAAGGTGTTCGTCTAAACCGTATTTGGGTCAATTTTGGTTCCTGGGGTAAAACTCTATTGGGTCGTAGCAATGCTAACCTCCCAGGTTGGTTGGAAAGTGAAACTTCGGTTTTTGACAATTTTACATTGTTAGAGCCTTATATGGCATTCAACTTGGTGGTGGATCTTCCAGGGTCACAAACTAGGGATGTACCAAAATCCGTAGGTTATTTGGATTTTGTTAGCAATCTGGCAGCATTGGATACGATAACCCTGGGTGCTTTGACCCTAACAGCAGTGTCTCCTGGACCCGCCGCCGTGAATGAGTTCTTGGTGGGCGTCAATAGTCAAGCCACCGCTCGTAACTTAGCCCTCGCGATCAATGAGTATTCGTCGGAGGTGACCGCTGAGGATCAAAGTAATAGTTTTTCGGGCCGGGTGTACATCACAGCGGGTGACCGAGGGATCTCAGGTAACTCTTTATTTATTTCAAGTCCAGTGGCCCCTGCCAAAGTCACCATTTCGGGTACCATCCTTTCCTCATTTCCGTTGACGGGTGGATCGGATCACCCAGTGGGTACAGGAAGCTCGGGCCAACCCTTTGGGGATAGGGCCCCTACCGCCGCATACACTCACGGAGATAATTCGAGTGAGCGTTTTACGGGTGGTTCTGTAGTGGTGCCTTTGTACTGTAACAGAGAGGCTGGGGATCTAATGCCCAATGTCATGGAAAGATTCCTAACGGTGGGGCCACGGCCCATAGAAGCCACTCGGATCAAAACGGGTACACTACCCTTTAGGGATGCCCCCTCTGATTGGCATTTGGGTGATTATGAGTTTGGGTTTGGTTGTTCCAGTGCTGGAGTGGTAAATACATTTTCGGATCAATTTAAACCACAGTATCAGGATTTGTATGCTAACATAGGTGGACACGGTGATGCACTATCGTCAAATGCACACAATCCCGTAGTGTGGGGTGGTGTGGATTTTGATAGTGCCAACTCCGGTAACTTTTCCTATGGTGTCTTCAAGGCACCCTTTACGCATTCCAAATACTCAAGAGCTATGGCTTCCGTATTTCCTCGCTTGTCTCGTACAGGTGGTGGTGTTAGATCAGACTTCACCTCTGGTGTGGTGGCTAATGGGGATATGTTTAAACGCAGTGTTATTACCGGAACAGGGCAGGGTCCCGCTTCACTGAGTGCCGCAGCAATGACGGGTATTGTAGTAACCCACGCAGGGGGATTACCCCTGGCACCCTTATCTTCTGCGGGTTCCGTTTTGTTGGAGGATCAATTTGTGTTGACTCCCAATTCAGGCACCACCATCACCAGTTCTTTTGTACCATCACCCAGGTCCACAGGACATGCATTTACCATAGCTTTAACTCCTGTGGGCGATGGGTTCAATCCCCCTAAAAGTTTTGCAGGGGGGAGAGAGTCTGTAGACCCCTCTACGTTGGATACTGATCTGGCAGGAGGTGATACTCAATTCCAATATTATGGTAGAACCTTGGAAAATCCAGATAGTGTTTTGCCCTCGGATAGATCTTTTAAGGTTGGTAACTGGCTTGATAAAATCATTGATAGGTATGGTGTAGCGGTACCCTCGGGTTCCATGTTGCCTCCGGGTGCCAGAGTTTTCTTGGAGATCACCACCAATACAGGTTTTGGGGCTATTTCTAACGATACTAGCAGTATCTTGGGTCTCGTTTCCAGCGGTGCTTGGGTAGGTTCCATCAAATGTAGCTTTGAAGTGGAAACGGCGGATGGTGTCGCTTATTCAAATAACGTGAATATATTGGGTAGTTCAAAAGAGTGATTTTGTTCATGCAAGATGTGGATACAGGATGGTGATTAAATGAGAATCGTAGGTGACCTGGGTTCACTGGTTACGGGAACACCCAAATTGATCCAGGCAGAAAAAACTCCTGCCATCAATGCACTAACCCCCATCAATGGGAAATACGTGATCCCCGTAGAATTTGGACAAATTAAAATAGACAATGCATCTTATGTGTTGCCCGTGGATGGTGGTGATATTTCTAGTCAAGCCTACGCCAATCTTTTGGCGCAGTTCCCCATGTTTGGACACATCTATTTTAATCCTTTACTTATAGATGACCATGTGGGTGAATTGGACCTTACCGCTTCGTATGCCACTACAACGGACACTTTTCCAACAAGGGCCCAAACAGGTAGGGATAGTGGTGGTGGTGATGATGGTTTAGTGCCTCTGTCTACCGCAATTCTTCCAACCAACACCACGGTTACTCCTATCAGACCAGGGGTTCTTATCACCGATTTGATCAATATCTCAGCCCAAACGGGTGGGGTGGGTGCCGACTTGTTCGTCGTGTATTGGAAGATTTATGAAGTGGAGACTTCCCCGGATATCAACTCGGATTTTGGTGCGTTAGCGGGTACCAACACACCCGCTATTCGTTCGATAAAAGAGGTAGAACAAGAACCCACAGACTTCAAAGTCTTTATATCCCCAGACCCTTCGAGTATTTCGTGGTCATTCGTAGGGCGGTTAGAACCTTTGGGGTTTTGTAAAAAAATACAGGACTTTAGTTTGTTATTTTTGAATGAAAGCACCACGACCAAAAGATACTTGGCCTCTTACGCGGTAATGTTTTAAATGAAAACCTATCGTGTAAACGAACATATAAATAGTAGGGAACAATAATGGCTGAAAGTTTTGGACCAGGGGTCACCCGTACCTTGAGTGCCTTTTTCCGGCAATTCCAACATGTCGTGTGGCAAAAGGGGAAACCACCTCTGGACAGTGAACTGAGTCTGATGTCTCAGATACACAGGGAAGAATTGCGACAGCATTTGCATTCCTTGTCACACTCAGGGTTTATGTTTGACCCCACAAGATCACTTTCGGATTATCAATTTAATCCCTTGTGGAGTAACTTTTTTGCGCTGGGTAAACAGAAATCGGGAGAGTTGGATTCCACCGTGTGGGCCAATGTCAATGGGTGGATCATCCCTGTTGACGGTACGAACACCACGATTTCTACCGATGTGCGTAACATTATTAAAATGTACCCTGCACCTGAATCCGACACTCGTGCGGATTTGATCTTCCTGGAAGTCTGGCAATCTTTAGTGGCACCCAATCCTTCCACCGCAAACAAACCCTCCGCTTCTAAAATATGGAAGTATGGTAACGTCTCATACGGTGGCACTAACATCGATGACGACCTACAAGATCCTGCAATTGGATTTGAAACCACTAAACGTGTACAGATTCAATATCGTATTCGGGTTTTTGGTCAGGGTTCCGGTCTAGGTAGTGGTATCGCGTTGGATGTGTACCCGGATGGATTGGGTGACCCCAATGTGTATGGTCAGGGTAACGCCTCGGCACCGGTGGCGGGTTTCCCCTATATCAATATGCGGGAAGAATTGGGTGACCCCTCTCTGTGGAGAGCGGGTAATGGGACACCATCTAACGCATTATCCAGTGTGGATGGTTATTCCTATGCGATCCCTATTTGTGCGGTGTTTCGACGAAATTCAGGTACCTTTGTTGCGGTCAACAGTGCGGGTAACCCCAACCAAAATGGTTCTTTTGACCGTAACCCCTCTGCTATAACCTTGTCCAACCCCTTGGATGGGGCCAAAACGTTGACCCAAGTTACCTTGGTCAATGCCATTACCCCTACCACTACTGGAGTGGTGCAGGTAAATAACCTTATAGGTTCCGGTATCGACGATGCCAGTCATAGCATTTCAGTATCCAACCCCCTGTTTTTGGTAATTGATGGTGAGATCATCGCCATTACTGCCATTGATACAGGTGCGGCACCTAACACCATCACCATTCCAGCAAGTTTGGGTCGGGGACGTTGGGCTACAGATGCCGTAGGTCATGCCGCTGGTGCTTCTGTCAATTTTTTCAATGAGAGACCCGACAACAAGTTTTCGGATCAAATTGGCGAAAGCGACATTTTAGACCTACGTCGTTGTGTCTCACCAGATGGTTGGGATTATCAACGTCTTCTCATGCATAACGTAGCCTCCTTGGTCAATAACGAATTGCGTTCCACCTGGAAGCAGTCTGGTATTGGTGACACAGAGGGTGTTACTGTTGTGGAAGTAGATTCTTTGTTTGCAGATGGTGCCACCGCTGTACCTAATCAGACAGAGGCTATAGATGGTCCCGATGGAATCCGTACCATCTTCTCGGATGCCGCTACCATCCAACCACAAGTCACCGTTATGTGTGACAACGATGCACCCCTCACCAATGGTTTTACTAGCACCAACTTCGATGCCACCGTTGCTTGGGATGTGGGGGCAGAGTTCAAACCTACAGGTTTTGTGAACAATGAGGGGGCCCCCGGTTCTTTTCGAAATGGCTCCACCATCTTTCTGCATATTGGTGGTTTAGATGGTACACTAGGGGCAAGATCAACTTTCAGAGATGGATCTACTAAAGCTGTCCGTTTCCTATCCCCTCAAGAAACTTGGGTCACGGGACACCCTACTTTTGACCCCACCATAGGGAACCAACACCCCATACAATTGCGATTTCTCAAAGAAAGAGCTTTGTCCCCACCGGCTTTTGGTGAACCCGCAGCGGATATAATCAAACA
>Ga0114918_10002596_pt1 | contig 16158 bp, 18 predicted proteins | sample LantaG_FD_87015 | JGI IMG/M metagenome (GOLD analysis project Ga0114918, IMG submission 87015) | Deep subsurface microbial communities from Baltic Sea to uncover new lineages of life (NeLLi) - Landsort_02402 metaG | ecosystem: Environmental > Aquatic > Marine > Oceanic > Sediment | place...
CCATTAGTACCATCATCAATTAAATCAGTATCATCTAATATAAAGGCTGTTTCTGCTTTTACAGCATCCACTTTTCCATCAGTTATCCCATGAAGGGTTGCAGCAGTACCAGCTACGTCAGGGACAACAGAATTAGGCACTATCCCATCAACATTCACAACATCATCAGCAACAGTATCAAGAACAGTATCCATCATATTTTGAGTGATCTCAGCAGACCCATCCCAGTACATTATTGCTGTTTGACCAATTCTTGAATCAGTACTGAGTGGGCCTCCGCCAGCTTGCAGAAACAGAACAACCGAATAAACCCCAGCGGCGACAACCGGGAAAGTTCCCCGATACTGACTGGTAGTTCCCACACCCGCCAAACTCACGGCATAGTTGGTCTGCGTTCTGCCGCCCGTACCATAAGCCTCAAACGTTGCTCCGACTGGATAATACACCTGACCGGCGGCGTTATAAATCAGACAATAGAGCACATAGCCAGTATCATATGTAGCTCGAATTTCGTTAGCCATTACGGTAATTCCTCAACGGTTATTTTCTTCGCCGTCTCAATAGCCCCTTTGAGCTTAGTATAGACAGTAAGCATGTCAGCGGCATCTGAACCTAGCTCTTTAGCTATTGCAGTTCGTGTATGCTCTCGCACAAGATTGCGAATCTCCGTCAGGCGAATATCCGCAAGGCTCACAATCTGAGCGATCTTCTCGCGAATCTCGTTTGACGCGTTCGTAATGGTCTGCTCAGCGGTCGGCGGTGTGACTGGAATTTGTGTCAAAGCCATTTTATATCTCCTACGTGAAGGTTATTTGAGTTACATGAATCGTGGCAACAAAGCGATAAGCCACTGCTCCGTTCGTGGCATCTGTAACACTGATGTTCAAAGATTTATTCGTGTTATCAGCTACTGCCGTGAATACTATATCCGCATCGTCCGCATGGATAACAGTAACTGTCGCAGCAGAAGGAGCCGAGACTGTGGCCCCCGCCCTTTTCAAACAGCCTTCTATAATCGCACTGCTTATCGCTCCGCCATCAACAGCGGTTCCAATCACTTCGGCTCTGAAGGTCCAAGCTGTATCTGCGGCGATAACAGGTCCGATGGCAGAAGCGTCTATCCCGATAACTGCTGGAGTAGCGTTGGGCGTAACTGCCCTACGACAAACAAACCTTGAGTATTGAGCATCACCAACAGAAGTAAACCTATTACCGCCATGGGCATATTGGTACTTTTGGCCTGCAAGGGATTGAATACCCGAAGCATGAGAACATTTACCCGTAGCAAAATTACTATTTCCCTCTGCATGAGCACGAAGTCCATTCGCAGTGTTGCTTTCACCTTCAACATGTGCCGCATTACCACTCGCAGTATTACCTGAACCTTCTACATGAGCAAGACTCCCGCTGGCATTATTGTCAATACCATCGTTGGCTGCTACCTGCACCCAATCAGAACCATCCCAAACAAGCTTCAACCAACTTTCATTGTTCTTTCTTGTCCAATTACCTTGTAGTTTTGTATTTGCATTATCCTGAATAATTATAATATTAGCCATACTTTTGTCAACTAAACATATAGTCAACTCGTGACCTGCCTTCACCCCATCAGCAATGGCTGTTGTTCCACTAGATGTATATGTACCAAGCATCCCAGCCAGCGTAACAAGCAACACCGCTCGATTATTATGCTGTAGTGTGAAATCATTACCACTCACCGTCTGCGTTGCAGCGGCAGCTATATCAGGAGCTTTGATTTCGTTGACTGGTATTTCCATCGCCTGCCTTTGTTATATTCGCCGGTCCAAAACCTTTACATTCTTCCGGCTTGCGTCCGCAATACTCCAATTCTACCAAACACCTTTTAGGATTATTACAACCGTAAAACCCATTGAGCCAAGGTACTTGGTGTTTGCATATATTCGCTGCCCTGCCATGTAAGCAAATCCTCAATTAGCAATCTCCCTCAGCTTTCCAATCTTATCTTCCAATCTAATTACAGCCACATAGGTTTTGTCTAACTTAATAGTCAATTCACCAAACTGTACATCCCTTTTATTGTTCACTCTGTCAAGTTGAAAGACTTTTTCATTGGTTTGAGCCTTGAAAGTACAAAGTTCTTTTTCAACCTCAATAATTTTCAAAGCAACCCAACTGGTAAATGAAAAATTCAACACCAGAACTATGCTCAAAAACCATTGTAACCACCCATTTATTGTTCCCTTTTTATCCCTCATTTTTCCTTTACTTTGTGGTGTCTAACTTAAAAGTATTTCTAATCTTTTTGATTATCTTTTCAGTAGTCTTACTTTGGACTTTACCAGCTAAACCATGATCCTTTTCGCTGGTTCCAAATACTGCTGCTTTCTGATCGTTGTCCATTTCTTCCTTGGCCTTTTCCACAGTTATTGTTGTCTGTTCCAGAGCTTTCCTCTGCAACCATACCTGCCACATAGCAAAGACTATAACAGCCACAATAATTCCCGCTCCAATCCAAGCAATAGGTCCAAGCTTCTCAATCAGGGCCACAGTTATTACCAGTATGGCTACACAACTTACTATAGCTCCTAATCCCCACATCAATTGTTTCTGCGTTATCAAAAACATTCCAGCACCTATACCTAATACACCCAAAGGCAACATATATTTAATCACACTAAAAACCATTGCCTTTGAGCTAGGTTCGGCAGAGGGCTGGACGGGACATAAATCCAGCCCTTTGCAAATAGCTTGTCCTACGGATTTCATTGCATTACAACCAGATATTAATATCAAACATATTAAAAATATCCCAATTATGATTTTTCCGGTTGTAACATTCATGGCAATTACTTCCCTTGAAAACTACCTCTTTTTATCAGTTTTGTTGATTGCATCCCTAATGGCTACCATGCCAGCAGAGCCAACTATCAAAAGCAGCCAAGAAGGAATATTAATTCCATTCAATATCAGGATTGCAAGTACAAATAAAAAGCCTGCAATCAAATTGGTCTTATGGCCATCCAACAATTTCCAAATTGCACTAAACATAATTTTTCCTTTCAAAATGATTGCCGGGCAGGGAGACAGACGGTTATAAAAGACGCATCCTAAATTTCTTTTTATTTCCCATCTGTCAACCCTTACCCGACAACAGCGGAAGAAAGAAACGCCTAAATTACAGCCAATGTCACCCAATCTTCATTCTGACTGACAATACGTTGTATTTCCCTGTTCTGCAAAGCTGCCCCATGTCGAGCAGCTACATCTATCTGGTCAGCACCACGATCCATCAACTGTGGAGCTATACCTTCTATCTCATCATTCAACACAGTTATAGTAACCTCATCTACCAAAATATTCATTTCATTAGCTACCTGTCCTCTATCTATCAAAGCATCTATAGTCTTGGCCTTATGATTATAGGGATGATAAGTAACCAACTCGGTCCAGCCCATTGTTTTATATTCAGCCATTTGTCTGATTGCCGTTGCACTAGACACATTAGACCTTTTCAATAAAACAAATATTGTAGTAACCAACCATAGAACGCACTTCGGGAAGGTTATTTACACCATACATATCAGCTAACATTTCCTGCATCTTCTGAATCATCAACGGGCCCTTGGGTGCTCTCTTAGCCCAATAGTTACCATGTAAATCTTCAATAACATACATGCCATGTTCATTGAGCAATGGCCAAAGTCTTTTGAATGTAGCTACCTGTTGTTCAGGTTTATGTCCACCATCATCAATAATGATGTCAAAAGGACCGGCAGGTTCAACTTGAGAATTGAGAAATTCCTCATCTTCCTGCCAACCAACAAATACCTTTATTCTGTCTTTGTCGGAAAGATATGGTTTCCAAATATCCGGATTTTTATCCAAGCCAAATATCTGTGCCTTGGGAAAGGCTTCATGCCAAAGCAACAGGGAAGCTCCCCGATGAACACCTATTTCCAGTAACTTCACAGGTAGATTACGATAATGACCTATATTGGTATCATATTGTTTGGTATAACCATGCACCCAATACTTATCCGTAGCCCGATGTGCTAGTTTGACAAACTGACGTACTGCTAATTCATGGATACTGTTTGGATCAATTGGCCCTTTTTTCCAACTTCTATCCGGACAGAATATCCTAAATACAGCCTTGCTTTTGAATACCCTGGCCGGAACAGATTTATAGCCAAGGAGTTTGAGTATTTCCAAACGTCTGCCCCCTCTATGCAATACTAAATCCGTTTTTCCCTCTCTCCAGAAATCTAAAGGTGCTTTCAATCCATTATTCTTAATGTCAGTATAAAGATTGATTACATCCCTCAACTGTTTTATAACATGCTTTTTGCCTTTATCAGTTATAATTGGAACACGATCAGCAGGATTAAGATGGTCAATCATATAGTCGTAGTAGGGTAATTTTTCCAATTCCTCATTGGTAAATTCCTTACCAGTAGCAATCTCTTTCAGATAAGGGGGAAACACTTCCAAAAAGCGTTTCAACTGTCCTGGTTTACGTTTGTCCACATAATCCATACGATTCTTGCAGAGTTCTTCCACATCAAAAATAGCACTCCCAATAAAACTATGTTGAGAGTGCAACTTGCCTGATCTTCCAAATTTGATTACATCTGTTTCCGCTGCCACCGTAGTTCCTTTCTCTAAGCACAATAGATATAAAAGATTTCCTCCATTGCCCCAATAAGGCAATTCTGTTTCCCAAGGAGCATCTTTACCATAATACTTTATTCCTGATGTATCCTTATCATGGCAAAGAACTACATTGGGATTTTTAGTTTCAAAAGTTTCATAAGGATATTCCGGAAGCCCAAGTTTCTTTTCAAACAAACCCATTTCCCCACAATACTTCTTAGGTATTTCCGGAAGGGTGAATCTCTTTTCCAAACACTCAATCAGCAATTCTCTCGGAGCTATACATTGACTAAGTACCGGACGTTTCCTGTAACTAAATACTTTGCTTTGAGTATGCAACAACCAACGATTTAGATTATAGGCAAAACAATTACCAGTAGGCCGATAATCAAAATGTTCCGGAACATAGAGACAATCATCTTCACACAGAACTACATATTTAGTAGTAGCTCGTTTGGCCCCTTCCAATACCTGCCTGTAGATGTTTTGTAGTGATTTTCCTATTTCTCCCACACATATATTTATACCCAAACCAATTGGCTTCTGACTGATACTAACAATTACTTTGCCATGCTTCTTCAATCTGTTTTCTATTGGTATTCTGTATTCACAGACATTGGCTGTGTAATATAAAATAGTCAAATCATCTGTAACAGTTTCTTTTATCTCAGGTTCTTTAGTTACATTTGCCGGAACGGAAACAGTAGTTTTATGTCCTACTCCATTCCAAGTAGGCAGGGGTGAAAACTTTTCTACCAACCATTCCAACGATCTGACTTGTTTTTCCCATTTACCAGCAGTCCAAAATTCTCTGGAATACTTTCTAGCTCTCTCATGGGCTTTACCATCAGCATGATAAGGAAAACCAGGTCCACCACCGCCACGAAACCAATGAGCAAACCAGGTCTTTTTATTTACTACATGCCTGCCCCCGGATAGCCATGCTTTCAAAGCTACTTCAACCCCCACCTGACCCCAATCACCATGAGCTTCATCCATTCCCCCTAATTCCCAAAACCGATCTTTGTGCATGAACCAACAAGCACCCTGGCCGGTCATTACATCACAGATGTCTCCCTGAAACATGGGATTCTTTTTATAAACTTGATATTCTTCCGGATATGCTCTGGCCTTGGGAGCATCCCAATACAATGCCCTAAATGGCTTTTCCCCGTTGGTAGGAGTTGGAGAACTGATCCACATAAAATCAGTAAGTTTGTGAGTCTTGGGTTTCCAGTTCTCTGCATCCAGATTATACATCCGGGGAAGTACCGTCCAATCATATTCACAATCCGCAGCCAACTTGAGATCAAAACCCTCATCAAACATACTGTGAGCATCAGTCTTGAGAATATATTTCCCCTTGGCAATCTTAGCTGCCTCATTCACACCTGGACGCTGACCAATAGACTTTTCTTTTTTGATTAATATTACTCTAGGATCATCCGGAGGCATAGGATCAGGAGTATAGCCATCCAAAACAGCAATTATTTCAATTTCACCTCTGGCCGCTGATAAAATTGATTCAACTGTCTTTGCTAAGTATATCTCATTCCTAGCAGGTATAAGAACCGATAACACAATTATAGCTCCTTATTGCCCACTAGGTGTGGGTGAACTTGAAGGTGATACACTAGGTGAAACTGAAGCACTCGGAGAAGCACTTGGAGCAGGAGACATAGAAGGACTTATACTTGGAGTAGAACTCGGAGATACACTCGGAGAAACACTCGGAGTAGAACTCGGAGAAATACTAGGACTGATTGAAGGACTGCTGGACGGACTTGGACTAGCAGATGGAGAAGTAGTGGGACTACTAGATGGAGACACTGAGGGACTCTCGGATGGACTAACCGAAGGAGATACACTAGGAGAACCAGCAATGGCAGCAAAATAGATTACTCCCATATCTGTATGTGTCCCATCCGTACCTATAGCTACAAAATGTAGCCTATGGTCGGAATCACAGAACATAATCCTGTGAAAATCATCTTGTGGATAAAATCTCATAGCATACCTCCTTCAGTTAAGCCCTAATTTACATTGGACTTACTAGGAATAGTCAATTAAGGAGCCCAAATACCTTTTTCAGCCTTGACGTAGTAACCATTATTACCATCAGCATCCAACTGGATAAAATCTCCACGTTTGGCCGTAGTCTTGGTATTAGTTCTATCTGTATTATCAACACCAGCCAAATCTGCACCCATGATCTTGTCAGCAGCTTGGGGACTGACTGTTACCAGAGCAGCAGCATCAGCAGCACCATTTCTGATTATGAAATCATAACCAATAACAGTAGCCGGTAGAGTAACAATCTTAGCATCGGCAGTAACATTCATTACTTTGCCAATATCCTGAACATCCAAAGTTATGTCAGCAGCTACAGCTTCCCAAACCCTATCTAACAATTGGGGTGAAATAGGAGCACCAAAGTTGAGCTTGATTCTGTTAGTAGTATCGGTAGTAACGGTTTTATCCCGCACGGCCTTACCAATATACTTATAATCAGAACCACCAACCTCAGTAAGATTTTCATTGGTAGCATCCCAATAAACATCATCTCCGGCCTTCCACGCACCTGCTGTACGAGCAGTCAGAACATGCTCCCGATCAATGGCCAAAGCTCCGGTATCACCGTTGGCAATGGCAATTACAGCTATGCCATAAATATCACCAAGATCAACTATATCACCCGAAGCAACATCCGAACCAGTACCATTAGTCCACTGAACACGATTTCCTTCACCTTTGAAAGTATTCATAATAAATCTACCTTTCTTTTACGTAAGTGTCATTTCACATACGGAGGTTTGTTTCATAAGGGGGTGTGGCAAATCTCTAATCCACACCCCCTGAGAAAAAGGAGAGAAGAAGTCTTATGCACCATCGTTGTAGAACAGACCACGATAATCAATGGCCTTGGCTACAACACTATGCCTTACCGCAAACTTCAAATCTTCAGTATCAAACTCGGTTTCCTGCTTGGCCACTGGAGTCTGTTCCTCATCTAAGAACACAACCGCAATGGTGTCAATCTGACCAGGGTCAGCAGCTAAGAACCAACCGGCAGGATTGAAGGCATCCAATCTCGGATTAGAAATCATCTCCAATCTACCAGCCCATATGTTAGCTACATGACCCATACTGGCCGCAGGATCATATTGGGAAGCCAACAGAGTCCTGGTTGTACCAGATAGAGCAACCGGAACCAGAATAGTTCTTGGTTTGATAGCCAGATAAGAAGCACCACCTATGCCCTTCTGAGTGGCCATAGCAGCTTCACCAACATTCAACGTGGTAATGCTCGGAGCAGCACCAGTAGTAATGTAGTTGGCATGGGTAGCCACATCAAACAGAGCAATACTGTCCTGAACCAGAACGGAATTGGCCGTTAGAATAGCAAAGGCCACATCATCCTCTTTACGAGCAGCAGCCTGACCCATAATTCTCGGAATCCGAGAAAAGGCATTGAGATCATCATTAATCATAGCAATGCGGGTCAGCTTCAGACCTTTGTTATAAACAGCCAGAGTTGCCGTTTCTCTGTTCTCGGACAGAGTTCCGTAGTCAATGCCCTCACCCTCATACTGCCGTACCAGGTCAGGAGCTTCACTCAGCGAAGTCAAACTGAACTGCTTGTAATCAGGCATGGTCATACGAGAACAGAACTTGGACCAATCCAGAGGAATCTCTGCATAAGCACCACGAAGGCTCTTATTTAGAACATTCTGGAGGATGTACGGAAAATCAGACGTTCCCTGAGCAAAAGCTGAAATTCCATGTCTTTCCCGAAGCTGCATAGGATTGAACAGCAATCCTACCAATTCGTTCTTGGACATATACTCAACACCAGCACCGATAGAAGAAAGAAACTTCCGTCCCATTTCCATCAAAGGAAGTGAACGGAACTGGTGTGCTCTCTGATGAGCCTGTCGGGGTTTGACCCTGCCTTCACTATCCCGAATAGCTACACCTGTATGAGCATCCAGTTCAACCATCGGAGCACCAGCCCGAAGCATAATAGCATCACCAATGGCATCAGCCAGAGATGAACGATCCATATCATCACCGGAGGATATTCCACCTGAACCAGTGACTACCGGCTTCATCTCAATAGCCAACTGAGCCAATTCCTCAGCGTGAGCTAAAGGCGTTCCACGATCACAAAGACCCTCTGCCCATTTTTCGGACAGTTTGTGTTTAGTGGCCAGAGCCTTGATAGCTGTACGCCGTTTCTGATCCTCAGCCAAAATCAAACTCTGTTTGTCCTCATCAGACATAACAGCAGCCGCTTTGGGGGCCTCAGCCTTGACATCCTCAATCTTGACATCTGTGGCCTTAGCCTCCACAACTTCCTTATCTTCGGACAGAGCATCGGCTACCCATCTTTGCTTGCCATCCAGACCATGCCAATACTCAATCGCCTGAGCATCGGTAGAGTCTTTGGCAAGGCCCAACTGTTCCAAAAACTTACGTAATTTAGGATTCATAAGAATCTCCTTTCGTTGGATTTCCTTGCTGGCAAAAAACCCATCGGGATTTGCCGCCGGATTACCTACAAAGTCTACACCTACAACTTTTTCGACACGACAGGCCGGAGGCAAAGGCAAGTCTGTTTCCTTGTCCTTTCTTTCTTCAGGAGTACCGGCATAAAACGATATTGAAATGCCAGCCGCTTCAGGGTCGTCAGCAGCCAACGTTGTCAAGTATTCCCAAAGATTGCCCTTGGGTGAAACCTTGGCATATTTGCCAAGTTGGATATCTCCCTTTACCTTACCTCCTTCTACACGTGCATTTTTAGCCCTGCCTACTAAAACTTCAATAGCGTCCGAATTGGAAGTCCAACTTTCAGGATGAGTCAAACGAGCTTTGATTCCTGATTTATTACTATTGATTAATTTAGCTACCTGTTCCAGAGTTACTTCATCAGCAATCTGATTATGACCCAAAACAGGACCAGCAGTAATTATAGATATATTACTAAACAGTCCTTTTTCAGTATCCACCATAAAATCAGCAGACTTGAAAGCATCTTGACAAGAAAAGGACATCTGTTCATTTTTATTTTCAAATTGAACAAGTTTTTTATTTTTCATAATTCTGGTCCTATTAATATTCGGTTATTTATCCTACTAGCCCCACCATTATTCCCTTGCTTGCCCCTGGGATTAGGGGTTTCATCAGAACCTTTCGGTTGAGGAACACTATCAAAATCCAGACCTTTCTTTTTCTGCAAGGCCCGATCTTCCTCAATCTCAGCATAAATATCTCTGATTTCCATACCCCGCATATTGAAATATCTCTGTCGGGACAACAGACCTTTGTTTATTAGTTTCTCAGCAGCCACAGCATCCTTGAAATCATCTATAGATGTCTTAGGCGGTCCCTGCCAATTGGTAGTCTGGTAAGCATTTTTCCATCGAACGCTTTGCATATATCCAGTAGCTGAAAGCAAAGATTCTTTGATGGCCAATTCAATAAATAGGTTTCTTATTCTTCGCAGAACCTTATTTATCATTATGGCCTGAATAGGATCGGTTTCAGCGTAGATGTCCAGTTTGGCCTGTCTCTGGCTGGAGAAGTTACCCTCGGCATACCAACGAGCTACCGTAGCCTGGTCCAAACCAATACCAGCGGATATTCGTTTCAATTGCTCCCATACAAACGGCTGATACATAGTATTGGGAGTAGCCGGAGTAGGAAACTTGATATGTTGACCAGGATTCAATATTGGCATCAGCCCTGGTTGAATTATTACTTCCAGACTATTAGCCGATGTATCACTGGAAGTATCATCGCCTCTAGGTACTGCTCCAATCTGTCTAGCCACCGTATCCGGCAGACCAAACCCACTAGCTGAATCCTGTTCCACTATGCCATGATAAGCAGCCTCAGTTCTGGCTTTCATCAACATGGATTGTTCATAAATAGCCAAATTATGAATACTATTCATTACCGCAGCAGTCCAAGGAGTTCCCTTTTTCTGCCTGACTCTATCCTGCCGAAATAAATGAATTACCCTTTCGGCAGGTATTCTTCCACTATCTGCTTTGTATTGCTCTGAAGGATGGCTAGTAACGTACAGATGGTAGGCTATTGGTGCTCCATATTCATCAACCTCAATTCCACCTTTTACATCCCTGGTTCCATAGGTCATTATGGTAGAATCAACCTGCTCATATTCCACTTCCTGCAAAACCAGGCCCACACCTTCATTGTTAGGCACATAATCCAGAACTATGAATATTCCACCCACCGAATATTGTTCGGACAGCCATAGGGCTTCTTTTTCAACCAGTGTCTTAGTTTTCTCTACATCACAGAGATTGGGATTATTAGCCCAATCATTCCATAGCCGGTCCAGAGATTCATTATAGGAATCCAGCATTATCCCTGTTTCTGGATGCCTGGCCGCTGAACGAGCGGTAATTCCACTTCCCACCACATATCGAAGAAACGCCCCTCTGCCTGAAGCCGATATACCATCATTACGCAGCATAGACCGGCTACGGGCCATCAAGGTATCAAGATCATCAAGAATAGCCTGATCAGCAGAACTCAGTCCAGGTCGCCAGTCCTTATTCTGCTTGTTATATTTAGCAGCATCATAATAGGCAAACTGCTGAATCCTCTTGGGATCATGCTCGGCCAGAGTCTTTATCCTATTCTGAAATTCCACTATAGCCCTAGAGGAAGCAGTTACTACATTTGTAGCCTTGTCTGTCAACCTGGATAGAAAGTTTTTCTTGGGCATTTATATCCCTATTCCACGTTTTGATATTCTACAACTGGGCATAGCGGAGAATCTGCCGAAGCATTTCCCGAAGCTGTGAGAGATTGCTTTAGTTCAATCAGCCAATTTATATGGTTTTGAAGTTCCCCTAGATTACGAAAGCGGAGAGTACGCCCCTGCACCGTGTACTCTATCTCATTTACTCGGAGTGCGGCCCAAGCCAGATCAATTTGGGAATCTACTTGTGCTACTGTAATCAAAACGTCATTTTAGCCTCAACAGTGGTATATTACCTATTTTACCTATATTGCCTATCTTACCTAGATTACCCAGATTAACAAGCTCTCTATAGGTATATACCCTGTCTGGAGGCCCAAAGTGTAGTCTCAGATTCCAGTAAATAGAATAAAGGTGATAAAAAGGAGGGCTTTAGACTTCTTTTCCAGCCTCTAATTTAGCTATGTCCATTGGACGTAAGGTTCTGGTAACAGGGCCATTTATGTTTATAGCCGATGTCTTTCCACATGCCCCGCACTTGACATAGCGAATTATTTTTCCAGTTTTTGTGATTCTCCAGTTCCCGGTAGTATCACAACTACGACAATTCAGCCGGACAAGCTGTAATTCCAGTTCGGCGTTCATCTGTCTTTTCATCTGAGGATCAATCTCCGGTATCCTGTTTTCCTCAGTGTTAGATACTATTCTGCTGGCCAAATCTTTCTGTTTGCTCATGTTTTACTCCTAGTATGAAATTGGTGCTAAAGGTTCAACTTCCCAACGATCCTTCTTCCCCAGGACTTTTGCCATTGTACTCTGCTTGGTTCTCTCCACGTTCTGCTTCAGGAAATCCATTCTCTCAGCTTCCTTACGAGCTAGTAATTCTGACTCTGGAGGAAGCAGATGGATGTTATACATATAGGCTGCTACTATCTGAAAAGTTTCGGCATCATGATAGTCTTTTCTGCTGCCAGAATGAACCAGTTTCCACTTATCAGTAACCTTGGTTCCCTTCTTCTCAGCGGTCTTGTGCATACTGGACATCTGCTGTTCATAGACCGGATCACCAAACTTATTCAGCAGCCATATTTCCTCTTGTTCTTCCTCTCCGGTGGGTCTGCCTGTCTGCCGGGGAATACCCTTTACAATCATATCAGCCAATATGTCCTTAGCTCGGTGGGAGTCAAACATATAAGCTCGAAGCTCATTTCTGATAGTGCTACTTGTAGAAGTCTTTGATTTCTTATTTTCCTCCGGCATAGGATTCTTCATTTGCCAATACAAGTTTTCACTTGGTCTGGATGCCCCTTTGACAGCCCTAACTACCGCCTGTCTCGGTAAGACCCATTCATATACCTGCATAGTACGAGTCATGCCCAATACCTTATCCTCAGTACCACCAGAGTCTATCAGAGACAAAGCGGTAAGCATAGGGGGATATTTGTTTTCCTCAACAGCCCATTGAGTCTTGTAAATCAATTTATCCAGTTCATCAAAGCTCTTGAGAATACCATGATATATTCTCTGGCTTTTCATACCTGACCCCCAAGCCCGAACCACTACATAGAAATGGTCAACTTGGGTATCTATTGTAGTAACGATGGCCCAGGCCCAAGTTGGTACAATACCAACATCCAATCTTGCTCTATCGGCCTTCTCACTAAAAACCCCTGAGCGAAGCCTAGCGACCTGGAACTCAAAGGGTTCTCCAAGAGTTTCTGTGCGAAAGTTGAAGGATCGGTCCAAGTGACCTTCTGCTCTAAGAAATTCAGCCACCACGTCAGCCCATTTTTCCCACAGACAATAGAGAGCGGAAATCTGCATACCAACCCTGGTTCCAACCGGCCATCGCTTAACCAATTCTGCGTTTGCATGTTTCTTGCCCCAATAATCAACTACATAGCCCTGCTCGGTTGTCCAGTAACCAGCATTGACTAAACCTGCTTTTTGTTGCTCAGTTATTTTCTTACCACAATCAATACATTCATACCATACCCTATCTGAATTTGCCTTTATCCAATCGGCCAATTTACTTTTGTTATCAATTGATTTATCCTTCGGCCTCTCCCATTTCAATTGAGGAAAAACAAACCTCTGTAATTTATTACAATGGGAACAATAAATGTAATAATGAAGAATGACTGAAGATGTTTCCACAAGTGTATGAATTGAGCCGGAAGTAGTTGTAGGAGTGGATATATTGACTTGTAATCGTCTATCCCCATAAGTACGCATACGCTTCCAAGTTCTTCCAACAGGATCAGGTTCATCCCCGGCCCAAGGTTCAAACTTATCAACCTCATCATTTACTACCCTTCTGTATGGGTTAGAAGCTGTAGAAGTAGCAGAGCCGGACCACATCAATTCAAGCTGAAACCCATTAGACAGAGAAATCATCTCTATCAATGTATCCCTGCTCATTGAACCAATCATCTCAGCCAGTATTGGAGTCCTGGTAAATAAAGGAATAATGTCCAACCTGACAATCTTTCGACCCTTCATCCTGTCCGGTAGAGTAAGTCCAGTAGGATCAGGTTCTCTATCAGCCCAATAGCCAATAAGATTCCTGACCGCTTCCGATACCCCTAACTGTGCCCCCTTCTCTACATTTACCTGTTCCACACCCTGAGCTACGGCAATATCCATTATTCCCCGGAGATAGGGAGCGTTCTCATTCCTGTAGGGACCGGGAATATTGGACCGATGCAATACCCGATACTGCTCAGCCCATTGAGAAGGAAGCAAAGGTTCTTGGAGTTCCCAAGCCTTGCGTTCCAACTTATTCCATGTTTTCTTTTGGGCTATCATCTGTCTGCTTATCAACAAACTTTACTTTGGGATGCTCCTTGGTAAAAGGATCATCAAAAGGAGGATTAGCTACATATCTCTGAAATTGTGGCTTTGCCAACCCATCAACCAACCTATCTAAAACACCTACCAACCTATCAAATGAATTGGCAATCTTTTCCATAGACTCTGCTATTTTCTTGGAATAACCAGGAAGCATTTATTTCTCCTTTTTATTTGTAATTTTAATTTCTTTATATTTCCCTCTTGCATCTGTTTCCAATCTAACAACCTTTATAAAACCTTCTCTATCTGTCTGTAATCCATAATCACCATTTGATATTACATTAATTAACCCCAATTTACCATCAGCAGTTATAATAAATAAAGGACAATATGCATCTTCACCATGTCGATGCACAATCTCTATAACCTCTCGGCCTTCAGAATCTTCATCAACTTCAAAATCTAATTGCAACACATCATCTCTCTTTTTTGCATAGAATTCAAATTTCATTTTATTTCTCCTTTTCCCTTCTGCATTTCTGTTTCCAAATTACAGCTTCCTGCCGGTGAATTCTAGTCTTTGCTCCACAATAAGGACAAACAATACTGGCTTTGACCTTTTCTATTTCCACTATAACTGCATCCACCAGACAATCAGTACACAGATACCAAGATTCAAATATAATAAAATCATTCATCCAATCTAGCCTTTCCCTTCCAATAATATTCCTTATCAATCTCACAACCAATATAATTTCTCTTGTTTAATTTTGCTGATTCCAGCACCACAGCGGAACCGGCAAAAGGATCAAAAACCAAATCCCCTGGTTTAGTGTGATTCAATAACAACCTATTTATCAAAGACATTGGTTTTCTATGGGGATGGTCTTTAATATCATCCACATAATCAGAAAACACATTTACATAATTGCTCCAATGCCTATTTGAATTCCAAACCACGTCCTTCTTATTTGCCAAATCATAAACACAAATCATTTCCACAAAACGGGAATATCTTCTACTGGTATTTTTTGTGCTGATTGGTTTGGCCCAAAATAAATACTGGTCAACTGGAGAGGGCCACTGATTCTCCGGAGGACAGAATACAATTATTGTTCTCTTGCATACTCTCAAAAAATGCCGGTGATACATTTCCTTTTCTTCAATACTCAAATCATAGGGAGGATCGGTTATTATCACATCAACAGACTCTCTTTCCATACTATTGAAAACACGCATACAATCAAAATTATAAAAAGTATTAATTTTCATCTGTTCTCATTTTTTAAAAAGGGACATCCTCTCCGGCATATTGTTTTAACCCTGCCCGACCTTTGGAAATCATGTCCTGCATGTTTTCCTGTTGTTCCCCAGTAGTAAGATGCAAAGGACTGACACAAGCCCTATTATCACACAGATGCATAACCACATGGCCTTCTGGTATTGGCCCCTTGACCAACCTATAGCTAATTCTATGGGCCATAAACATAGCCTTATAGCCGGTAATTCTAAATTGCCCATACCCTCTATTATTCTTAACCCCTTTCCAATACCAACAACCACCCTCAAGGTCTAATTCAACAAAAGACCAAAAAACCTTTTCACGTTTTTTGCTAAGCTCAGGTATTGGTCTATTTTTCTTTTTCATCATCCTCCTAAATAAAACAGGGCTGAAAGAAGGATTTGAACCTTCATCCCATGATCAACCAGTATGTTTCCAGTTACACCATTTCAACCCTGTTTTATTTATTATTAAAACCCATCCTTCCATATTTATAGTACAACATATTTCCATCAGCAATTTCACTCAAAGCATTTCCAACTCTATCAACATCAAAAACTTTTGTATTTTCAATACACAAAAAAGGAATCCCGTTTTCATCTACTAATTTTTGTAGATATTCTTCTGGAAGATTGATCTTTTCTGATAATGTTTTAAGTGTAACAAAATAGGTCATTATTATTTCCCGGCAAAAGTAGTAATAATTTCCTTCAAC
>Ga0114918_10002597_pt1 | contig 16151 bp, 25 predicted proteins | sample LantaG_FD_87015 | JGI IMG/M metagenome (GOLD analysis project Ga0114918, IMG submission 87015) | Deep subsurface microbial communities from Baltic Sea to uncover new lineages of life (NeLLi) - Landsort_02402 metaG | ecosystem: Environmental > Aquatic > Marine > Oceanic > Sediment | place...
TTCTCTATTCTGCTTATCATTATCTGCTCCTATTGGCTGCTTATCATTATCTGCTCCTATTGGCTGCTGCTGTTGTTGCTTGTGCAGGCTGAGAGTTTGTTGCTGTAGCTCCTGGTGTCTGTTGCTGAGTTGGTTGCTGTTGTGTTGTTTGTTGCTGTGGTGCTTGTTGCTGCGGATTGTATACAAACCCTTGGTTAGGATCGTATCCTAAGTTTGTAAAAAATTCACTCATACCTGGTACATTACCTGCATTTTTGATTGCAGTATTTAGAACTTGAGCCGCTTGCTGTCCATTCTTCATCGGCATCTGTTGCAAAGCTTTTACTAAGAAAGACTCTGGTCCTTCTTGCTGTTGTGTCGGTTGTGCTTGCTGTTGAGCTTGCTGACCAGGTTGCGCTGGCTGCTGCCCTGGTTGAACCGGCTGCTGCCCTGGTTGCTGCCCTGGTTGCACGCCTGCGGTCGGTGGTACTGGTGCTTCTCCTAAAATCTCTATAGACTTCTGTCTTAATAGTTCTGTAAATTTACTCATGATTCGCTCCTTTACTAATATTTATTGTGATCCATATAAAAGTTTTTTAAACTCAGATGAGACATAATATGTGTTTGTTAAATATGTCAATCCATTCTTTTTTGAAAACTCTTTTAGCTTCTTTGTTGTTACTGGTTTTGTTGAATGTGTACTAACTAACATCGACATGATATTCAATGCATCAATAGTTTCGCCTGTAAGTTCTGTTAGATTTATACTATCTTCGCTACAAAAAATCGGAAACGGTAAATTTTCTTTTAGATTTTTAAAGGAATTATAAACAAACTGTGATATCTCTTTGCGATCCATAAAGCTCCAGATTTCATAGTTATTTAAATAAAATGTCGGACCAATAAATAATATCTTATTCTTATCTATAATAGTCCGCATATAATCGCACGTCTCTTTAATTAAATAATGCAAAAAATATCGCTTGCAATCCAGATCAAATGATATATAATTATTCTTAGTAGTAGTAAGGCGGATACTGTTTAGTGTTAATAACTGAACTGATTCAAATATTCTCTCAAAATTTACTACAGTTATATCAAACTCGTTGAATTTACGAAAATTATTCATTAATCAAACATTCAGCAAACATTCGTTCTACATCCATTATATTAAGCCCGGATCCTATCGCCTCTGACACAATATATTTATAATCATTTACAAGATTTGCAATCTTACTTTTGATCATAACTTCATATTCATATCGCTCAGAAACGAATTCCTTTTCGTTCGAGAGATTAGCCATCATCTCCATAACTACACTAGCATTAAGCATCTGTAGTCTACCTTCAGATAAGAATCTCCGAAGCTTGAAGACATATACATCGAGAGGAGTTAGAGCTGCCTTTTCTTCAATAGTCTCTGGTATTCTGGTTCTCTTTCCTTCTTCATCAATTAACCCTAACTTAAATGCCGGCGTCTCCGTAATCGGCTCATTCAATCGAGATATAAATAGTGCCGCAGAAAAATTACGATGAATATTTTCTTTAGTCAACATATTAAACTCTACACCATGAACGTGATTTTTACCGAAAGGATTATACGGACATCCCTGTCCATATGCAGCTATGCCGCAATAAATGCAACGCTTTGGATCATCTACATGGACGTGAACTCTATGAGGGGAATACGGGCATCCCTTGCCGTATGTACCTGAACCACAGTACATACATTTACTCTGCTTATCTGTTCCTAAAATTATAGACATTTACTTCTCCTAAACAATTTTAAATCCTTTTGGCGCTTTACCTACCCGAAGATTCACAATACCATTATAATACTTTTCTGACAACAAGACATCACAGTCGAACTGTAACTTTGCCTCGAAATACGACATCTCCCATTTACATGCACAAAGCTCTAGTATACGAAATTCGAAATTATCTTTTCCCATAGATTTAATATCAGCATTAAGCTCTGCACTACTGCCGGTATAAGTTTTCCAGTCTGTCTCAACTATCTTATGACGCTTATTCTTTTTACCCTTTAGAGGAGCCATTTTACGAACAGTCGACATCTGCTTCTTGCCGATATACTTCCTCCCGGATATACGACTAGTTATCTCATAGATGAAGCCATAAGTGTCTACCGGTATAATTCCGTCATACTTCCAGTGACCTAAGTCTGTTACTTTTTCTTCCATTTTTTCTTTAACTTGTCTTCCATTTCTGCAAGAGCTGTATAATAATCAGGGAACTCAAATAGATGGTCATGTGCAATCTCTCTTGCAATATTCTTATCCTTGGTGTGTTCCATTTCAACTTTTACGCCCATCTTCATCTCACTCTTCACCATATCTACAGAGACTCCGTGGCGCTTCGCAATATCCTCACAACTCATATTATCTGCCTTCCCACCGTCTACTTGATCCTTCTTTGAGTAACGCTCAAATATTAGGTCATTTTCATTCATTCTCTCTCCTTAAACTGCCGTCATACTACCTGTACGGCTCATATGCTGTCCCTGTCGCTCAACAACCTCTGGCGACTCTGGAGCATCCTCAAGCCTATCATAATAGTATTCATCTTCATCAAGATGCTGCATAGCTATCTTCCTTGCGAGATCGAGGCTCGGGGTAGTCTGCATTTCTATCTTCGTACCTTTTAGCAGTGCAGACTGGTTGTAGTCTTCTGGTCTCTTTTTCGGGTTCTTAATCATCGACGAATAATTACCAGACAATATATTTTCAACTATCTTATCATACTTCATTAAAACACACTTACTCCCATTTTTATTGATTGAAGAATATCAGCTATCTGTTCGAACTCAGGTTTTTGCGTTGATTGTATTAATACACAATCAGTAATACTAACACCATATTCTCGCAACCAATGAGCATAATCAAGAAATACTGGCACAACGTTTTTATCTTTTGGAACAGGTACCCACGCTCCAATATATCTCAATTGCTCTGCATACTCTTCGCTTGCTCTGATATTCGGAACCTCAATCACCACCCACCGAGTAGGAGGACGATACTCGTACTCTCGTTCGAGACAAGCAAACATCTTAAATCCGGATGTCGTCTGAAACGGCTGCAACTCGACACCGATAGACTTACCATCAGACCAATTGACATCACGGTCTATGTCCATCTTTCGCGCTATCTTCATACCGTTCTCAATATCAGATAGTATATCCTCTTTGCTCACTATATCAAATTCGTTCATTTCTCCGAGCAAGCATAAAACATTCTCCTTGAAACGACCTTCAGTCATGATATCAGAGAGCTCGAAGATCATATCCTGTAGCTCTTCATCATATCCCTGTGCTTCAAATACACAATCAGTCTGCTTAAATGATATTTCTGCTCGTTTGAGTACACGGGAAACAAGATCTTGATACTCTTCATTAACAAACATAACACAATCCAAAACAATCTCAGGCTCTGGATCTACATCCTCTGCAAATGTTCTACGATATAATGCAAACTTCTTTCTCTTCTTTTTGGTTTTTGATTTTGATTTGGCTCGCTTCTTAGGATCAGTTTCTAGTCCGTATACATTCCGTGCATCTCCGGTTGCGAACCAATCTCCTGCTTGAAAATCACCACCATGAGATCCGATGGGTGTATTTGCTCCTCCCCATATTCCTCCATATGATGTTGTAGTTTCTTGTAGAACCTTCTTTAGTCCTTGTATATAATTCATTATCTGCCCCTTTTAATATATTTTTACTATACCGAGTGGATTTATATCAATAAGTATTTATTCTATTTATTGAGGTATAAATATGGAAGAAGTATCTTTATTTGAGAAATATCACGCGGAACTATCAGAGGACCTTGAGTTAGACGACTTTACACTAAAAGATAAGCAGATGAAGCTCCCATCAATTAAACATAAATGGGTCGGGCGCCTCATACAGCAGCGCTTCGAAAAGGACAGACTTGAGAAGGCACGAAAACGTGCAATCAGTAAATTGATGGATAAATTCCGCTCAGAATCTGTTGTAGCTGTTTCAGACAGAACATTAGCGTTACAAGCAGAAGATCACGATTTAGTTCAAACAATAGACGAACGAATCAGAGATTGCACGAATATCATAACTTATCTTGAAAAATGTGAGAAAGTATTATCACAAACAGGTTTTGATATTAAGAATATAATCGACATTCGAAAGCTTGAACTAACTTAATGCCAAGAGTAATATTAGATTGGGATAAGAGCTATAAGCGAGGTATTATTGTTTCAGATTTTCTGGATGATATACGAAGTGCTTTCTCTATACCTAATAAAGCTAAAGCTATCTTAACTCATAAATACGGTGAATCTCGATTTATTCCAAATCGTATGCATAGTATATCAACTACTGGTAGATTCGATCGCGGACTCTTTTTTGATATTCTCAAATATCTAAAATCATCTCCGCTTGAATACGAAATAACTATTACAGATAAACTAAAAGAGCATGTATTATGTGGTGTAGATATTTCCGGATTCGAGATACCTAATCTTAATATTAAAAAGGTTAGAGACTTTCAAGAGTCAGGAATATACAATGGACTAAAATATGGTCACGGTATCTTTCTAATTGGTACTGGTGGTGGAAAAACACTACTTATGGCTCTCTTAGATCGATCATTTCGTCAGCTCCAGGATAATAAAAAAGTTACACTTATTGCACTGCCTGCACAGCTTATTGAACAAACTTATAAAGATTTTTTAGATTACGGTATACCTGTTGAAGAAATAAGTCAGTGGGGTAATAAGCATGATTTTGAGAAGAAACCAATTATCATAGCTTCGTATAAAACTCTTCATGCAAAACTTGGAGGAGTAAAACATACTACACCTAAGAAAGAAAACCAATTCGAAACAACAAACGAATATATCGAATATATAAAAGAGTTTAAGCTCAAAGCAAAAGAGAGGGAGCGTAAATGGAATGCAGAAAAGAAGAGACTGTTAGCTGAATTAGAGAATGTTGATTTACTATTATTAGATGAAGTGCACTTTCTTCGAGATAAAAACAAACTTAATAAAATTGTAGGAATGTTCGATATAAAACACAAATTCGGGTTCACTGGTACTCTACCAGAAGACCAAGTGGATAAATGGAATGTAATAGGTAAGATTGGTCCTATTATTGAAAATGTTACTTCCTATGATCTTCGTCAAATGAAACATCTAACGAGCGTAAAAGCGCAAATATTAAAAATTACATATAAACAGCCACCGAATTTTAAAGACGAAGTTGAAGAGATGAAGATGATGGGTATAACCGTTCAACCCGGGGAAGCATACCACAGAGAGCGGAACTGGATGTATATTAATCCATTTAGAAATAAAATCATAACACATCTATGTAGTCGATTTAAAAACAATTCATTACTCATGGTTAATAAGCTCGATCACGGTGAATTACTCTATGACATTTTAAGCAAAGCTTTACCAGATAAACAGATATACTGGGTATGTGGTAAGGTCGAAATGAATGCTAGAGAAAAAATCCGTGAATTAATGGAGAAAGATAATAACATAATATGTATTGCGATGTCTAAGGTATTTTCCACAGGTATCAATATAAAGAACATACACTATATTGTATTTGTACAAGATGGTAAAGCAAAGGTCACACTAGTGCAGAGTATTGGTCGTGGTCTAAGGTTGAATGATAACAAAGAATTACTCGTTATCATTGATATTGCTGACGATTTACCGTACGGCAACGATCACCTCATTAAGAGGTTGAAAAGATATGAACTAGAAAGAATTGAATATGAAGTCAAAAGTATCTACGAACAATAATTTAATAATAAAAGGAAGACCGGTAGATGATTTTAAATGGCACAACTTAGTAGATGAGTTATTTATTCCTGCTAAACTAGCGTTTAGAATAACTACTACAGACGCCCTTACAGCAAAAAAGATTGCTTGGTCTTTTGGTGATGGTACAAAAGAGCAGTCATTAACTAATAGAAAGGGTGATCCACTTGAACAAGAAGTTACGCATTACTTCCGAACACAGAATATCGATAACAATGAAACCCTGACAGTTGTTGCATCTGTTTTTACAGATGATCAAATCTTTATAACACAACTATATACTATTAAAAATATACAACACCGTACAACAACGAACTATGTTGAACCAGAAGTATTAAAAGAACAAATTTGCACATTCTATAAAACCGGTATTATGATAGATGAGCTTGCGATATCTGTTAATGAAATAGCAAAACGATTATCTTTTGCGCCTAACTTTATCAATTACACATACCGTGAAGAGATGGTTGGTGATGCATTAATAAAAATGATAAAGGCTCTTCGTGAGCATAAATTTGATCCAGATAAAGGTAATCCGTTTTCTTATTTTACAAAAATTGCATTTCATGCATTCTGTAAACGAATAAAAGGTGAAAAGAAGCATAGACAAACAATTCTAGATTATCAAAATGAAGTTTATGAAACCTTAATTGGAGAAGGTATTATATCTGATAGTGAATTAACGGAACACGATAGTGAAATTTAACAAAGAACAAGTAGCCTGTTTTAGTGATATTCATATTGGCGTGCATCAAGCAAGCTCAATGTGGCATACTACATCGCTTAACTATGCGAGATGGTTACGCGATGTACTAAAAGAGAGAGGTATAAAAGATATAGTTATACCTGGAGATGTACTAGATGATCGTAATGAGATTGCTGTAACAACCCTACATTATCTTCCACAATTTTTTAGAATATTCGAAGAGTTCAATATTATCATTGTAGTCGGAAACCACGACTGTTATTACAGTAAAAGATCCGACGTACACTCCCTGGAGACTCTTGATGAATGGCCGAATATAACAGTAATCGATAGCTTGACAACTGTTACTCTACATGAGAAGGTTATCTCCTTCTGTCCATGGCACACTCCTATCGATGATATACCTCAAAGTGATATCATTTTTGGTCATTTTGATATTCAATCGTTTAAAATGGCTGGATACAAAGTTAACGAATATGGGGTACGCTCTGCTGATTTGCTTAATAAAGCTAGTCTAGTTGTAACCGGTCATTACCATTTAACACAAGATCGTATATACAAAAACGGTAAAATTCTATATCTCGGCTCTCCATATGAACTGAACTGGGGTGAAGCAGAAACACCAAAAGGTGTTTATATTATTGACATAGATACAAACGAATATTCATTTATAAAGAACGATGTATCACCAAAGCATAAAAAGATACTATTATCAGAACTACTTGCAATCGGCAAGCTTACAAAAGAAATACAAGATGAGTTCAAAGGTAATATTATTAAGTTTGTTGTTGATGTTGATGCAAGCCAGCGTACAATTGATGAATTAATAAAGAAATTTTATCTCCTTAAACCTCTAGAACTAAAAGTCGAGTATGAATATACTCAGCGGTTCGATCTAGAAGACCACGAAATGGAATTTCATGGTGTTGATGTTAGAAGTGATATGACCGAGTTTGTAAAAACACTCGAGGGTATTGAAATCAAAGAGGAAGTGATTAATTACTTAATAGATATTTATGAAAGAGCAGAGGTATTAGTAGCATGAGTGTTTATTATACTCCGGGTGTATATTTAAGAGAAGTAGATCTTTCTGAGATGATAATAGATCGTATTCGAAAACAACAGTTTAAGTGTATTTTAAAAATAGTGAAAGGTTTATTGTAATGAAAAATAAAATTGGGCTAGGCATAGTAACATATAATAAAGAAGACAGATTAAAGCAGAGTGGTGCAACAGTACCGGTAGACGCAGTAGACACGTTTGTGGTTGTCAATGACGGCACACCATATTCTGAATATCCAGCGAGTGCAGAAGTAATAGTTCATCCACGCAATATGTGCGTTGGTGTAGCAAAGAATACTGCTATTCGCCATCTAATGCAAGCAGGATGTGATCATATCTTCTTGATGGAAGACGATATGTTAATCAAGCGTCCAGACGTTTTTGAAGCATATATTCACGCTGCTGAGAATAGCGGAATATGGCATATGAACTATGCACTACAAGGACCAGCAAATAGAAAACAAATAGTTCAAGGTCCAATGAATATTGAAAAACGTCATGAGCTCGATCAGAATTCTGAGCCAAATCCAAGAGCTACGATTGACTATGACGGTATAGATGTATCGTTCTATCCTAATTCTGTAGGATCCTTTTCTTATTATTTGAGAGGGGTTATTAAATCAGTTGGTTACCATGATGAACAATTTAAGAATGCTTGGGAGCATGTTGAACATACATATCGAGTTATTAAAGCCGGTCTGCATCCACCATTCTGGTGGTTTGCAGATATAGCTAATAGTTATGAGTATCTTACGGATATTCCTAATTGTATCGAAGAGAGCACAATCGCACATACTCCAGAATGGATACAGAATTTTCAAAAAGGTATGGCTTGGTTTAAGAGTAAACATGGATATGTACCACAGCAAATGCCTGATACAGATTCAAACCAAGTAATACAAACTCTCGATCAGATAAAAAAGAGTTATGCACGCAAAGTTCTGTAACGGTTCTAAAATGAATATTGAACTTACGTCAGTTAAAGTACGATCGATTCCAAAAAAGCTAAAAGCCAATTGGATAATCGATATAGAACAAGACTGGAGTAATATTAATAATAACATCTGGATGCCTAGAGTGCTTCCAGGTATAGAAGACGTAAAGCGGGTTTTTAAAATGTGCAGAGGTTTAATATGAGCGATGAAGTATATAAAATAGATGAACGTGTACCGAAGGTGCTTATTCCTATGATTCGTCGAACATTTCTAGAGTTGATAATGAGTGAGATTGTTGGTGTGCAACCTATGACAGGACCGACAGGAGTAGCATTTGCATTACGCAATCAATTCGGTGGTATTCTCATGGTTAAAGATAAAATAAAAAGAGTATTCAAGAACATTAGAGGATTACTATGAAAATCGGACTTTTAATGCCAGCAAGAGAAAGGTTAAATCTAAACTTAACTTTTATATCTTCAATTATCACGACAGTTGAGGACATCGAGAACGTCACTTTATATCTAGGAATCGACGATGATGACCCAACACGTGAGATACAAATGAAGATTGCCGAAGCAATCCCGTTTGTCAAATTCGTGCCTATTCATAACGATGGTAAGTTTATTGGTCTCGGTAAGATGTGGAACATACTTGCTAATGAGTGTAAAGAAGAGATTTTTGGATATGTCGGTAACGATATGATCTTCCGGACACCTAATTGGGATAGCATCATCATTGACAAATTTGAAAATGAATGCCCGAAGGACAATATAATGCTATACCATTGTGATGATGGACATAGAGGATCAGAACTCTGTGTAAATGCATTTGTTCATAGAAAGTATATAGAAGTGGTAGGATATTTTATTCGTGAAGAGTTTTTAATTAATTGGAGCGATTCTTGGATGCATCAAATATTTGATTCATTCGGGAGACTAGAATATATTCCTGATATACTAATAGAACATAATCATTGGATTTTCGGGGGGAGAGAGCGTGATAAAACTGCTAATAGAATGTTGAGTGATAATCACGATACAATTAGTGATAGTATGTGGACTAAGCTAGGACCTGAGAGAGATGCAGAAGCAAGAAAGCTTAGTGAATACTTAAAGAGAGAACCAAATTGGAGTAAGATTGAAAACAAATTCCGCGGAGTATCTGTATGAAATTATCAATTTTAATATGTAGTCTAGAAGACAGATTAGATCAACTACAAGAGTTATTAGATATACTCGAGCCACAAAAAATTCGAGCAACTTACACAGGCTACGTTAGTGATGTCGAGATACTCGTTGAAACAGATGCTGGAGAGTTACACACCGGTGCAAAACGCAATAAACTTCACAAACAGGCTAAAGGAGAATACATCGCATTTGTCGATGACGATGACATGGTATCAGATGATTATGTTGTAAAGATATTAAAAGCTATCGAAACGAATCCAGATTGCTGTAGTCTTGAAGGTATAATAACAACAGACGGAAATAACCCACACCTCTTTATACACTCATTAACATGTGGTAGTTGGTATGAAAAAGACGGAATATACTACCGTACACCCAATCATCTAAATGCAGTAAAGAGAGAGATTGCTTTGAAAGTTATGTTTAATGATGGGCTATCAAATTGTGAAGACAGAGATTATTCGCTTCGGATACAACCTTACCTAAAATCAGAAGAATACATCAAAGACCCAATCTACTTCTATAACTGCTCATCTGCACCGAAACAATACAACAAACAACGAACCAATAGGTCAAAAGTTATACTTGTAAACTATGCTGATAAACACTTCTATAACTCACAGAGACATAATACCGAAACAGGAAAACAATTCGGATTCGATGGAGCAGCAGAGTGTAACTTGAATTCACTCGATACTAGTTTTCGAAATAAATTTGCACCTATACTCAATCAAGCTAGAGGTGCAGGATATTGGCTATGGAAGCCTTATATAATCCTAAAAGTACTCGAACAAGTTAATTACGGCGATATTGTGTTCTATTGCGATTCGGGTGCTGTATTCGAGAAAGATATAACACCACTAATTGATATTTGTAAAGAAGAATCAATAGTCCTTTTTCATATTGCGCCTCATGGGGTTACTGAACCACATACAAATGCAAAATGGACAAAGAGAGATGCATTTATATTGATGGAGTGTGATGAAGAGAAGTATTACAACGCCAATCAATATCTGGGAGGCTTTCAGATATACAAGAAGACTGACAGAACAATGGCGTTCGTAAAAGAGATGCTCGAATATGCATGTGACGAAAGAATTATTACTGATTGTCCAAATACTTGCGGACAACCAAATTTATCACAGTTTAGAGAGCATAGACACGACACCTCAGTCATAAGCTTAATGGCAACAAAATACGATATACCGGGACATAGAGATCCGTCTCAATTTGGTGATGATTTCCATAATATGTATCCAGGTGACAAATATGATAGAATAATAACATCCACAAGGGATAAGAGATAATGAATAATATACCACATAAAATTATAGTTAGTACAAACGATGATCCTGAGTTTTTTAATCTATGGGAGATCTGTTACAAGAGCTGGAAGGCATTTTTTCCGGAGGTTGATGTTATATTAAACTTTGTAACGTCACGGACTGAAGACAATGAAATAGTACAGCATCTCAAGCAATGGGGCACAGTTAATCTATACCCTGAAATTGACGGGATACCTACTCCTAATCTCGCAAAAGTATCTCGCATGATTGAGTCTAGTAAACACGGTAATAATATTTGTATGGTAAACGATATTGACATCATACCTCTTCAAAGGGAATATGTGGAAAATCGTATGCTATACTTTAAGCCTGATCAAATATTAGGCATCGGTAAATTTTCAGAGTCATTTATGCAATTTAAATTTCCGATGAGCTATACCACTGCTACGGGTGATGTATGGAAGCTAGTAGTTAATCCACACGATCTAAGGTATGAAGATCTCGTGAAAAGCTGGATAGGTCTAAGTAAGTTTGATAATCAAGAGTCTATAACAAATCGACCTTCAACGGAATTTAATCTAGGAGGATTCTCAGATGAGTCTTTATTAAGAAATCTACATAGTCAGGTATCTGGAATATTAAATCAAATAGAACGCGGATACGATAGATATACTGAAGGTGTTGATCGAGGAGCCTGGCATGTATTAAATAGAGAAAAACTATTTAATGGAGAATATATCGACAGTCACTTGATTAGACCATTGAGTAAAAATATTGATAAGATTCAGCCACTAATTGATTATATTGTATATGTAGCAAACACCCAAGGATATAATGAGCATAGTAAGAAATAACTATATTTTTATTCATGTACCTAAAACAGCTGGTACCTCAATGGAATCTATTGTCGGTGGTACCTCACATGAAACTATATACGGTTATCATAAAGAAGGTATAGATATTGACAAGTATTTCAAATGGATGTATGTTCGAAATCCTTATGATCGATTATACTCTGCATATAAACATTGTCTACGAAGCCCTGATATATTTATAGAAAACAAACAACGGTATGGGTGTATAATTGAAGATTTTAAAACCATATTGAATAGTGGTTTTGATTGTTTCATTGATAACATTCATAGATTTTTTGATTTCGATATACAGAACGTTGACCATGAAGTCATGAGAGGTGATAAGGTATTCATCGCACATATTATACCACAACACTATTTTTGTACTATAGACGGTGTGTCTTATATAAATTTTGTTGGTAAATTTGAAAACTTAGAAAATGACTGGAAAAAGCTTAGAGATATATTATCATTACAATTAGATCTGCCTTGTCTAAACAAAGGTGATAACTCTGAAGCAGTGATAAGCTTGCAACAGAAAAATATTGATAAAATAAATGAATTGTACAGAAAGGATTTCCTACTATTTAATTATGACATGCATTAATAAAGTTATAGTCAGTACAAATGATAACCCGATATTCTACAATTTATGGGAATTAATATACAAGAGCTGGAAACTGTATTTTCCTGAAGTTGACGTAGTACTAGCATTTGTAACAAACAGATCAGAAGACGATCAAGTTGTAAAGCATTTAAGCCAATGGGGTACTGTAAAACTATATCCCGAAATTCCGAACATCCCCACATCGAATCTATCAAAAGTGGTGCGATTAATCGAAGCAACAAAATATGGTAAAGAAGTATGTGTAGTTAATGATATCGATCTGGTGCCACTTCAGAGTGAGTATTTTCTCAATAGACTTGAACTAAGAGAGCCAAATAAATTACTCTCAATAGGTCGGCTAACAGAATGGGAAAATTTACGCGGTATAAAGAAATATGAAAACAAATGCCCAATGGGATATACAACAGGCGAAAGCTTTATATGGAAGCAGATAATAAATCCAGATAATCTAGACTATCAAGACCTAATCAATAGTTGGAGGGGATTGTGTATCCTGGACGAGCAAGAGGCGATAGATAATCCACCTGCTGATGGTGTTATTCCGAACGGGTTCTGTGATGAATCACTTTTGCGTGCATTGAGAACAAAAGCACCTGAATTATCTCAAATAGTAAGTCTCGGTTTTAATCCTAAAGTAGATGGTATAGATAGGTCATGGTGGGATAAATTAGATATTAATAGACTATATAATAACGAATATGTTGAGGCACACCTCCCAAGATTACAGCCGGAGCATTTTGAAAAGATTATGACTATTGTCGATTATATTAAAAAAGTTAGTAATGATAAAAATATTACATTTAGGAGAAAATTATGAATACATTTGGTGGCTCGGGAATAGAAAAAACAGTTTTTGATTGGATTGTAAAGGCTTTACCAGAAAACGCAACAGTGCTTGAGCTAGGTATGGGAGCTTCGAGTACTGTAAACCTTGCTTCAAAATTTAGATTATATTCAGTCGAAGATCAATATAAATTCTATGATCAATACCGCAAATATAGCTATAAAGCATTTCATGCACCACTAAAAGATGGATGGTATGATCTTGAAGTTATCAAACAAATACCTAAGGATTATGATTTGATTCTTATTGACGGTCCGAACGAGGAAAAACCAACTACAGGACTAGCGGATAGTACACGTGGTCGCTTCTGTAGACACCTCGACTTGTTTAATACTGATAGTATATTAGTATTTCACGATACAAAACCTACCTGGAAGGCTGAGAGAGAACTTGCAATTGAAACTGCAAGACTATTAAATCTACCGATTACGTTTTTTGAAGAAGGTGATTCATGGGCAGTAGTCGGAAACGTATTGGAGAAAAATTGAAAAAAGTATTCCGTTTTGATGATATCTGCATCAATAGTAATATGACTGATGCAATTAGGATGGCTGAAGAAATTAAGAAAATCACAGATTCTGACGTATGGTTTTGTGTTTCACCTCTAGTTCATAATATCGTAGAGAAAGATCCTATTGATAGTCAGCAAGTCTTTCCAAGAATACTTGCTGCACATAGTACTCATAAGGTATTCTATAATGTAGACAGGTGCGGTATACCAGACTTTCCTGAATGGATAACAAGAGCCGGTCACGGCACAGTGCATGTTGATCATCGATTACTTGACTATCAAGCACAAGAATTAAGTATCGTAACAAGCTGTAGTCTTATCAACGCGAGTATCTTTGTGCCACCTTTTAATAAATGGAATTCTATTACTGAGCAAGTTTGTAGAGAGCACAATATACAGTTAATTAAATTCGAAGATGGTTGGTTAAGTGCGGAGCATAACATATATAATACGAAACACGACAAATGGTATCTACATCATAGAGCATTTACTGTAGCAGAGTTTAAAGAATGGATAAAAAATGAGCGATAAAAAATTTGGTGGTAGTGGTATTACAGAAGAATTGTTTAATTGGATTTCAGATAATATTCCAGTTGGTAGTGTAGTAGTAGAACTCGGTGCAGGAGACGTTAGTACAAAATATCTATCTGAAAGATACGAATTATATTCTGTAGAAAATGATCCAAGATTTTGTGGTCGCTGGCTTAGTACGTATATTTATGCTCCTATAATAGATGGGTGGTATGACACGAATATACTGAAAGCTCAGCTACCACAAAAACATAAAGTACTTCTTATAGATGGTCCAGTAGGTACAGGTAACCGAGATGCTATAATAAACCATCTTGATCTTTTTGATTCTGATGCAATAATAATTGTGGATGATACACACAGACCAAAAGAACGAGAACTTCTAGATACTCTAGAATCTCTTACTAATAAACAGAAAACATTATACCAAAGGTTCGGAGTTCTAAAATGATAGTCTCAATACATCAGCCTAATTTCTTTCCATGGTATCCATTCTTTAAAAAGATGGAACAAGCTGATGTATTCGTAATTCTTACACATTGTCAGTTTGAAAAGAATGGTTATCAGAACAGATTTCACCATGATGACAAATGGTATACGATGAGTGTAAATAAAGGTCTTGACCTAATCCACGAAAAGACCTATCTTAACTATGAAAAGGATTGGAAGAGAATAAAGACAAGCCTAAAACAGTTTCCAATAGAACAATTTGATAGTGATTTTGGTTATTCATTATGGATGACAAACACACTCATTATTAATAGATTGACAGAGATACTCAACATACGTACTCGAGTGGTGATCGATTATCCAACAGAATTAACTAAATCAAATCGCTTAGTTGATATATGTAAGCGATATAACGCAACGCAATATCTAGCTGGAAGAGGATCAAAAAACTATATGGATATAGAACCATTCGAAAGAGCAGGTATCGAAGTTATCTATCAAGAGGTTGATGAAGAGGACATGGTACCAATTATAACAAAATTATGAATAAGAAACTTTTACACAATAAGCAATTTTTAAATTTCATTGGATCAGACTGGGGAGGACTATATGTTGATCTTAATTTAATTGAACAAGACAGTACAGTAATATCTGCTGGTCTCGGTAGTGATGTATCATTCGATGTAGCTGTAATGGAGTTGAAAAACTGCACGGTTGTTGGCATCGATCCAACACAGACTGCTAGAGATACAGTCTTTGAAACCGCAGACGAAAATCCATTATTTGCTAAGAAATTTCGCTATGTGCAGAGAGCGTTGCTTGATGTTTCCGATGAAGAGATCACTCTCGGTGGCCCAGCTGTAACGTTTATATCTCCTCACGGAGAGTGTGCAAGGACAGTGTGTCTAGAAGATGTTTACAATAAGATCGACAGAGAGAATGTTTCTTTTCTAAAGCTTGATATCGAGGCAGCAGAGTATCCTGTTTTAAAGCAGTTTAAACCACTACCGTCAATGTCGCAAATAGGAATAAGTTTTCATCATTGGTTAAATGGTCCAACTGATCAATATCCTAATCCAGGTGCTACATGTCCTTATACTCTAAGCGATACTGTTGAATGTATCAAGAAGATAAAGAATCTTGGATATAAACTAGTACATGTCGATAATGCAGATCCAGCTCGATATTTTCAAGAAGTTTTATTCATACGCAATGAGCTCGCAGAAAAGTACGAAGATTTGACGTTTGAATCTGATGGTGAATTAATATAAAGGAGAACATATGACTGACGAAAGATATAGCAAACTATTAAACTTACATGAGAGACTTAAAGAAGTAAAAGGACAGAA
>Ga0114918_10002598_pt1 | contig 16150 bp, 13 predicted proteins | sample LantaG_FD_87015 | JGI IMG/M metagenome (GOLD analysis project Ga0114918, IMG submission 87015) | Deep subsurface microbial communities from Baltic Sea to uncover new lineages of life (NeLLi) - Landsort_02402 metaG | ecosystem: Environmental > Aquatic > Marine > Oceanic > Sediment | place...
AGTTCCTACTCCAGAATAACCACTAAATCCACTAATTCCTGAAGAACCACTTATTCCACTATAACCAGAATAACCACTTATTCCACTATAACCAGAATAACCACTTGTTCCTGAATAACCAGAATAACCAGAAACACCATCTCCAGAATATCCTGAATAACCACTAGTACCTACTCCAGAATAACCAGAATAGCCACTTGTTCCTGAATATCCAGAATAGCCACTAGTTCCTATTCCAGAATAACCACTATAGCCACTAGTTCCTACACCAGAGTAGCCACTGTATCCTGAAGTTCCTACACCAGAATATCCGGAGAAACCACTAATTCCAGAATATCCACTATAACCAGAAGTGCTAGAATAACCACTATATCCAGAGAAGCCACTATAACCACTTATTCCTGAATCTCCACTATAACCGCTAATTCCTGAATAACCTGAAAACCCACTAATTCCGCTATAACCAGAAAAACCACTAATTCCAGAGTATCCTGAATAACCAGAAGTCCCAACTCCTGAATAACCACTATAACCACTTCTTCCAGAGTATCCGGAATAACCACTAGTTCCTATCCCACTATATCCCGAATATCCCGAAGTTCCAATTCCGCTATATCCAGAATAACCAGAAGTTCCAACTCCTGAATATCCTGAATATCCACTAGTTCCGACTCCAGAGTATCCTGAGTAACCGCTATCTCCATCTACTCCAGAATAGCCCGAGTAACCACTATTTCCGTCTGTTCCAGAATATCCGGAATATCCAGAAAAACCAGAATCTCCACCTCCCGGACCTGTATCTCCTTTTTCTCCAGAGTAACCAGAGTAACCAGAGTAACCAGAATATCCAGATGTTCCAGCAATACCTAATGAAGACAAATAATCAACGGCATTAACAGTATTCCATCCATATGAAGATTCATATCCATAAACAAGAATATCTCCGGAATCTGTAGAACCTCCAACTATTGGAAGAGGAACCCAATCTGCATTTGTTAGCGGAGATTCAAGCCCATAATATGTTTCATTATCAATAACATAAACTATCATTCCTTCTTCTCGTCTTGCAGTTGTAATAGCATTTCTCTCAACAATACTTTGAACAGTACGCAAAGATCCAAGACCCCACACAGGATCCATTACCGGATATGAATCCGCTTCATCAAGAGGAGCTATGAAACCACCTAAAGGAACTGATCCCGAAACTCGCATTAGTTAACTCCTAAATTAAGACTTGTTGTTGCGGTAGAATTAAACGATCTATAAACTCTATAATTTGACACTGTTCCATGTGCTCCAGTAACACTTACTTGAGCCTGTTCAACAAATGGAAGAGCAAATCCAGTATCCAAATCAGTTAATATTGTTATTTCCGTCCATGAAATTGGAATACATATCCAAAAATACTTCTGTGAAGATGCTCCTGTATCTGTATATGAACTCGCAACATTTGAAGTCAAAGCACTTTGTGGTAAACTTTCTATTAATAATTCAGAATTCAAATCTGTTGTTGCAGAATCTAAAAATCCATAATGAGATCTATAACGCCAATATAAAATAGATGTTGCACTATCAGAATCACCTCCTGTTGAAGTTAGTGTTATCTGATATGATTGAGATCCAACATCGGCTAGATTAACTCCAGTTAAAGTACCAGAACCCACACTAGCATCTGGGTCTACATCTAGTGTCAATACTGGAGAAAATATTGGTTTCCCAGCAAGTGTTTCACTTGCAGTCCAAGAAAATCCCAAATTTGGAACAGTATACCCCTTTTCAAAAATAGAAAGTCCATTATATGTTCCTCCGCTTTCAGTCACGGAAAAAGAATCAACAGAAAACGAATCAATAGCACTGGCATTTAATTTTACAAAAGAGAGTCCATCCCCTGTTGCATTTACAATAGGAATAGATATTAAGGGTGTTGTTCCGCTATAATTTGTAGGGGTATCCGTAAGACCAACAAAAGTTTCTGAACCGCTGCTACCACTTCCAGTACTATCATTTAAAGTAGCTAAATTAGTTGCTCTTTTAGCTGTTAATCCAGAAAGTTGTGTCCCATCTTCATCCCATAATGTTAAACTTCCATCTGCTATTAAATTATCAAGTGGGACAGACCTACAAACTTCTTCTAATGTTCTAATTGGTCTACCTTTAACATCCGGACCAATTAAATCTATAGAGTCTCCCTTTCGCTTCAAATGAATATGAAGATCCTGTAAAATAACATTCGGAATTTCCGCTCGAATGATTCTTTTTAATAGTTGCGCCATTTATAATTATTTCCTTCATTTCAATTCCACTGGCAAAGGAGGTAAACCAAGTCCTTCTCTTTCTTGATTTTTATCAGAAATTACATTTTGTAAAAAACTTCTTTCTATACTTACAGGAGTTCCTTCATCTTCTGCTCCTTGTGCATGAGATGCTTCATGCACCATAATTTCTGCGATAATAATTTTTTCTATTTCTTGCAAATCTTCTACTGGAACATCAGAAGAAGTCACTCTTTCTACTTCTGAACGTATTTTTGTTGGGCTAACTCTAAATGCAACTCCTTCTTGAAAATCTTCTTCTCCTACAATTTCTTGTGTTAAAGCTGGTTCATATACTCCAGCAACTGAAGAATCGTTTGTAGAACCGATATACATGATTCCATTAAAAAGATCTGGTCTGTATTTTATTGCTAAATCTAGAGCCTCTCTTGCATTTGCTCCAAATTCAGATTCTATTTCACTAATATCTGGATGTCCTGCCCCACCAACAGTTTCTGGAACTTCTCCATATTCTGTTTCTTCAGAAGCGGTTTTTTCCATTCTTTGGATAAAAGCTTCTATATCTTCTTGGAATTCTTCTTCATCTAGTTCTTCTTTATATTCTTGATATGTTTTCAAGCAATGTTCAGAATCGGTTTCCCAATATTTCACAAGATCATCAAAATGAGAATCATCATCAATTAAATATTTTACTCTATTCCAATTAATAGATCGATCTTGCAAAGCTCTTGTTAATATTCTACAGAGCTCATTTATTCCTTCTTTATGTTTCGGTTTTTTCATTGTTTGAGCTATCTTAGTATAGTTCATATTTTTATCAGAAAATTTCATATCTTCTTCTCCTGAATCTGATTCTTCAGATCCTAATAAATATTGTTGTAGCCATTCTATTGCTTCTTCTTTATTTGTAAAAATTCTTTGTTTTTGAGCTTCCCACGCAGTATCGATAATTTCTCCTATATGTGGTCCACCTTTTCCACCTATAATATTTAATATATCATTACCATTTATGATAGACATTTCTTTTTTAATATATTTTTCTGCAGCAATCATCGCTTCTTCTCTTGTAGAAATGCTTTCAATTAGCTGTAATCCTCTAATATATTTAAGTACTTGTCCTACAAAAGGACCGGGTTCATTAAAGAATTGCATTATATCCCTTCCTTGGATTAAAGGTGGGGCAATATTTTCATACACTCCTTTTTCTATAGATTCTTCTCTTAATTGTTTTACTTTATCTGGAATTTCTGCTGAAGATGGAGGTCTTGCGGCATGATCCATTTCTATAACATGAATTAATTCTTTAATAGTAGCTGGATTTAATGTGTCTGATAAATGGATGGGATTTTTCTTTTTAGTTCCTTCATAATCGACATGATACATATGTTGGGCAACCAGAGGAACTACTCTATCTGTAATATCTTTTTTTATTCCGAGACTATCCAAAAGAGTTTGTGTCTTTTCTGCGCTTATTTTATCATGACCTGGAGATTTTATTACTCCATATTCATTAAATGTAGTTTCCGGTTTTCCCAAATCATGACAAAGAGCGGCAGCAACAAGAACGGCTTTATCCTCTCCTTCTATTCCCTCTCTTAATGCAATATCGGCTGCAGCATCCATCGCAAAAGATATATGTTTTTCGAGCGTTCCTTCGGGATGCCATATGGGATCTTGTTCTACTCCTATAATGCTTTGTATTTCCGGATAAACTTCTGACCATCCAGTATCAATCAAATACTGTAGCCCTTTACTTGGAAATTTACCTTTAGTAAAGAGTTTCATCCATTCCCCGGCAATTCTTTCTTTTGTTAATGGTTCTCCCCTAAGACTTTTAATCATTTTTGCCGTTTCAGGTTCAACAGTCATATTAAATCTTGACGCAAATTGCATTCCGCGTAATGCTCGCAAAGAATCTTCCGCGAAAGCGGGTCCAGTTGCTCGAAGTATTTTGTTATTTATATCTTCCACTCCGTTAAAATAATCATGCAATTCTTTTGTGATAGGATTAAAAGCAAGAGAATTTATAGTAAAATCTCGTCTAGATGCAGCTTCTTTAGGAGTTATAGACTCATCAAATTCTACTTCAAATCCTTTATGTCCATCTCCAATTTTTCTTTCTCTTCTTGGAAGAGCAAAATCAAAATCATTTCCTTCTAAATCACTAGTTGTGATGACTCCAAAAGATTTTCCAACAAATTTTGCTTTTCCAGTTGCATCAAATTGATTAAGAATTTCTCCTAATTTTTCATATCCAATACCATAAACTTCGAGATCAATATCTTTATTCTCTTCTTGCATAATTGCATCTCGAACAGCTCCTCCCACAATAAGGGTGGTATATCCCATTTCGTCTAAAGATTTAATTATTTTATATAGGGAATCTGGAATATCTATTCTAAGGTCGAATTGATATGGCGTAGGTGATTGTGCTGTTTTGTACCAATGAATTTTTTTTTTCATCTCATATAAACCTTTAAACTCTTAAAATATCCTGAATTCTTTTACCACTTGATCCAACAAATGAGATTAAATTTTGTATTCTTATATTATTGTTTTGAAAGACAGGAATAATATTATCTAAAGAATTTGTAGCTATTTGATTATCTAGAGGGAGAGCATTGCAGAATTTTCTAGTGTATCTAATATTTTTGGAAATGTTTCAGATAATTGTCGAAGATCTTGTATAAATTTTGGATCACGAATATAATTAGACATTTGTTCTACAGATTCTATGGGAAGATTATATTCTGCGGAAAATTCTTGTAATAAATTTGCTAATTCATTTTCTTGATCTCCAGATAAATCTAATGTATTTATTGTTTCTTCTTCTACTGAAAAATTTTGAGATTGTTTTAAAATTCCAAATGATTGATCTACAAAAAGTTTCACTTCTTTAAGATCTTGCCCAACATCTAATTTTCCAAAATTTTTTTCCATTTTAATAATTTCCTTGAATTATATCAAATATCTTTTTCTTTTTATCTATTTTTCGATTATTTACAAAATCGGGTTCTGGATTATTTATGTAATATCCCGTTTCAGCTCTATCTAATATTTTAAATTTTTTCTCTCTTTCTTGTTTTTCTTCTCTTCTTTTTCTTCTCATATATGCTTTATGTTTTTCTCTTTGTTGAAGTAGATGATCAATCATTTTAGTTTGTGCTTCTTTTTTACTTGCTACTGGAGAAATAGTTGTTCCAAACATTTGTTCTTTTATAGACGCATCTGCATCTATAAAAAGAGAATTTGGAAGATATTCTAAAATTCCAAATCTTTTATATTCTTCAATTGCTCGAATAGGATCCATTTTAACTGTTTTACTAACTGTTTTATTTACCATTTTACTATCTGGATTTTTTTGAAGAAAATCAATTAAATATGGAACAAATGTCATAGACTGTTTTGCATATTCTGGATCTGGAGTTAATCCAAATTGGATACAAAAACGGATTCCCCTTAATATGTTTTTAGGACTTAAAGACAATGTTTTAGCTGGAGTAACAGGGGTTCTTAATATTTTATTTTCAATATCTGGTATTCCCATTCCAGTTAAATCATTTATTTCACCTGTTTCTGGATCAAATAAAAGAGTATTTATAGTAAAGTCTCTACTAAAAACATCTTTATTTAATGATGTTGGTTCAATTCCTAAAACATATAATTGATCAATAATATGTGGTACATTATAATATGAATTATGAAACTCTACAGGTCTCCCACTAGGCATAACCAAAAGAGCTGTTCCTGTTGAGGGATAAATTACTGGTTCCATAAGATCATATTTTGCTGAAACAAAAAAGGCTAAATCAAAACCATTTCCATTTTCTTCTGTTAAATCTAAATCTGTATCATCAGAAATTCCAAATCCAGAAACGATATCTCGTGGAAATCCTCCCACAATATATATTTTCATTTGGAGTTCTTTAGAAACTTCCATAATTTGGTCTATATCTTGTTTGAGCTGTTTTGGAATTTCTATCATTTAAAAGAAATCTCCGTATCATTTATAATTAATTCACTGCCATTTTTTATATTAAACTTTTTTGGAGCATCAAAATGTGCTTCAACCACATATTTTATGTTATACGTATTTGGTTGTACAAAATCTAATTGATTTGCTTGTAAATATTTAATATCTGCTACTCGTTTTTCTTCATCACAGAAAATAACAGAAATAGGGAATGAGACATTTTTATTCCAAAAAGAATGTTTCCCTCTCATTCCAAAAGAAAAAAGAGCACATTCATCCTCTGTTATAGGTCGATGATTCATCAACCCTCTCATTCTTGTTAAGTCTGTATTTGCTGTAAAAAGGATATTCATTATTTTGGAGGCTCCACATCAAAATATTCGATAAAGATATTATGAGGAATCATCGCAATTATTTCTTTATCTCTAATTTCTTTATTCCCAACAGCATGAAAGGCATCAAAAAACATAGCGACATTTCTATCTCCAAAATTTTCTCTTAAAGCAAAATATTTTGCCCTTTTTGTAAATTTAACGGGGATATTTCCGGGTGCATTTCCAGACAAGTCTTTTATACAATAAACATCTTCACGAAAAGAACTGTCTCCTCTAATAGCTTCTCGTTTTAGCTCAGTTATCTTATCTTTTTTTTCAAATAAATCCATTTGTTCATCGTCATAAGGAGCCCCACCATCAGCATATCCATCGTCGGGGATAATTTGAGCTTTTTTTTCGTTTCTGTTAATATCATTTAGTTCTTTCATAATCATTTCGGCGAAACATTTTAAACGATTCACTGGAATTGGTTTTCCTATATTTAATGCGATACTAGATGCATTTTTTATTACATTTTTAGACAGATAAAGAACTTTAATTAATTCTTCATCTGAGTAATCTTTAATTTGTTTATCTTTTCCACTTGCAGTTTTAGTTTGAATAAAAAAATTGTTTATTTTTTTGGAAGACCATTTATTTTGTGTTTTTTTAGGCATTACCATATATTTTGCCCCGAACTTTTCTTTATCTTTTACTTGAACTAAAACAGAATCTCCAAAGTCATAGCAATTTTTAGAGATAATTTCTTTACAGGCTTTTTTAGTAAAAGCACATTCTTCGTCATCTAGAATTGCTTCTTTTAATGTTTTTCTACCAGATGCCGTTATTTCAAAAAGAGTATCCTCTCCATCAATAAAACCTTTAGACCGTAAAAATCTAATATCATTAGGATTAATTTCTCCTATAATTTTGATTTTAGATTCTTCTCCGTCAATTTCTTTTGAATGTAACCAAAGATTTTTCATTGCTTCTTTTTCTCGACTTGAAGATTTCGTTTCCTGAAATGATAAGAATGGATAAAGATCAAGAAGAGGAATTACTGAAAATAGATCTTCCACTCTTACTTGTCCACTAACCATTTCGTCGCTAATTTTGTTAATTGGGATTGCCATTTTAATACTCCTTTGTTAATCTAAATTCTTAAAATTTGAATAATCCTTTGGTGTTAATACTTTATTTACAGTATCAATAAATCCTGTCTTTCCTTTATTCTTACTTTTTTTATTTTTTAATGTCATATCTACACAATTTTTTCCTTCTTGAAATGAGTTAAAATCAAGACAATTATTAAAAACACTTTCTGTAATTCCTAAAGAAGCTGCTTCCGGATTTTTTATTAATGTTTGTGATATATACTGTTGAATTTGCATTCGTACATTTTGAGATTCTATTTGAAGAGGATCTTCAGATACTCCTTCTTCAATAGCTTCTTCTGCAGCTGTTTTATATTTCCATTTTGACATATATTTTCCTTAATGAGGTATCGCCATACTTCCCGGCCCTCTCGATTGCATATATTCACTCCATGGAAGAACCCTTGTTCTTCCATCTGCATTTGGTGCATTGCCGGGATCAGGTTGACCATACCATCCTTCTCTACCGACATTTCTATTATGATGCCATGCTCCTGGAGATTTTTGTTTGTTACCTGGAGAAGGATTATATCTCGGACGTTTTTTAATCCTACCTTTTTGATTATAAGTATTAGCTTGCCCAATTCCATCACCACTAGTATTTTGTTGTTTAATCTTTACCCATTTTTCATTTCCATTTTTATCAATCATTTTTACTAATTTAAATTCTTTATTGTTTTTTTGTTTTCTATGATCATATTCACTTTCAATACTATCATTAATTTTATCCCATGGAACAATTCTTTGATCTTCAGACAAATCAAGTCTACCCATCATGGTATTTCCAGGATTATTATACCCTCCTGGAGCACCTGATGGACGTTCTGCCACTTTTGAGAAACCTCTTTGAATAATATGTTCGCTTAATCTTTTTACTTTTTTATGTTTATTTCTTCTATCTTTTTTTCTAGATTTGTTTTTAGTGACAGAAATATCGAAAGTTCTATTTTTATGATGGCATTTTGTGCATTCATATGCTTGGTATCCGTTTAAATCTTTATATGGATACCAAGAAAGGTCTTCTGCTGGTGCTCCACAACATTTTCTCTTATCAGCTCCAATTTCTTCTCCACAAAACGAGACACGAACTCCATGAGGCAGATTATCATCAGAAACTAGTCCCATATATGAAACATCTCCTGGGAGTCCTTGTGGACCCCAAGGGGAGAACTGGTTCTGTTTTAAGTTGCGAATCTGAGCAATATCGCCCGGACCCATTACAGCATCAGCTCCAGTAAATTCATTTGCGGTTTTAATAGTATACCAGCTCATTACCCTTTTCTCGATTCTAATTATATCATTCCATAAATCAACAAAAAATACCTTGCTCTAAAACTAAAAAAAGAAATACCATCAACATTTAAATGCTGATGGTAAAAGATTGATTTAATTAAAGATAGTAAAAATATTTTACATTTTTGTTATTTTGCACCAATCCAATGCTTTTTCATAAGTTTTTTTCCCAATTGTCTTTTGACAAAGATTAAAGTATTTTGGATTAGATAGGTCTTCTTGAGTTTTAATTCCTATATCTCTCAATTTAAAGGCTCTTTGTCTACCAATTCCAGGAACTTCCACTAATTCAATAATTTCCATTGGAACTCCTAATTTAATTCTAGACGCTAAAAGTCCCCATTCTTTTCCCCATCCATATCCTTTAAGATTATATTTCTTTTTTGCTTTAATTCCAAAAATAGAATCACATTGTTCCATTGTTGCCACAATTCGATCAATATCTTTTTCAACCCCAATAGAATAAGAATTTAACCTAGGACTTAAGGTTTCTCCGTTTAATTTACGAAAAAAGATAGCCATATGTTTATGAAATGGTTTAGGTTGTTGATTTAATAAATGACAAACTTCTTTTACCTCTTCAGTTGCTCTTTCGTCTACAGAGATATAGTGTTCTCCTGTTAAATCTTTTTTTGAAAGTCCTCCAGATGAATCAAAGCTATGTGTTCTTCCATAAAGATAGCTTTCTGATAAAGCTTTTGCAACTTCAAGATTTATTATTCTTTGAGCGTTTTCAGGAGAGTCTTTACTTGGATGTAAATGTTTAATTTTAGAAAAATTAATAAACCAATCATAAACTGTAAATGGACACATATACATCCTAGATGTAATTCCTCCAAGTTTTGTTGGAAAATATTGATCTTCTGATTTTTTAATCATATGGCGACGACTAAGAGCCCCTAATATCTTCTCCGCTCTTTCTTCTCCAATTGTACCAGCCTGAACAAAGGCAAGCGTTTTTTCATACCATTTTGTAAAATCTTCTTTTGTTCTTATTGTTCCATCAACCACATAAGATAAAATATGAAATGCTAAAGTATCTATTTTGTTTAATGTTGATTCGATTTTATAATCTGAAAATATTCTAGTTCTTTCTTTTACTAATTCACTACTTGGAGCAAAAACATATGCATCTCCCTTATTTGAATATCCCAATCGTCCTGCCCTTCCAACTGCTTGACGAATATCTGCAGGATGCAATGGTTTTGGTCCAATTTTTGTATGACATTGAAGAACGTTCCTTGCAGCGGTATTACAATTATGAGTAACAATTCCATTTGCTATGTAATGATGATGATCATGCTCTTGTATCGAAATGTCAAAAACAATATCTTGTGGTTGTTCATCAAAGATATATATTATCTTTTCTTCAGAAAAATTTTCATTTAAAAAATACTTATTCTCTTTATTTGATCCCCAGATTACTTTATTTCCCTTTTCCATTAAAAGCTCTGCTATTTCATTATTATGCATTAATGGAATTATTTTTTGTTTAAAAAAATCAAAACCATTTATTGATTCTATAATCAGATTATGTGTCTTTCTTGAATCTTTAACAATTATAGAAGTTTGTATATTAAATCTTTTCATTGATAGAACAAAGAAATTAATTAAATGATAAGATGTGTTGTTAAAACATATTTTATTTGAATTAAGACCTCCATTAGAATCCATTAATCCCGCTAATATATTCAATAATTTATTTTCTTCTATGTATAGAAGATTATTATCTATTTTTTTATATTTATCTTGTGTATATCCAATATATTTATATATATCATTTTGTTGTTGTTTCAATTTACAAAAATCGATATTATTACTATTTCCAGCTATAAAACCCAATAAATAGCACAAATCCTCTCTTATATTAATATCGTTTATTTTTTCTATATTAATATTATCGGTTATTAATTTATCTTCAATTTTTAAATTATGAACAGATTTTGCACCTCCATTTGATAATGGAAAAACATGGTCTTCGGTACAAACAATAGATAAACCGCTAAATAAAACGATTCTTTTCATATTTACTTTATTTCCAGTTACTATTTTTTTAATATTTTTTGAGTTTTCTACATTAAAATCTTTAAAAGACTTTACTTTTCCAGAATATTCAGAAATACTGTTAATTCCTTCTTGTGTAAAAACTTGAGTGTCCTCATTAAAACACCCCCAAGCTACTGTTGTGGTAGCTATAAGTACATTAAAGTTTAAACTACGAAACTCTTCTTCAATTTGTTTTCTTCCTTTAACTTTTTTTATCGTTTTTTTCCCATCAATAACTATTTCTATAGTAGTGGTTTCTCTATTAAGATCCGCATTATGAAAACAATGATCTATTTTTAATTCGTTTAAATATGTAGAAAGCTTTCTTCCAAAAGCTTTTGAGCCAACAAAGACAATCATTGGCTCATCTTTTTTATTATCTATATATTCAAGAACTTTTTCCATTCTTCTGGTTTCAGTAGAAGCATAATCTTTTGCTTTTGGAAATCCAACAAAATGAATTGAAAGATTGCAAGGTCGATAATCGCTAACAATCACTTCTGTTGGTCTACCTGTTAAATTAGATATCCATTTTCCAAATTCATCTACATTAGGAAGTGTTGCACTAAGAAATAAAGCTCTTGCATCTGGAAAATTTTCGTAATATTGAACAATACCAACTTCTTCAGCAGAACCTCGTCCATCAAGACCAACAAGATGAATTTCATCCACAATTAAAACAGAATTTTTCAACCATTTATTACTGTTTGTTTGTCTACATTTAGAATTAAACATTTCAGGAGTCAAAATAATAATGTCTGCCATATGGAGCTTTTGTTTTTTCACATCAATAGTTTTAAAATCTCCAGTCATAATTTCTATAGACATAGATCCAAAAGAATGATCGGTATCTGTCCAATCAGAAAACTTCTCATCAGCCAAAGCTTTCATAGGAGCGATATATAAAACTTTTTTACCTTGTTGTATTGCTCTCGCTGCAAATAGCTCTGCACAAACAGTTTTACCACTACTTGTCTCTGAAGCGACAACTACGTTTCTTTCATCATCTTCTAAAAAATGAATAAAATTACTTTGAACAGGATTGAAATGTTCAAATGGATATTTTACATATTCTTTTAATTCAGAAGTTAATATACAAGGATATTTTTTTCCTACGAAATTTCCACCTGGATCGATATCTACTGTTTTATATTCACGACTCATTTTGGACCTTTCACATTTTTTTTAAAAAAAGTTTAGGAGATCTTCACAAGAATTTTTCTTCGAAATCTTAATGTTTGTTTTTTAGAGTAGTTGCTTAAATTTTATGTATTTGATTCACTGGACATTTGCTCTAACTCTTTTACAATTGAATCTTTCCCATCAAAGTCTATACTTCCACTATAGAATAGTATACGAAGAATATCTTGTGGGTTGTGAGTTTTAAGCATTTTATTTACATTTTCTAATGTGATATTGTAAGCATCATCATTGTTTCTATAGCAGAAAATAGAGCGAGATGCAAGCTTTTGAGCCGGTTTTTCTTCAGAAATTCTTTTTTGAATTTCAGAAAGAATTTGAAAAAAATGCACTTTAATACTATTTTTTTCTTTTTTATCAACAGTTCCCCATTTTTTAGATAGTTTATGTAATTTATAAACCATTCCTATAATTCTATTTCCTTGTAATCCAACTCTTCTAGATCCCTTAAGAAGGGGATTTAAAAAAATACAAAGATTTTCATAAGACAGATCTTGATCTACGGAAATAAATTTTTTCATCAATTCAATAATGTTGCACATTTCTTTTGTGGTTTCAGGATCATGAACAGATCTTGCTTCTTTTAGTATTTCGGCAGTTCTGTCTTCAAACATTCCGTTTCTATTTTCAATAGGATATGGATTATCTTCTTGAGTAAGACGTGCATCTTCATCCAATATTTTTTTTATTTGTTTTCTTTTCTTTTTATTTTTCATAGATAAAACAACAAAAGATTGAAAGTTATCAAATAAATTTTCTTTTTGATCTCTTGAAAGCGAATATACTTTTTTATATAGATCGAATAATATATCACTCATTTTTTTTCTCCAATTTTTGAAATTCAAATTTAATCCCATTTTTTTTCAAAAAGTTTTTTACAATATCTATTGGAATAGCTGCGTTTAATCCTTGAGATTGTACATCTGCAGAACTGATAACTGCTGCAGCTACACCGACCACAGAATTATTAACTGTTTCGGTAACCGGACCACCACTATTTCCTGGAGAAATGCTTGTTGAAATAAAAATATATTTTTTTGATTTTCCTTGTTCCATATAGTCTTGTGGAGTACTAGAAACGATACCTTGTTGTACAACATTTTCAAATCCCAATGGGGTTCCAATTGTAAGAATACTATCACCTGGATTTATTTCTAAAGAATTGGCTAATTTTAAATATTTATTTACTGAAAAATTTGGATCATTTATAATAATCGCTGCAATATCTAAAGAAATATCATATGCCCATAAAGTAGCATTTAGTTGTTTATCTCCAAATTTAACTTTCATAGAAACATTTTCAGTAGAAAAATTAGGTAATGCGACATGAGCACATGTTAGAATTGTATTATTATTAATAAAGAAGCCACTCCCAATTTCACTTTGATTATTAGAAAAAGAATTTATTGTAACAGTTGATTGTAAAACTATATCTATAGATTCTTTATTACCAATAGGTTGTGGAGAAGAATCTTTATCTTCTTTTGGCATAACCTTTTGAAAAGTTTCAGAAACCCAATCTTTCCCACCAGAATCCCAAGTTGGAATAGATGGACCTCCAGTTCCCCATTGACCTATTTTTTCAAGTACATCTTTTTGAGCAGTATTTTTTTCCATAAAAAACTTCTTAATAGGTATTCTTTTTTTCTTTTTTCTTATTTTTTTTAATTTTTTTTCTGTAATTCCTTCACCTTTATCCCCTCCAAAATAGTCATTAGCATGAGTTTTAGAGTCGCTAGGTTCCAAAATACCTGTATAAGCTTCTCCTCCAGCATGTCCATATGGAGAGACCCTTACTTTATTAGTCAACACTCCTTCACCAAATGGGTCAAGTCCAATCATTTCAGAGATTTTGTACCAGCTTATTTTCCCCATTAATTTTGCCTCTTATATTTTATTCTAAAAATGTAACAGAATCACCTTTTACAAAAAAAAGACACGCCAAATGGTCGCGTCTTTTTTGTAAATCTATATTTTTCAATCACTTGTCTAAATTTAAATCAATTAAAAATTTATATGCTTTTTCTCTTAATTGATGAAATTCTTCCACGTCAATTTCTCTATCTTCTGTGAATTTTAAAATATCATTAATTATTTCTTTTATATATTTTTTTTCTTTTAAAAGGGAGGATAGCTCTTCCTTTTCTTTCTTTATCTTATTTAGAAGGTTCTTTTTTGCTTTATAATCAGAAAATCTTTTAAGAATATTCATTTTTTTAAATCTTTTTGTCTAATTGACCTTTATTTAATTTTTTTCTATCATCTTCTTTTTTATATACAGAATGCCAAATAGGTGGAACTGCAAAATGTCCTCTTACTTCAACTTTATCCATATCCCACATATCAGAATTATGTCCCAAGTCAGTAGGTTTAGCTTCTTCAAGTCTTACTTCAAGAATAGAAGAGTCTTCATCTTGTCTATCTTCAAATTGAGATTCTGTTGTTTTCATAACTTCTTCTGGATTATGGCTTTTTGTGTCATTTTTTTTACTATTGCTTAGTTGTTTTTCTGTAACTTCTATAATTTCTTTCCCTGTTTGTTTAGGAATTCTATCGTTTAAAGATAATAGTTCTTCTATTGTTTTAGAGATACTCTCTTCAGTTGCTGCTATTTTTATTTGTTTATGGTCAATTTCAAATTTCATAAGGTTTCTCCTGTAATTACCATGACTAAAGTCTTTTGTTTCTAAAGCTAAGCAAATATTTGCTCTCTTAGAGACTCTAGTCTAGGTCTTAATATATTATACTTTAATTATTCAAGAAACTCCTTCTATTTATTTCTATGAAAAAGAAAATAATCATCACAAATGGTTCAGACAAGGAACCCCACGAATTCATTCGTGGGAGTATGTCAAATTCTAGTTCTAACTAGTCCTGACCTAGGAAGCCGAGTTACTCCAGAAGCACCTTTAATCATTGAATCAATTATTCCACAAAGACAGTCTGGGAGATCATCCCATGGACAAAATTTATCATTACCTGGATTTTCTATTTTGGGTATCTTTTTTGAATAATCAATAGTAATTCTACGTAATTCTTCGACCAGATCTTGATCATCATTACAAAGCTCTATTGTTCCCCTGATAAAATAATCTTTCATATTTGTATATAATTTATTTTTATTCGCTCCACTATATGAAATTTCTCTTGGTGCGATACCTTTTTTTTGAAGCTTAATTTGCTGTTCTGTACTGAAAAAGGTATCGCATGACACAGAAATTATATTAAATTTACTAAATAAAGGAATAATAACATCATCCATAATTTTATCTGGATTTAATGTTTCTCCTTCTGGATTAATAGCTTTTGAATAATCTTCGACAACATACCTTACAAATTGTCTAGTTTCTACATCAATTCTCTGTTCTTCATGAGCAATAATAATTGCCCATCTATCACTATTTTTTGCAGGGTCTATATGCAAATAATATTCTGTACCTGGAACACCTTCTTGTTTCCTATACCATCCGTTTCTTTTATGTTGAGCTTCTAATATCATTTCTTCTGGAATAAATATATTTCCACCAGATCTTCTAAATTCAGCACCTAGCTCGGCAGAAGCTCTATCTGGATTTTGTTCAAAAGCATCATTCAGTGATTTTCTAGTAATTGTAGGATTCGCATTCCATGTTGGAATTTGAAACACGAGAGCAGAATTCGCATGTTTGCGGGATTCATAATGATGAAAAAAGAATCCGCTTGCTGCATCCGGAGAGGAAATGGTAATATTTCTACCATCTCCCTTTTGCTGAAATGTTAAAACTGAATATTTAAGAGCGGTATATACTTCCTCTCCAGAAGCTTTTCCTGATGTATCTACAAAGTGAGCAACCTCGTCATAAATGACCAAGATAGCTGGATGCCCACGAATAGTATTAGAATTTGAGTTTCCGCTTG
>Ga0114918_10002599_pt1 | contig 16148 bp, 8 predicted proteins | sample LantaG_FD_87015 | JGI IMG/M metagenome (GOLD analysis project Ga0114918, IMG submission 87015) | Deep subsurface microbial communities from Baltic Sea to uncover new lineages of life (NeLLi) - Landsort_02402 metaG | ecosystem: Environmental > Aquatic > Marine > Oceanic > Sediment | place: Baltic...
ACCAAAATGTTTTTCTAATATTTTGTCTGCTATCCCTTGTTCTACTTCGTCTTTAACCCATGCATTTTCTTCTTTTTCTAAAAATTTTTCTAAAGTATTCCAATCTTCAGTATCAACTAAACCTACTCCTACCCACTTTCTAACACCATCATCACTATCATTTATCATAGTTTTTAAAGTATCGTAGTCTTCGTTATTGTAAAGACTTCTTGCTACCTGACGTCTAACACCCCAATAACCATCATTTATCATAGTTTTTAAAGTATCATAGTCTTTGTTATCGTAAAGACCTTTTGCTACCCACTCTCTAACAACTTCATCACTGTCATCTATCATAGTTTTTAAAGTATCGTAGTCTTTACTATCGCAAAGACCTTCTGCTACCTGACGTCTAACACCCCAATAACCATCATTTATCATAGTTTTTAAAGTATCAAAGTCTTTGTTATCGTAAAGGCCCCATGTTACCCAGTGTCTAACTCTACCATAACTATCATTTATCATAGTTTTTAAAGTATCAAAGTCTTTATTTCTCCAAAGACCCACTGCTAATTCTTCACGTTCTTTATCACTTCCACTTTCTTTTATTTTTTCAATTTCTTCGTTTGTATATTCTTTTGAAAATTTAAGACTGGTCATTTAATTTCTTCCCCGAATTTCTTTCATAGCTCCAATATTCATTGAATTCCCGTAACCGGGCAAGGACCCCCCTCTTTGCGGTCGTATTGAACTTTGAAGTCGTATTGGACCAAAGCCACTTTTTCTCATAAGTTGTCTCAATTCTTTATCGCCCGCATGATATCTCACCAACAACGATACTGTATTTGCACAAACATCCGCAAAGTCGTCGTTCTGAACTGGTCCGGTAGTTGGGTGATGATAGCTTATTGTATTTCCTCTAACCTCTCGTTGTAAAGCGGTAAGTTCTTGTATTGTTTCTTCTGACCAAATAGGAACGTTTCTCAATCTTACGTTGTCCGATTCTAATTGTTGAAAGAAATCACCATACATCCCGGCTTTGTATTTTGAAGTAAACGTTGTCTCAAGAGCGGGATATCTCTTTTTCTTAAGTTTTTGAACACAATAACTACTGTTCCATTGATCATACGCAATAAGAACTACCCTCTTTAACCTTTTAACCAAATCTTCAATATAGGACAAAACAAATTCAACATCTATCTGAATAATTCTTCTCTCCCCGTCAATCATTTCTTTTTCTGGTCTAAATCCTTGTAGCCCGTCAAGCCAATAAGTTTCCCCGCCTTTGTGCCCCCAAGCAACGGCATACGTATCTGAAGAGGATGCCGGGTCGACGGAGATAACAAAGAGGTCACTTCCATTTCCTACACTTATAGGTCTCTCACTTGTAAGAAAGTTATCAAGAGCCATCGAAGTAATTGCGGCAATTTCTGGGTCAGCAAAATGCGCACCATATTCCATACTCGCACCTACTGGGTCTTCAATGTAATCAGACTCTAAATCTTCGCGAGTAATGTTTGGATTCGCTTGCCACGTAGAAAGTTGTAAAAGAAGATAGCCGGGAACTTTGGGCTTTCTTAAAGACTTAGGACATTCTTTCCCACCGGCACTAATATACAACGAATAAAATTTGCCGGCCTTTTCAGCGGGACTACTAATTGCTATGATCTTTCCATCCTTTCCAAACGTTTTTGTGGAAGGTGTTAATCCGCGGTAAATTTCTTTATCTGAAATATTTGAACCGACACCATCACTAATGACGCTATCTGTTTTTGCTCGTGCAACATGGGCAAACTCGTCAAAAATAACAACAATGGCTGCTCGTGATCTGCTACCTCTTGCAGAGGTAGCAATACTTTCTAGAACAATGCTGCCTCTTCTTGATTTGGCACGTTGCTCACCTTTTTTGTCTTTATTTCTCTCTCGAACTTGTTGATTAACCCAAATGTCGTAAGGGGTAAATAAACGAAGCTCCGTTTCAGTATCTTTTGCAAAATCAATATAATTATTTTCTTCAAAGAAAGGACTATTCTTAATTCGATTTTTTAAATTCGTAAAAAGTGTTCTTGCTTGTCGTGCAGAACTTGCCATGTTTAAAATGAAAATTTCGTCTTTTTGAAGTATTTTGTAATACTTCTGAGGATTCGCTTTACATATGAGCTTGTACGCTTCATAAACAGCAATAAAAGCAATTACACTTGTCTTCGCGCCTCTTCTACCAATAACTAAAATAAGAAGGTCTATCTTGTGACTCTCCCAATCGTCCAAATTAATAGTTATATTCCATTCATTTTCAAGAAGGTCTAAAATCTTTTGTTCATCTTTTGTAAAAGGATGTTTCTTCCAAAGTTTGTAGTAAAGTTTTAAAACCAAACTTTCAACTGGGTAATCTTTAATATCAACCCCTAAGTAGGACGAACTAACCACAAACTCTATTGCGTCAACTGGCTCTACGGGTGTAAAGAGTTTGCTTTGTTTTTCTAATTTTTGATCTCCGTACTCTGTAAAACTAAAACCCATTTTTATTACCTTAATTCTGGAAATATATTGGCAAGAGATTGCTCAACTTCGTTTTGACTATCCTCATCAACACTATGAGCCGCGTTGTATATTAAATTTTCTATTTGTTCGTGAGTAATAGCGCCACTGCGGATAAGGCTTCTTACTAACTCAACAGCTTCCTCACCTGCAACTTCTTTACCTTCGTACTCCGCATATGTAACCAAACTTAATAGGGACGTTACATCAACAGGCACATATCCTGTTGGCTTATAAGTAATAATATCCTCAGGATACCAGTCCGATAAAACTCCAAATTTTTTGTAAGGACTCCACGTCACTTTATTACCTCTACTTCTGGAACGTGGGCTATCATTTTTCCAAATCTTTTGTCTATTCGACCGGTTATGGATCTAACTATGTCTTGCCGCAAGTTGTAATTCTCTGGAAGCTTGTTGAGTAAGATAGAGATAACGTCGTCTACGAGTCCTTTCATATCAAGAATTAAAGTGTTGTAATTGATAACTGTACTTGGCTGCCCTATTTTACTCTTTTTCTCCAATGCATTAATCAAATTTGAAATAACCCGCTCTCTTATCTCAATAAGTCCTCCCCGAATTCGGCGCTCTTGTTCTAACATTTTAATATCTTGGTCTTCCATACTCCGGTCTAAAAATCGAATCATCGTGTCTTTCTCATCAATCTCTTCGTTGATTTTTGTTACTCTTTCAAAACTATCTCTTATCAAAACATCAAGCCCAACTTTCTCGTCGACAAACTCATTTTCGTATTCCGATGCTTTTTGTTCATAAAGTTTTTTAAACTTTACCGGAGCCTTTGACTTTCTCGCCAGCAACCACTCTTTTCTCTTTATAGTTCTGAGAGCAAAAGCTCTTGGATTGCAATGCTTAGTAAAATGGCGGGAAATGTTTGCAACATTTAAGTTCTCAATTCTGTCTTTGTATTTGTCCACCACGTCTTGGTAAGTAGCCCCTTTTAAAAGCATACGACTTACCGCCCAAGACCATTTGCTTCTACAAATTTTGCATCTGGGCTCGCGCTTTAACATTCCCTCAACCGGAATGGTGAGGTCTTCTACGTCAATACAATCCCTAACTCTAGTCAGTATCATTAGGGTAAATCCTCTAACTTTGCATACTTCTCTATTTTTTCAACAAGTATGCCGTCAACATCTTTCTTGTCCTCACATTTAGGACAGACTGTCACCCACGTTTGTCTCCCTTTATAGTCGACATCTTTAATAACGCCGTCTGCAACGTTGTAGTCCCCGCCACAGATTGGACAAACTTCTAATACTGAAAAGCGTACTGGGTTATTCTTTTTAGTTAATGGAATATCTAAAATCATCTTTTCCTCCTTTGATTCGGAAGTTAAAATTTATAATGCTAAAATTTCGTGTTCAAGGTCGCGTGCAATTATATCGGCGTCGTTAAACAGTCCAATTATTTCTTGGAAGTCGATATCTAACTGTGCTTTCTTTACACTTGACTCTTTAAACTTTTCTGGTATAGGCCAAACTGAAAGTGTTTTCCCTAAGCTCTGTTCCACTTTGGTTTCTTTTCCAACAAACTCATCTAACGCAGATATTATTTCCTCTTCAACTATACCACCAAATTCGCGAATCTTTTCTAAAACAAAATTAAGGCGGTCTCCTTCTGAAGGTAACATCTCAAAAGAGCTCATCTTTTTTTGTAGCGATACAAAGAGATCTTCGTATCGAAGAATCTTTCCAGAAAGGTTGCTACCTTCTAAATAGTTTATCAAAGTATTAGTTTCATCAAGAATCTTTTGCTCTTTTCCGGCACGTCCACCTTTCTCCTCAATACTCTTTACGGCATCTTGTGCTTTTTTCTTGATAATCTTTGCTTTGTCTTTTATTTGATCTATCTGTTTCTTTGTTTCTCTAAGATGTTCAATGTGTTGCCCGGCCACTTCACTAATTTCATCTTGCATCTTGGGAATGTCTAATCCAATTGGTTTCTTCTTCCGCCAATCAAGTTTTTCAACAACTTCGGCTTCAGGTTCTTGAACTTCAGCCTCTCCCAAAGGTATCTCTTTATCCATGTCACTTTCTCTTATTGCGGCTTCCACTACATCATTGATATCATTTCGTAAAGCTTCTCGAACAATTTCATCTTCCGGGTCTTTTCTATCAAAGACTTTGTATTGTAAAGCGGCTTCAATTATTCTTTTAGCGTCGTCTGAAAGGGACGAATGCTTTACACTTTGCGGAACTTTGTAGTTCAAATCTTTTGGAACTACGAGACCACTTCTGTTAGCAATTTCTTGGTAAATTATTCTTCTTAACTCATCACGTTCCATCATCTTAACGCGCCATAGGTCGAAACTAAGTGGAATCGTACTAGTCGCCGATAAATCATATACCATAGTTCTAAGTTGACTCGTTGTCTTTCCGTCAAGGAATAAAATAACTTCGGATGGCTTCCCTTGTAGTGAGGCATCTTCTCCGGGAAGAGACAAATCTGGGTTGGATTCAGGATAAATATTACTTGGGTCGTCTGTTGCGGCAGTTTTCTTTTGTTTTGCCGTTTTAATCATTTCTTCTAACATGTCTGGAGAATAATCCTTTTCCAGTGGTATCTCTGTCTCAAAACGCTCTTCCGTCCAGTCCATTCTTGCTCCAACTTCAAATCCGTAACTCACCTGGAGAACATAACCACTATCGGTCTCTTGAATATCATTTACAACTATTTTTGTAGGTAACGAACCTTCTCCATACTCATCGGTAGGAATTTCTGGAATCACTATTCCTATCTTGTTCTTATAAATACCAATTAAAGCTACAGTATAAGGATACTCAGAATCAACATCCTCTCTCACCCAACCAACTTTAAACTCTGACGACACAACCCCCCACTCAACAAAGTTACCCTGCACAGCTAACTTAGATATTTCATCATAGGTCAAGTAAACTTCGCCGTCAAAGGATTCAACTCCTTTTGAACTTGCAAACTTAGCGTTCTCAACTCTTGCCCATACTCCTCTTGGTTTTATATTTGTAACTGTAAGTTTTGTACCTTTCGCTAACTTAATATTTTCTGGAGTAGAATTTGTTGGGAGTTCAACATCAGAAGATAATTTATAATGAGCCGATTTCTCTGATTTACCAAAACGTTCGTGAAGGTAAACCTCCTGCCGATGCTGAATCGCTTCCCCTTTAGTTTTGTGACAACTTAAAATCCTATCGGACCGGTTGACGATACACCAAGGCATTTCTTCTCCCGTACGATTTGTGTGACCTGGAACCTTTTTTATAATCCTCCTGAGTACATAATCTGGGTCTGCCTCGCTAAGATAGCTAGCAAGTACTTCCTTTTGTTTTATATAACTTTTATGAATATACATTTGTTGTAAATGGTCTTTTGCGGCCTTCTCACTTTTGTGAGAGCTCAAAAGTTTCCCGGACTTGTGGTCAAAAATGCACCAAGGCGCACTTTCTCCCTTACTATTTTTGTGGCCTGGGACTTGTCTAACATAAGATTGTTTTGATAAAGAAGATGAAGACATTTTTGGCATTACTTCCCTTAAAACTTTTTGATAAAGGGTATTACCACAGGTAACCTTAACTTGTTCTAAAATTTCATCTGCTCTATCAAAAACGCATTCCCCGGCCTCAAAAAGATCTAACCCATGCAGTGCAAAACATTTTTCAATTTCCTCATCCAATCCAGACCCTCTTAACTCATATATAAAACTATCGCCGTCTACATCATGGAAATATTCCGGGTAATCTTGTGCTGTTTTTTTTGATGCTGTTCTCTTTCTAATTTTTAAAAGCTCAGAATCAATATCATAAAGGCCCGTCTCAGTTTGCCACATCTTTTCTTCGTTATCCCAAACAACAGTTTCTCCTTTTCGCGCTACAAGCCGCTTATCTTCAAGTTCTTCGCGACTGTACTCTTCAATCTCCTCTTTTGGCATTACATCATCCTGCCAGTATTTTTTTACATATGCATACCACAATTCTGTCTTTGCGACAGCTTCAGTACCTTCTTCATATTGAGCTTTTTTCGTTGAAGACTTTTTCGTTATCGATTGAAATTCTTTTCCCAAATTTATTTTGTCTTCATTACTTAGCCCACTCCAATCTCCTTGGTCGACCCCTTTGGTCTCGGTCAACCATTTTGCAAATTCCTTTTGGTCGATATTCCATTCAGCTGTTTTCTTTTGTTTCGATTGCCTATTTCTATATAGGGCAGGGGAAAAAAGTGAATATCTTTCTAACAAATCTTCTATTTCCTCCTCGGTTTTACAATCTACTAAAGGAACAAGAATGTCTTCGTCTATCTCTCCTGAATCTACAATGTCTTCAATCATCTTTTTAAGAGATGCTATATCTTGTGCTGTTTTCTTTTGTTTTGATGCATGAACGATAATATCATCATATTCCACACCAACTTTTTCTAAATAATCCTTTACCTCTTGAACAGATTTAAAATCACTTTCATAAAAAATATCGTAATGACCATCTGAATATGTTACTTCATAATATCCTGTTTTCTTTGACGCCCAAGCTTCTTTCGGAACTGGAGTAGCGGCAACATCGTCGCCGTAAGGAACCTCTCCTTTTTCGACCCAATCTTCTTTTGAGTAATCAGATTCGACGTTGGTTTGGAAAGTCAACGTTCCCGTTGGCTTTTCATTCCGAATAGGAATGCCGGTGTCTTCATCTCGTAATGCCGTCTTTGTTTTCCGTTTTGAAGTTGTACTCATTTCATCTGACGCCATAATTTCTTGGTAGCCCCCAACTGTTTCCACTACATAAAATGGATATCTTGGGGAAGGGTGAGTTCCGAAGAAGCTAATACCGTAATCCTTTTTGTATTGTTTCAAAAACTTTGTAAATTCTGGGTCTTCCTCATCAATCTCTCTAACAATAACCCCTTCGATGTCCGACTCTGTTCCAACGACTCGGTCTCCAGGTTTAAATTGGGCCGTCTTTGTTCTCCTTTTTGAAATTCGAACAATTCTTACTATCGCGTCGTTGTCTTCATCAAATACGGCGTTTAGTAAATCCTCAAAATCTTCTTCAGATAAATCACCTACCGCTCCTTCAACCTCATCGTAAGAAGTTGAAACGCCGCCTTCTGTAAGGACATCGTAAACTACTTGGGCAATTTCGGATGTTGATTGAGCTTTCTTTTTCATTTTTTTACCTCCTATTTTATTTCTTGAAGCCTCTGCATTTGGAAAAGCGAGTCCGCGTTGGTCTTGCGCGGGCTGCATGCCTATCGCCTCGGGGAATACCTTAACATCTACCTTTTCAATGCGCTCGCTAACTCCCGTAGGTAGACTAGATATTAGTCGGGACTTGACTGACACATTTGTATATGGGGGCTCCAATTCCGGTATTACCAAGAGTTTAGTCGATCCGTCCATAAAATAAATTTTTGCTAATGCGATGGCCGCACGCTTTTTCATACTTCCTCCTTTTGACTTCTAAAATGTTTTTCTAATATTTTGTCTGCTATCTTTTGTTCTATTTCTTCTTTAACCCAAACATTTTTTTCTTTTTCTAAAAATTTTTCTAAAGTATTCCAATCTTCAGAATCAACTAAACCACATCCTACACAATATCTAACATATTCATAACTATCATTTATCATAGTTTTTAAAGTGTCGTAGTCTTTATTGTAGTAAAGACTCCATGCTACCCAATATCTAACATCACCATCGCTATCTTTTATCATAGTTTTTAAAGTATCGTAGTCTTTATTATCGTAAAGACCTTCTGCTAATTCTTCACGTTCTTTATCACTTCCACTTTCTTTTATTTTTTCAATTTCTTCGTTTGTATATTTTGAAAATTTAAGACTCAATTTAACTTTGTGTCTCATCTCCTCTGGCCGGTCTTTTAAATTTTTCTTTACATCTTTCCAACTACTAAGTTTTTTCATTCTCTCCAAATTTTTCCGCTTGCCCCATAATGGCATTTGCTCCAAGTCTCTCCAATATTTCTTTAACTATTTCCATTTCTTCGTAAGTCAAATCGTATGTCTCAAAATAGTTATCCAACATTATAGGACGGTCTTCATTTTCTGAAAAAATGTCTTTTGCAATATCGTAGAGCTCGGGACCGAGATGAGTTACTTGTGCTTTTTTAGATAACACTTTCTGCATCTTGTCTGTTTGGTCTTCCGGGACGAACACGCTCTCTCCGGAAGTGTCATCGGTTACGGTTACCCCTTGCCCGGGAGTTGTATCTTTTACCGTAAAGGTTTTTTGGTTGTCCGGGTCATACATTTTTTCTTGCGTATTAAATTGTTGGACCCCATATTTTTTCCCTTCTGGGGTAACTCCTTCCTCTTCCATAACAATTAACGGGTCTTCCGGCGGCTCTTTAACTTCATCTACGTTTGACATAACGGCCTTAACAATACTTGCTTCTGTCACCTTCTTAAAAACTCTTAACCTATCGGGAGACTCTGTGGTCACACTACCTGTAGGCCACCTAACTTTTACACCTTCGTCAGTAATTTCCGAAACTCGTGCCCTGTATCTTGAACGATATCCATTCTCACCAAATACCTCAACAATATCGCCAACACTAAGATTTGGCACTACCTCTTCAGGCTCTTCGACTTCATCTACGTTTGACATAACTGCCTGGACAATACTTGCTTCTGTTGTAGGTGCTTCTTTATACGGGACAATTACACTTACATATTGCCCGCGACCACCATATGCCCCCCTCATCTCTACTTTTACATCATCAAATTCACCACGCTTTAGTACTTCTTTCACCTTTTGTATCTCCCCCTCGGCCGTCTCTCCCTCAGTGTAATTTGGAACGTACAATTGTACTCTCCACCCCCCGGCACACGCAATGACATAAGTGTCATATCCTTTTCCCCGTAAATAATCTATGACTTGATTAGTGTACCAATGGCCTGGGCTCGTCCTCGGATTCTTTTTTGGATTTTCTGGCTCTTTTTCCCAATCCGACATAACTCCTTTACGAAAGAAATCATTAAAAACCTTTTCTGTATTTTTAGAAATTTTTCTTACTCTTCTTGTATCTGTCCCGGAAGGATGACGATGCATTGATTTATTTACAATGTCTTGGTAAACAACAATACCATCATTATCTCTTCTCACAACTTGGTAAATTTTTCGGTCTCTATCTCCTACAAATTTAAACTTGTCGCCTCTTTCCAAATCGTGAATAGTAATTACTGCTGCTTTTGGAATTATCCTTTGTTTGTAGCCCTCTTCGGTTATTTGAGAAATGATTTTGATGTCTCCTTTTCTGTCTAACGTTTTCAAAGCGTCTTGAATCTCATAAAAAGACAATCCGGTTCCCTCAACTACATCGGATGCAAAAATTTCACGATTCCCAATAAAATCTTTTACATCATCAACATAAGTCCGCGAAACGTATTTTTGCAGTTTATTAAGAACGTCATAAATTTCTTTTGAAGCGGTCTCCCAACCGCCCAGCTCCTCTTTATGGTTCCAAGCAACTGTTTCAAAAGCTTCTGTCGGCGTCTTTCCTTTATCGGTTTCATCTCGATATTCTTCTAAAACCACGCCGGCTTGCTCTTCCGACATCCCAAGTTTTACAAATCCTGCTTTTGCGGCATTTCTCCACTTTGCTGGGTCATACTCTTTGTAGTGAAGTCGTGGCATTGCCGGCTCTACCGCCGGACTTTCATATTCAAAAGAAGAAGTTAGTTCTTCAACACTTGCTTTTGAAAATGGATATTCTTGACCACCGTAGTGAAATGTTTTCGGAAGAACGATTGCTGCTAAAGGAGTGACAGAGACAGTTGTGGATACAACTGTTCTCTGTGGGTGGCGTTCTCCGCCATACCCAGTCGTAAATTCAATTAAAAATTCGGCCGTCTTAATTCCTTCTGGTTCCCCTTCAATTTGGATACCTCTTACGGTCCTTTGAAACTTTGTTTGTGCTCCAAACATTCCATTCTTTGCAGCGAACGTTCCCAACTCGGAAGACGCTTTTTCAACAATCTTTCTATCAATCATCGAAAATGGAACATATCCCGGCGTAAGTTCGTCTGTTACGTTATCCGGTCGCTTAACATAGGAATCACTGCGCACGATGAAATGAGATTTTGGCTTTTTCGAAACTTTAGTCTCCTTTTGAGAACTTTCTGAAACGGCTAAAATTTTATCTAAGTCAAACCAATCCGGAAATCTTTTTCTTTCTATTCTTGGCATATTTACCTCCTTAAAATTTAACTGGACTTTCTATCTCGTTCAAATCTTTTTTCTTTTCGGGCGCTGGCTTTTCTTCTTTTGGCTCTTCTTTCGGCTTCTCTCCTTCTTTTTCGGCATTAAAGTCAACATCTATTTGTTTTGTATCTGGCTTAATTCTAATTTCGATAGGTGCAGTACCTTTCTCTTCTTCCTCATTAAATTCAGTCAGTGACCACTCGGGCATTGGTGGAAGTTCTGGGACACCGTCACCTTTACCTTCGTCTTTACCTTCGTCACCTTCACCCTCTTCTTTTTCCTCTTCCGATTTGTCTTCGTCATCTTTGGCGTCAGTGGTCCATCCCATTGGTGGAAGGTCATCTTGTGCCGTTCTTTTTAGTTTTGAAGATTCAATTCTTTTTATCTCTTCTTCATCATCTTTTCTTAACTCATCCACTTCAGTTTGAATTTCCCCGGCGTCTTCGTCGATTTTATCAAAACGTTGCATATCTTCTTCGAGGTGTGATCTCTCTTGCGCTGTTTTCTTTGGTCCTTCTTTCTTTATCCATTCTATATCCCCTTTACCACACCATACATAACTGGACCAATCAAAACTTACTTTATATGTATTATCAGTTTCGTCATATCCACTAATTATACCCTCTCTACCATCAACAGTTACAGTATCCCCCATATTAAGTTTTCTTTCTTGTGCTGTCATATTTCTTTTTGATTCAAGCTTTCGCGCCGGGCTAAAGGTATTTACCCAAATGTTGTTCTCATCTCCTATATCATAAAGTAAAGATAAAACGCCATTAAATTCTCCAATGTTTTCGGCATTTTCAAAACTTGCAATTAAATTATCAACCTCATCTGAATCAATACCCAAATCAATTATTTCCCCTCTGCGGTTTCTTAATTCGCCGGCAGCTTTCTTTCCGGCCTCTTCTATTGGTATATCTGCGTCTTGTATAAAATTGAAATCAAGTTTTAGATTCCAATTTCGGGCTTGTTTTGTTCTTTTTTCTGCGTTGTGCTGGCCTCTATAATTATCTTTGTAATCAGAGACCCAAGAAGCATCTCCAAACCCCAATCTCCACATTGCTAATTTATTGATGTCAAATCCCTTTTTAAATATTAAAACTAAATCAATCCTACCCCCAGTTGTTGTCAATTTATAAACATTTGAAATTACCTCCTCAGGAGGCCCCTCAACAAGTCCTTCTTCATTCCATACCCCAACAACCCCATCTATCCATTGCTGCAGATCTCCCCCCGTACCCAAGAGGACTAATCCATCCGGCAAGTTTAGTAAATCATCAAAAGTAATATCTTTCACTTCTAAAGATGACGCTTTCTTCGGTGTAAATTTTGCTATAACATCGCCTCTACTAGCCTGTTCTGTGTTGTAAAGATTCCAAACGTAAGACAAGTATTCAGTTGGGTCGCTCTTCATTACATTTTTTAAAGACGCAAACAATTGTAAGGTCGTCTCAGAATCTTTAACTTTTTGTAAATCTTCTTCTTTCGCCACTTTTACAAAGTCTTTAACTAAAGCCCTAACCAATCGTGTTTTGAAAGACTCCGACACAAGGCCCAAAGAGTTACTTCCTCTCTTGATCACCTTCTCACCTTCACGCGCCTGTGGAATTCCATATTTCTCATGCAGATACTTAGCGGGCATTTCCATCCCCATAGATATGAGCACACTATCCTTCTCTGCTTCCCTTTTTGGATCCTCTATTTTCACTCTTTTTCCTTCTACTTCTTTCAATTTCATTTTACCCTCCTCCTGTAAAGGAATATTTATTTTTTCTCGCATAAGTGCTCTTACACTATCAAAACTGTTCTCTGAGTTTACTTCTTCAGCCTTAAATGAATCAATGTATTTGGTACCAATACAAACACTGTATCGACCGGATAAGGCGTTGAAGTCAATATTAATCTTATTTTCCCAATCATCTGGTAAAGTATGCCTTAAATAATTTACACCTGCTGTTTTTAAACCAGCAGAGACAAATTCGGGAAACAACATTTTCAAATCCTCATCACGAAGGTCGTCGTTCTTTTTTACATTCGTTATCTTTTGGTCATATCTTTCGGTTTTGTTTTCACCTTTACCGGCATGTTCGTCGGTCCAAGCGAATTGATTTCTATCGGTAGCCCGGTCTTCAACTGGGTTGGAACTTGAAAATTTAAGACTTTCACTCTTTTGTTTTGAAATCTTCTTAAAAGTAGATGGGTCATAATTTCCAGATTCATCCAATCCAAAATAAACATTTACATCTTCTAAAACCTTGCCATCTTCAACAGGATTCCCTTTATAACTAAAACCATCCCAATAAACATTGACAACTCTTGTTCCTTCAGAGTATACATTCCCATCATCAGCGCTAAAAGGTCCTAACAGTTCAACTTCTTTTAAATCTCTAATTTGTGCTCCTGATGCGTATTTGGAAATCTCTCCCCACTTTTCTTCTCCTACAATATCTTGAAGTGTTTGTAAAACATCTTCTTCATTAAAATAAGCAGGGTGAAAATAGCGTTTTAAAATATCTTGACTTATCTCATCGTCCGTCATATCTTTGTAATAGTCTCCCATATAGTAATCTGAGTTATTGTATTTTTCTAGAATGGCCAGTTTAAGACCTTCCATAAAAGCATTTTTCTCTTGATCACTCAACCTTTCAACTATTTCTTTAGAAAGATACTCATTAATATCTTGTGCCGACTTTTTCATTCTTTCCTCCTTTGTGCCTCTTATACCTAAGCCAATGTGTTTCAAATAAGAATTATATAAATATTGTAATAGTCTTGTTGGGGAAGCTCCTTCCTCTTCTATTTGTTCTATATTATTTAGAATTCTCTTTTTATCTATTTCTTTTATTCCAGAATTAAGTATAGTGTCTACCGCTATCTCTTTTGCGCCCCAAAAGTCGCCCACATTAATGGCAACCTTAAATTGCGGGTTATCAAGAATAGTTTTAACCTTTGAGGGAAGGGGATTCGTTAGCGGGTCGAAGTGCTGGCCTGCAGCCTCTTTACCCAATGCCCGCCCTTGAGACATAATCAATTTATAAATCCAACGTGGAAGATCTTCGCCAAATTCAGTACTGATAACGTTTAAAACATCATCAGGGGCGTAACCGGAATCAAATAGGTCTTTGATTCTGTTTATCCAAAAACCTTCTTCAGAATGTCCGCGTTTAGAAAATATCCCATTTATGACATTATCGGCGGCCTGCATATCCGCAAGTTTTTGTTTCGCCTCTTTAAGTACTCGTCTATACTCTTTTGCGGTACAGGGACCTTCACCAGATTCTATCTTTTCTTTTAATGCATAAACAAAAGATTCTAATTTATTAACTTTAGACATCATTCCCAATCTTCTCGTTAACTTCTCAAAATCCATGTATTCAAGTCTCATTCTTTCGTGTTCCATTTCACCACGAGTAGGATCAGCTTGTTTTTTAAATTTAAGACTTCCCAATTTTTCTAAAGTATCGTAGTCTTTGTTTTCATTATATGATTTCTTTTTTGATAAAACTTTTGTTATATCAGTTTCCCCTTTTTGTGACCAGCCACAATCTGTACAATAATAAAATGGTTTTCCCAATCCACCCACCAATAAATTTGGGCTACCACATTTTGGACAAACTTTAACAGAACTTATATCTACTTCTTCTAAATCTTGTTTAGTGAATAATCTTGATCTTTTCTTTTCTATTTTTCTAAATTTTAAACTTCCAAAATAATTGTTTGACAACTCTAACTCCTTATTTTCTTCAACATCAACATAGTCCCCGATGTTGTCTTTTTGCTTTGGTGGATTTTTTCGCCGCAAGTGGACATCATCTTTTGGAAGCCATTGCTCTTCCGGTTCAGTATTTTCTAGAAGATTAGCAATTACAACTTTCGGTTCTCGTCTCTCAGGGTCTGGATCATACATTTTTTTTCTCCTTAAACGAAAAGTGTCTTAGATGCGGGTCATTCCATAAAGGAGTCCAACTACCCAATTTTGGTTCTTCTTCCCCCTCGTCTTCTCTCAAGTTTATTTTTTCTACTACACCTTGCCATCGCTCGTTTTCTTCCGCTTCTGCAATTTCGAGGTGCACTCTTAAAGACGAAATAATACCTTCTAAAGATGCCGCTCCTGCCCTAGAATACTTCTCTCTTAATTCATCTAGCGCCTTTAGTATTACCTTAGAAGAATAAGCTTGGGCTGTCTTTGACAGTCTCGTTGCTTTCTTTTCCATTTCTTTTAGTTTGGTATAGTAATCGCTTATCTCTTTCAAGTGGTCTTTTGCTATTCCTTCAGCCACGTCCTTAGTATCCACATCTTCTTTTTTGAATTTCTCTATTGTATCTTTATGTTCCATCTCTACTTTCCTACCCATTTCAAGTTCCTTATCAGAGTCTTTCTTCTCTTCCTGGGCTGTCTTCGAAGCGATTTTTTTATTTTTTGCTTCCTTTTTATTTGATATCAAACCAGATAATTCATCCGCAAATTTTTCAGATACCGAATTTAGAATACTACCTTCAAGTAACTTGTTCTCTTTAACAACTCTTTCAATATAATCTTTTACAACATAATCCAAACCATTTTCTATATCATCTCTGTATTCATTTAATAGTTCTACTATTTCAATCTCGATATCCTCCTGCCACGGATAATCTAAAAAGGTCAATACTTTTTCGTTATAGGTATTTTGCGCTATTTGCTTTTCATTACTTGCTGTCTTTTTTGATGCAATTTTTTTATTTTTTGCTTGCTCATTCCACCCCTTTACCATCTCATCAAATTCCCACTCCCACGCCTCACTCTCTCTCGCATCACTTTTTCTAACAAAGAAATGATCGTCTTCGATACCAACATCAACGTAGTTCTTGCCAGAGGTATAGTTAACTTCAAATGTTACAGTTGTTCCACTACCGGCGTATGGATAGGTCAGCCAGTCTGGGGCTATCTCGTAGGCTATATCTTCAACATCAGGAGTACCTACCCCTTTTTCAACCCCTTCCTCTTTATCTTCCGGCTCTTCGACTTCATCTACGTTTGACATAACTCCTTTACGAATATTAGACAGTCTTGCCGCCTGTCTGACTATGTCACCTTCATCATTGGTAAAGACAACTAAATATTTCTGATCTTCATCTTCTTGAATTTTCCAAATTGAGCCGTAGTCTTTATCCATAAAAGTGTCAGCTCCAACTTTTGTAAAGCCGAGGCTCCTTAGAAAAAGATCTCTTTGCGGCAATGAAAAACTAGAATTTATTTTGATTTTACTTGATTTGTTCATTCTTTCTCCTTTGCTTCCAAAATGTTTTTCTAATATTTTGTCTGCTACATATTGTTCTACACTACTTTTAACCCATCTATTTTCTTCTTTTTCTAAAAATTCTTGTAATGTATTCCAGTCTTCAGTATCAACTAAACTATATCCTACATAATATCTAACAACTTCATCACT
>Ga0114918_10002600_pt1 | contig 16143 bp, 13 predicted proteins | sample LantaG_FD_87015 | JGI IMG/M metagenome (GOLD analysis project Ga0114918, IMG submission 87015) | Deep subsurface microbial communities from Baltic Sea to uncover new lineages of life (NeLLi) - Landsort_02402 metaG | ecosystem: Environmental > Aquatic > Marine > Oceanic > Sediment | place...
AATTTAAAACAATTCCAAAACCAAAAACAAGAAATACAACAACGACCTAACCAAAAATTACTTTATAAATCAGGGACATCTAAAAAATGATGTCCCTTAATATTTATTAATATATGGCTGCTGATAACATACAGGACCTTTATAAACGAATACAACAACTTCAAAAAGAAGTAAAAAACTTAGGAGGTGAAGGATTCAAAGACGTTAATGCTGCTATTAAAGCAATGGGTGGTGGCCTTGAAGGCTCTAAAAAGGTAATAAAATCTTTACAAAGGGATGTTGAGGATTTAAGGGATACTTTTGGTAGTATATCATCAACACTAAAAAATGTAGTATCAGATTTAAAAGGTACTAGAAATTTAAGTAAAGAATCTTTATCTTCTTTTAACAAATTAGAAAGTTTAACATATAAAATATCAGAACATAAAAAAGGTGAAAATGTTCTAACAATTAAACAGTTAAAAGATACATCTAAAAAAATAGGTCTAGAAGTTGAAAACCTTAAAGTTCTTCAAAAAGAATTACAAGCAAAAGAAGCATCAAATAATTTATCTCCTAAAGAACAAGCTGCTCTTAATGAAATAAATGGTTCTTTAGAGAAAAAAACAGGATATTTATCTGATATAAATAAAGAACTTGATAAAACAGTAGCTGAAGAAAGACAAATACAAAGGTCTTTAGGTTTAACTGGAAAATTATATGAAGGAATAGCAGGTTCTTTAAAGAAAATAGGTATTCAAAGTGAACGTTTTGATGAACTACCTAATAAATTAAGAATAGCAGCCCAAGAGGGAGGTAAATTTAATGTTTTAAAAACTGGTTTTTCTGAAGTAGGAAAAGCTGTTAAAGAGGGTTTAACAGATCCTTTATTTAAAATAGCGGTGGCTACTAAAGCTTTAAAAAGTGCTTTTAGTTTTATTAAAAATGCCTTTCTTGATTTTGATAAAGCCTCTGTAAATATAGCTAGAAACTTTGGTTCTACACCTCAATCTGCTAGAGAGTTAACTCATGAATTTAGACAAATATCAGCTAGTTCAAATAATCTGCTATCAACAACCGGTAATTTATCTGAAGCATTTTCAGGACTAAACGCTGTAGCAGGTACATTTGCTAATTTTGGTCAAGCATCAGTTGAAACATATAATAACTTAACTAAAGGATTAGGATTAAGCGAACAATCCGCTCAAGGAATATATAAGTTTTCTGTCTTACAAGGTAAAGAATTTGATAAATTTACAAATGAATTATCAGGTCAATTAGCCTTAAGAAGAGAACAATCAGGAGTAGCTTTAAGTGATAAAGCAATATATGAGTCTATAACTCAATTATCAGCTCAACAAAGATTAAATATTAAAGGAGGTACCCAAGGATTAATTGACTCAGTTATTGAGGCTAAAAAATTAGGTGCTGAGTTTAGTGATTTAAATACAGCCGCTAATAGCTTACTTCAATTTGAGTCATCAATTGGCGCTGAGTTAGAAGCTGAATTATTAACTGGTAGAAATTTAAATCTTGAAAGAGCAAGAACTGCTGCTTTAAATGGTGACCAAGTTACCTTAGCTAAAGAATTAAAAGCACAATTAGGTAGTGCTGAAGAATTAAGAAAAATGAATGTTATCCAACAGGAATCATTAGCAAAAGCTTTTGGTATGTCTGCTGACCAAGTAGCAGGCATGTTGGAAAAACAAGAAATGCTAAATGCTGCTAATAAAGCAGGTTTTAAAGATGTAGAAAGCATAGCTAAAGCGTATGGTGAAGCAGCAGATAAAGAAGCATTTTTAGCTCAAATAGGAGATAAAAGATTAAAAGCCCAAGCTTCAAACTTAACATTCCAGGAAAAAATTAATGCTTTAACTGAAAAATTTAAAGATCTTTTTATCCAAAAACTTGAACCAATGTTCACAAAGTTTTTAGGTAAATTTGATGAATTTATTAAAGGTGGAGGTATTGAGAAAATAGCTAATGTAGCTAAAAGTATTGGTAGTGTTTTTCTTTCTATAGGCAAAGTATTAACTGGACCAATAGGAAAAATAATAGGAGGTTTAGCTGCCTTTGGGGCTCTTAAAATGTTAGTAGGAGGACTTCCTGTTAGAATTGTAGGACAAGGTCCAATGGGAGGTGCTGGTGGTGGAGGAGGATTAATGGGTTCTTTATTTAATCAAGGAACTGTAACTTCAAAATCAGGACAAACATATGCTGCTAACTCTCCTCAAGGAAGAATGATTAGAAACATGTCTGGTCAAAAACCTGTAGGTAGAGGTCTTACAGGAATGGGAGCAGGAATGTTAGGTATGGGGGCAATGATGGCTGGTCAAGCTATTGGTGGACAAGCAGGAGGAGTATTATCTTCAGCAGGCTCAATGGCTGCTATGGGAGCTATAGCTGGTCCTATAGGAGCAGCAATTGGTGGTGCTGTTGGTTTAGCTATGGGTTTAAATGATATAAGTAAAGAAAAACAAAGACTAAAAAAAGAACAAGAATTTACCGAATCATTACAACCAAAAACAGCAGCCCAAAGAAGAGCAGCTAGAATATATGGTAATATGGCTGAAACAAACGCTGAAATGGCCCGTTATTCAGCTATTTCAGGAGCTGGTGGAAATGGAGGTGTAGAAGAAACAAATTCATTACTAAAAACAATATCAGGACAACTTTCAGAACAACGTGAGATTGTAATGTCAGGAAATAAAGTAGGTACAGCTGTAGCTACAGGAAATTACCAACAAGGTTAATTTTTTTAATATTTATAATAAAATAATAAAATTATGGGAATTCTAGATTTATTAAAAACAAAAGGATCAACGTACTCAAGCTATAATGGTGCAACCCCATTACCAAACCCAGGTGCTACTAAATCTTCTAAATTACATGCTAACGGAGACCAACCTAGTTACTCAGTTAGTGGAGCTAACAAAAATGAAGTAAATTCTGCTTACCAACAGTATTTAGATGGTGCTAGTAATCAATTACCTCAACCTTCTATCTTAGATAGAAACAATGGTAGTGTACCTGATAATAAAAAATATTTAAATACTTTACCAGGATAATAAATGCCTTTAGTAGATTTACTAACAGATCTAGGTAACTTTAAATATTACTCAGGTGGTCGTGGGTATGTGTCAACGTCTAATTCTTTTGGGCAAAAAAGCATACCTTATGGATATGACCGTCCTGGTGGAGGAAATAGTGGTCAACCTTTTGTAACTGTTAGTAAACAAAATAGTTTTGGCTTATCTGTAGACCAATTAGGTAACATTGGTTTAAATAATGATTTATTTATTAGAGGAGGAGTATCTGTTGCTAAACATGTTAAAGAAGATGAAATAAGAATTGGAAAATTTTTAGTTTCGTCACAAGGTTTACTTTGGATTGCTCAACAAAACTTATTAGAAAAAACATTTAAACCAAAATTACCAAATGATATTTATCCAAGAGAAATTTATAGTCCTTTAAATACTCTAGCTCAACTAGCAGGTAATCCTATTGGTACTCATATAAATAAATCTGGTTTAAATCCTTTTTACTTTGATATACCTCATGGTCAAGGTGAAAACTCATATCTAGTTAAAACTAAAGATGAATATAATGAAGAAAATACTAACCGTTTAACTTTATTATATAAATCTAAAATATCTCAACTCCCAGACTCACCAAACTTAAAAGTATCTAAAGGTTTTAGTATCAAGTTTAGTGATAATAATTTTATTATAAATGATGCTTTATCTAGTTATAGAAGAGTAACTGATACAACTCTTACTACACAAAAATTAGATAATACTATTGGATCTAATTATTCATCTTGGACTAGTGAAAAATTAAGTAATTACGGACCATTCCAATCATCACCAATTTCTACTCCTAACCTTAATGATTTTAGAAGTAGAACTTATGATGGTGGTGCTGAAGCAGGAGGTGGATATAGATTTAAAAGCTTTTTAGCTAAAGGAAATTATTCTGAAAACAACAGACAAGATACTTTTGGAATGTCTGACCCAGGAATTCGTTTTAAAGACGTTTCTGATATAAGTGCTTTATCTTCAAACCAGTCTACTGATAAAATCAATACTGTTTCTTTATATAGTTCAAACAAAGTAGATACAGATTACTCAGAATCAGATTTAATACCTTTTTATTTTCAAGTAGTTAATAATGATGACCCTTCCAATTATACTTTTGTTCATTTTAGAGCTTATATAGATAATTTTGGAGATAGTTTTACAGGAAATTGGCAATCATTTAAATATTCTGGTAGAGGTGAGAATTTTCATATTTATGATAGCTTTAATAGGTCAATTAGTTTAGGATTTACTATAGCTATTGAATCAAGACTCGAACAACAGCCTCAATATGAAAAAATAAGTTACTTAGCCTCATTAACTGCTCCTGATTATTCTAACTCAACCGGATTTATGAGAGGTAATTTTGTTAAATTAACTATAGGAGATTATTTAACACAAACTCCTGGATTTATTAACAATATAAACTACTCAGTAGCAAATAATGTCCCTTGGGATATAGCTAGATTTGAAAATGGTACTCTTTTAAATGATGGAACCCAAATATTACCAATGGTAATTAATGTTAGTATGACCTTTACTCCTGTTCATAATTTTGTTCCTAAAACAGGTAGAAATTTTGTAGGTAATCAAAATAAATTTGATAAAGCAACTTATGTTGCTAATAGAGAAGCTGCTGAAAGGTTTGGATCTGAAGTTAATAATATAAGTGGAACAACATTAAAATCTACTCCAGTACCAATACCAACAAGCCCTGGACAAATAAATATACCTGGAAGAGCACAACAACCTTTTGTCTTAACAAATACAGGACAAAGAAGAGTTTCAGGACCTTTAAATACTACAGATACTCGAACTTTAAATCAAAATTTATTTAGAAGAGCTATTCCTGATGGTTTACCTAATGCTTAAAAGTTATGAATAGATATAGAAATACAATAGGACAAAACACAACAAATGATGAAGGAACAGTTGTTTCTTTTGTTGGAGTTAAATACCCTGACATTCCTTATACTTCTGGAGATATTTATGTCTATACAACAGCAGGAGACCGTTTAGATAATTTAGCTAAACAGTTTTACGGCTCATCAGAATATTATTGGGTAATATCTGTAGCTAATCCTGATTTAGGTATGGGTTCTCTTTATGTACCTGAAGGTACCCAAATTAGAATCCCAGGAAATTTAAGTAATATTATTTTAAGTTTTCAGCTATTAAATAATCAGTAATATGGCAAATATTATAGGTGAAGTTTTTGACAGATTTGTAACACAACAAGTAGAAGCTAGACAAACCTTTTTAGGTTATTCACAAGAGGGTAATACTATTAATGATAATATTAATCAATGGCTACATAACAACTCAGCTTGGACCAGAATGATATCTGGTATTGATATTAGAGGACCAAGAGCTGCTGAAAGATTAACTTCATTAAAGTTAGGAGCAGATTATGCAAGTGAAAACTTAGCTAAAAATTTTATTTTATATAACGGAGTATCCTCAGTAACAGGTTCAGGAGATAATTTATCTTTTAATCCTTCTACAAACAATCAAGATTATTTTGCTGCTAATAGTGATTTTTCTATAACTAATTCTTATGGTTTTGCTGGATTAGATCAAGGATTAAGACCAATGCCTGGTATTGAATCTGTAAGAGTGAGTTATGTAAATAAAGGAGCTTTAGCTAACGCAGAAATCGATATAATTGCTTTTAATAAAGAACAACTAAATATAATTGATACTTTATTTTTACATCCTGGTTATAGTTTCTTATTAGAATGGGGATGGACAAGATATATTGATAATGATACAGCGACTATTATTCATAATGATCCAACTAGTTTAATAACTGATCCTTTTAAATCAATATTATCTAGAAAAAGCACTCAATATATTATATACAATGACATAAAAAAAGAAAAACAAAAACAATCGGGCAACTATGATGCTTTATACTTAATTGTTAAAAATTTTAAGTTTACATTTCAACCTAATGGTACTTATAAAATAACAGTATATGCTGTAACTCAAGGAGATTTACTTGAAAATTTAAAAATAAACACAGTATCTCCAGGAGAAGGAGCTTCAGGGGCTAGACAACAAATTTTAGATCAAAATGAAAGAGATAAAAAAGTTGAAGATCTTAAAGCTGAGTTAGCCCTTAATGAAAGTAAAATAGCAGAAAAAGCTAAAGAATTACAGGAAATTGAAACAGCGTTTGAGGAATATAAACGAAAAAATGTACTACTTATAAATTCCCCTTCATATAAAGAAGTAGTTGCTGAGGCTGAACCTTCTATTGAAGAATTAAGAAAAGAAGTTAATGATTTAAAAGGCAGACCAACTGAAATAAGAAATGAAATTATAACCCTTACCGGAGAAGATATAGAAGCTACAAATGTTGTAGATAGATTAGCTAATAAATCAAGGATACATTTAGAATTAAAACGTGTTAGAGATTATCTGCAAGGAAATACCTCTGGTGCTTCTCAAGATATTTTATCTATGAAAGTAGAAAAAATAGAAAAAACCAGAACAGTAAATGAAGAAGGTTTAATAATTGAAACTACAGATACTGCTAATGATTTTCTATATTTTATGAAGTTAGGTAATCTGCTAGATTTTATTCAAAACAATCTTTTATTATATAGTACTGATAAAAATAATCCTTATTTTAGAATAGATACAAATAGTAACAATTATTGTTTCCATTTTAGTAAACATATTTCAGCTGACCCTGAAATTTGTATGATTCCTGTAAGAGATGGAAAAATTACTGTTCCTGAATCTTATAAAACGACTAGAAATAGGCCAGAAAAAATAGCTGAGCTACAAAGAAAACTACAACAACAACAAAGGAATGTTGAAGTTGCTCAGAATGTTCTTGAATCTAATCAACCAATTGAAAATATAGGAACAATAGATTTTTCTTCTACTACTCCTGGTAAAAGAGTATTTAATCCTTTTGAAGTCACTAAACCAAATACAGAAACTACTAAACCTAATAATTTTCTTGATGCTATTAAAGAACCAACAGCCGCTGAAAAAGCTCTCACAGCCGCTGAACAATATTTAAAAAGTATTTCTACTGACTTAACATCTGAAAATAATGCGGCTTCTGGATCAACAGATGCTTCTGGTCATCCTTTTTATGGAGCTTTACCTTCTAAATTCCAATCAAATTCTGGTGGAGGAACAAAAAGTAGAGATGAAGTAATACAAGAAGAAAATCTTGGAAGAGTATTTGAAAATATACCAGTAATATACGCGGGCTCAGCTGGTTTTACAGGACCAGAAACAATAACTATCAAAGGAACATCAAAAGCAGTTGAGGCTTATACTATTACAAATCCAAGTTCTATTAGATATATAACTAGAAGTAGATATTTTCAGTTTGGAAGAAAAGATAATGAACCTACTAATTTAACAGAACAAGGTTCTTGGACTATTAAAGATGGAAAATTCATAAGAATACAAGACAATAGTCCTGCTCCTATTCCTGATTTAACTAAAACTAGAGATGCTAATGACATCGAATCAGGATTAACATCACAAAATTTAAATACAGGATTTATTGTAAATAACTTTATTGGAAGATTAATGGATATTCATGTTAATCTAGAATATATAGCAACAGTAGCTAACAATAATATAGATAAACAAGGTAACTTATCTTTAATTTCTTTCTTAAATCAATTATTAACAGGTATAAATGCCGCTTTAGGTTATTGTCATGACTTTCAAGTGATTTATGATAGAGAAACTAATTATGTAAAAATATATGATTATAAAATTTTAAATTATGGAGGATTAAAAGAAAAATCAAATGCCCCTGCATTTTTTAATCTTTTTGGTTTTAAACCTATAAGTAGTCTTAATTATAGTTTTGGTTCTTTTATATATGATGTAAATTTTACTTCCCAATTAACTAATGATTTTGTTAATATGGTAACTATTGCTGCCCAATCTGATACTAATGTATTAGGTATGGACTATACAGGGTTATCTAAATACAATGAAGGATTAGTTGATAGAATTATATCCCAAAAGAAATCAGCAGCAGAAATAGGATCAACATCTGGGGGCACAACAGTTGAAGACCTTAATAATCTTTATAATACCGCTAAAACTTTTGCTCAAAATATTTGGGGACAATTAAGTATAAACAGAGGTGAGGTAGATGCTTTTATGTCTGCTAATAGAGACTTAGCCAACTACGAAATTAATAACTCTGTAAAAGTTGGACTAATACCTAACCCTATAGTTATTCCTTATAACTTATCATTAACAATGATGGGTCTTTCAGGAATGAAAATATTTGAAACTTTTGAGGTTGATGATAAAATATTACCTCCAATGTATGATAATAAGTCATATAACTTTATTGCTAAAGCTATATCTCATACTATATCAAATAATAAATGGACTACAACTTTAGAAAGTCAAATAGTAAATAAATCTAAAAATAGTGAAGTTATTCCTGTTTCTGAAAATGTTGAAGAAAATGTAGTTACTGATAACAACAGCGGAGGCGGAGGCGGAGGCGGAAGATCAAACATTTACCCTATCCCAGAAACTATAGAAAGATGCCCAGCTTTACGTAATACCTTAAATGAACCTATCATAACATCTACTATTGTTCCAAATGTTTACGGCGCACCTTATAACAAAAAAGCAAGTCAACCTCAATATATTAGTGGTAAAAAATCATTTATAGAAAAAGTAGAAAAAGCTTATAAAGTATTACAAGCTCAGGGTATTACATTAGAAATAGGAGATACTACAAGATCTTTTTCTTTCCAAAGAGAACGACATATAACAAGACAAGCAGAAATAGCAGCAGGTAAAGGATTACCTTACATAGCTCACCCATGTGCTGGATACCATGTAAGAGGTCAAGCTATGGATATACGTCAATCTCTAGCACAGCAACAAGACATTACTTCACATGGAAAAATTTATAAAGCACTTTATGATGTTGGGCTAAGAAGAGTCTCTAATGAATGGTGGCATTGGGGTCTTGGAGAAGTAGATCATGAGATTAATAAAAAATTCGGACCGGTTAGAGGATCTGTTGGAGACATAGATAACTATATAAGGTATTAACTGTACTTAAAAATATTTATAATAAATGTACTATCCTAAAAACAAAATAAAAACAGGTCTTCATACTAATGGAGGAGAGTATATCTATGCTGATAATGGATCATCTTTTACAGGATATTATTATGCTTTATATAATGGAAAATTTTATGAAGGTAAATCCCCAACAAAAGGAAACCGAGAAATAATTCTCTCATCAACTTTACGCGAAGGTGAAGACCCTGGAGAAACACCAGATTATGCTGGTGATTACAATAATGATAAATTAGCTTTAATCGTATCAACTGGCCAAATACAGAATGTACCAACTCCTGTTTTTAGGTCCCCACAACAAACAGATTATGGTATAGGACAATTTGTAAGATATTTTTGTAGAAAAGTTAATGAACCTGTTTTTATAGAAATTAATAATTCAACATACACAGCTTTATATAATAAAAACCAAAATTGGGTTCAACTATATATTCCTTTTCAAATATATTGGTTAATAGCAGGTGACTATGAAAAAGTAGTACAAACTAATAGAATCAACGTAACAAGAAAAGAACAGTCCCTCCAACTTTATGGTTTAACTAAATATATAGAAACACATGGGGGTTATGATAAATTCTATTTTTAATTTGTTTTTGTAAAATCTTGATGTTATATTAATAACAAATCAAGGTTATGTTTTGGTTAATAGAGACAGAGGAACAATTAGATTATTTAAAACAACATCCTATACAAGATGCATTTGTTGAAGTAATCCCATATCATGATAATGTTCATCCTGCCTTAAATGACATTTCATTAATTTATATTAGACTGTTTAATGACACTAAAGGTTATATGCTATGTATTGACCATAGTGAGACTTTCTCGCTTAATAAAACGGTTATAGACAGTGTACTACAAAGTATAGAGCGTATATGGGTCCGAGATAAAAAACAAACACTATATTACTTACCAATCAAAAGCTTGCTCGACCTTTCCATACTTAACCCTACGTATATACAAGAAGAGCAAGCAGTACATACACATATTTACTCCCAAAATACGGATTATCCAAAACCAAACAAACTTATTCCAGTAGCTAAACTCTATGAGAAATACGAACATATTTATATACAAGTTCGTAGTATTATTCCTCAAGAGTTACCCCCATACTTTGATTTTTATAACAACAAAGTAGCATTGGCTTTCTTCGGAATTGAAAAGAATGGTATAAACATAAACAAAAATGAATTTGATAAATACTATGAACCCACTAAAGAATTTTATTCAGTCAAAGACAACAGGGTATTTACCAGTTACAACTTATCTACAACAACTCGTAGACCAAGTAACTCTTTTAATGGCATTAATTTTGCCGCTTTAAATAAAGAAAATGGCTCAAGGAGAAGCTACATATCGAAGTATGGGTTTATGGAGTTCGATATTAGCGCATACCATCCTCATCTTGCTGCTCGTTTGGTTGCCATGGATTTTGATGGGCAAGACGTCCATCAAACGTTCGCAAACCTATATGGAGTCTCGTATAAAGAAGCAAAAGAGCTTACGTTCAAACAACTCTATGGTGGCGTATTTAAAGAGTACGCGCATTTGGAATTTTTTCAAAAAGTAAATAAGTTTATTGAAGAGAAGTGGCAAGAGTTTGAAGAGCAAGGCAAGGTAGAAGTTCCAATATCTGGATACTTTTTTTATAAAGACAAGTTGGAAAATATGAATCCACAAAAATTGTTTAACTATATGTTACAAAATGTGGAAAGTGCTGTCAACACGTATATACTGATGGACATTCATAAATTATTGAGAGGGCGTAAAACTAAAATAGTTTTATATACTTATGACAGCTTTTTATTTGAGCTTGGAGAAGATGAAAAAGATATAGAAATTGAAATAAATAAAATATTTAAAAAATATAAGTTACAAACAAAAACTAGTTATGGAGACACATACGATTTTACATAAACCCGAATATATGTATACCGGATACGATTTTGATCCAATTAATATACGCGACGTAAATAATAAGTTATTTTGTACTTTTACTAGCTTGGAAAATTTAGATTCTCTAGTAAATGAAATTACAAGCGCATACTCCATAATGTACAAGAAAATGTTTGTTCTGTATGTAAAAAGTACAGACGAATATGTTGTTACATATAATGTTGAGCAAGGCAATGTCAATGACATTCCTGAAAATACTATTTTAGTACATAGAAAAAAAGACACTAATACATTATATACTATTAATGCTTTAAATGAGCTTATAAAAAAATTAAATGGGGGAGTAGTTGACCCTAAGTATATGGTGAGTTGGCAACACTATAGAAATTGTATTTTATTGACTAACCATAATGAGTTAAAGCAATTAAATACAAAGATTTATAAGATTGTTGAGCTTTAATTTGGCTCATTAGTCCTGTTTTATTAAATTAAGTTATAAACAATATATAAGTTATGGATTTGAATGAAATCAAAAATCGATTAAACGCCATGCAGAGTAAATCTGCTTCAAAAGGCGGAGGTGACAAAAAGAACATTTTTTGGAAACCAAGTGTAGGTAAGCAGGTAGTACGAATTGTGCCATCTAAGTTTAACAAAAATAACCCATTTTCAGAGGTTTACTTCCATTATGACATTACTAACCGAGTAATGATTTCTCCAATCAACTGGGGTGAAAAAGATCCTATTGTTGAGTTTGTGAAGCAACTTCGTGGAACAAATGATAAGGAAAATTGGCGTTTAGCTAAAAAGTTAGATGCTAAAATGCGTATTTTCGCTCCTGTTATTGTTCGTGGTGAAGAAGCTGAAGGAGTTAAATTGTGGCAATTTGGTAAAGAGTTGTATATGGATTTCTTGAATTTGGCAGATAATGAGGATGTTGGTGACTTTACTGATATCACTACAGGTCGAGACATTAGTTTGACTACTGTAGGTCCTGAAGTTACTGGAACTAGCTATAACAAAACAACCATTATGCCAAAGGTTAAAGAAACTCCTTTGAGTAGCGACGCTAGTGAGGTTCAAAGCTGGTTGGATAACCAACCAAATCCAGTTGATGTGTTTAAAAAGTATTCTTATGATGAAATGAAAGAAGCACTTCAGAAATGGTTGACTCCTGATGAACCAGAAGAAGGTTCAATTATTGATGATGAAGATGAGCCAGAAACTGAACCAGTAGCTCCTACTAAAAACTACGCTCTTAAAACCCCAACTGCTCCTAAAGTGAGCAAGGCTGAAAAATTTAATTCTTTGTTTGACGAAGAAGAAAGTGATTTGCCATTTTAATTTAAATATTTATGCCTAGACCTAAGAAAAGTGAATCACTAACGGCAGCAGTCTCCGCGGAGATTAAAGCCAATTTTAACCTTAATAAATTCAAGGAAAAGAAAATGCTTAACGGTAATGTTAAGTTTAAAGAACAAAAATGGATTCCTCTTAGCCAGGCGTTTCAGGATGTTACATCCGTTCCTGGTATTCCTCAGGGACATATTGTACTTCTTAGAGGTCATAGTGATACAGGTAAAACTACTGCATTAATTGAAGCCGCTGTAGCTGCTCAGAAAATGGGTGTTTTGCCTGTATTCATTGTTACTGAGATGAAGTGGAATTGGGAACATGCTATACAAATGGGTCTCCAAGTAGATATGGATGTAGATGAAGAAACAGGTGAAGTATTAAATTACAGTGGTTTCTTTCTTTATGTTGACCGAGAAAGTTTGCATACTATTGAAGATGTAGCAGCATTTGTTTTAGATATGTTAGATGAACAGAAAAAAGGAAGTTTACCTTATGATTTGTTGTTCCTTTGGGACTCAATAGGTTCTGTACCTTGTGAAATGTCTGTTAAGTCTAATAAAAACAACAATGAATGGAACGCTGGTGCTATGAGTACCCAATTTGGAAATAATGTAAACCAAAAAATCACACTTTCCAGGAAAGAATCATCTCCATATACAAACACTTTATTGTGTGTAAATAAGGTTTGGACAGCTAAAGCTGAAGTACCTATGGGTCAACCAAAACTTATGAACAAAGGAGGTTTTGCAATGTGGTTTGATGCTACATTTGTAATTACTTTTGGTAACATTGCTAATGCTGGTACAAGTAAAATCAAAGCCATTAAAGACGGAAAGCAAGTTGAATTTGCTAAACGTACTAATGTTCAGATTGATAAAAACCACATTAATGGAGTTACAACCAGAGGTAAGATTATTATGACTCCTCATGGCTTTATTAACGACAATGATAAAGAAGTTAAAGCCTATAAGGATGCCCACGCCAACGAATGGATGAAAGTTCTAGGAAGCATGGACTTTGACATTTTTGAAGAAGATGAAACTTTTGAAACTATGAATGTATTTGAGAATGAGCCAGATTAATATTTGGCTATTAACAAAATCTTTGTTATATTCATAGTAATGAACAGAAAAGAACTATTACAACTTCTTGAAACCATGGAACAAGAGACACCTGTCTCAAATAAACATGATAGAGTTCTATTGATAGATGGCTTAAATTTATTCTTTAGAAACTTTACAACTATTAAATATGTTAATGAGGCAGGTGCTCACGTTGGTGGTTTAGGAGGTTTTATTCGCTCACTTAATTTCCTTATTAAACAAATTCAACCCACATCATTATATGTTGTATTCGATGGGGTAGGTTCTTCCACTAACAGGAAGAATCTACTTCCTGAATACAAATCAGGTCGTAATTTGACTCGAGTTACTAATTGGGATATTTTTGAGTCATTAGAAGATGAACATGACTCTAAAGTTGACCAGTTAGTTAGATTAATTCATTATCTAAAATGTCTACCTGTTAAAACTGTTAGTATTGATAAAGCAGAAGCAGATGATATTATTGCTTACTTGAGTAAAAAGTTACCTGAAAAACATAACTCCCAAGTGTTTATTGTTTCTAATGATAGAGACTTTATGCAACTGGTAAATAATAATGTTATTCTTTATCGTCCAGCTGAAAAAGAATTCTTTGATAAAAAAGCTGTTAAGGAAAATTTTGGAGTATTAGTTGAGAATTTTATCTTATACAAGACATTAATGGGTGATAATTCAGATAAAATTGAAGGTGTAAAAGGATTAGGTGAGAAAGGATTAAGAAAAAAGTTTCCTGAATTAGCTGAGTGTCCTATGTCTTTTAGTGATTTGATTAATTTATGTGCTTCAAAATATAAAGAGAATGTTACTTACTCTAAAATTGTTTTTGAGGCTGATAGGTTAGAAAAAAACTATAAGATTATGGATCTAAGTAATCCTATTATAGGAGAAAATGATAAAGAATATTTAGATGATTTTATTGATGAACTAGCCCCTGAATTGAATTTGAAAGCATTTATGCGTTTATATAATGAAGATGGTTTAGGGAAAACAATTTTGAATACTGAATATGTGATAAATGAATCTTTTAAAGTATTAAACAGTTATAGAAAATAAGTTATGAAAAAACAAATATTAAATTTATCCGATGATTTATTCCTTAAAGGAAATAAACGTAAAGCATTTATTTCTGAGATGATGTCAGCCGTAGCTCTAATGCGTGAAAATGATTATGATCAATTTTATGCTGTGGCCGATATTATAATGCAAAAATATAATTAATTTTAAAAATAAAAGTTATATGACATTAAACAATTTAAGTGCCTACGGTATTGGGTTCCAGATCAAAGTATTATCTTCCTTGCTAACTCACAAGGAATTTTTACTCAACATTCAAGACGTTTTGAGTGAAGAATATTTTGATAATCAAGCACATAAATGGATTATTAAACATATCCTAGATTACTTCCAAAAATATCATGCTTGTCCTAGTATGGATGTTTTGAAAGTAGAGTTAAAAAAGATTGATAATGAAGTACTTCAGGTTTCAATTAAAGAACAACTTCGTGAAGCTTATAAAGCATCAGATGAAGATCTTAAGTATGTTGAGGAAGAATTTTCTAACTTTTGTAAAAACCAACAGCTTAAAAAAGCGTTGTTAACAAGTGTAGACTTTCTTAATGCCGGAGATTATGACTCTATAAGAATGATGATTGATAACGCCTTAAAGGCGGGTCAAGACAAAAATTTAGGCCATGAGTATAATAAAGATACTGAGTCTAGATATAGAGAAGATCAAAGATTAGCTGTACCTACACCTTGGGAACCATTTAATGATTTACTAATGGGAGGTTTAGGAGGAGGTGATTTTGGTCTCATATTTGGTAATCCAGGTGGTGGTAAATCTTGGTCATTAGTTGCTTTAGGTGGTTACGCTGTTAAATTAGGTTATAATGTTATTCATTATACTCTTGAATTAGGTGCTGATTATGTTGGTAGACGATATGATGCTTTCTTTACTAATATTCCTGTAAATAAAATTTTACAACATAAAACAAAAGTTGAAGAATTAGTACCTCAATTAGAAGGACAGTTAATTATCAAAGAATATCCAACAGGTAAGGCATCTATTTCAACTATTGAAACACATATTAAAAAGTGTATTGACTTAGATTTCAAACCAGATTTAATTATTGTTGACTATGTTGATCTTCTTCGTTCAAAAAGAAAGAATCGTGAGCGTAAGGATGAGATTGATGATATTTATATTAGCACTAAGGGACTTGCTAGAGAGTTAAATATTCCTATTTGGAGTGTATCTCAAGTTAATCGTGCTGGTGCAAAGGATGATATTATTGAAGGTGATAAAGCGGCCGGTTCTTATGATAAAATCATGATTACTGATGTTGCAATATCCTTATCAAGGAAACGTCAAGATAAAGTAAATGGGACAGGAAGATTTCACATTATGAAAAACAGATACGGTATGGACGGCCTAACGTTCTCTGTGAAAGCAGATACTTCAACTGGTCATTTTGAAGTATCGACCCAAGTAATGGATGACGATGATGAAGTTATATCAAACCAAGCCAGCAGCAATAATGGATTTGGAGGAATAGATTCAGTAGACAAGGCCCTTATTAAACAAAAATTTTTCGAACTAACAAACTAAACTTACTAAAAACGCATGATAAAATTAG
>Ga0114918_10002601_pt1 | contig 16140 bp, 15 predicted proteins | sample LantaG_FD_87015 | JGI IMG/M metagenome (GOLD analysis project Ga0114918, IMG submission 87015) | Deep subsurface microbial communities from Baltic Sea to uncover new lineages of life (NeLLi) - Landsort_02402 metaG | ecosystem: Environmental > Aquatic > Marine > Oceanic > Sediment | place...
CGGGGGGGGGGTGGGGGGGGCGGCGGAGAGGCGGCGCGGGCGGGTGGTGTGGTTGGGGCGGGGGGAGGGGAAAAGGGGGGGAGAGAGAAAGAGGGAGAGAAAGAGAGAGAGAGGGGGCGCGAGCGAGAGGGACGGCGAGTTGGAGGAGGAGGAGGTTCGAGGAGAGGGGTCGAGAGCGAAGAGGGAGGAGAAGGGAAGAGGTCTTGAGGGTCGAAGGGAAAAAAAAACATCGATTGAGGCGCCCCTCGCCCGACGCGGGCGATGCACCGGCTCTCCCTCTTTCGCGAGGAAAGGGGCGAGTTGTTCTTCTTTGGCTTCTTCGAGCTCTTGCTCGCCGGGGATGCCTCTGGCGCTGTTCCACCGTTCGCGCGTGCGAGAAGAGCACGAGAGCGGGCGGAAAGAGGACAGGGAGGAGATGCGAAGAACAGAGAGGCGAGGCGCCAAAGTCTTGCTCATCCGATTGCGGCGGCAGCTAAGAAAAGAGGCCTCTCCGTTTCTCTTCCTTCGCTCGCGTCATTCATCCAACGCTGCATACCTTGTTCTCGGGCTTGGCTCTCAGCCTCTTGAAGAGCGAATCGCGCTCGAAGGAGCCAGGCGTGCCCGGCTGTTCCTGGTGCGCCATCTCGTTTGCTTCTTTTTCAATCGCTTGTTCTCGCTCGATTCTTTTTCCTTTCGTCCGGGCTTTTGCTGAAAGAGGCAGTGGCTTCTCGCTGCTGCTGCTCTCCCGGTGTTTCGCCTGCGCGACTGCGTGCGACTCTCTCTCGAGATGCACGCGCGCGGTCGGTTTTTCTTTTTCCACGGAAGAGAGAAAGAGAGAGAGAGAGAGAGAGAGAGCGAGAGCAAGAAGAGAGAAAAAAAAAGTGGAAGAAAAAAAAAAGGAAGATTGCGACTCGAAAAAAGGAAAACACAAAAAAACACAAAAAAACACAAAAAACTCTCCAGTCCCTCTCTCTTCTCTTCTCTCTCTCCCTCTCCTTCTCTCTCTCCCTCCCTTTTCCCGCCACCGCCTAGCACGCCGCCCCTCCCTCGGGCCTCGGCACCAGCGGCGCTAGCTTCCCCTCCGGAGCGGCCCGCTCGTCTCCCCAGATAAGCGTGTCCCCGAGGGACATCGACCACCTCTCCACGGCCTTCCTCAGCGCGTCGAGGTCGAGCGGCGCCGCCGCCGCCTCGGCCCTGTCGCCGCCGCTGTCCTGCTCCGAGAAGGCCTCGAACTCGATCGTGCGCGGCTCCCAGGGCAGCAGCAGGAAGCCCGAGTCCGAGAAGATGTCGGGGGTGTCGGGCCCGGCGGACAGGGCGACGAAGGGCGCGACCGAGGGGGTCGACAGGGTGAAGCGCGCCCTCCTGCGGCGGCGGCACGACGGGGGCGCCGAGGCCAGAGCCTCCTCGTCGTCGACAATCTCCTCGAACGCGTCGAACGCGAGCTTGGGCGCCACTGCGATGCCCCTGGCGGCGCGGGGGCGCACGGGGAACGCCACGGCCTCGGCGGTGAACTCGACACTCTCGCCCTCGGAGAAGGAGGCGAGGTCGCCGCCGCCTCGGCCGCCGCCGCCGCCACCGTTCCCGCAGCACCGGTGCGCGTCCCGCGGGAACGCGACCCCGCCGGCCGGGGCCGCGCCGCTCGCCCTCAGCCTCAGGCGGACGACGACGTCCTCGGGGCGCACGCCGGGGCCCAGGACGCGCTCCCACGCGTCCTCGAACAGCACGGGCGAGGCCTGGTCCCCGACCGCGACCGAGACCGTCCTCGAGGACGGCAGGCGCGCGCCCCGCGCCCCCGCGCCCCAGGGCACGACGTCGAGCTCGAGCTCGCCGGCCAGGGGCCAGCGCACGTCGGAGGCGGCCGCCACCTTGAGCCTCCCGCCCCTCCCGTCGCACCACAGCGCCAGGGGACCGTAAAACCGCCGCGCGGCGTGGTGCAGCAGCCGCCAGCCGCCGTCGGCGTCGAGCCCGGACCAGGACTGGCCCTGCCAGGTGTCGTTGAGCTGCCAGTAGAGCGAGCCCGCGCACCGGTACTGCTCGTGGTTGCGCAGGTGCCTCCAGAGGCCGACGGCCGTCTTGTAGGCCAGCGCCTGGTTGCACTGCGTCAGGTAGACCCAGTGCCGGAAGCACGCCGTGGGGGCGTCGGCGACGACGACGGCGCCGTCGGCGGGCGGCGCCGCCGGCGGGAGCACAAACGTGCGGGCGATCTGCCTGTCCATCTCCTCGTTCCCGCCCGAGTGCCTCTGCCTGAACAGCACCATCCTCGAGTCGCGCGCCCAGTCCTCCTTCGACGTGACGTTGGCGAAGGAGTCGAAGCTCGGGTGGGACTGGAAACCGAACTCGGAGACGAAGCGCGCCTTCGGGAACATGTCCGGGTCGAGGGGGTCGGACTCGTAGTCGTAGAAGTGGACGTCGCCGGCGTAGATCGAGCCGGAGTCGCCCCAGCTGTTGTTTTCGACGTTTTTGTTATCGTTGTTGTTTGTGTTGAAGAAAGCAAGGGGGATCCGATAATGCGTGAGTGAGGGGAGGAAAACTAGAGGGGAAAAAAAGCAAAAAAAACGTCTCCTTTCTTCCTCTCTTACCGCTTCACGTATGGCTCCTCGCTCAGCGAGCAGTTGGTCGGGCTCGAGTCGATGAAAGCCACCCCCGGGTGGACCTCCTTGAGAGTTTTGTGCACGACGTCGATGAATAAAGCCGCGTAATCAACGGCGAACAGCTTCTCGTTGGCGCGCGACTCGGGGAACCACGAGAACGCCGGCTCGAGCTCGTTGTTCCCTCCCCATATCGCCAACGAGGAGTGCGCCCCGACGCGCGCGGCCTGGTACTTGACCTCGCGCCTGCAGAGCTCGAGGAAGTTGGCGTCGCGGGGGTACAGGGCGCAGGCGGCCATGAACTCCTGCCAGACCAGGATCCCCAGCTCGTCGGCGGCGTCGAAGAAGGCGTCGGGCGGGTAGGCCCCGCCGCCCCACACGCGGACCATGTTCATGTGGGCCGCCGCGGCGTTGCGCATGGCCAGGAGGGCCAGGGCGGGAGCGCGGGAGTGGAAGACGTGCGGCGGGATGTAGTTGGCCCCCTTCGCGAAGATGGGGACGCCGTTGACGCGGAAGTAAAACGTCTCCGAGGTCTCGGGGCCTCCCTGTTCGGGGGTGGGGCCCGGGGGCGAGAAGGGGGCGGGCTCGCGGACGAGCTCGATGGTGCGGAGCCCGACCCTGCGGCGGAGGGAGAAGACCGGCGCCCCCTCCTCCGGGGACGAGGCGGAGCGAGCGGGGACGAACGCGAGCTCAAAGTCGAAGAGCGCCTGCTCGCCGTAGCCGTGCGGCCACCAGAGGCGCGGCCCGCCGCCGGGGCTCTCCGGGAAGCGGACCGTGGCCGAGGCCGTGAAGGTGTCGTCCCAGTCCCCCGAGAAGTGCCGCTCCGCGCTCGCGGCCGGGGCCGGGGCGGCCGACGTCGGCGGTGGCGGAGCGGGAGAGGGGGCGCCGCTCGCCGGGATCGCGACCTCGACCTCGACCGGCGCGACCGGGGCGACGAGCCCGCCCTTCCCGGCGACGGGCGAGACGACGAGCGTGCCGCTGTCGGCCCTGCCGCCGCAGCGCCTCAGGATCGCGTCAAAGTGCACGTCGACGGTTCCCTTCTCCCTGTCGTGCGTCTGGCGCACGGTCGCGCCGACCAGCCTCGCGGACGAGTGGACCTCGAGCGACACGCCGACGGCGACGCCAACGGGCGCGAAGGCCGGCCCCCAGTCCCAGCCGAAGTCCGAGGCGGCCTTCCTCACGTGGTTCCAGTCGGGCAGCGCGCCCACCTGCCCGACGTACGGGACCTTGTAGGGGTACGCCGCCGCCCGCGCCGCCGCCGAGTCCAGCGCCTTGTCGAAGACGATGGACAGAGAGTTTGTCTTCCCGGATCCCGCAGGATAGAGCTTGCTCGTGACGTCGACGACGACGGGGTAGAAGGCCGACTCGCAGCGAGCAACGACCTCTCCGTTGAGCTCGATCGAGGCGACGGCGTCGACGCCCTCGAGGACGAGCTCTGCGGTCGAGGAGGCAGAAATCGAGGGAGGGGTCTCGAAGGAAGGGAGCGAGAAGGTCCACGGCGCGTTGGCGGCCCAGCGGAGGTCGAGCTCGCCGAAGCTGAAAGAGGAGTTTTTTTGTTGTTGTTGTTGTTCAGGGGGAGATTTTCCGAGTGCGTGGCGAGAGAGAGAGAAAGGGGTGGTGGTGGTGGTGGGGTGGGGGTGGGGTGGGGGGTGGTGCGGGGTCGGCAAGCAGAAGAGGAAGCGAAGAGGTCGGAGTGGTCGAAGAGAGAGAGAAAAAAGGGCGCGCCTCATCGATTGGTCTACCGGGCTAGATCTCTCGATTCGTCCTTTTCGAGCTCGTTGCATTCGACCCTCTCTCTTCCCAGCCAATTCATCCCCCTCTCTCATCTCCCCCTTCTCGTGCTTAACTCACCGCACAAGCGGGTCGGCCACCAGCCCGGCCTTGTGGAGCTCGTCGAGCGCGTACGCCGGCAGGGAGACGCCCGAGACAGTCTTCGAGGCGTCGTCCGCATTGACGATTTTCCATTTCTTGTTGAGGCAGAACGACGGCATGGCTGCTCTCGCTTTCGTGCCCCGAGCAGCAAGCGCAGAAGAGCAAGGGAGAGTTCTAGTAGCGGGGCGAAAGGAGAGAAACGGAGGAATGGTGTGGAATGGATAAGCAAGGAGTAAAACGTTTTTGACAAAGAAGGGCTCTCTCTCTCTCCCTCTCTCCCTCGATTAATGAAGAGCTCCCTTTCCCCTGTTCGCCGCCGCCGCTTGCCGCAGCCGCCTCGACCTCGACCTTCCCAGCCCTCGAAAACAAAATCTCAAAAACTCAAAACTCAAAACTCAAAACTCAAAGCTCAAAGCTCAAAGCTCAAAAGTCGATCGCCTCCAGATCTAGGTTCCTGACGGGGCCGCCGCGGGACCTCCCCCTCAGCACGAAGATGTGCCTGCGCCTGCGGTGCTCCGGGGCGAGCGGCGCGGAGTTTGCAGCAGCGGCAGCAGCAGCAGCCGCAGTTCCGTCGCCGCCGCCGCTGCCCTGCTCCATTCTCGCCTCGTTCGCCGGCGTGTCCTCCCCGTCGTCCTCCGCCTCGGCCTTGTCGAGAGAAGATGCGACGTCGTCTGCAGCAGGGTCCCCGGCGTCGCTGATCATCGGGTCGTCGCTGGCGCCTTTGTCGCCGACGCCGGCCGAGGCAGCTTTCGCAGAAGGGATCAGCTCTTCTCCTCTTCCCCCCTCCCGTGCCGCCTCGATCCTCGGCGGCGGCAGAGGGAAGCCCATCAGAGTGTCGAACTTTGCGCGCTTTCCTCCTTCGTTGCCGTTCTCGCCGTCGTTGTCGTCGTCGTCACCGCTTTCTCCGCCGCCGCCGTTGTTGTTGTCTCGGCAGCCCACTCGCTTCGCTCCGAGAATAGGGAACTCGTTCTGCTGCTGCTGCTGCTGCTTCTGCTGCTGGGCCACGAGCTTGGCGCGAGCGCCTCCGTGCCAGGCGAGCATTTCGGACGGAAGACGTTCTTTTGTTTTTGCTTTTCGACAAAAAAATGAAAGAGAATCAAAATTTTTGCCCACTTTCCTCTTTTTTTCTCTTTTCAACGATGAAGCTTTTGAACTCTTTCCTCGCGCTTGCTCTCTCGGCCACTGCTTCGGCGGCACTTCTCCAAGATTCGGCGGCATCGATGACTCCTCAGGTCCTCCCCTGCGCTGCCGCCGCGGCGCTGCGCGCTTCTTTCTCTTCTCCTTCGCCATCGTTTCCTTCCTACTGCTCCAGGGCCCGCTGCGAACTCTCGCTCATCTCCCTCGCCGCAGGAGCCGCCGCTTCTTCTTCTTCTTCTTCTTCTTCGTCCGCCCCCTTGCGCAACGGGATCAACGCCGTTTTGTTGAGCGGGATGGAGCCCGGAGTCTGGGAGGCGTCGGCCGCTTGCGGGCGAGGCTACTCCGTTGCCGTCGTCCCTGCTGCGGTTGGAGGAGGAGGAGGAGAAAAGGTTTCCACATCTCCTTCTCTCTCCCCTTCCCCTTCCTCGACGTCCCGCTTCCATTTTTTCGTCCAGCATTGCAATGAAAAACTCTTGCAGTCGATGGTGGAGATGAAATCGCAGTTTGTGGTCGCGGCCGCGCGGAACGAGGCGGGAAAAGGGAAAGGCAAGAGTGGGCTTTCGTCGCCGTCGTCGTCGTCGGCGGCGGCGGCAGCGGCGGCGAGAGGTGTCCGCGTTGCCGCCGCGACCGCAGCGCTCGCGGCCTCGCAGGTCGGCCTCGTGGCGCTCGCTGTCGCGTGAGAAACGAGGGGGGGGGGTGGGACCAACGAACGAACGACGACCAACAAAGAGAGAGAGAAAGGTGCTGCTTTCGTGTAGAAAAAATACAAGGGGCAAAATAACAAATAAGTACTCAGGATCCCTCCCTCGAAGGAGGCGCCTCGACGTGCGCCAGCGCGGCCCGCAGCGCCGTCACGCTGATCCTCCCTTCCCTCACCGCCTCCACGTCGCCGCCCGCCGCGGCCTCCTTCCCGTTCGCCCCCTCGTCAAACACCCTCAGCCCGGAGGGCCCTCACTCGAACTCGTGCTCGGAGTCCTCGCCAGCTACTCTGTACAGGGAGGAGTACTGCGCTCCCGGGTCGACTGTCGTCGCTGAGACCTCGAAGCCCCCGGGCCTCGCGGGTCCCCCCGCCCTCGCCGGTCGGTTGAAGTCAAGGGGCACGTTGACGTTGTAGAGGTCGACCCCGTCGCCCCAGCCCTCCCACAGGTCGACGACGACCTTCCCGGAAGCCTCGATGGCCAGCCTCAGCTCGTCGTCGGTCCAGTTCCCGAATCCGTTCTTGAACGGGAAGGACAGCGCGACGGCCCTCTTGCCTGCGACGGCGCCCTCGAGCGCCGCGCCGACGGTCCCGCTCGAGAGCACCGAGCCTCGACCGACGTTGTGCCCTACGTTGGGGCCCGAGACCACGAAATCGCAGTCCGGGGAGAGGTGGTGAAGCGCGAGGTTGACGGCTGTCGCCGGAGGGCCAGAGACGTGAACAGTGTCCTCGTCGACCCTCGTCAGCGAGATCCCTCCGTTGCCCTTCGACCCGGCTCCTTTTCCGTCCTCTGCGCCGGAGCCGCCGCTGCTTTTGCTTTTGCTGCTGCTGCTCCTGCTGCTCGCGTGGTTGCTCCCCGTCGCCACGGCCTTGGACACGAACGATTGGCCCTCCGCGGGCGGGGCCACGAAGCACCTCCAGCCGAGCGTCGAGCGGACGTGCGCGACCCAGGCGACGAAAAAGGGCGAGAGCGGCCCGTCGTCGTTGGTGAGCAACACGCGGACCGGGGGGGACGGGGGGGGAGGGGGCGGCGGGCGGGCTGCTGCTGCTGCTGCTGCTGCTGCTGGTGCTGGTGCTGCTGGTGCTGCTGCTGCCTCGTCTTTTTCTGTCGCGCGGGCCTTCATCGCTCCCCCCCGGCGATAGCGGTGGTGACGGCGAGGAGGAGGAGGAGGAGGAGGAGGAGGATGGGAAGGCGGGGAAGCGAAAGCTGTGACGAGGTGGAGCTGGTGTTGAGGTCGAGGGCGACAATCTCTCGACGACGATGTCGACGACAATGCAATCAGCTTCCGATTAAACTGCTGTCGTCCCTGCCCTTGATGCTGCTGTTGCAGCTGGAGAACTGTGGCGACCTGCGAGCGCAGGCAGGCGCCGCTGCGCATGAGGGGAAGAGAGAAAGTCGGACCGTCTCCCTCGCGGCGAAACAAGAAACAAAAACTTAGTTTGAACTTGTGAGCTACTATTTTTTTCTCGAGAAAATCTCTCGTTTCAAAATTCTTCATTCTTCGTGTCGCCCCCCCGCCGCGTCCCCCCTTTTAATTCTGCCAATCACGATGCGAGCTCTCGTGTCGATGTCGAACTCTCTCTCGAGCTGCTCCGGAGGCAGACAGATGACGGCGGGAGCGAGAAGCGGAGCGGCCCCGCCGCCAATGCTTCCATTCAAAGCTGCGGCAAGCCGCCGCCGCCGTCGCGCTTTTCCTCTCTTCGCCTCCCTGCGCTCCGACGAGGTCCTCCGCATCCTCTCCGAGGCCTCCGAGATCTCTGTCCTCGCGGTCGACGGCACCCGCCTCGTCTCCGAGGCGACGAAAAGGCACGGAACCGCGCCGACCGCGTCGGCTGCCTTGGGCCGCGCGCTTTTGGGCGGCCTCCTTATGTCTGCCTTCAAGGGCGAGGGCGAGGCCACGCAGATCACCTTCAAAGGGACGGGCCCGCTTGGGGGCTTGCAGGTCGTCGCCGAGGCGACGGGCGCAGTCAAGGGACGCGTCGACAACCCCTCCGCGGACCCCCCCCTGCGCAATGACGGCAAGCTCGACGTCGGGACGGCGGTCGGAGGCGGGGTGCTGGCGATCGTCAGGTCGAGGGAGGGCGGCGGCGAGGCCTACACGGGCCTGACGCAGATCGTCTCCGGGGAGATCGCCGACGACCTCGCGCACTACCTGGCGACGAGCGAGCAGGTAAGGACGCGGGGGGAGAGCGGGAGCTGAAGAGAGAGAGAGAGTTGGAGAGAGAGAAAGAGAGGAAGAAAAAACCTCGACCCCGCGAAAAAGTCTCATCCAAAAAAACGCGGGAAAAAAACTCTCTCCTCTTTCTCTCTCAGGTCAACTGCGCCCTCGCCCTGGGGGTGTCCCTCGACAAGGCCGGCCGGGTCCAGGCGGCCGGCGGCTTCCTCGTCCAGGCTCTCCCTCTTTGCTCCGAGGAGACCCTTGTGGCCTTGGAGAGGAACATCTCTTCCCTGCCCGCGGTGTCCTCGTTCTTCCTCCCGGAGGGAGACTCCGGGGACAGCGGCGGCGTCGCCGGGCTCACGGCCGCGCTGCTCGCCGGGATCGGCGCCGCGCCCGGGCCGGGGTTCAGCCTGAGCCCGAGGTACGGCCCCTGCGAGAAGGAGGGGCTGCGGCAGAGGATGGTGAGGGCCGCGGCCCTGCTGGGAGAGGCCGAGGTCACGGCCGCCCTCGAGGCCAACGGCGGCGTGATGGAGATGCGGTGCGAGTTCTGCCAGGAGGCGGTGGCGTTTGAGGGCGAGGAGGTGCTCGAGGCGGCGAGGAGGGCGCAGGGGGGGAAAAAGGCGTCGAGAGCGGAGGGAGAGGAGAGGGGCGAACAGTGAAGAATGAAAACACGAAAAATCGAACTTGAATTTAATTAAGGAGGAGGGGGAGGAGGGGTTTGGAGAGTCACTCGTCGTTCGCAGAGGCTGCTGCACGCGTAACTCTCTCTCTTTCTCTCGCGTGCGCGGCGGAGGAGGGGAGAAACGAAACGAGCGTCGAACGAAGAAAATCGAGATAATCGAGGTCGAGGTCGAGAGAGTCGTCGTCAGCCTCTCGCCTCACTCTTCTCGCTTCTTCGCTTCGATTTCAAAGATAAACAAAATGACTTCCGCGCCCCCCTCCTCCTCCAGCGGCCTCGACCTCGTGGACCTGCGCTTCGCCTACGGCGGCAGTGCCTCCAACGGGCCGCTCCTGCTCGACGGCTTCAACCTGACCCTCCCCCCCGGGGCGCGCTGCCTGCTGGTGGGAGCGAATGGCGCCGGTGAGTTTTTCCCCCCCTTCATTTCCTGACTTTTCTTTTTCTTCCTTTCCAATCGAGCGCGACGCGCGTGGCCCTCTCACAGCCTTGGAGAGACTCCAAAACGAAAAAAAAAACACGCAGGAAAAACCACGCTGCTGCAGGTCGTCGCCGGCCACCACATGGTCCCTCGCTCCGCAGTGACCGTCCTTGGCCGCCCTGCCTTCCACGACACGTCCCTCGTCGCCTCGGGAGACCTCTCGTACCTCGGCGCCGCCTGGCGCAAGGACGTGGCGTTCGCCGGCTATGGCGTCCCGCTCCAGGGGGACCTCGGCGCCGGCGAGATCCTGTCCCGCGTGCCCGGGGTCGACCCCGCCCGCCGCGAGCGGCTCGTCGCCCTGCTCGGCATCGACCCGGCCTGGAGGCTGCTGCGCCTGTCGGATGGGCAGCGCCGGCGCGTACAGGTCGCGATGGGGCTGCTCAAGCCCTTCAGGGTCCTGCTGCTCGACGAGGTCACCGTCGACATGGACGTGCTCGACCGCCTCGACCTGCTGGCCTTCCTGGCCGAAGAGTGCGAGCAGCGGGGCGCCGTGGTCGTGTACGCGACGCACATCTTCGACGGGCTGCAGGGCTGGGCCACGCACCTCGCGCACGTCAGCAAGGGGAAGCTGCTGCGCGGCGGCGTCGTGGCCGAGGTCGCGCCCGAGATGGACGCCGGCACCTGGAGGCGCGACCCCCTCGCCCCCTCCCCCTCCGCCGCTGCCGCTGCGGCGGCGAAACCCCGCAAGCTCCTGATGGTCGTGGAGGCGTGGCTGCGGTCCGAGCGCGACGAGGCGCGGGCGGAGAAGAGGAAGGCCGCGGAGGCAGCCGCTGCCGCGGGCTCGTCGTGCGCTGCCGCAGCGACGAAGAGGGACCCGACCCCGAGCTTCCCTTCGCGACAGATGGCCTTTTTCCGATGAAGAGCTCTTGGTGATTCCTCCCTCTCGATGCTTCCTTTCTTTGCGCGATTAAGCCGCGGCCGCTGCATGCTTGTCGGTTGCTGAGAGTTAGAGAGAGGGAACAGACCCCCCCCCTTCCCCTCAATTTTTTTCCACTTGTTTGAAACTCAACGAACATCACACGCACTTCCAATTCTTTATCAAATCGATTCTTATTCTCATTGCTTCTTCCGATCCCCCTCGATTCGGGACGCGACGTTTCTCGGTGTAAATACGTATAAAAAATGAAAACGAAGAAAGAGGACCACACAAAAAATGACCAAGGAGGAAAAAAAAACCGGAGGCGGCCGAAAAAAAAAGAAAAAAAGAAAAAGAGACGAAGAAAACGCAGGCGAAGTCTCTTTTAGATACTCCCCTCTCCAACGGTCCTCGCGCCCGTAAGAAAAGAACTTCGACAGTCCTCAACGTCCCTCGCGCCCGTCGGAAGCCGGCTTTAGAGTGCAACGGCTCTTTCGCCCTCTAAGAAAGAAGAGGAAGAAGTGCCTCGTCGGGTTTTTTCAATTTTCAGCCTCGCACGGCTTCCGCCGCAAACACTTGTCTTCCTTTCTTCTACTCTCTCTCTCTCTCTCTCTCCCGCTCAGGCCCCGCACTCCAGACCCCCCGCACTCAGGCGGAGGGTCAGATTAAGAGCGATCCCACGCCCGATCCGATCAGGCGCGCGCGGGGTCATGATGGCCTCTTCCGCGGACCATTCAACCATGGAGCTGTCGGCGTCAAAAAATGTCGTCGACTTCACCGCCGTCGATTTCAACAGCAACGATGCGAGCTGCGTGCCTGTCCAGACCGCCAAGGTCGCGCCCGAGGCACACTTCCTCGCCGAGACGTGCAGGTGCGTTATCAAACAGGTCTCTAGGCGCTTGAAAAGGCTCGATTGGAGGCGCGGAGCGAAGGAGTTGGAGGCGCGAACGGAGCAAGGTCTTCGTCTTCGTCTTCGTCGTCGTCGACGAAGACGCGCCTCGAAACCATTGTTTTTCGAGCCCTTTTTCCATGCTCTTCGACACACGCTCTCCTTTTTGTACGCCGCTCAAGGCTTGCCGATTTGCCCAGCACTGCTAATGGACGCACGAGAACGCTCTCACACGACGGCTGCTTGCATCAAAGGAGGAGAGGGAACGAGAACGAGAGCGAGTCGCCGATTCTCGCTCGCCATCGTTTTTTCTTTTCAAGCTGTTTCGATTGATTCGGTCCTCGACAGCAGAGAGCTCGCTCGACGTCGAAAAGCGAGAGTTCCCGCGATTTCTCACCTCATCTCTCTTCGACCTCCTCCCACCCCTTTCTCTTCCCTCCTTCTTTACACCACCACCCACCACAACAGCTTCGCCCCGCGGCCCCTCACTGCCCTGCCCCCTCTGCCCCCTCGCCCAGCCACGGCCACCACCGACCCTGGGAGCGGCGCCTTCGCCGTCGCCGCGGCAGGAGCAGGAGCAGGAGGGCATTCCTCTCAGTCTTCGCCTAACAGCGCCCCTGCTGCGACAAAGAGGGGAAGCAAGGGCGGCGTCGCCGCTCCTTCGGCTGCTCGATCCGCGGCCCCCGCCGCTACCGCTGCTGTTGCTGCCGGCAACAAGAAGAGGAAGCGTATGCGCTCGGCGAGCGGCAGCGGGAGCTCCAGCGGCAGCTCGAGCTCTAGTCGCTGCGGGAGGTGCGATTTTTCCCGCTTTCTTTTTCCCTTCCAGAGAGAACGCATGAGAGCAGACGGGAAAGAAAATAACTCATTCGCGCTCTTTAATCTCCCCTTCCCCCCGACTCCTCTCTCCCTCGACTTTCAAAAAACAGGCCCGTCACATGGATCGGCGGAGGCGGCATGCGGCCCTCGCAGCTCGAGGGCCTGAGCGTCCCGGCGCTCCGCGGGCTCTTCCTCTCGCTCTTCGGGCACCACACCGCCTCCAACAACGGCTCGTGGCTGCGCAGGAAGCTCTGCGAGCCCCCGGACGCCGTCGCTGGCGCCGGGAGGAGCGGAAAGGTGAGGGGCAGGGACGCCGCCGCGAGGATCTGGTCGCAGCAGCAGGAGAGGCAGCAGCAGGCGGCCGCCGCGGGCTGCGGCTCTTCTGCCACTGCTGCTGCTGCTTCCGCTGCGGTGGCGGCGGCAACCGCGACGGGGGGTCTCGCGCCCTCTTTCTCTCTGCCGATCAAGAGAAGGAAGGCGAGCGCCAGGAAGGCTGCCGCCAAAGCCTCCTCTGCTGCTGTCACCGTTGCCGCTGCTGCTGCTGCTGCCCCCTCTGCCGGAGGGGGCGGGAAAGGAGACGCAGCCGCTGCCGACGCCGCCGACGACCTCGAGCCGCTGCCGCGGCCGGCGGTGAAAAAGCCCCGCAGCGCGAGAGGGAGCGCCAGCTCCGCCGCTGCCTGTGCGAGGGCTGCCGCCGCCGCCGCCGCGGCTGCCGCCCTCGCCGCCGACGTCGCCGCCGTCGACCTCTCGGTCGCCGCAGCCGCGACGGGAGGAATCGGAGGGGGCTTCTTCTCCCTCGACGACATGTCGCTCGTCGGGCTCCCGACGTTCGGCGGCTTTTCCGGCGGCGCCTCGGCGCTCGCCGCGCAGACCCCGAGCGCCCGCGCCCGCTCCGCGCCGCCCGCGCGAGGCGAGACGGGACCCGGGAGGCCCCTCAGGCTCACCTTCGAGGGAGGGGACGGGCGGGCTCCCCCGACCTTTGGGGGAGCGGCGGCGGCGGAGAAGGCCGAGGCGGAGAGGGTCGGAGCGGCGGCGCCGGCAGCGGCGGCAGCTCCCGCTCCCGCTCCCGCCCCTCCTCCCTCTTCTTCTTCCCTGAAAGAGGAACGCCGCGCCCTCTCCCCCGCCCCCGCCCCGTGCCCGCTGCGCCTCGGCAGGCGCCTCCTCACCAGGGCCGACGCCAGGGCCCGCGGAAGGGCGCTGGCCGGCGCCGCGGTCGAGGTCCTCCTCGACGGGCCCCCCGGGGCGCCCCCGCGGGCCGCCGCCTCCTCGGCCTCGCCCGCGCTGCGCTGGGTCCCCGCCCGGGTCGTCAGGCTCACCGCCAGGGCCCTCCGCGTCTCTTTCGGCGGGAGCGGCGGCGGCGGCGGCGGCAGCGGGGTCGCGGCCCTGGACACCGCGGAGGCGGTCGAGGGCGGGCTCGTCTCCCTGGGGTGGCTCCCTGGCCCCGCGGGCGCCGCGGGCAAGGCGGCGGCGGCGGCGGCGCAGGGGGCGGGCGCCGCTTTCGCCGCGGCGACCCCTTCCGCCGTCGTCCTCCCGCCCCCCGCGGAGGCCACCGAGAAGAAGAGGTCGCGCTCGGGGGTGCGCAAGCCCGGGACGATCCGCAACAGGTGCCCGAAGCGCGTCGAGGCTCGGCAGCAGTGACAGCAGCAGCAGCAGCATCTTGAGGAGCAGCAGCAGCAGCAGCATCAGGCGGAGGCGGCCTTCGCTGCGGCCGTCGCGAGCGGAGGGGGGGACTTTCTCGCGCGGACGCCAGCGCGGGCCACCCACCTCAACCTCGGCAGCCTCCTCACCTTCAACCTGCTCCAGCAGCAGCAGCACGTCTTCGTGGGAACGCCCTCTTTCGCTTCTGCCTCCGCCGGAGCAGCGCCGGCGACGACGTCGATGCTCATGACGGCGGCGGCGGCGGCGATGGCGACGCCGGGCGCGACCCTCTTGAGCTGCCGCAGCGACGGGAGCGGCATCGCGACGCAGCAGCGGCTCTTCCCAACCTCGGCGGCGCCGGAGAGCTGGCTCGCGGGGGCGAGGGCCCCGGGCGGCGGCGCCTCCACCTCGACCCCGGCCACCGTCGCGGCTGCCGCGAGGGCCTCCGCGGCCCTCAGCGCAGCGGCGGCCGCCGCCGCCGCCGCAGCGGCCGCAGGCAGCAACGCCGGCAGCGGCAACAGCAGCAACAGCGCCGCCGACGAGACGCTCGAGGGGCTGCTCGCGGCCGAGCTCGCGCTCGCCAACGCCAGGGCCGCCGCCGCCGCGCCCCGCCCGGCCCCCGCCCCCGCCGCCGCGGCGCGGGCGCCCGCCCCCCCGGCGAGCCCGCTGCTCCGCTCCCCGCCGCGTGCCGCCGGCCCGGCCCCGGCCGCCCCCGCCCCCGCCGCCGCGGCGGCCGCCGCCGCCTCGGACGCCATCCGGGCCTGGGCGGACGCGCTGCTCGCCTCGGCGCGCAAGGCCCCCCGCGCCGCCGCCCCCGCGGCCGCTCGCGGCCCGTCGGCGGCGGCGCTCGTTCAGCGGCAGCTGCAGCAGCAGCAGCAGCAGCAGCAGCACGAAGCTCCTCCTCCTCCTCCTCCTCCTCAGCAGCAGCAGCTGCAGCTGCAGCAGCAGTTCCAGCTCCGCGCGGCGCTCAAGTCCTCCGCGCTGCGCAGGGAGGGCTCGGTCTCCGGCGACGGCGGGAGCGCCGCCGCCGCCGGAGCCGTCCCCTCCGCCGTCGCCACCGCCTCGCGCTCCCTCTCCCTCTCCGGGAGCGACGGCTCCCGTGGGGGATCCCCGGCGCTCGACGACCCCGTCGTCTCGGCCTTTGTACCCGTGGCTCCGCCTCCGAACGTCGAGAGAACGGTTGCGTTCTGAGAAGAAGTAGCAGGGAAGGATGAAAAAGGAGGATGAGAAAAACAGAGCTCTCGGGGTGACGAAAACTCTTTACCTGAAACAACAATTTCTTCATTCACCACTCCCAGTTTCTCAAAAGGCACCGTCGGTCTGAGAAATCCTTTAAATCACAGGGAGAGAGATAGAAAACAGCGAGGGAGAGATATAGAAAACAGAGAGAGAGAGAGAGAGAGAGAGAGAGAGAGAGAGAGAGAGAGAGAATGATGATTTTCAGAGAGAGAGACAACAAAAAACACCACCACAACCGACTTTATTAGGGCGCCTATTGTTCAATCAGGGAGAGGACGGGCGGGGTAGAGAAGAGACACACACACTGAGAAACACACCGAGCATGCAAACACTTGTCAGATCGAGAATAACAAAACAAAAAAGAACTAGGAAATCATCATCAGTTTTTCGGTTTTCTAGTAGTTTTGTTTTTTAAATTTCAATTCTCCCCTCCCCCCCCCTCTCTCTCTCTAAAGTCTAAAGTTCTCTCCCTCCCTACCTCCCAAACAGCGCGCTAAACAGCCCCCCTCCCCCGAGGCTCGCCTTCCACTGCCCCAGCGTGGGAGTGTGGATCCCGGCGTTCCTCAGATCGAACAGGTTTGCACTCTGAACGGCGTCGGTCGCCGAGGCAGTGCAGTCAGAGAGAACGCTGACGGACGGGAAGTCCTCGGCGAGCGCGTCGAAGGCCGTCGCGCGGACGCAGTTGGGCGTCTGGACGCCTGCGACGATGACGTGCGTGCATCCCATCCTGCGGAGCAGCGAGGCGAGGTGCGTGGCGTGGAAGGCAGAAAACCTCTTCTTCGAGACGACGTGCTCGCCGCCGAGCGGGCTCAGGCCCGCGGCGAGCTCGGACCCCTCGGACAGGAGGGCGAGCGGCGGGACCGGGAGGGGGTCTGCTGCTCCTCCTCCTCCTCCACCGGAGGTTCCCGAGGGCCCCGTGGCGTCGGGGCCGTGGTAGAGGTGCGCGCGGGTGACCTCGGCGTCGACGCCTGGGCGTTTTTTGAGGGGGGTCGGGGTTGAGAGGTCGTCGCCGACAACCGAGCATTGAAATCGAATGCATCGCTTCAAACAATCTCTCTCTCGCTCCGAGCGCTTCAATCTCTCTCTCTCTCTCTCTCTCTCTCTCTCTCTCTC
>Ga0114918_10002603_pt1 | contig 16137 bp, 12 predicted proteins | sample LantaG_FD_87015 | JGI IMG/M metagenome (GOLD analysis project Ga0114918, IMG submission 87015) | Deep subsurface microbial communities from Baltic Sea to uncover new lineages of life (NeLLi) - Landsort_02402 metaG | ecosystem: Environmental > Aquatic > Marine > Oceanic > Sediment | place...
TGAAATGACCATGCTTGCTACCAAAACAAAGGTGGAAATACTGTAAAGAATTCCGGTTCGTATTTTCATTCTACTGCGTCCCGACAGGTTATGAGGATGAATGTTTGTGCTGTTGAAGTACATATCACGCTTGGTTTTAGTTTTCCGCCAATGGCGAATATTCTGTTCTTGTGCCAGCATAACTTCTTATCTCCATACAAAAAGCCATCTTCGAATATTTTACAAAGAATATACCATCAAGAGCACTCTGGCAAGTATCATTTCGAATCTTATATTGCGTTTCTGGATAAAATACCTCTGCTTGAAGGAGGAGAAAAAGAAGCAGAGGCTTGTATAAGATGCAGAGAATTAATATTCGTTATTATCACGCTTGTCCGGCGGAGCGGTCAATTGTGTTGACTCAGTATTTCGATGATAAAGCAAGATAACCTTTAAGGAGTAATTGCTTTTCGGCTGATTCTTCCTTTTTTAACCAGTTTGTTCATTTTTCTTTCGATTTGCCCGACACTTTTATCGAGAAGCCGGGCGATTTCGTTTGGATTGGTGATCTTCTTCTCAAACAATGAGGTAACTCTCTGATTTAGCAATGTGCCGTTTATGATTGCTATTACTATTACACCTATAACAAGTCCGGTCAGAGCACCATGTTTTGCGAATATGTAGGGAGCCTCCCTCCAAAAAGAGAGTTGACTTAAATCGTCAAGATATGCCGGCTCAAAATGCTTCACGTAAGAGTGACCGGCGCACAGGCCGATAAGCCAGCCAAAAGCAAAGCCTATGTGCATTCCCAAAATATATTCGACTGCCGGTTTGACGAGAAACAACAGCTTGCCCAGCAGTCTTTCTATCGGAGCATTAATCCAGAATACACACGGGGAATTATCTGTTTTACATTCTCTTGTTGAATTGATTGATTTAACATAGCTTTCCATGACTTGTACCATGTAGCGGCAGACCTGTTTGTTTGCATCTTTAGACAATTATTGTGTAACAATTCTATGGTTTAATCCGGACGCCCTCGAATAAATGAGAAGCATCCGTTGTTTTCGGCTTTACCTGAAACTGGCCGTTCTTTAACAATTGAGAGATCTCATCGTAATCAATTCTTCGCAGCGTCAAATCTTGCTCTGTCTGCTCAATTTCGAGAAACTCATCCGGTATAAGATGAAAAGCATAGGCATATGGCTCATTCGGATTTAACTCGGATTTATCGGAAAACACTGCCAGGAATTTCCTGCCGTTAAGCCGAACAAGATTTGCAAATAATTGATTTTCCGTGCCATCTTTCTCAACGAATCTCAGATCATAGGCTTTCTCCCCTGATTTTTTGGAATCCAGTATTTCGCCGTCCTTTCCCTCCCATTGTCCGACGATGTTTGAGTCAAAGACCAGATCATCATCGGTATATAGCGGTTCTAAACGTGTCATATCACTTGCATCGTTAGTATCGCCGAATATAGTCTTAACGTTCGCGACCACAAATTCCTGAAGTTGTTCGGTTGTTGCGGTTAGTACAATGCGTTCGTCTACGACTTCGTGTTTTAGTGCATCCGGATTATCTTCCAACATGTCCTCAACTTCATCATAATCTATTATACGTAACTGCAGGTTTGGATCGATTCGGTCAACTTTCATGAATGTATGTACTGCCATGAGGTGCAATTTATAGAAATCATCCAGGTCGTTTATTTGCTCGCTATCGGGATAGAGATCAAGAAACATCATGTCTTTGATTTTAACCAGATGTGCCTCGAAGCGGCCGCATTCTTTTTCCATATCATATATTCTTAATTCATATTCCTTCTCTCCGGCTTTTCGAAATTGCCATATATCGTCTTCATCTGCCCTCCACTTACCTATAAGCCCTTCTTCGAAAACAAGGGTTTCATCAGTGTAAAGTTGATGAAGAGACGGCAGGCAACCACTCAATAGTAAAACAAGCAAATACAATACAGTTTTCTTCGTTTTCATCTTGAGTACCTTTCCAATTTTTGTGTTATCTGTTACCAGGTTGTATTGGTGCTTTCCGGACAACATCTTTCTGAAAAAATCATAAATATCGATATTTTATGAGGGAAACATGGCCGGGATAGTGATATGGTCGGTAATGATATACCGGATGGTTGTGAGCCTAAGTTCTTTAAGAAACTTTATTTACCGCGTTTGAGCAGCCTGTTGGCTCTCCAGAGGGGGACACGCCATGAGACGAGCATCCAGATTATGCCTGTTATAATAAGCGAAACCGGCCAAGCGAAGAAATTCTTCAGGTATTCGACGGTGAACCGTTGTACCGCTGTGGCGATACCTGCGAGCCCTGAAAAGAAGAACGATTTCATTTGCCTTGCGACGCTGCCGAAGACAAAACCTATCGACGCTATTGGTAATAGTATACGGTAGACAAGTGTGTGACTCTCGGAAATATTCAACTCATCCGAATCGAGTATTCTCAAGGTGCCAAGGATGTGTACGGGGCCAAGCCAATTGAGAATCGATGCCAAAGTACGCTGAAGCCGGGTTCCCAGCGACCTGCACACTCCGGCGAATCCAAGATATATCAGCCCGTTAAATATGAAGCTGAGAAGCCTGGATTCGTCCTCATCGAGAAATTTTGGTTCCCACCGCAGCAGCCAGACGAACATTGTGGCATCAGAGATAGCAATGGCAGACAGGCAAATTACAATCAATGCAAGACCCGCCATGCAAAGGGGCCACGCGAAGTGGATGAACTTGTGCCGGTCTACTATCACGCCCAGCACAAAAAAGCCGATACCGGGAAATAGATACCTGCCGGCTACGATTTCAAGGTCCCATGAAGCTTTATCTTCTAACCCTATCATTCCGGCGATTATGTAGCAGCTCGTAAGCCAGGCAAGAAATGATATTATGCCGAAAAGCACGAAAATTGATGACCGGGTAAGTCGCAGGAAGAAAAGTGAAAATGCAAACCAGCACCATGATGAATAATACAATTGGACATTACCGACAATCACGTATGATTCCTCTTGCTTCAGGAATCCCGATATTGATTCTATCCCCCAATGGTAATTGGCGGGGGATAATAAGTCCCACTGAGCCAGTGTCAGCAAGAACGTGATAGGCACTAAAAGATTCGCAGTCGAGAGAAATCCAACAGCCAGCCTGCTTTCGCTTCTGTTCCACATAGCGGAACCAAGTATGATCATCAGAGTAGTCGCGGCTACTGCAGGCAACGGCCTCCAGAACGCGGGGATATTCTCCCATGTCTTGTAGAAAAGTACAAAACTGCCTAATACAACGATCCAGCCGCCTAAATATAAGCAGACCTGAGAGAAAGACAGTTTTCTCGCTTCTATAATTGACAGGTCGGGCGGGGATATAACACGTTCATAGATATTCTCCAGACGGTCGAATTCTTTCTCTGTCAGCAGCTCGTTATCGCGCCAAACCTTGAGCTTTTGACGATGATAAAATACTTCCTGTTGAATCTTGTCCGACAAGAAAGACGGCCTGGACCATACTTTCTCGCCTCGAAGGTATCGGTTAATATCTTCCGCTAAATCCCGCGCAGTCGAATACCTGTTTTGGGGATCTTTTTCCAAAGCCTTGAGGCATATATTTTGCAGGGATATCGGAACTTTCTGCCGTATGGCACTTGGCAGTTCGGGATGTTTCGTTTTGATAGCTTCGAACAATTTCTTAGGATCGGTCTGCGGAAAGGGTAATGTGTCTGTGAGCAACTCGTAAAGCAGAATGCCTAATGCGAAAACATCGGTCGAAGGGAAGATTTGTATAGGTTTGGTAACCTGTTCAGGTGCTGTGTATGTCGGGGTGCCGCGGTAAACGTCTTGCTTAACGCCGGACAAATATTGTGTTTCAAGTGCTATTCCAAAGTCCAGGACCTTGGGTTTATGGTCCGAGCTGACGAGAATGTTTGAGGGTTTAATATCCCTGTGTATAATTCCACGTGCGTGTGCTGCAGAGACGGCATTCAATACGTTCAAATAAATGTTCAATCTTTGCTGTAACGGCAGTTCCTTCCATGCATCCGTAAGGGGCAGGCCGTCCACCCATTCCATGACGATAAACCGCTGCTCTTCGATTTCACCTATTTCGTAAACCTGGGCTACACTGGGATGGTTAAGCTGACTCATCAGACGAGCTTCATGCCATCGCTTTGAGATTGTGTCGTCCGTGGAGATTTTTTTTCGAAGGAACTTTACGGCAACCAGGCGATCCAAAACCGTATCAGCTACCTGAAAGACATGCCCTGCGGCACCTTCGCCAATTTTCCTGATTACACGATACCGCTGACCTAAAAGCGTTTGTGCCTGATCGACTGTGGATATTTCCTTTTTGCTGAATTCAAAAGGCTCCGAGCTTGTGCTTTCAAAAGTGCGTAATTCGACAAGAAGTTTTTCATTCTCCCGGGCTTCGGCAACAACGGTTTGACAAGCCTGGCAAGCCTGTAAATGAGCTTCGAATTCAGCGAGAACCTGTGGTGCTAACTGGCCCTGGATATAATGTTCAATGACCTCTTGCTGCGGACATTTCATCTGATTATCGTTTTGATGTATCATTCAAACCGTTGCCTTAATTCCCGTAATCGAGACAGAACGCGACTCTTGGCTATGTACACCGCATTTCGGGACATTTCAAACCTCTGGCAGACTTCCTTAACAGTAAATTGATCTATAGCATAATGCCTGAAGGCTCCAAAGACTTTCGGATCAAATTCATGGCGAACTTGCTCCATGCACCTTTTCATGACCATTTGTTGCCATTCCAATTCCCAGGTCCGGCCGAGGGTCCGGTCATCCTGCACCATATCCCAAAACGATGTGCCGGTTGCCTTGTCCGCAATTAGTTGCTCTAATGGTTGATGGCCCCTCAAGTTGAGTATTACCCGTTTGGCTATCCCGAAAAGCCAGTTGCTCAGCCGCCCTTTACCGGGATCGTACTTACCAGCTCTAAAAGCCTTGAAAAATGTTGCCATTGTTTCCTGGGCGGCATCTTCCGCCTCAACATTTGACAGGCCGAGTTTCCTGGCAAAGTGGATTATAACAGGCTGAAAGTGACTGCAGAATTCAGTCCATGCCGATTCATCGTGCGCTGTCTTGAGTTCCTCCAGAAGCTGCGTAGTAGTTACCCATTGAGTCACTTTCGAACTCCTATGCCGTTTATTCTTGGCAAAGAGCATAGTCTGATGAATGAAGTCATGCAATCATTTTTCTGCAAAAAACTCATTTTGTCAGAAAGATTCCATCCGCAGACTCTCAATACTAAATAGTCCTGATAGTTATGCGTTATATCAGAGGATTTCAAATGAAAAAAAGTATCGCTTTATCAATAACTTTCGTCTTGGCAATGGCCGTTCTGGTGGCTGCCCGGCAGAATACTGAACCATTACCTGGCCCAGTCAAAGTTCAGGAAGATGTAAACACGGTTGTCTGCAACAATAGAGATGAAAAATTCACTATTGAGGGCGCAAAAGAACCGGCCCGCTTACCGGCCGGGAGATACTACATTGAGAGCTGGACCCTTGAACGCATCGATAACAACGGAGCCGTCTGGAAGCTTAAAGCAAAAGACATCGCCAATAAGAAAACCTTCGATGTAGCTCAGGATGCGGAGGCTAAGCTGTCAATAGGTGAGCCGATCATTTCTACCCTGACAGTGAGAAAGGAAGATGCGGAATTCTACTTCCGGCACTACTTCAAAGGCCAACTGGGAGAAGAAATTGAACTCACCAAAAATCAATCAAGGGCGGACCCGCCGAAATTACTGATTAGAAATGAAGATGGTTCATATCAAGAGTCGCTCACCTTCAAATATGGGTGAGGCGGTTCGTGTTCGCTCTCGTGGCGAGAGCCTGAAAATGTAAAGGGACCATTCACCGTGACGGCACAAATCCCCGGCCCCTTCAAGGTTGAAACTAAATCATACGATCTACAAGCTCTTGTAAATATAACTATTCGCGAGGAACGTATGGAAATGTTGATTAAGTGGGTACCGATCCTGGCTATTATTGTTGTTCTGGCGGCGGTAACATGGCTTGCGAGGAAAAGATGGCCCGTTGTCACTGTTCTTCTTTATGCACTGTGGGTGACGGCTGTTTTCGCACCTGCCGTACTGTGCGTAGTATTGTGGCTCGGCCATCCGGATGCTCCGGGCTTTGATGAAGTCGCCGATTTTCTCCTCACCTTTTATGGCGAGTTTTGGCCGTTCTGGATATTCTGTGCGATTCTCATCGTAAGCCAGATGCTGCTGTTGATAATCCCGGTCAAGATTGTAAAAAAACGCCCAAAACCTCGAAGGGGCCTGTGGCTTACCGCCATAGCGGCAGGGGCCCTATTTGCCATAGTAGTGCTGGGTATCGTATGGTCAATCGCAGCGGCAATATTTGGAGACGATTCCATCGATGGCATAGTCCCCTTGCTTGCCCTGATTTTTCTTCTGGTCAACTGGATAGTATGGTCCTGCATATTCCGGTCTTTTGCACGCAACACCGATCCACAATGCTATTTTCGCAGGCTGATGAAATGGCTGCTGCACGGGACGATACTCGAGCTGCTCGTTGCCGTGCCCAGCCATATAATTGTAAGACACAGGGACGTTTGTTGTGCCGATTGTGTCACTGCCACGGGAATTGCCACGGGCCTTGCCGTTATGCTTATATCTTTCGGCCCCGGCATTTATTTCTTATACGCCGAACGTATCGAAAGCAAAAAACCGACAATCGGAAATAATTCCACGCCAAGGGAGAGCTCCGATGCGGAATCGAATTAAAAGTCACCGAAGGCCCTTTGAGCAAAAGCGCGATTTTATGGTCGGGTTGATTTTGCTGCAAAATATGCTTTTTATAGGTTGTTTTTTCTTGACAATGTCATTGGGAAATGCTAATGTCACTTTTGAGGAGTACAGGTCAATGTCCCTTGTTTGGCGGGATACCTGTCTACATAGATAAACTAATTTGTAGTTTCGAGGAACGAAAAATGAAATGCGTATTATCCATTCTTGTATTTACGGCACTTTTCACGATGCCGGTATTCGGTATGCCTTTAATTCAACAGGAAGACACATGGGATTACTGCGTGCTTGATTTCAATCTATATTATATCTTAACAAGCATTGAATATACCGATTTCGACTGGGAAAATGCCGACTGGATCGAAGGGCAGGCCGCATTCGGTTACGAAAGAGTGCCCGAGGGAGGGACAATTAACACATTATGGACTCCGTGGACAGATTTAGCTCTGCGCAAGTCCTTCCAGCTCGAATCTTTGCCGGCGGAAAATCTGCGTCTTGACCTGGCGGTTGATAATGGCTGTGTGATATTCATCAACGGTGAAGAAGTTCTCAATCACACGGGGGAGTACTTCACGTCTCTATGGGAGTACACAGTTGAATTAGACTCTAAATATTTGAAGCTCGGGACCAACACGGTCTCTGTGCTGGCTGAAGATCATGGACAACAAACATACTTTGACATGCAATTGGAGGTTGTTCCCGAGCCGGCCACGATTTGTCTTTTCGGTCTGGGTGCCGTTTTCATGCTGAGAAAAAGGCACTGACAGATCCAAATTCGAAATATTTAAACTTAATGAACACCGTTCAATATATGAGAAAATTCAGAGTAACTGTCATGATAAGTTACATTCTATAGCCTCGTCAGCTTTTGCAGCGAGAAATCTTTGAGTTGTTAGTTGTATTATCCTGAGATTTTCCTTGACGGCGGGGTGGCGGATTTTGTATATACTAAGGTAGGCGAAGCTTGTGGATTTTCGGCTTTCCGGCTTCGTCTTATTAGGAATCACGAACTTTGCTTTTCAGCTTGATTTCGGTTTTGTAGGAAGGAGGTAGCGTCGAATCGCTGAATTTTATCCTAAACAAACATGGATAGATTTGGTGAAGACGAGAATTACCATCGGTTGCTTTAGCGTGTAGCCAAAGCACCATTATCCCAACCTTTTTTAAGGAGGACTTATTATGTATTGCAAATTGATTTGTTTGATTTCTTTAATTTCCGCTTTCGGATTGTGCGGATCAGTTGTCTGTGGCCAGGAAAATCAGATCGTAAACGCTGAGTTTGACGATGGCTTTGCATCTTGGTATCCATATGCCTACCTGAATACCACCGAAGGTTTCAATGTGGAAGTGGTGCAGGGTGGCGGTCTGTCCGGAGAAAACTCAGTATTACTTGATATTTACAACTCCTCGGCACTTACCAGTATAGGAATCCAACAGGTAGACTTGGTTGCCGAGCGCGGAAAGACATATCCTATTGGTTTCACAGCTAAAGCAGAAGAAAACAGAGGATTGGTTGTATTGCTTCAGGGAAATATTAACAACGCATCTTATCCGACCTTTCTGGACCAGACCGTGGACCTGACACCCTCGCGACAAGATTACGTCATTGAATACACCCATACCGGCAGCACAATAGGCGCCGCAGAAGGAGAAAGTCTAATTCTATACCTGATGATTAAGGGGCCCGGTTGGTCTCCGCCCGGGGCAAATCTGAACAGTAAGGTCTGGATCGATCGTGTACACTTCGGTGCCGATATCCCGCACCAGCCCGTTTACGCCGCTACGGGTCCCATACCGGAGGACGGCATCTTCCACGCGGATACGTGGATAACTCTTGGCTTCTCGCCCGGCGACTTTGCTGTTTCACATGATGTGTATCTGGGCGATAATTTCGAAGATGTCAACGATGGAACAGGCGGGACATTCCAATTTAATCAGCCTGAAACGTTTTTCGTAGCGGGCTTCCCCGGCTATCCTTACCCGGATGGCCTGGTTCCGGGAACGACTTACTATTGGCGGATAGATGAAGTAAATCAAGCCGATCCGGGCAGTCCTTGGAAAGGCCCTGTATGGAGCTTTACAGTACCGCCAAAGAAAGCCTATGAACCCAGTCCGGCCGATGGTGTGAAATTCGTACAGCCGGATACTAAACTTGGCTGGACCGCCGGTTACCTCTCAAAAATGCACTATATGTACTTCGGGGATAATTTCGCTGATGTTGAGGCCGGAACCGGTGACACTAATAAAGGAGTTGTAATTGGGACGAGCTTTAATCCGGGAGCGCTCGAACGAGAAAAAACTTACTATTGGCGTGTTGATGAATTCGATGGCGCGGTTACGCATACGGGTGATATTTGGAGTTTTACCGTTGCAGGGGGGACCGGCGGACTCAAGGCGGAATTCTTCAACAACGCGAGCCTTGCGGGTGAGCCGGCACTGACTCGTATAGATCCACAAATCGACTTCAGTTGGGGTAACGGCACCACCCGCGGCGTAAATTCTCCGGCGGAGAATATCAATGTGGATGAATTCTCGGCCCGCTGGAGCGGCGTGCTCGAAGTGGACGTCACGGACACGTATATATTCCGTGTCAGCGCCAATAATGGTTTCAGACTGTGGCTGGACGACCAGCTCATCATTGATTACTGGGACAATCCCACCACAAGCAGTCTTGAGAGCGAACCAATCGAGCTTATCGGTGGCACGACCTGCAACATTAGGATGGAGTATTTCGAAGGCGCGGACACGGCGACTGCCGGGTTATACTGGCAAAACAGTGTTCGACCCCGGCAGATCATTCCCCAGGCCGCACTGTCGCCGCCCGTTAAGGCCGGCAGACCGCGCCCGGCAAATGGTGCTGAGGATGCGAAAATGATGCCGGTACTCACCTGGCATCCGGGAGATTTTGCCGCCTCGCATGAGATATATTTCGGCACCGATAAGATGCTCTCTTAAATGCCACCAAAGATTCACCCGAATACAAGGGCATACAGGCACTGGGTTCCGAGAGCTATGAGCCCGGCAAACTCGCCTGGGATACTGCGTACTACTGGCGCATCGACGAAGTCAATGCTCTCAATCCCGATAGTCCGTGGATTGGCAGCCTCTGGAACTTTTCAACGGGTGATTTCATTGTCATTGATGACTTCGAAGATTACGATTCCCTCGACAACCAGATATGGTACTCATGGCACGATGGGCTCGGCTACGGCACGCCGGATACTCTGCCTTATTTCGCCGGCAACGGGACCGGCTCGGCTGTTGGCGATGATACAGCGTGGTTCCCGCTTGAGGCTACGGTTATTCATGGAGGCATGTACTCCTTGCCGTTTTTCTATGACAACCATAAACAGGGCTATGCTAATTATTCAGAGATAGAAAAGGCATTGAGTTATCCGCGGGACTGGACCGAAGAATCGGTAGCGGAATTGTCGCTGTGGTTCTACGGCGATTTGACAAACATTCTTGAGCCGATGTATGTGGCAATTTCCAACAGCACGGGACAGTCTGCCGTGGTTGTCCACGATAATATCCTTATTGCGGCGGTCGATGTGTGGACACAGTGGGTTATTCCTCTGCAGAGCTTTGCCGATCAGGGTGTGGATTTGACGGATGTCGATAAAATCATGATCGGCTTCGGGACCAGAGGCAATACGACAATACCCGGTGGTTCGGGCCGTATGCTATTCGATGACATCCGGCTGTACCGGCAGGGAGAAGCTGCCGGCGAATAAATGTTGCTTTAATGGTAATAACGCCGGGATTAAAATTGATCCGGGGCCTGTACTGTTTTCTTTCAGTATCGGCCCCGGTTGTCTTTTATAAAACAATCCTAAAAATCGGTCTCAAATCCGTATAATATTATCTGTGGCGGTGTGTCCTGCCATTCAGTAGGGCGGCATTCGCGGGCGCCGGTCGTATAGTAAATATATTTAACGTTTTTATCTTTAAGCTCGTCGAGTATCGCCTGCGAGATTCCGGGTTCCAGCGCCGGTTCGAAAAGAAAGTTCTTCGGGCACAGATGAGAACCGCCGCCGAAACTCTGGGAAAAGTAGCCAACCAGGACAATAGGCTCGGTAGTTAGTCCTTCGATGCGGGTTTGATCGAATTGAACGGAGGTGGGTGTGCCGCCCATCATACTCCAGCGAGCATAGTGTTGCACGGTCACGGATACACCCGTATTGGGATCGTCAAATGAGCATGTATCCATGAAGTCCTCTTCGGCCGGCTCCCAGGGTTGATAAAGAGTCGTCTCCTCGGTTAACGTCATGTTTACGTCATCGATGAGCACCGGCTTTTCGTATTCTATTTCGAGGCCGATTCGCAGGTCGTCCGGCGTAACAATCGGGTCCCTCACGACGCTCTCGAACAGCGGTTCGGTGCGGAGCCGGTAAGTCCGCGGATTGTTGATGTCTTCGAATCGCCATGTGTCGGTCAGCGCATACTGGCCGAATTCCCATTCCGGCGGTTCGTAAGTGTGTCTGGCTCCGGGTAATGAGGGCAGCTCGACAGAGATTTGCCGGATTTGTCCGTCAGCGAGGTATTCGATGTCAACGGTATCATAAATACATTGCTGCAGATTTTCCTCGCTGAGCCAGATATTTTTAGGCTTGAGCGTCCAGCGGGATTTCAACCGGTGGCTTGTGAATACGTTGCTTCCTCTGCCCTGCAGCGATACATATTCTCTGGGCTCTGAGAGCATATAGGGCGTTGTATATTCGACGTTTTCGGGCAGCGGAATTTCCCGAATCTGTTTGATTATGAGCTTGCCTTCGGGAGCCACTTTTTTAAACTCGAAGTCCAGCATAATATCGTCTTTTTGTACGACCTTACAATATTCATCTGCGGCCAAAACCAGCAGTTCGTAAAGCTCGATATACTCCTGCTCCCATTCGAGCACGGTGTTCTCGCGCAGCGGCACGAGACTCGAACGACGGACAAGCCACGGAAGTGCTCCCTCAAAATGGCTCATTTCAATGTTTACCTCTTCCGGAACAGCATCTGCAGGTGGATTCGTGACCGAAACCGCTCCCTTCTGGCAAACCACATTAGCAGTCCAATCCATGCTCCAACTCCTTTGCATTGTGACAACGCCGTTTGCCAGTTCGATCTCATCGGGAAAAGATTGGTGGGCCAGCAGGGCCATCCCGGCGTCGGTTTCGTTGACACCGTGCTTGAGCCGTTCCAGAAATGCGTTGTCGTTATAGAAACTGGCGAAGACCTTTCGAATGGCCCTAAAAACACCTCGCTCGGCGCCATCCGACGCGTCACAGGCACAGGGGCCGGTATCGTCATGGTCCAGATCGTCGGCCAGGCAGCCGCTGTAACTGTCGTACAGGCCTGCCCCCGTGAACGCTTCGCTGTCCTCGACGTTGGTCGAGCTGCGAAAACGAATTTTCGTGCCGGGATCGAATCCGAAAGTCTCAAGGGCGTCGATTACCGCAGATTTTATCTGCGGGTCGAACTGGGCGGTATTAGAGTTTTCGATTAGATTGCGAATTGCCGCCAGGTCTCTGGATAATCCTTTCATGTCCGCCGGCGGATATCTCGTATATTGCGACAGGCGCGAGGCGATTTCCTCCCGTATGGTGCCTCCGGTGAAGGGCGTGCGAATCTGCCACTTCATCGGATCGTTCAGGTCGTCCGTAAGGAACATCCCGCTGAGAATTACGGTGTCACTGGTGCCGTTGAACAGCTCGATCCAGTCGGGAAATTCGCCGCTTTCGGCCGGGTCTTCGATAGTCGTTTTATTATCAGCCATGAATTCGTTGATTACCAGGTCGTTGCTGTCGCCGGCCGGAGAGTTCGCCGCACCGGGTGATGGATTCTCGAAGAATTGCCAGATATCTCCGCCGTCAACGGACCGTCCGTATGAGATATCCTCCTGCTGGGGCCCGAAGCTCAGGCTGTCGATAAGTGTTTGACCATCGCTTTCGAAAAGGCCTATATCCTCCCCCGACTTGCTCAGCTTGAAGCTGGCATGAAAAGGTCCCTGCTCGGTGTCGTCATCGGCCCAGATAAGAGCGTGCCCGCCCGGTGCCAGTACGGCCGGAGCCATGCTGGGTAGAGTCTGGTCGAGAAAAGCATTCCAGAGGTCGAATGAAAACGCCATGGCCTGGGGCGAATTGTCCGGGATTGCCCGGCGCAGGATACCGAAGTTCGCGGCCTTGCCGCCGACATAGCCGATATCGGCCGGCTGCAAATCGTTCGTATCGGCCCAGAACTGTCCCCAGTGCGTCATCGGTGTTATTGTTATTGGTGACGTCTGTTTCAGTTCCAGGAGCGAAGCTTTTTCCTGTTCGCTGAGGCTCCCGGCATCGAGCAGCTTGACAGTGCTGAAGAGTTGCATGTTTTCGCTCGAAGCGGCTAAATATACGCTGCGATTGACAAGGCCTTGCGCACGGGCGGCATCCTGCTCAATCGCAAGGTAAACGAAGGGCACGCCCTGAGATTTTGCGAGTATGGCCACGTGGGAATTCGGCGTCGAAGGCATCAAACAGATAATTCCGGCAACGGATGGAATCTCGGCCGGCACGCCGTCGGTCAGCAGGATATCTCCCGGCAGCAAATCGCCATTGGTGAAAGCTGCCTGGATTTCGCTGCCGGCGAAGAATTTTAGCGTACCCAGGGCCCAGCCGTCCGAATAGCTCGCGTTGCCTTCGGCCCATTGGGCGGTAGAGCCGATCGGTACGCCCTGACTTTCGAACCAGTCGCGATTTTGCCGGGCCACGGTATATTGCTCGTAAGTCGGGAAATAGTACGCCGTCACGTTGGGCTCGGCGATGACCGAAGCTTTGACAATATTGAACAGACTGACGATTTCTTCGCGGCTATAGGGATCGTTTCGAACAAGTTGTATGCCGTACTCATTGAACGGCGGATCCGCCCACGGGGACAGAATCACTGCGCCGAGCACCGCCTGCTGTCCCGTTTCGTGCAGGGTGACATCATCGAATTGCTCTATGGTCATGCCGATAAAAGGATCGAGGCACTCGAGCGCAAAATCGAAGTGGTATTCGTACATCCGGCAGTCCTGGTAGCACACGACGTTCGGGTCGAATCCTTCCTTGGTTATTATCGTGAACTTGACATACGGAGGAGACGTCCAGCTTTGAAACTCCTCGGAGGGATATTCAATCTGGTTTTTCCACGCCGGCTCCGGATCATCGCCTCCGGCCAGAGTTAGACATGGAACAAGGAGCACTAAAATCAGGTAACGATTTCTAAAACACATGGCCACTCCATCTTAGTATACCATTAATAATATTCAAGCCGCATCCACGAATGCGGCTTGTCAACAACCCTTATTATACAATTTATGGCCCTAAATTTCCAGTGATTTTATTGATTTTGGACGATTTCGGATTATTCGTGTTACCAGGTCAGCGTTAAGGGGGATGTTTTGCTTATCAGGCTTTTCAGCCGCTTAATAGATAGCACAGCCAGGCCGCGAGAAACGCTCCGTAGGTTCCAATGGCATAGCCCATAAGGGCCATCAGGATACTTGTCGGCACGAGTTTTTCGTTGTGGCTTGAAGCAACCACGGGGGCACTCGCCGCTCCGCCGATATTCGCGGCACTCGCAATCGCGGTAGAATGAATGTCCACTTTCAACAGATATGCACCAAGGACACAAAAAGCCCCATGCACGGCTATCCAGATGTAGCATCCGAGAATGAACCATCCGGCGGAACCTGTAAGTCCGGATATGTCGGCCCTGGCTCCCATGTTTGCGACAAAGATATAGACAAGGGCCATTGCAAGCTCGTGGCTTGCGGGGATGTGTCTTGCCGGGGTGAGCGAAAGCAGAAGGCCCATTGTAGTGATCAGAAGAATCTTCCATGTAGAGGCGGTTAAAATCGGTTGAAGCTCAGGCAATTTGGTTGAGAGGATTTCCGCCGCCCATGTACAAGCAAAGCCCAGCACAAGAAGATAAAGAAAATGCCTCATTCGGACGCGTTCCTGCGAGTCCTGCGTTTCGGCCCGGGTCATTTCGAGCATCCGGAGTCGTTTTATGTCCACCCGCGTAAAACGATTGAACGCTTTGGCGAAGTTTTTCGATCCCAGCAGAATCGGTAGCCATACCATATAGACAAGATTGTCGCCAAGCACGGCGAGCCCGAATCCCTGGCCGCTCGTTTTAAGCCCTTCAGTGACGGCCGCCATGTTGCCTGTGCCGCCGATCCAGCTCCCGGCGAGCGAGCCAAAAGCCTTCCATGAATCTTCGGGCAGTTTATTTCCGACAAGTAAAAATGCTATCGGGGCGCCAAGCACTACGCCGGCGGTGCCGAAGAGCATTACGAAGATTCCCCTTCCCATCATTTTGATTGTCGATGCAACGTCCACCTTCAAAAGCATTATCACCAGAAACATCGGCAGCACGGTTGAGCTAAGCCAGTCATATACTGGCGAAGTGTTGGTTAATACGCCGGTGTTTGACATTATTGCTGGTATGGCGTAGATGAAAATCAGCGGCGGAAAATAATTGAAAAGCTTCCACCGCGTTCGTTCTTCGAGAAAAAAGAAAAATGCTCCTACTCCGCAGAGAACCGTTAAGACTCCAATCGGGCTGGAAACATATGATTCATCCATGACTTCTTATCCCAATCAAAGAAGCTGATTGCAAGGCGGCTTCTACTGTTGGAAATTCCTTCCATCGAAAACGAAAAGGCTCAGATGTTATATGTTGTAATCGTAAACTCGCCGCCCTCAAAAGAGACATCTTTGACTCGAATACTCCTGATGTTTTTTTCTTTAAGCAGCTTGTCTACATTGACGAAGATTTTCGGATACTCAAGTTTTATGTATATCGGTAATTTTAGCTGGAGTATTTTTTTGAGCCGGCTTACGGCTTTGTTTAGATAGCTGCTCACGATGGTAAGTTCAAATGTTGCGACGTTATCGCTGAAACCCATGTATCCCAACGAAGCGGGAATATACGGCAGAATGAATGAATTAGTTTTTATCACAAAATGAATTCTATCACCTTCAACTTTCGGGCGTAGTATCTCTCCGCGCAACAGTTCGTTGGAAATCAGGATTTGTGTGAGTTCGTCGAGATTGAAAGTTATTTTTGCCATAGCGGTCCTTTGCCGGATTTTCTGCTGAAACGATCAGAATAGAGAAGCAGAAGAAGTTTGAATAGAACAAAGTGTTCTATTGCAGCCTGCGCTTATAGTGGGGGCTACGTATTACCTCTGCTTTTCACTATTGCCGGTCGGCGTGCTCTGCCTTTTGCCTGGCTTCGGAAAGATCCTTGAACAGCGATCTTATGTTGAAGAATCCTCCGATTGTAACAACAATCGAAAGGCAGGCAAAAAGCGCCAGGCTCAGAAAGAAGAAGAACGTCCAA
>Ga0114918_10002604_pt1 | contig 16124 bp, 15 predicted proteins | sample LantaG_FD_87015 | JGI IMG/M metagenome (GOLD analysis project Ga0114918, IMG submission 87015) | Deep subsurface microbial communities from Baltic Sea to uncover new lineages of life (NeLLi) - Landsort_02402 metaG | ecosystem: Environmental > Aquatic > Marine > Oceanic > Sediment | place...
AAAACAGTGCCGCCAAAAGACCGTCGAGGTCAAGGCCAAGTGCAAGCAGTGCACGCTCTTCTGATGCCCGCGCTGCCTCTCCAACCGCTACGGAGAGCAGGTCGAGGCCGTCAACGAGGTCGAGGGGTGGGGATGCCCGCGCTGCAGGGCAGAGTGCAACTGCAGCAACTGCCGCAAAAAGGCGGGCCTCGGCGCGACGGGCATCCTGGCGGGCGTGTCCAAGGCCGCGGGCTTCGGGTCCGTGTCGGACCTGCTGGTCAAGAACCCGAACGCGAAGAGGGTGGCGTTCCCGGCGGCGGAGCGGGCGCCGCGGGCCTTCAAGCAGCCGAGGAGCGCCGGCGAGAACGACGAGGGCTCGGACTCGCCGCAGCACGGCAACGGCCTGCACCGCCGCGGCGCGGGGCCCAGGCTGGGCGGGGCCGCGGCCGAGGGGGCCCTGCTGCCGGAGGCGCAGCTCGGGGACAGGCCGGCCCCGATGCCGCCGGGGGCCGCGCTCGAGATCCACAGGCCGGCGAGGGGGGCGGGACCGGCCGGGACCGGGAACGCGGCCCCCGGCGGCGCCAACGGCAGCAAGAACGCGATCCGCCCGGCGCCCTGGCCCCGCGGCGCGCCCTCCGCGCTGCCGCTCCCGGAGGACGTCGACGCCGGGGACCTGGCCGAGGTGCTCGAGTTCTTCGAGACGTTCGGCGGGAGCGAGGAGGTGGTGCTGCCGGCGGCGCCCAAGCCCAGGAGGAGCGCGGCGGCGACGGCGGAGAAGTCTGGCGCCAACGCCGCTGCTGTTCCTGCCAGCGGCGCAGGCGCCGCCGCCGATGCCGCTCCGGCTGCCGGGGGAGAACTCCAGACCGCAGCTGCTGATGCTGATGCCGACGCCGCAGCAGACGACGACAAGAGCGACGACGGAGAAGCCGCCGACGACACCGGCGACGACAAGAGCGACGACGGAGAAGCCGCCGCCGACGCCGACAAGGCCGGCGACGACAAGAGCGACGACGGAGAAGCCGCCGCCGACGGCGACAAGGCCGGAGACGACAAGAGCGACGACGGAGAAGCCGCCGCCGACGGCGACAAGGCCGGCGACGACGGCGGCAACAAGCCCGCCAGGAACAAGGAGGAGGACGCCGCGGCCGCCGCGCGCCGCGCCGCCGCCGTCGCCGCCTTCGCCGCGGCGGACGTGGGCGTCCCCGTCGTCTGCTCCGCGTCGCTCGCGGCGGAGCTGGCCCGGCAGGCGACCGGCGGCGGCGGGAGGGCGGCGGCGGCGGCCCCTCCTCCGAGCACCGCGGTGCCGCTCGCGCACGTCGCGCTGCTCGACCTCGTCAGGGCCGACTGGGGCATCGAGGGCAGCGTCGGACTGGGCGGGTGGGAGGCGGTTATGCGGCAGTACCTGGCCGCGGACCGCGAGCAGCAGGCCGCGAGGAGGAGGGAGGGAGGTGAGGGGGGACGCGGGGCCGAAGAAGCAGCGGCCACGACGAGCGCCACCGCCGCTTGCGGCCAAGGACCGGCGGGAGGACGAGGAGGGGAGGAGGAGGCCGCCGACCCTTCTCCTTCCGCTGCCTCTCTGGTCGGCGCCCCCTACCCCCCGGGAGGCTACTGGGCCCTGCCCCCCGGAACGCGCGTGCGCATGCTGCGCGCTCTGTGCCACGACGCGCTCGACACCGCGCGCGTGCGCTCGGCGGTCGAGGCCGCGCTCGAGCACGGCGCGCGCTCAGGCCAGGGCGTCGACCGCGAGCGCCGCGAGGCCGTCGCGGAGGCCAAGCGCGAGGCGCGGGAGGCGTGGGCCAAGGAGAGGGACGCGCAGGTGGGGGCGCTGCTCGCCGACGCGGGGTCGGCGGCGATGACCTTCGACGAGCAGCGCGCGCTCGTCGCGGCGTCGCGCGCGCGCGTCGAGGCCGCGGCGACGGCGGCGGCCAACGCGAAGCTGGCCGCGCTGGCGGCGAGGCCGGCCGTGGCCCCGAGGGCGAGGGTCGTGCCTCTTGGGAGCGACAGGGACGGCGCCAGGTTCTGGCTGCTGAGGTGCGGCGGGGCGCTCGGCGGCGGCGGCGCGGGGGGCGCGGGGGCGGAGAGGAAGAAGAAGAGGAAGAGCGGCGAGGGAGAGGGAAACGACGAGCGAGGCGACGCCGCCGCCGCGGCGGCGGCTGCGGCCGCTCCGACCGCCGCCTCGAGGAAGCCGCGCCCGGCGCTCTTCGTCTCGCGCCCCGGGGCCCGCTGCTCCCACGAGGCCGAGGCGGGCGACCGGTGGGCGACGGCCCCGGAGCCCGAGGCGGTCGTCGCGGCCCTCGACGCGCGCGGCTGCCTCGAGGGCCCGCTCCGGGCGGAGCTGTGCCTGCGGTTTGGGATCCGGATGGAGGCGGAGGGTGCGCGCGAGGAGGCGAGGGCCGAGGGCGGGGGGGAGAGCGCCGCCGCCGCCGCTCTCGCTGCCGCCGACGCTGCTGCTGCGCTTGCTGCTGTCGCGACGACGACTGATGCTGTTCCTGCGGCAGAGGCGAACTCTTCGCGGCTTGCTACTGCTGCTGCTGCTATTCCCGCCGCTGACGCGGCGGCGGCCCCCAAGGAGGCGGGGAAGAAGCGCGGGAGGAAGGGCAAGGAGGCTGCGGCGGCGGAAGCGGAGGCGAAAAAGGGGAAAGCTCCCGCCAAGCGAGGCAAAAAGGCCTCTGCTGCTGCCCCTGCTGCTGAGGGAGCTCCTATTGCTGCTGCTGCTGAGCCTGCTTCCGCCGCCGCTGTTGTTTCCGGCGCTGCCGCTGTGCTCGTCCCCGCTCCCGCGGCGGTGAAGAAGGGGCGCAAGCCGAAATCCGCTCCTGCTGCTGCTGCTCAGGAGGAGGCGGCGACGACGACGACCGCGGCTCCTGCTCCCGCCGCAGAGCCCGCTGCTGCTGCCGCAGCCAGCAAGAAGCGCGGGCGCCGGCCCAAAGAAGCTGCTGCTGCTATCGCACCTGTCCCCGCTGCTGCCGAGGAGGAGGCGACAGAGGAAGCGGCGGGAGCGCCGGCGCCTCCGCCGGCAAAGAGGGGCCGCAAGGCGAAAGCGACGACCGCGGTCGCCGCTTCTGCTGCCGCTCCCATCGCATCTGCTACCGGAAAGGCCCCCGCGGCCGACAAGCCCGCCGCTGCTGCGCCGAGGAAGAGGGGCAGGCCGGCGACGACGCGCGCGGCGTGAAAATGGAGCAAATTATGGGGTTTTGTTTCTGTGTTTCTTATTCGGGGAGAGGGGCTCTTTTTCCCGTTCGTTCCTTTCGGGAGAGCAGAGAGAGAGAATCGGGAGAAGGGAGAGCAAAAGGAGGGGGGTTCGTTTTTTTCTTTTTTCACGCCTTGCAAAAAGCATAATCAACTTGTTGCCGTTCTGACGTTTTCTTTTCCATTTCAAAAAATGAGGCACTCTCTTCCGAGCTTTTTACAAGTGGGGGAAGGGGAAGAAATTCGGGGTGAGGAAAGAAGTTCGGAGGGGAGCGCACCGGGAGGAGAGAGAAGGAGACTCCCTCTCGTCGGCGTTGTTTTTTGCTTGATTTTTTTCTTTCAGAACAGCGCGCTCCCCTTGACGGCCTCGATCAGCAGCAGCGAGCCAAACCCGACCATCGCCGCGCGGCCGTTCGCAGTTTCCGCTTTCGAGGTGAACACGTTGCGAACGAACCCAGCAGGCGCCACGACGTCGACGTTGGAGATGAGAGGCGCAAAGGTCGCGGCGGCGAAGATCAGCGCCGTCGCGACGACGAGCGTCGGCTCCTGCGAGAACTGCTCCGGGACGGACTTGCCCGTCGCGAGCTCGGCGGCGACCCCCGCGAGGAGGCCGAGCATGCAGAGGCGGCCGTTGAGGGCCTCGGGGGCCGGGCCGGAGAAGGCCATGATTTCTGGGAGAGAGGGAGCGAGAGGGACGGAGAAGGGGAAGAGAGAAAGGTGAGTTTGAGTCGAGTGCGAGTTTTTTTTGTTTTCCTTCTCTCTTTTTTTCTGGAACTCTGGATTTTTCTTTCGGAGAGAAAAGCTCGAAGGAGCAGAGGAAGAAGAGGAAAAAGAAGAAGAAGAAGAAGAAGAAGAAGAGAAGGAAAGAGAGAGCGCAGCGAAAAAGCGAAGAAGCAAGAAAACGCAAAAGAAAGCAGCTTGGCGCTGCCGCTTCGCTTTCGACCGTCGAAAAAATAGCAAACATCTGCCCTCACCTCCAAACGTCGGCGGCTCGGCGTAGACCGCGACCTCGACCTTGCTCAGGTCGTTGATCTCGCCGGAGGCCTTGGCTGCGTCGTATTCCGCCTCGGAGTAAGCGCGTCCCCTGTAGAACACGGTGTTGTCCGCGACGGGCGCCTCCTCCGAGGGAACAATGGTTTCAGAAGGCTTCTCGGTAACCGCACGCACGGCGACGGAGGAGGCCCTGCGCCCGGCGGCGGGCGAGGCCCTCTTCCCGGCGAGGGCGGCAGGGGCGCGAATAGAACGGACGGCGGCGATAGCGGACATTGTGGAGGCGTGGATGGCGAGAGGCGAGGGAAGCGAACAGAGATTGGAGGTTTTTAAGGAAGGAGAGAGGAAGGCGCAGGAATGTGGGCTACGACGTGGCCCGCGAAAATCTTTGCTCCACAAAAAAAACGTTCAACTCTGCCCTCCGAAACCAAGGAGAAAACCATGCTCCTGCGCTCCCTGCTGCGCCGCTCCTCCTCCGCGGGGTTAGGAGATGCCCTCCGCACGGTCACGGCGTCGCTCACGGCAGGGCGAAGCGGAGTGAGCTCGTCGTTCGCTCCTCCCGGCGTCGATGCTGCCGCGACCGGCTCCCAGCAGCGTCGCCATCGCTCCTCTTCCGCTTCCCTCTCTGGCATCCCGGTCATCGACCACTCGTACGACGCCGTCGTCATCGGGGCAGGCGGGGCGGGCCTCCGCGCGACCGTCGGCCTTTGCGAGGCTGGGCTGAAGACAGCGTGAGTTGTTGTGCGGAGAGAGAGAGAGAGAGAGAGGCATGGGGGGCGATGGAGAAGAAGAAAGCATGAGGGAAAAAAGAGAGGAACGCAATTCGGCGCTCGCTGTATCGCCGCTTTTGGCTTGCTTTCTCCGTCAAACGCCTTGGGCGCAGAGCACGCCGTGAGAGTGAGGCTCTGCGCGAGAAACGAGCAGAAAGATGCTCCCGAAAGCGCTGGAGCCGCCGGCGGCGGCGGAGAATGACAAAGAGGGAACCATTTCTCCCATCGCGGCTTCGACCTCTTCTCAACCTCCTGTCTCAAAAAAAACTTCCTACCTCAGGTGCATCACCAAGCTGTTCCCGACGCGCTCGCACACCGTGGCCGCCCAGGGCGGCATCAACGCCGCGCTGGGCAACATGAGCGAGGACGACTGGCGCTGGCACGCCTACGATACGATCAAGGGGAGCGACTGGCTCGGAGTGCGTTAGATTTTTTGTTTTCGGGTTTTTTTGGGGTTTTTTTTTTGAGAGGGGGGGAGGAGAGAAAGAAAATCCTTCCTCGCTCCGCTGTCGCTCCGCTCGAAGCGAAAGACAACAGACGAAAGCTTCTTCGCTCCGCTGTCGCTCCGCTCGAAGGAAGCTCACCTCTTCCTTCCCCTCTCTCCCTCCCCTCCCTCCCTCTCTTTCTTTTTCCTCCCTCCCTCCCGCTCTCGAAACAGGACCAGGACGCCATCCAGTACATGTGCCGCGAGGCCCCAGCCGCCGTCATCGAGCTCGAGAACTACGACCTGCCCTTCTCGCGCACCGACGAGGGCAAGATCTATCAGCGCGCCTTCGGGGGCCAGTCGCTCGACTACGGCAAGGGCGGCCAGGCCTACCGCTGCGCGGCCGCCGCCGACCGCACCGGGCACGCCATGCTGCACACGCTGTACGGCCAGGCGATGCGCCACGACTGCCAGTTCTTCGTCGAGTACTTCGCCCTCGACCTGATCATGGACGAGCAGAGCGGGGAGTGCAAGGGCGTGATCGCTCTCTGCCTCGAGGACGGTGAGACGAGGGAGGAAGTTTTTGGTTTCCGGGTGTCGGGGTTTTTTTTTTCCTTCTCTTTTTTTCCGTTTTTTCTTGGCTCACAAAGAGAGCTGCCTTCGACCCTTCTCCTTCCCCCTCCCCCCCCCAAAAAAAAACTCCTCTTTGTCTCTCTCAGGGTCGCTCCACCGCTTTGCAGCGCCCCAGACGGTGCTCGCCACGGGGGGCTACGGCCGCGCCTACTTCTCCGCGACGAGCGCTCACACGTGCACCGGCGACGGCAGCGCGATGGCCGCCCGCGCCGGGCTGCCGCTCCAGGACCTCGAGTTCATCCAGTTCCACCCGACGGGGATCTACGGCGCCGGGTGCCTGATCACCGAGGGGTGCCGCGGCGAGGGGGGCATCCTGCGCAACGGGAAGGGGGAGCGGTTCATGGAGCGGTACGCGCCGAGCCTGAAGGACCTCGCGTCGCGCGACATCGTCTCGCGGTCGATGACGCTCGAGATCCGCGAGGGCCGCGGGTGCGGCCCCGAGAAGGACCACGTGCACCTGCACCTCGACCACCTGCCACCGGATTTGCTGGCCGAGAGGCTCCCGGGGATCTCGGAGACGGCGGCAATCTTTGCCGGTGAGAAGGGGTTTTTTTTTCTCCCGGAGAGGTCGAGAGAGAGAACGACAAGGCGGCAAGGGAAGAAATGCTCCCTCTCTTTCTTCGCGTTTTTTTTTCCCCCAAAAAAAACAAAAAAACTCAAAAACAGGCGTCGACGTCACCAAAGAGCCCATCCCGGTCCTTCCCACGGTCCATTACAACATGGGTAAGAGCTCGATTTGTATTCGATCTTCGGGAGAGTTTCTAGAGAGAGAGAGAGACGAAGAGGAAGAAGATGAAACGGGCGAAGGAAGAAGAGAAAAACTCAAACCTCAACCTTGACCTCGACCTCTCTTTTATCTCTAAAAAAAAAAACTTTTCCAAAAGGCGGCATCCCCACCAACGTCCGCGGCGAGGTCCTCCGCCCCACCGCCAAGGACCCCGACGCCATCGTGCCCGGGCTCCTCGCCGCGGGGGAAGCCGCCTGCGCCTCCGTCCACGGCGCCAACAGGCTCGGAGCCAACTCCTTACTCGACATCGTCGTCTTTGGCCGCGCGTGCGCAAACACGATCGCGGAATCCGTCAAACCCGGAAACCCGCCGCCGTTCCTCAAGGGGGACGCCGGTGCGGACTCCATCAAGCGGCTCGAAAAGCTGCGCACCGCCGACGGCGCCGTGCCCGTGGCGGCCATGCGCCGCGACCTCCAGCGCGCGATGCAGGAGGACGCCGCCGTCTTCAGGATCAAGGAGACGCTCGAGGCCGGCGTGCGGCGGGTCGACGCGATCGTCGACCGATTCGCGAGCGTCGGCATCAAGGACCGGTCGCTCACCTGGAACACCGATCTGATCGAGGCTCTGGAGCTCGAAAACCTGCTCACCAACGCCGCCGTGACGATGCACTCGGCCGAGCAGCGCAAGGAGTCCCGAGGAGCGCACGCCCGCGAGGACTTCACAGAGCGCGACGACGCGGGGTGGCTCAAGCACACGCTGGGCTGGTTCAGCCGCGAGGGACTCGAGAGTGGAGAGTTTGGAGGGAAGGGGAAGGTCGAGATCGGATACAGGCCCGTGCATCTGCAGCCTCTGGACTCCGAGATGGAACACATCCCGCCCAAGGCGAGGACGTATTAAGTGGAGGAAGGAAGGAAAGAGAGAGAGAGAGAAAAGAAAAGACAGAGAGAGAGTTTTTTCGCGGCGGCGCTTTTTTCGTTTAAAAATCGTTTAGCACCAGGAAACGTCGCCCCCCCGCCCCCCTTGCACTTAATTTTTTTAGGACACCCCCCCTCTCTCCCATTCGCAAACGAAGAAAAACAACAGCAAAAGCGCAGCAGTTGCTGGTGTAAATTCCTTTTTCACGTTTATAGAATTTAACAATCAGGGGAAGAGGTGTTTCTTATTTTTTTTCCCACTTTTTCATTATCATCTCTTTCGATATATCAAAGATCGTTTCGAAAAAAACAAAAACTCAAATCCTGACGTTCTGGTCGAGCGTCGACCTCTTCTCTGCCTCGGGCCTCGACTCCACGACCGTGTTCGCCTGCGTTTTTTTTTAGGGGTGGGGGGGGGGAAGAGGAAATCGATAGAAGAAACTTTGGATGGTTTTTTGAAAGGAAAAAAACTCGGCCTCGACCTCGAAAAAAAAAAGATTCTCACCAGCTTCTCCATCTTCGCCGCCAGCGCCCTCTGCTTCTCCAGCTCCGCCGGATCGCTCGGGTTCTGCGGGTGGAAGATGATCGAGTGAGCGATGGCCTCCTGGACAGTCGCCTCGATGAGGTGGTCGGTCAGCATCGCCGGTGAGACGAGGATTCCCTCGCCCGCGAGCTCCTGCGCCGTTATCCACACTGCGTCGAACGACTTGACGGTGAGCTTCTTTCCCGTTTTCTTACGGGACGAGGTGGATTTAAGGGGCCGGAGGAAGATGATGCGGCCGGGGGCGAACATGGGGATGATGTCCCTGTTTTCGGAAAGGAAGAAGTTGAAAAAAGGAGAGAGAAGAAAAGGTGAGCTTTTTCTTTCTTTCTCTCTCGGAAAAAAAAATCCGGCCTCGAAGAAAAACAAATCGGGAAAAACGAAAAACTCACCTGTCCTTGACCTCCTCCGCGACGAGGTACCGCCGCACAAACTCTCTCGACTCCTCCGGGAGATCTTCGTAGTCGTAGAACAGCTTGGAGGCCGAGGGCCTCGCGGAGCGGCGCCACCAGCGGCCCAGGAGCACCCTGGGAAAGCAAATAAAATATTTAGAAAAGTGAGGTTTTCGAGGTTTTCTCGTCGAGGACCCGAAGAGAGAAAAAAAAAAAAAAAAACTCACCTCAGCTTTGGCGCCCTGCACCTCGCCAGCGACACGACCATCTCGTCCACGAGCCTGTTCAGCGCCAAGGTCCCACTGCGGGGCACGCAGTCTTTTCCCGCCACGACAGAAGTCACGAAAGAGCGGGTGTAGGCCAGCAAGGGGGCGTTGACCATGCACCCCGGGGGGGAGAAGCACCAGGCGCGCAGCGAGGGGCTGCGCCGCTTGAGCGCGAGCGCGAGCAGGGAGGCGCAGCCGGCGCCGAGCGAGTGGCCCGTGATGACGAGGCGCCAGCCTTTCGTGTCCGGCAGGGAGCCGGAAGAAGCGGGAGAATACTCGAGGTCCTCGTCGTCGTCAGAGTCGGAGTCGTCCTCGCGGGAGGGCTTTCCGGCGGCGGCGGCGGCGGCGGCGGCAGCAGCGGCGACGGCGGCGGCGGCGGCCGCTCCTGCTCCTCCTCCTCCTCCTCCTCCTCCTCCTCCTCCCGCGCAAGAGGACGCCGCCCGCGCCAAACCTCTCGAGCTCGCCTTCCGCAGCGCCCTCCTCCCGGCGCGGTCGAGGGAGCCGTGGAACTCTCGGAGGGCCGAGACGTCGCCCTCCAGCAAGGCGGGGAGGATGCCGAGCCTTTCGATGGCGGCGAGGACGGCCTCGGCGGAGCGGGAGATGCCGGCGTGGCCCAGGCACGAGGCGTTGCTGCCGCCGGCCCCTCCTCCGCCTCCGCCTCCGCCTCCGCCGACGGAGCCCCCGCACTCGGCGGCTGCCTTCTCCGCCTCCCTCTGCGCCCTCGCGGTGATCCTGACCCTCACGTCCTCCGGAACCCAATCGTCGATCGGCTCCGGGTTGACGACGATGTCGGTGATGGCGTCCTGGAGCGAGACGGTGCCACGGACGGCGACGACGACGGCGCGGCGCGGGCGGTCGAGGCAGACCTGAAGTTGCGTTTTTTCGTGTGAGTTTTTTTTTGAATTTCATGACCTTTTTTTTTAACTTTTTCTTCTTTCATTCAGCGAGAAAGAAGATAAGAGGGCTTTTTTCTTTCAAAAAGCCCTCTTCTGAGACGCACCATCCAGGGGAGGGCCGAGAGGAAGTCGTTCGAGTGGCTACGTTTTTTTTTTTTAAAGAAGAAGAGAGAAAGAGAAAAAAAGGTGAGTGTCGAGATTGAGAAAGGTCGGAGGTCGCAGCTTTTTTCTCTCTCTCTCTCTCTCTTTCTCTCTCTTCTCACCTGTAGTACAGCAAGTCAGCGTCGTCGATCCCGGCGATCTCCAACACGCTCTCCCTGATCGACGTGTGCGTGACGGGCGCGGCGGGGGCGCAGGCCGGGACGCAGAGGCCGCACCCGGCGCGGCAGCCGCCGCAGCAGGCGCCGACGGCGGCCCCGCAGGAGCACGAGGAAGAAGAGGAAGGTGGCGGCGGCGGCGGGGCTTTTGCGTCCCCGCCTGCTGTCGCAGCAGCAGCCGCTGCAGCGGCGGCCGCCGCCTTGGCGTCTTCTTCTTCCTCCTGCTGCGACAGCGACATCACGCCGTAGACAGCGCACGCGAACCTCGCGTAATGGGCGGCCTCGACGAGCTTTTCGTAGGGGACGCGGTGCCTCCAGCCGCAGAACTGGTCGCTGGCCCTGCTCGAGGCGGCGACGGCCGAGGCGACCTCCGCGGCCGATGGGGCGGCGGCGTTTGCGGCTCCCCCTTCCGTGGCGGCCGCCGCGGCTCCTTCCGCGGCGGCAGGCGCCGCCTCGCTCTTGCTCCTCGCCGCTTCCTTTCCCTTCTTCGTGACGACTTCGGGGGGGGTGATGACCGTCGGGTACGTCACCGACAGCCTCCGGTCCACGGGGAACGGCTCCCCTTCCGCCCAGGGCGCCGGCGGCGCGGGCCGCACGCCAGCGGCGGCCGCGGCGGCGTTCCTCCTCGCGAGGGCCGCGGCGGCGGCGCCGGCCTCGCCTCCCATCCCGAAAAAGACGCTCTCGGACTCCTTTACCGCAATGGGGACCGCGGAAGAGTCGGGGGCCACGGCGGCAGCGGCAGAAACGGCGGCGGCGGCGGCAGCAGCGGCAGCAGCGGCGGCGCCGGCCGCCCCGCTCTTCGCCCGCGTGAAGAGCATCGAGAAGCCTCCGCCCCACCGCTTCGCGATCCGAGCCTCGGCGCTCTCTTGCGCCTCCGACTCCATCGCCTCGCCTCCGTCGAGGGCTTCGGGGTTGTAGTCGAAGCCCACGGCGGTCGGGGGGTCGATTTCCTCGTCGGAATCCTCTTCTTCTTCTTCTTCTTCCGCTCCTTCGCCGTCGCCGTCACGGCCCCAGTGGGCGTCCTTCCCGCGCCTGAGCACTCTCCCTGCGAGCTGCGACTCGACAAACTTCCTCCTGCGATTCTGCTGCGCCGCCGCGGTCAGAACCAGCGCCGCCATCACGTCCGAGAGTACCAAATCGACGTCGCCGAAAAGGCCGTGCAGCACGCGGGCAATGCGCGGCAGCGCCGACGCCCTCCCCGAGACCTGTCTCTCCAGGGCGCGCGAGGCCCCGAGCGTCTTCGCGACCCCCGAGAAGCACTTCTCCCAGGCGTCCACCCCCGCGGTGTCCTGCATCGGGTTGACCATCGCGAGAACGAAGAGCCAGAGCAGCGCCGTGTAGAGCCAGGCGACCGAGACCATCCCCTTGCCCACCCGGGCGACGCGTGCGGCGGCGGCGGGGGCGCCAGCCCAGCAGAGGCCCGGCCTCGCCGCGACGACGACGGCGGTGCCGTAGAGCGTGAGCAGGGACTGCAGGGCCCAGAGGGCGGTGAGGGCGTACACCAGTTGCGTGACTGGCCGCCTCTTGGAGACCTCGAGGGGCCCGCCTTGGCGGTTTTGAAGTTGCGAGAGGAGGAGAGTGGAAGAAGGAAAAGAAGATGCGGGGACAGGTCAGCGAACGAAGAAATGCGAAACGGCGTCATCGCAAGCTAGCCAATTCGCCTTTCTTTTTTGAAAATTCGAGAACAGAATCGAACCTTTCATCCCTGCGTAGATCAGGGTAAGCTCAAGCACGAGCATAAGCCCGAAGCATGCGAGCAGCCCGACCATGAAAACGTTGTAGTGCAAGGCGGCCGGGCAACCCGCAGAATCGGCCGGCGGCACGACGAAGAACCAGAGCACGCCGAAGATGATTAGAAAAAGGGCGTGGGCGGTGGAAGTGAGTACCGCGATGGCAGGTACCATGTCCGTACTGGTCCGCCAGGTGCGGCCGTAGAGGCGCAGGGACGGCATGACAGAGATTGGAAAGCGACGCAGCAACTAAAGGGAAAACGAAACAAAAAAGGGGAGAGAAAGCGGAGGAAAGGCGCCTGCTTTTTTTTTTCGAGTTTCAAGAGTATGAATTTCAGAAAAACTCCTCTCTTTGCCCTCTAAAAAACGAAACGAAACCGGCTGGTTGGTACTAGAGTGTTCTTCTTTCATCTCCCCCGCCCCCCCTTGTTCCCTCTCTCTCTCCTTTAAAAAGCGCAGCGTTAAAAGCGGAAGAAAGGAGGTGTCTGAAGACAAGAAGAGAGGAACAGAAAGTGTCAAAATTGGAGTATATTTTTATCTCGTTACAAAAGTGGTCGAGAAACTTAATCTTCGATGACGTGCTGCTGCTCAAAGTCCACCCTCCCTTCCTCGACCGCGCGCTGCATCTGCCTCTGCTCGCGGGCGGCCTCCCTCTCGGCGACCCGCGCGGCTTGGCGCTCCCTCGGGGTCATCTCGGCGGCGGGGCCTCCCTCCTCCTCGACGAAAGAAGGTCCTCCTTCGACGAAAGCGGCCTGCTGCGAGGGCGAGACGGAGGCGACCGAGACGGCGGCAGCGGCAGCAGGCGCGGGCGCGGGGGCGGCAGCAGGAACGGCAGCGGCAGCAGATGCCGGCTTCTTGCTGTTGTTGCCGTTCTTCTTCCCCGTCGAGGGCGCCGGCGCCGGAGCCGACGCGGCGGGGACGGCCTTTGACCTCTCGACGTCAACGACGAGCAGCATTCCCGCCCAACAATTCTGCTCTATCGGGTCCGCAAAGGCATAGACCCCTTCCTGCTCGGGGGCCACCCAGGACACGGAGCCCCTCTGCGGGCCGTAGTAGTTCTCCCTGCGAGGCTCGACCGTCAGAAAGCCCCTGGCGTCGCGGAAGTTGTTAAAGTCCTCGCACCTCAGTTCCTTCCTGCTCCCTCCCGCTTCGAGCTTCGCCTCCGCGACCTTCCCCAGGGAGTAGACGCCGTGGATCTGGTCCCAGGAGAAGGTCAGGGTGTCCCCGGGGGCCACGGACAGGCGCGGGCGCGGGGCGTGCGGGAAGCCCCAAGAGATCGCGACGGTTTTCGGGGCGCGAGGGGGCGCCGCCGGCGCCTGCGCCGAGGCGGCGGCAGGGGCCGCCGGCGCGGGGGCGGGGCGCGGGCTGCTGCTGCGGGCGGAGGCCGCGACGATGAAGGCGACGGCCAGGAGGAGGCGGAGGAGGTTGCTCGTCGCGTTGTTGCAGACCTGTTTTTTTTTATAGAGTTTGTCCGGGAAAGAGAGAAAGAGAGAGGGGGGTTGAGAAAGGAAAGAAAAAAGGGAAGCAACGAGAAGCTGTGCGGCTTGTTTCTGCGACGAGCTTCGTTCCCCCCGGCGCGGAGAGTTTCGAATGCTCGATGCTTCCTCCTGCTCTCGCTGAAAGCCGATGGCTTTGCTGCATTTTTCCCCGCGGAATTGCAAGAATTTGCCGTGACTCAAGCTTTGCGCGTGCGAAGAAGGCGAGAAAGGGGGAAGGGGATTCGCCCAAAGGGAGCGCGAGTCTCACCATTTTGAACTGGACGAAAAAAAGGCCTTTTTGGTTTCGGTTCGCTTTTTCCGTGAATTAGGACGACTCGAATACACGTGTGCTTCTACGCTTCTGGTTTCTCGGTGAAGGAGAAGGAGAGAGAGCTAGGAGCATGCGCGAGCGTACTGCTTAGAATTGGCGCGTGAGACCTCGCTCGTGGTCGAGCGAGAGCCAATTGTCTTTCCTCGGAGAAAGAGGAGGAGGTGAGAGAAAAAAAAGGGAAGGCAACGACGATTGTGGAAGCGAGTCGCACAGTGTCAAAAAAAAAAGAATCAACTTCCTCGCTCGGTCGTTTCGCGCGATGCCCGCAGACGACTCGCTGGAGCTCTTCGATGTAGTCTGCCCTTCCACGGGCGAGCCCCTGCTCGTCAGCGACGAGGGCGGAGAGATTGCGAAAGGACCGGAAGCACAAGAAGCAGAGGTAGCAGGAGGCGGCGATGACTCCGTCGGCAAAGGAAAAACCTCGACCTCGTCCTCGACGACCGTCCAAACGGTGACTCGCGGCTTCGCCCACGCCAACGGAACCTGGCACGCCTCGGTATACGTCCACCTCTCCAGGGCGCGAGACGGCGCCTTCCTCCTGCAGCGCAGGTCCGCCGCCAAGGACGTCTGCCCCGCGCTGTGGGACCTGGCGTGCGCCGAGCACGTCTCGAGCGGCGAGACGCGGGCGGGCGCCGCGCTGCGGGGCCTCGCGGAGGAGCTCGGCCTGGAACGCGTCGTCGCCGACAGGCTCGGGCCGCCGCTGGGGCCTCCGCGGCAGGCCGTGCTCCGGACGGAGGGCCCGCCGCGACCGGTGTGGGACAGGGAGGTGACGACGAGCTACTGGCTCCGCGACCTCGGCGGCGACGGCGACGGAGCAGCGGGCGTCGCGTTCGACGAGGACGAAATGTCCGAGGTCAGGTGGGTTTTACCCGCCGAGCTGAAGAGAGAGATCGCGGAGGGTCCCGAGCGGTTCACGCCGTGGTTCCTGGCGGAGCTGAGGGCGAGGCCGGAGCTGCTGCTGCAGCAAGGAGGTTGAAGAGGAGAGGGGAGAAAAAGTGTAAGAAGAAGAAGAAGAAGAAGAAGACACAAACGACTCGATCATTCTCCTTTGCATCTCTCTCGCCTCTTCTCCTTCCATTTTCTGTTCCATTTCGCGATCTGTTTGAAGCTCAGAGGCGCTAAGTACGCTCTCTTCAAAGATCTCGCGGCATCAGAGGGACCAAAGAGAGCAAGCTCGGGGCAGAAAGAGGATAACTCTTTAAAGCTCTCTCTCTCCTCCTCAATCGACGCGACGCACTCTTTTTTTCCGACGGAAAGAAGGGAAAAAAACAAAAGGATGAAACCCTTCTTCTACGGCCCTGGCAAGGAGGTCTGCGTCGTGGGCGCCTCCCGGGGCATCGGCGCCGAGCTCGTCAGGCAGCTCCTCGCCCGCGGGTGCGACCGCGTCTACGCGACGGAGCGCGTCGTCGGCAAGTCTGCGGCGCTGGCCTCCCTCGCGAGGGACGCGGAGAACAAGGACCGGCTCACTTTGCTGCGCGTCGACACGAGCGACAGCGTGTCGATCGCCGCGTTCGCCGAAAGCTTGGCCGAGGAGCGGAAGGGGGCGAGGAGAAAGGCGCTGGACCTCGTGATCACCAACGCCGGGATCGCAGAGTGGTGAGTTACATGTGATAGCGCTCGCCCCCCTCCGTAGTACCGCGGCTGCTGGCAAGGAGGAAAGGGAGAGAAACGGGAAGAGAAAGAGGAAGAGAAAGCGACGGAAGAAAAAGCTCACACCGAAAATGTCTCCCAAACTTTAACCCTTTTTCAGGAGTTCTCTGCAGAGCGTCACCTCCGAGACAATGGTCAAGCTCTTCACCACCAACACCGTGGGTCCCCTGATTGTGGCGCAGCAGCTGGAGAAACAGGGACTGTTGGGGAAGGGGAGCACGATTGGGAACATGACTTCGAAGATGGGGAGGTGAACTCTTTCTTTCTTTTTTGCCTTTTTTTTCCTTTCTCTTTTTTTTCCGAGAGGAGAGGAAGCAGCTCACGTTTTTTTTTCCCTTGATTACTATCTGTCCCGAATCAAACCAAAACAGCATGGCCGACAACGGGAGCGGTGGGACCTACGCGTACCGGTAAGAGAAAAGAGAGCTAGAGAAAGAAGAGAATGAGAACGAGAAAGTAAGAAAACAAGACTCAAACCTTTTTTCTTTTCTTTTTCTTCTTTTTTTTACACAAACGACACAGAGCCTCCAAGGCCGCCCTCAACGCCGTCACCGTCTCTCTGGCCCGCGACTTCGCCTCCAAGGGCATCACCGCGACGATTCTGCACCCGGGCTACGTCAAAACGGACATGACGAACAACAGCGGGCTCATCTCGGCCGAGGAGTCCGCGAGCGGCCTGCTGGGAGTGCTCGACGCTGGCGCGACAGGAAAGCTGGACCTCTCCGGGAGGTGGTTCGACTTCAAGAAGGAGGAGATCCCCTGGTAGAGAAGAAGAACGTTTTTGGTTGTTTCTCAATCGAGAGAGAGAGAGAGAGAGAGAGAGAGAGAGAGAGAGAGAGAGAGAGAGAGAGAGAGAGAGAGAGAGAGAGAGAGAGAGAGAGAGAGAGAGGAAGAGAGAGG
>Ga0114918_10002606_pt1 | contig 16120 bp, 8 predicted proteins | sample LantaG_FD_87015 | JGI IMG/M metagenome (GOLD analysis project Ga0114918, IMG submission 87015) | Deep subsurface microbial communities from Baltic Sea to uncover new lineages of life (NeLLi) - Landsort_02402 metaG | ecosystem: Environmental > Aquatic > Marine > Oceanic > Sediment | place: Baltic...
AGTAAGGCTAAAACTTCGTCAAGTTTTGCCGTGGCCGAACAGGTGCAAATGTCGGCCGCACCATAATACATCCACGGTTCATCGCCTTGAAGCAAGATTCTATAATTCACACTCAATTCCTGCCTTAAAATGAGTCATCGTAAGCACATCAGGTTGACTCGGCCGTATATATGGGTTAGAATACGAATGTTGGAATCGCAATCTTATGTTTGCGAGGAAGGTAACGGGTAGATATTCAGGATTCGCCTGTTTATTGGATCATAGATTTGGACATAAAAAATCGAGGAAATACGTTATGGGTTCCTTGTTCGAATACACATCGCACCACAGCGGGGGCATTTCGCGAACTGTCCGAATTGTTTTATTGGCGGCCTGCATTATATTTATAGCCGGCCCCGGCCGGCCTGCATTTGCCGCGGATAGCTCTGCCACAGGTATTGACGCTGTACAGCAGCAATTCAAAACCGGCAAATATACTGAATGTCTTGAATCTGCGCGGAAAGCAATTGAAAACGGGGCTTATGCCGCCGAATGGCGAGTTCTGATGATTAAATCGCTGATGGCGCTCGGTCAATACGACAAGGCCGCGGATGATATGGATATCGTGCTGCTGCATTATCCGGTGAGCATGCGTTTGCTGGAGCTTGCCCACACGGTTTATATTCACAACGACCAGCCCGGCCGGGCCGATGAAGCAATCAACAGGCTCGTTCGTGTGGGTACGAGTCGCGATCTGAGGTTTATGAGTCCGCTCGATTTGGTCGCCCTGGGCAACTCGCTGCTGCTGCTCGGTAAAGAGCCGCGGATCGTTCTGGACGAGCTGTTCACCCGCGCGATAAAGAACGATCCGAACAGCCTCGATGCCTATCTTGCCGCCGGGGATTTGGCGCTGGCAAAGCAGGATTACGAGCTGGCCGCAGATCAATATCGGGATGCTCTGAAGCGATTCGGGAAAGACCCGGATGCGCACTTCGGACTGGCTGGAGCGTTTTATCAAAGCGACCGAAATCAGATGATCCAATCGCTGGACGCCGCTCTTTATATTAATTCCAATCATGTGCCCTCAATGCTTCTGCTGGCCGAGCACCAGATCGATTGTGAAGATTATGCCGGGGCAGGTGAGCTGCTCGACCGGGCGATTGCCGTAAATCCGTGGCACCCGGATCTCTGGGCGTACCGGGCCGTGCTGGCTCATCAGGCCAACGACTCCGAAGCCAGCGTAAACCATCGCGAAAAGGCGCTGAAATTCTGGCCGAGTAATCCGCGGGTGGATTATCTTATCGGCAGGAAATTGTCCCAGAAATATCGCTTTGCCGAAGGGGCGGCTTTTCAACGCCGGGCTTTAAAGTTCGATCCGAATTATCTGCCGGCGAAAATTCAACTGGCCCAGGACCTGCTTCGCCTCGGCGACGAACAAGAAGGCTGGAAGCTGGCCGACGAGGTGCACACAGGCGATGCGTATAATATCGAGGCCTACAACCTGAGTAACCTGCACGACCACCTGTCTAAGTTCACAACGCTCCGTGCCGGGGGATTTGTCGTCCGCATGGATAAACGCGAGGCGGATATCTACGGTGATATGGTAATCGACCTTCTGAGCGAGGCCAAGACAAGCTTGTGCGAAAAATACGGGGCGCAATTAGACAAGCCGGTCGTTGTGGAACTCTTTCCCGAACAGAAGGATTTTGCGGTCCGAACGTTCGGGATGCCGGGGGGCGACGGTTTCCTCGGCGTTTGCTTCGGCAACGTAATCACGGCCAACAGTCCCAAAGCCCAGAGGCCCACCAGTTGGAAAGCTCTGCTGTGGCACGAATTCTGCCACGTCGTGACATTGAATCTGACGCACAACAAAATGCCTCGCTGGTTTAGCGAAGGGATGTCGGTCTATGAGGAATCGCAGCGTGACCCGACGTGGGGCCAGCGGATGACTCCGGAATATCGCGGGATGATCCTCGGCGATAAACTTACGCCGATCGGCAAGCTTAGCGCGGCGTTTTTGAGTCCGTCCACCCCGAACGACCTGCAGTTCGCATACTACGAGTCGGCGCTTGCGGTGGAGTTTCTCATCGAACGCTATGGCATTGAATCGATCAGGGCGATTCTCGCCGATTTGGCACAGGGCGGACAAATCAACGACGCGATATCAAAACACGCCGGGCCGATAAAGGATATTGAGAAGCAGTTCGAAACGTTCGCCCGAAAGCGTGCCGAGAATTTAGCCCCGGAAGTCGACTTCGAGCCGCCTGAAAAAAGTAAATTCGACCCGGCCGATTACGTGATGCTGCTCGAATGGGTCCAGGAGCATCCGAACAATTTTTGGGCATTGACCCTGTATGCCAAAGCTCTGTTGGCTAATCGCAAATGGGCCGAGGCGAAGAAACCGCTGGAAAAACTCATTGCGTTGTACCCACAATATACCGGCGACGACAACGCCTATCGGTTGCTGGCAGAAGCGCACCGGCAGCTCGGCGAGACAGAGCAGGAGCGGGATGTGCTCGGCAAGCTGGCGATGATTTCCTCTGACGCATCTTACGCTTACGGGCGACTGATAGAAATTGCGATGGCCGAACAAGACTGGCAGAGCGTGGCAAGGTATGGCGAGAAATCCATGGCGGTTTACCCCATGCTGGCTCAACTGCACTGGCAAATGGGCCGGGCCGGCGAAGAGCTCGGCCGGGATGAGCAGGCGGTCGAATCGTACCGGCGTCTGCTGTTGTTGGATCCTGCCGATCCTGCCGACGTCAATTATCGACTCGGTCGATTGCTTTTAGCAAAAGATCCCGCCGGGGCGAAAAGGCATGTGCTTCTGGCGTTGGCAGAAGCGCCGCGTTTTCGCCAGGCGCATCGTTTATTGCTGAAGATCATTGATGAAACACGCGAGCCGGCAGATCAGGAGGATACACCATGAGAAGATCAAGGTATCTCTTCGTAATCCTGTTGATGGCGGCGTTTGTTGGAGCTGGCGCAGTGTTCGCGAGGAGATATTCCAATCGCGGATATTCCAATCGCAGGAGCGTGCCCAACTGGACGCCCAACCGGGAGTTCTCTCATGACATCTTCACATTTGTGAGAATCCGATACTCGACCGGATACGGCGGCGGGGATTATGGGGGCGGGTACGGTCGCGGCCGGGGTCGCGGCGGCGGCGGCGGAAGCTGGGCAACGGATTATCCCGACAGCGATTTGAACTTTTCTTTTCGCCTGCACCAACTGACTTCAATGGAAGTCGATCCCGAAGGAATCGTACTCGAACTAACGGACCCGGAACTGGTCAACTACCCCTTCATATACATGCTCGAACCCGGACGTCTTGTCTTCAGTGAAGAGGAGGTTGAGTGCCTCCGTCGCTACCTGCTGAACGGCGGATTTTTGATGGTCGACGATTTCTGGGGGCAAGCCGAGTGGGACAATTTCTACTATGAGATAAAGCGTGTTTTTCCCGATCGTGAGCCGGTCGAGGTTGGACTTAGCCACAAGATATTCCAGGTCCCGTATGAACTCAAGGAAAGACCGCAGATCCCCAACATCGACCAGGCTCTACGTGGCCGACCTTACGGCATTACATGGGAACGAGAAGATGCGAAACAGGTTCATTATAAGGCCATCTATGATAACAGCGGCCGGATGATGGCGTTTATCTGCCACAATACCGACCTCGGTGACGGATGGGAACGCGAAGGTGAGAACGAGTGGTATTTTCATGAGTTCTCAGAGAAAAAGGCATATCCACTGGGAATTAATATCGTGTTTTACGCTATGACACATTAGGGGCAACATCTGTAGGGGCAACCCTGTGTGGTTGCCCAGGGCAGGCACACGGGCCTGCCCCTACAACGAAAGAGGTAAATTATTTTGGCTACTAAAGCATACGAATTCGAACGATTGGCAGTCCAGCAGATCAGCAGTGCCCGGCAGAAGATAGGTGCCGAGCTTTCAAAGGTTATCATCGGCCAGCAGGATGTTATCGACCATCTTCTGATTGCCATACTTTCCGGCGGGCATTGCCTGATAACAGGCGCGCCGGGCCTGGCGAAAACGCTGCTGGTCAAGTCGCTGGCGCAACTGTTCCATCTGGAGTTTCAGCGTATTCAGTTTACGCCGGACCTCATGCCGGCGGACATTACGGGCACGGAGATTCTCCAGCAGACCGACGGGCAGCGAAAAATGGTGTTCGTCAGGGGCCCCATCTTTGCGGACATGATTCTTGCCGACGAGATTAACCGCACGCCGCCCAAAACACAGGCGGCCCTGCTCGAAGCGATGCAGGAACACCATGTCACCGCCGCCGGGGTATGTCACTCGCTGGGCGAGCCGTTTTTCGTCTTTGCGACGCAGAACCCGATTGAGATGGAAGGCACGTATCCGCTGCCGGAAGCTCAGCTCGACCGGTTTATGTTCAACGTCTGGATCGACTACCTGTCGGAGGATGACGAGGTCGCGGTCGTTCGCCAGACGACGGCGACGGAGCCCGAACCGATCCAGCAGGTATTCACGGGCGAAGACCTGCTGCGATTTCACGATGTAGTACTCAAGGTTCCGGTCGCCGAGGACGTGGTGCGTTACGCCGTGAGAATCGCGACCGCATCTCGCCCGGGCCCCGACAATTCGCTGGACTTTATCAACGAGTGGGTCACGTGGGGAGCCGGGTTGCGAGCCTCGCAATATATGGTGCTGGGCGCCAAGGCCCGATCGCTGCTGTACGGCAGGTCGCACGTGAGCTTCGAGGATATACGGGCGCTGGCACTTCCGGTGCTTCGACACCGCGTATTGATCAATTACCGCGCCGAGGCAGAGGGCGTGGTTATCGAAAACCTTGTCGAACGCCTGCTGAAATCGGTTAAGGAGAGTCATAAAAAATGACGGACAAAGCGGTATCATCCGGCCCTGAAACATCACGAGAAGGCAGAGCTAAAGGTTTGATCGATCCTGTCTCGCTGATGAGGATCAAGTCGATGGAGCTGCGCGCCAAAGTAATTGTCGAGGGATTCTGGAAAGGGATTCACCGAAGCCCATATCACGGCTTCTCTGTCGAGTTTACGGAATACCGACAATATACTCTCGGCGACGATCCACGCTATATTGACTGGCGGCTTTATGCCCGCAGCGACCGGTTTTATATCAAGAAGTTCGAAGATGAGACAAACCTGCGGTGCCACATGCTGATCGATCACAGCCGGTCGATGGGCTACGGTTCCGGCAGCTACACAAAAGCACAGTACGCCGGCACGCTGGCCGCGACGCTGGCCTATTTTCTCTACACCCAGGGTGACGCCGTAGGCCTGGCGACATTCGACGATCAGATCAGGCAGTATATGTTTCCCCGTAACCGGGCGGGGTATCTGCGCCGTTTAATGGTCGCACTGGAGACTCCTCCGCAGGGCAGTTCCACCAAGCTTGGACCGCCGCTGCAGCATATTGGCGAAATGTTGACTAAGAAAGGTCTTATCATCCTGATTTCCGACCTGCTGACGTCGATAGACCGGCTCGAACCGGACCTGGGCTATCTATGCACGGGCGGCCATGACGTTGTGGTCTTTCATGTGCTGGATCCGGCCGAGTTGAATTTCGACTTCGACTCGCCGGCACTTTTTCAGGACATAGAGAGCGGGCGTAATATGTACGTCGATCCGGCCGACGCCCAGATTTCTTACAAGCGGAAGCTGGAAAAACATCTGGCCAGAACGGAGTCCATATGCCAGAACCTCGGGATCGACTATCATCTGTTCGCGACGGACCGGCCTTTCGACCTGGCCCTGCTGGACTTTCTCCAGGACCGGATGCGCCACCGTAAAAGAATCAGGCACAGGGGTCGTCCGAAGGGCAGGAGGACGATATGAGTTTTCTTTATCCTTTATTTCTGGCGGGAATCGCGGCGGTGAGTCTGCCGATTATTCTGCACATGATTCGCCGGCAGACGCGCAAGCGGGTGACATTCAGCTCGTTGATGTTTCTGCGCACCGCGGTGCCGCGATTCAAGAATCGCAGTCACCTGGAGAACCTGCCGCTCTTGATTTTACGGTGCATCATATTGTGCCTGCTTGCGTTTGCGTTTTCTCGCCCCTTCTTCCCGCGAGAAGCCGGGGACGCCCAGGTCCCCCTCGCCAGGCGGATCGTCCTTTTAATCGACTCCAGCGCATCGATGCGGCGAACCGGCATATGGACCCGGGCGATCGGTGAGGCTCAATCGGCGCTAAAAGACGTGAGCGGGGCTGACCGTCTCTGTGTGATGAAATTCGATCAGAGCACGGAAACACTGATAGGATTCGAACAGTGGGACGCGATGGACTCGGCTCGCCGCACGGCGGTAGCAGCCGAACAACTCTCGAAATTATCGCCGGGCTGGGCCTCGACCAATCTCGGCCAGGCCCTGGTCTCCGCGGCAGAGGCCATCGAGGACGATGAAATCAACGACGAGCAGCAAAAATTCAGAACGCACCGGATAGTGCTCATCAGCGATCTACAGAAGGGAAGCAGCCTCGATGCTCTGCAGGCTTACGAATGGCCCGAGGCTCTGGAATTAGAAGTCAAGCCGATTGCCGCCGCAGGTTCGACCAATGCGGCGTTACAGTTGATCGCAGGCCTGAAGGATCATCCGGCTCGCACAGCCGGAGATGAACTGCCGAGCGTTCGTATTACCAATTCGCCCGATGCGGCCGTGGAGCGCTTCGGTCTGAACTGGGCCGGCGAGGATCCCGCTAAAACGCCGGATCGCGCAACAGAAGTGTACGTGCCGGCGGGACATAGCGTTGTTGTGCGTGCTCCGCAACGAACGGATAACTCCGCGCCGGGCAAGCTGATCCTGACTGGTGACGATCACGACTTTGACAACACCCTTTATATGGCGCCGCGTTTAATACATAAGGTCAACATCCTTTTCGTTGGCAGTGACATCGCCGGTGACTCCGAAGGCATGCTGTATTACGTCCAGCGGGCTTTCAGGGCCACAGGCTCGATCGATCCGGCTGTTATTTCCCGTTCGGCGGAAAATCTGACGGACACAGACATTGCAACCGCTCACTTAATCATCGCCGCCGATACAATCTCGACGGGAAACATCGATTCGGTTCGCAGATACATCGAATCCGGCCGGACCGTCCTGCTGGTAATGAAGTCCCCGGACACTGTCAAAACGATAGCAGCTCTTGCGGGGATTGAAAGCATCGAATCGCAGGAGGCCGACGTCAGCACGTATGCGATGCTCAACCGGATAGAATTCAAACATCCGCTCCTGGCGCCGTTCTCCGAGCCTCGCTTCGGAGATTTCACCGGGATTCACTTCTGGAAACATCGTCAAATCAACATAGACGATCTGCCGGGCGCCGAGGTTTTGGCCTGGTTCGACAACAACGACCCGGCATTGTTCGAACTGCACGTAGCTAAAGGCTCGCTGCTGGTGCTGGCCTCGGGCTGGCATCCATCGGACAGCCAGCTTGCGCTTTCGTCGAAATTCGTGCCGCTGCTTTACTCCGTCCTCGAATACGGCGGCATCTTTGCAAACCGGCAGTCACAGTATTTCGTGGGTGACTACGTACCAGTAGCGCCCTGGAGCGGGCCCGGATCGGCAAATATGGAAATTCGCAAACCAGACGACTCGTTGATTCCTCTCAATGCCGGCGAAGAAAACTTTACACAGACGGACCTGCCGGGAATTTATACAATTGAGTCTTCCGCCGGGAATGAGATCCTTCGACCGAGCTCAGGACAGGTTTTCGCGCTGAACCTGCCCGCGAAGGAGTGCCGGACGGCTGTTATGCCGATTGAAGATCTCGAAGGATTTGGTGTATCTCTCACGCAGTCTTCGGGCTTTTCCGCCGAACATGCCGAGCTGTCTCTTGGTTCTCGAAGCACACGGGCAAGCCGTCTTAGAAGCTTTGCCGAACTGGAATCCGAGCAAAAATTCTGGCGGTGGATATTTATTGGATTGCTTGTTGTCTCGTTCATTGAAATTGCCCTGGCGGGGTGGTTGACTCGCAGCCCTTCTAATCTTCAGGGAGAAAAGAAATGATTGAAGAAGCTCTACGTAAAAGACTCCGGCCGATTGTTAATCGCCGGCGGCGTTTGCATCTGGCTTACTTTTTGTCGGCATGCTGGATCGTTGCATCTCTACTGGGTATCGGTTTGATAAGTGTGAACCGGTACTGGGGATTGAACTCGCCGGTCGCAAACTGGGCACTGTGCATCTCAACCGTGCTGGCAACGCTGTATGCCCTGTACAGATCCCGCCGTATGCAGCCGGACTATAAGGCCGTAGCGCAACATATCGAACGGCAAAATCCCGATATGCAGGCGCTGTTGCTCGCTGCTATAGAACAGGAGCCCGAACAACCCGACGGCCAATTCGGCTACCTGCAGGATCGGGTCATTGGCGAAGCGGTGCGGCACGCGACGAAACATGACTGGCTGCAGAGCATCTCAAAGAAGAAGCTTGTATCGGCAGAGCTTGGCGGAGCGATTGCGTTAGCATTAATCATTACAACTTTGCTACAATTATTGCCGCCGGTCCCATTCCTGCGAATAACGAACCGAAACGTGCAGCAGAGCAGGGGCTATGACCTCACGGTCAGCCCGGGAGACACCAGCGTGGAAGCCGGATCTCCGGTGGTTATCCTCGCGCGGTTCGGCAGGCGCGTGCCGCCAAAGGCCACTTTGCTGTTCGGCGAATCCGGCGAGGAACTCAAGCAGATCCCGCTGACCAGGAACCTTGACGATCCCGTGTTCGGCGGCATCATTCAAGAGGTCAACAGCAACATGCTCTACTATATCGAGTACGCGGATAAACGCTCGCGCGATTACAAAATAAGCATCTACGAACGCCCGGTTCTGACCAGGGCCGATGCGAAGATTATCTTTCCTTCATATACGAAACTGCCCGAGAAGGTTATTAAAGACACGCGTCAGATCAGTACAGTGGAAGGATCGCAGGTCATTCTTACATTCGTTCTCAATAAGGCGGTGGCAAAGGCACAGCTTGTCCCCAAAGAGGGGCCCGGTCCGGAGCTGACCGTCGATAGTGAACATCCGAACGTTTATACAACTTCAATCACGACTACTAAAAACGAGCGTTATGAGCTGCACTTGGCCGATGCCGAGGGGCTCACGAACGAGGTGCCTCAGCGTTTCGTTATCGATGTCCACAAGAATCTGCCGCCCGAGCTAAGAGTAGCTTTTCCCAATCGGGACGTGCTGGCATCGCCTTTAGAAGAATTGAGTCTGGAAGCAAAAGTCTCTGACGACTACGGCTTGACGGGCTATGGGCTCAGTTACGCACTTGCCGGCGACGAAGGCAGGGATGTGACCCTTGGCCAGTCACCGGTGCCGAGTGACAAACAGCAGATTCAGCACCTGCTGGCGCTGGAGGAATTGAGCGCTCAGCCGGATCAGTTGCTGACGTACTACTTCTGGGCCGACGATGTGGGACCGGACGGCAGTATCCGCAGAACCTCCGGTGACATGTACTTCGCGGAAATACGCCCCTTCGAGGAGGTGTTTCGCGAAAGCCAGTCATCTCAGAACCAGCAGGACCAAAACCAGCAAAGCCAACAGCAGGGCCGGCAGCAAGGCGAGCAGTTAGCACAATTACAGAAGCAGATAATCAGCGCGACATGGAATATAAAACGCCAGGCCGATCAGTCGGGCCTCGATGACAGCAAGGAAGACCTTGGTGTCGTTCACCAGTCTCAGGCCGACGTGCTGGAGCAAGCCCGTTCGGCATCGGCACAGGCCGAAGATCCCGTCGCAACCAAAACGCTGCAGGCAGCCGCAAGGCACATGGAAACGTCGCTGGAGCATCTGGGCGAAGCGGCAGAATCCGAATCGGCGACGGAACTGACGCCGGCACTCGCGGCCGAACAGTCGGCTTACCAGGAGCTGCTCAAATTGAGACAGCGAGAGCATCAGGTTGGGCAAAACCAGAGTTCCAGCCGAAGCAGCAGCGCCCGTTCGGCACGCTCCGAGCAGCAGTTGCAGCAGTTGGAGCTTACACAAAGGGAAAATAGATACGAGACGCAGCGCCTTGCCCAGTCTCAGGAGCAGACGGCCCAACGTGAAGATCTTCAGGTTCTTAACCGGCTTCGCGATTTGGCACGCCGGCAGGATGAGATGAGCAATAAGCTCAAAGAGGTCCAGGCGGCGCTTCGGAAGGCCGAAACGGAGCAGCAAAAGCAGGAAATTCGGCGAGAGCTTAAGCGTCTCAGGGAAGAGCAGCTCGAAGCGCTGCGGGACATCGACGAACTGCAGCAGCGAATGGACAGCCCTGAGAATCGCCGGCGTATGGCCGAGGCAAGTCAACAGCTCGATCAGAGCCGGTCGAGAATCCGTCAGTCGGCGGAGGAATTGGAGCAGGGAATGGTCTCAAGGGCAGTCACTTCGGCTACGCGTGCGCAGCGCCAGCTCGAACAGATGCGCGATGAATTCCGGCGCAACACTTCCGGCCAGTTTACCGAGCAGATGCGCGACATGCGGCAGCAGGCCCAGCAGCTTGACCGGCGTCAGAAGGAAATTGCCGAAGATATAAAACAGCAGATAGATTCCGACCAGAAGACTCTAACCGATTCCGGCGTGAATCGCGAGTTGGCGGATCAGACGAATCAGCAGAAACAAGGTGTCGAAGGGCTGCTCGAACAGATCAAAGACGTGAGCGAGCAGGCGGAGACTTCGGAGCCGCTGCTTTCGCGAAAGCTCTACGATACGCTGCGCAAGACAAACAGCGACAATGTTGACAGGGCCCTTGAGGTCACGAGCGAGCTGCTCAGGCGGAATTTTTTGCCGCAGGCACAGGAGATGGAACAACGTGCCGGAAAGGGAATCGAAGAGCTCAGGAAGGGCGTCGAAGATGCCGCCGGCAGTGTGCTCGGCGACGAGAGCGAGTCGCTGCGTTTGGCGCAGCAGCAACTCGACGAGCTGATCAGGCAGGTGGACGAAGAGGCCGCTCGTGCCGGCGGCCGGGCCCAACAGGATGGTGACCCGAACAGGCCGTCGAGCCGGCAGCTTGCCGACGCACAATCCGGAGCCGGCGGCGGGCAGCAGGGCGATCCCAACGGCCCGGCGGATTCGCAGGAAAATCAGCCCCGTGCCGAGGGCGTCCCGCCCTCGGATCGCGGGCAGGATGCCCGCGACACGATGCGGCCCGGCAATCGAACCGGCGGCGCTCAAGCCAACCCGACCGGTCCCGGCGGTAATCAACGCGGGCAGTGGGACCAGTTCGATCCCAACGGCCCGCTCACAGGTCGGGACTTCAGGCAGTGGTCCGACCGGCTGCGCGACGTGGAAGAGATACTCAGCGAGCCGGACCTTCGTAATGATGTCGCGCGGGTTCGGGACCGCGCGCGGGCAATACGGGCGGAGTTCACTCGTCACGGCAAAGAGCCGCAATGGAGTCTTGTCGAACAGCAGATCACCAAGCCGCTGACGGAATTGCGAAATCGCATCGGCGAGGAATTGGCGAAGCTCAAGCCGGACGAGGCGATTGTTCCCATCGATCGCGATCCGGTGCCCGGGCGTTTTGCCGAACTTGTGAAAAGATATTATGAAAACCTGGGAGGCGATGAATGATGTTTCCCGGGTCGATCATTTTCCCGGCCAGTCCATGGGTATGGCTGGCCGTACCGGTATTAGCCGCTGCCGTTGTATTACTTCTCTGGTCATACCGGCGCTCGCCGGAGATTAGCGCGGCTCACAGGATTGCTTTTTGTCTTAGGCTTCTGGGCGTGCTGGTGCTGTTGCTGTGTCTGACCGAGCCGTTATGGAGCGGCAGACAAGTCAAATCCGGCGCCAATCTTTTTCTGGTCGTTGCCGACAACAGCAGCGGGATGAATGTCCATGACCAGGGCATGACCCGGAGCCGCGGCGAGATTCTTCGATCCGCGTTTCAAGCCGACAAGTCCGCCTGGCTTGGGACGCTGGCCGACAATTTTCAGGTTCGCCAATACGTATTTGATTCGCAGCTTCGTCGAACAACGGATTTTTCGGAACTGCTCTTCGACGGTAAAGCCTCGGCAATCGGCGGAACCCTGCAAACCATCGCCCAGCGCTACCGCGGCAGGCCGCTGGCCGGCGTGCTTTTGATGACCGACGGTAACGCAACGGATATGGGCGAGCAATTCTATGACCTTTCAGGCGTACCGCCGGTTTATCCGGTCGTCGTCGGAGCGGACCGGCCGCAGAAGGATATCTCCCTGACGAATGTCTCTGTAAGCCAGACGTCTTTCGAAGACGCCCCGGTGACAATCCAGGCCGACGTTGAGGCTTCCGGGTATGCCGGCAAGACCGTTACGCTGAATCTTGTCGAAAGCTCCGGCAAAGTTGTCGAACAGCAGACACGCAAAATCTCAAAGAGCGACGAAAAACATACTTTTCGTTTTAATGTTCGTCCGGACAGGAGCGGCATCCTGTTTTATAATCTTAACGCCGCAGAAGTATCCGGTAGGGTGGGCCTTGGCCCACCGAACCGTAATGGTGGGGCAGAGCCCCACCCTACAAGTCTTAACGCCGCGGAAGAAGATACAAAGGATGCATCGGAAGCGCCATCTGAAGCGACGCTTGCCAACAACAGGCATACGCTGGTTGTTGACCGCGGCAAGGGGCCGTACCGGATTCTTTATGTCACCGGCAGGCCGAACTGGGAATACAAGTTTCTCCGGCGGGCGATCAGCCAGGACGAGCAAGTGCAGCTCGTGGGACTGCTTCGTGTCGCCAGACGCGAGCCGAAATACGAGTGGCGGGGACATGCCGGCGAAGTGAACAACCCGCTGTATCGCGGATTCGATAACAAGGACGCCGAGCAGGCCGAGCAGTACGATCAGCCGGTCCTCGTGCGTCTTGGAATACGTGACGAGGCAGAGCTTCGCGACGGATTTCCCAAAAAGGCCGAAGATCTATTCGGCTATCACGCGATAATCCTGGACGATGTCGAGGCGGGATTTTTCACGAATGACCAGATGGAGCTGATTCGGCGTTTTGTCTCCGAGCGAGGCGGCGGATTCCTGATGCTCGGCGGGGCCGAATCGTTCCGGGAAGGTGAATTTAACCGCACGCCCATAGGACAAATGCTGCCGGTCTACTTAGACAGGCTGCCCCAGGCCGAAACAGGTACCGGCACTAAAATCCATTTCGACCTGACTCGTGAAGGCTGGCTGCAGCCCTGGGCCCGATTGCGTGACAACGAGCAGGATGAACAGCGGCGGCTCTCGGCAATGCCCGCGTTCCGCGTGCTCAATCGCCTCGGGGCGGTCAAGCCCGGCGCGCGGGTGGTCGCGACAGTCGGCAACGATTCCGACGGGCAATTTCCTGCCCTGGTCGTGCAGAGATACGGCGGCGGACGCTTGGCGGCACTGACGGTCGGTGATGTGTGGCGATGGGGCATGAAACAGCCCGAGATGCAGGAAGATATGAACAAGTTCTGGAGACAGACGCTGCGCTGGCTGGTCGCGGATGTGCCGAACCGAATCTCATTCCAGGCGGCACAGAAGCGCGAGCAGGCAAACCAGCCGGTCGTATTCCAGGTTCGTGTCCGCGACAAGGATTTCGAGCCGATGGACGATGTTTCGATTGCCATAGAAGCCCGTGATCCCAATGGCCAGACTGTGAAACTTGCCGCCGAGCCGGCGTTAAGTGAAACGGGATTGTTCGAGGCCGTCTATGTCCCCCGGCGTGACGGCAGCTATTTTGCCCGGGCGGTTGTGACCAATGCCGATGGCATGGAGCTTGGCGATGCCGAGAACGGATGGGCTGTAGATCTTGAAGCCCGTGAGTTTCAGTCGATCAGAACGAACCGTCCGCTGCTGGAAAAAATCGCCCAACAGACCGGAGGCCGGGTTGTCGAACTCGACGCGCTGGACAGCTTCGCTCGCAGCCTGCCCAGCCTGAACGCTCCGGTTATGGACACATGGATCAGGCTCCTGTGGGATTTACGTGGAATCCTGCCGGCGGTTTTTCTCTTCGTTCTGATGTGCTTTGTCGGCGAGTGGGCGCTGCGCCGCTGGAAGGGAATGCCATGATTAATTTTCGATTTTCGATTTTCGATTTTCGATTTTTGTGGGTGCCTCTCGTTGGCGTGCTGTTTTTCAGCGTCGGCGCTCGCCTGGCACCTGAGCATGGTGACCCGAGAGCCGAGAGGCCCACCGTTATCGTTGTTGTCGGCGCCGCCGGTTCCCCCGAGTACGGAGCGCAATTTGTCAAATGGGCCCGTCTCTGGGAGCAGGCCTGTTCGAAAGGCGGCGCGAAATTCGCCGCGATCGGTTTGGACGAAGTTCAGAACCCGGACGATCTTACAACATTACAGCAAATGTTAGCGGGCGAATCTCAGGAAATCGCCGCCGCTTTGTGGCTGGTCCTGATCGGGCACGGCACATTCGACGGCAGGACGGCTAAATTCAACCTGCGAGGCCCCGACCTGGCGGCGGACGACCTGGCCGAATGGCTCAAGCCGGTTATCAGGCCGCTCGTCATAATCAACACTGCCTCTTCCAGCGCACCTTTCCTCAGCATTTTGTCGGGGCCGGAACGTATCGTAATCACGGCGACCAAGAGCGGCTATGAACAAAATTACACGCGGTTCGGCGAATATTTAGCCGGCGCAATCGCCGAGCCGAAGGCCGACCTTGACAAAGACGGCCAGACCTCGCTGCTCGAAGCGTTTCTAACCGCTTCTAATCGCGTCGATGAATTCTACTTAGCCGCCGGCCGGCTGGTCACCGAGTATGCCCTGATCGACGACAATGGCGACGGGCTTGGTACGCGGGCCGACTGGTTTCGCGGCGTCCGGCCGGTACAGAAGGCAGAAGATGGCGCTGCTCTTGACGGCTACCGCGCCCATCAGTTCCACCTTGTCCATAGCGAAGCCGAGAATAAAATGCCGCCCGAAATGCGGGCCAAACGCGACCGGCTGGAGCTTGAGGTCATCAATCTGCGGGATTTGAAAGATAAATTCTCCGAAGAGGAGTATTTTTCCAGGCTCGAAAACATGCTCTATGATATCGCACAAATCTACGAGCAGGCCGACCAAACCGAAGACGGCATCGAATAGGCTTTTTGTATAAAGTTGGTAGGGTGGGCATTGCCCACCATCCACGCTATCCGGCCTTTGTTAATTCCAAGCTGAAAAAAAGCTTGTCAAATGCAGAATATTGGGGATAATTGTTACAATTAAGAAAATGGTGTGCATTGCACACCCTACACGAGTTTTGTGCCGGGATATAAAAATAACGCCCGACAGCAATATAGTTTTGATTCAATAACCGTCTATCAGAGACCAGTCATTAGGAGAAGACCCACGATGAATGAAATTAGCAAAAAAAGCACGTCGCGTCGCGAATTTTTGAAGGGAACCGGCCGAATCGCCGCAGCCTCAGCCATAGCCGCGGGAATAGCGCCGCGAATGTACGCCGGTCAGAACAACACTATCAAGGTAGCCTTAATCGGCTGCGGCGGCCGGGGCACCGGCGCAGCATCGGACGCCCTTTCCGTCAGGCAGGGCCCAATCAAGCTCGTCGCCATGGGCGACGTCTTCGAAAATCGCCTTAAAAGCAGTTATGAGAATTTGAAGAAAATGCACGGCGAGAAAGTGGATGTGCCGGAGGGCCATAAGTTCATCGGCTTCGACGCTTACAAAAATGCGATGGATTGTCTGAGTCCGGGTGATATCGCGATTTTCGCAACGCCTCCGGGATTCCGCTGGGTGCATTTCACGTACGCCATCAAGAAAGGTCTCAATGTCTTCATGGAAAAGCCCGTCACCGTGGACGGCCCGACCAGCCGACGGATGTTCAAGCTGGGCGAAGAGGCTTCGGCGAAGAACCTCAAAGTAGGAGTGGGATTGATGTCCCGTCACAGCCGGGCACTCCAGGAACTGGCCAAGCGCATCCATGACGGCGAAATCGGTGATGTTATTCTGCAGCGCGGCTACCGGATGGCCGGACCGATCGGATTCTTTGCCTCGCTGCCCAAACCCCCCGGCATCAGTGACCTGATGTATCAAATCCAGCGCTTCCACAGCTTCATATGGGCCAGCGGCGGCTGCTACAGCGACTTCAATATCCACATCATCGATCACCAGTGCTGGATGAAAAACGCCTGGCCGATCAAGGCCCATTCCCTCGGCGGTCGCCATTATAAGCACAGCCCC
>Ga0114918_10002607_pt1 | contig 16119 bp, 23 predicted proteins | sample LantaG_FD_87015 | JGI IMG/M metagenome (GOLD analysis project Ga0114918, IMG submission 87015) | Deep subsurface microbial communities from Baltic Sea to uncover new lineages of life (NeLLi) - Landsort_02402 metaG | ecosystem: Environmental > Aquatic > Marine > Oceanic > Sediment | place...
TACAATGGGAGCAGGTATGACTTTGCTTAATGTAGGACAAATGGCTAAAATTGGTATGGCTTTACCTAGGTTAATGATAAAGCAAACCACATCGAATAAAAAATCAAAAACAACAGGCGACTCAAAAATAGATAAAATGTTAGGTTATAAATAAAATAAATAATTGGGGGGGGAATTAAATGCAGAATGCAATGAACGAATTAGGCCCAAATACAAATATAAGCTTAAATAAAATGTTAGGTAAATCTATACCAAAACCAGAACATTATATCCCAGAAGGTAAAATTTTAGATAAATTGAGAATAATGTTAGATAAATTACCAGAGATTACACAAATTCAAGGTGTGGTAATAATTAAAACAAAAAACGGCTCAACAAAACAACTACAATTTTCATATAAATAAAATGTGATTAAAATGCAAGTAATAAATATTAAAAAATATATATTATTCTTTTTAATATTTACAATTCTATCATTTAACGCATTTTCATATATAGAAACCAATATAATTAAATTTAGCACTATTGCAAATCCTGTATATGAACCAGGATTAATTTTTTGGGATAACAGTATTAATGCAGTAACAACTGAAGATAATATGGCAATAGGCAAAAATTTAACTGGTCAAACTTTTAATTTTTATGATGTTCCAACAAAGGCTTCTGATACATTATTTGAGATTATGGGTACACGAGGTGTACCACAATTTTTAGTTCAGAACGGTGGTTCTAATCAAGCAAGTATGATAGTTAGAAGTTTTCTTGTTGTAAACCAAAATAATACATTATTAAACCAATCGCAAAATAATTTATGTGGTGACTGGGGTTTTATACATATAGATTGTAACACTTCAACAACAGGCGCAGATTTTGGAGTAACTGATGATATTGAAGCTAAAGGAATAATTTACGCCGACCAAGGATTAAGGTCACACGCATCAAGTTATGGCACATATTTAGCGTTAAAACAACGTGGCCAATTATATTATGGTACAAACGGTACTTATAATGCTAATACACAATATTTTTGTGATTATACATTTAATAGTTTTAATGAAACAAATGGTTGGTTGGTAATAACAGAAATAGGTTCAATCTATAACGACGCTACAGCAGATTTATCGACACGAGTAAATTCAAGTTGTTACAAATTATCTAATAATCCTACTTGGATAAACGATATAATAACACCTGTGTCATGGAAAGTTACTAATAACCCAGATTTGATTGCAGTAAATGGTGGGTTTTTTGAGTATTATGTTGGCGCATATGACCAAAGTGGATTTAAAATAAAAATTATAAATGGTACAAATTTATATGGTTCAATGATAGATGATAAAGCTGGTGTGGACCAACATAAATCATTATCAATAATAACCAATATAAACGATAAAAATGGAATAATTGGATTAAACCAATTAATGTATTCATCCGTGCCAATAATAAATAAACAAATAAAAATGATAAGTTTAACCGGTGACGCTTCAGGTATGAAAAATAGTACAGGAACATTTATAGATTTAAGTATACTTAATCCCAACAATGCATCTGGTTCAACCATATATGGTATGCGTATGCCATCAGGATTAGACGCTTTAATAAAAGTTGGAGAACTTTTTGATGTATCAAAAGTATATTCAAACACAGTAGATATAACAGATAACATTTCAGGAGTATCAGGACCAGTCACAATATTTCAAAATGATAACGATTATTTATATGTTGGAAATACTAGAAATTTTACTAGAATAAGTTTTAAATTGACTACACCATCAAGTAAAACAATAAGACCATTATATTATTATTGTAGTGGTAATAATGTATATAAAACTTTAACAGGGGCATCATCTACTACAAACGGGTTCACATCATCAGGTACATTATCATTTATTAATCCTAGTGATAGAGGTTATTGTAACAAAACAATCGGTGGAGTATATTTTAGTAACACAACATCATATAATTATATTGTGATACAACGTACACAAAATAATATCGTAACACCACCAGTTATAAGTAATATTGGAATAGCTAGTTCATTGACATCAACATTCATTTTAAAAGACGATATGTTAAAATTGCATGCTATAACTGCACCTCCAGTAATATGCGATGCAAGTTTAGAAGGTGGTATTTATAGTGACGACGATTTAAATTTACCTTGTTTTTGCACAGGCGCAAATTGGGTGCAAATGAACGATTTTACATCAGTATGTAGTTAAAAATTAATATTAATTAGGAGGAAATTAAAAATGGCAGCAAAAGTGAAAGCAAAAGTAAAACCAAAAATGAAAGAAAATGAATTTTATTCACTTGTATTAAAAAAACGAATTACTGTTCCAGTAAAAGATATCGTTTATAAAATTCGAAATGGTAGAAGATTTGGCGTTTGCAAATATCAAGCTAATGGTAAAACATACGAAGCTTGGAAAGTTTTAGGAATGAAATAGAGATTTTTCAAATTTAAAATTTAAAATTTTTTTATTTTTTTATATATTTTCCAATTGACAAAATAAATAAGATAAATTTCATAAAGTAACACGAGAGTAACACGATTTAGAATTTCAAATTGAAAATTAAAAATTATTTTTGTGTTACCCAAATAATATTAAGGAGGATAAAATGCCGTTACCTTGTAAAAACCCAAGTTATGGATATACTAAAAATAAGAAAGTTAGATTAGCTTTTTGTGGTAATAAAGTAGTTGAAGCAAAATCAAAAAAGGCTATAGATTTAGAACGTAAATACAATAGAAAAATTCAACATTGCAAACGATTAATTAAATATTATTATGTTACTAAAGGTAAAAGAGTATATGTGAACTAAAATGGTAAATGAATTAAACGAATGGAGATATGGCGGGGGATTAAAATTATCACGTACCAATTCAATTTTTGCGTTTGCCCCATATGCTACAGATAATACTACAACCAAAAAACAAATTCCACCAAAATTAAGATATATTCCGTTAAAACGAAAACTCAAATCAGATAATGATATTTTATTATTTAAATTACAATATATGCAAAATCAACAAAATCAAAAAATCGCAAATGAATCATTATTTGATTCAATCACAGGAATAGATAAAGGTTTTACAAAATAAATAAAAGGAGAGTGATATTAAAATGCCAGCAAATTTACAAAAATTTTTAAAAGACCCAAACAATTTAGGTCGTGGTGCAGGAGTTTATTATAGGCGTGGAACAGTCTATAAAGGAAAAAATTATGGGTTGAAAGGTTATTTCAGCAAATACGATTTAGAAAGAGACCGTAAAAGAAAATCTAAAGGTTATACCAGAGACAAAATTGGTACGCCACGAAAAAGTGGAATATTGCAATCAGGCGACGGTGTTTTACCAAGATAATTTTTTTTTCATTTTTAATAATTTCACAACATTTATATATTAATATATATTATTAATATTTATAATGTCAATATGCGATATATCAAGGCCATTATTGAAATTTCTACCTAATTATTATGTTGAATTATTAAAAATCAAATCAAAACGCATTCTATCAAAAGTTGAAGTCATTGTAATTTTAAACAAATTTTATTTAATACCTTTATCAATTTTAGGTGAAATGAAATATAGAAGTTTAACACGATTACATGGACAAAAATTATTAAATTATTTAACTGAACAATGGCAATTATATAATTATAAAAAAGGTCAAAGCATCAAACATATAATAAATGGTGGCGATATTACTATAAAACATCCAAATCTAGAATTTGATATTATAAAAGAATTAAAAAATTATAAAAACCCATTTATAGATACAAAAATAAAAAAATTATTAAAAATTAAAAATAAACAATATCAAAAAGAATATTATCAACGACCAGAGGTTAGAGCACGGATAATTGCACAAAGAAAAGAACGTCATCAAAATAAAAAAATTAATGGTGTGGAAAATGAATAATAAAAAAGCTAAAATAACAGAAATATTTAAATCTGTTCAAGGAGAAGGAAAGTATGCAGGTGTGCCTTGTGTATTTGTAAGATTTTTTGGTTGCACTTTATCGTGTAGATTTAATGGAAAATCTTGTGATACACCATATGCAGTATCAGGCAATACATTTGTAACATTATCAATAAAAGAAATTGTATCAGAAATAAAAAAATGCATAGGCACAGAAAATCGTATTAATCATATAGTATTCACTGGTGGGGAACCAATGTTATATCAATCACAAATAAAAATGATTATTGACGAAATTGATTCAGAGCCTTTTTTTATGAATGATGGTTTATTTTATGAAGTTGAATCAAATGGTACAATTCCATTAATTGAAGAGTTTGAACATTATATAAACTATTTTAATTTAAGCATAAAATTAAAATCAAGTAATCAGCCTAAACCTTTTGAAAAAGCAAGAATAAATTTAGATGCGATACCAACTTATCCATTCAAAAAAACATCGTTTAAATTTGTTGTATCAAGTAATGACGACGTGAGTGAAATTATAAGTTTGCACACAACATTTCCAGAGTATAATGTTATGTTGATGCCACAAGGTGAGACACGAGACCAAATAATAAAAAATTCTCAAATGGTTGTTGACTTATGTATTATGTATGGTTTCAGGTTTAGTTTAAGGCAACATATAATAATTTGGGATATGAAAAAAGGAATTTAAAGGAGGAATAAAATGAATATACACGGCTATAAAATGAAAGCAAAAGGTATTGGCGAAATGTTAAAACATAATATGGTGCCAGAAAAAGTTCAGAGATTAGAAAAAGCAAAAATAAATTGCAAAGCAAAAATAAAAGAATTGAAAAATAAACCAATCAAAAAACGACAATTTAGAAAAGTTAGAAAAGCTAGAAAGGTAAGATAAAGAAAATGGCTGATTCAAAATACAAAAAAACATCATACGAAAAAAAACGAAGTTGGAAAGAAACGAGAAAATGCAAACAATGTGGGATAAAATTCGAAGTCACACATCAATTAAGAATGTATTGTGAAAATTGCAAACGCAATCTCAATAAATATAAAAGCCAAATATGAAAAAATATTTTTGTTATAATTGTAAAGAAGAATTTGATAAGATTCCCTATACAAAACCTAATGAATGTAGTTGTGGATACACGCATTATATTGTAGAATGGAAAAAATTACAAAAACTTCTTATGAAAAGAAAATAAAAAATTAATCGTTTTCATCATCATAAATCATTCTTAAAAATTTCATTAATAAAGATATTTGGTCATAACTTAATTTCAATCCACAAACATCTCTATTATTTTTTCTCATTTCTCTCATATTAGATTTAAATTTTTTCCAATTTGGTTTACTTCTAATTTCAGATTTAAAAGTTATACCTCTAATATGAGATGGCAAAATATCATTATCAGAAAATGATATACTATTTCTACCACTATGAAATCCTTTATGGCAAGCATTACATAATGATACACCATTTCTAGGTTTATCGTGTCCATTATTTTTTACCATTTTAATATGATGACAAGTTATTTTACTATCTGGTGTTTTGCAACCAATATTTTGGCATTTAAAATTATCTCGAGTAAATACTCCATATTTCATTATATATTTGGCATAAATATATTTTTTAATTTCAGAAGTTAAACTATCTAATTGGTCTTGTTCCCAAGTTGAAAAATATTCATCCTCGGATAATTCTTTTTGATATATTTCATATGTGATTTTTTCGTCCATTTTAATTCATTTCAAAATGTGATAGCAGGGATTTGAACCCTGAGTCTTCTGAGCTTCAGTCAGGCGCCTTCCCGTTTGGCCACTATCACAGTAAAGGGTGAAAGATGGGAATTGAACCCATTCTGCTTGTGTCACAGACAAGTGTGCTAAAACCGTTACACTACAATCACCATTAAATATGTATTAATATTACAATTTGATACACAAATTTAACCGTGAATCGTTGTGAATTCGCATACATCTTTAATAAGTAATACTAATATATAACTCATAATTAAACACGTGGCAGAGTAAAATATAATGACCACGACGGGATTTGAACCCGCAGTCTCCTGATTAAAAGTCAGGTGCCTTAATCCAATTTAGCTACGTGGTCGGATTTGTTTCATATATCTTCGTCTTACGAGTTTACCTTTATTTCTTTTATTCCAATCTTTTATTATTGGTTTTTCTGACCAACAATTATTACGGAAATCATCTTCAATATCTATATATGTTTTCTTATAAATTTTAGTTCTATCAACTGGTGAACGATAACCATCTCTTTGTTCAACCCATGAATCATAATATGGTGTTGGTTCAAGGCATTCATCAATTATATCTTGACGTCGTTGGTTTAGTGTTGAAGTTGGAGTTTTCCAACCATCGTTTCGTTTTGTTTTAGGTTTCATTTTTAAGTTTATTAAAAATCTTTTCCAAACATATATTCACAAAAAGCATTATATTGCTCTTCAGTGTCTTTCATTTCCCTTATTTCTTCTAATGTCATAATATTTACCCCCAAAAAAATTAATAGGTTGGCAAGGAGTTGAACCTTGACTATTGAGCTCGTGCTCAACGTGCTACCGTTACACTACCAGACCTGCAATAAATTTAATGACCCCGCTGGGAATCGCACCCAAACCTTTTGGTATCTTCACACGATGAACATTTATTAGCCATATATTGTGATATATCGAAGCCAAATGTCCTATCTGTTAGACTACGGGGCCGTGATTTTAAATTTCATGTTTACCATTTTTTGGTTCTTTATCTATACCTGAACCGTAATATTCTAAATGCCCACAATTCAAACATTTTTGTTGAATCATTTTCAATGGCTCTTTTAATTGTTCTTTGATTTCAATATTCCAATCTTTTGCATAATCAATTTGCCATTTCATCCAATCAGGATGAAATTTTGAACATTTTTCTTCTTGCATTGGAGTTACTCCACATTTTTCACATCTTGAAAATTCAGTTTTTTTATAAATTTCAAAATCTTTATCGTTTTTGCAAGTATCAGTTAATCGTTTTAAAAAGTTTAACCATTTTTTGGGGTCGTTGTTATTTTTGAGACTTTCTAAAACTTTTATTGATTCACGAACTGATAAAATTTCATTAACATTCAATACAAATTTTGTATCAGGTTTTTTTAGTTTGCAATATTGAAGGTATTCACGACAATACATTAATCGTATTATTGATTTTATCATTTCATCTTGTTCCATTTTATTATTTCATTTGTATAAATTCCGCCAGTATATTTTGGAAGTTTACATCTATCGCAATACTTTGAACGTTTGCAATGTGTATAATATATTCATTGGCACCGTTTACAACTCCTCATATAAATTTTAAGTTTTGCCATTTTAAGTTTCAATTTCAACAATTTTATTGTTCACCTTATTATTGTTAATATGAACAAGATGGGATTTGAACCCATAGTTTCTGACATATCAGGCCAGTGCCTTAACCAATTTGGCCACTTGTTCAGTAAATGCACCTAATGGGATTTGAACCCATGGTCTCACGGAAACTTAACCTAATTATAGTGGCATATAAGCCGTGTGCTATAACCAAACTAAGCTATAGGTGCATGATTATGAATCTGTGCTACCAGAGTTGCACTGGTCTCCTACGGGTTACAGCCGTTTGTCACCCTCCGTGACTTAGCACAGGTGAAATTGATGCGTGCGCCGAGATTTGAACTCGAAAATTATGGGCACTTCATAATATAATAATTATATTATTTGGAAGCCATATATGATAGCCAATTTCATCACACACGCATATTATAATAATTTATATGATATATTTAAATGTTGTGGAAAAAAATGGGAGCACCAGGATTTGAACCCGGATTATCTAGTCTGGAGCCAGATATGATAGCCACTACATTATGCTCCCATTGTTTATATTATATATAATTCAATTATATATAATGACGGCCGAATTGGGTTTCGAACCCAAACTTTCTTGGTCGACAACCAAGCGTGTTAGCCATTACACCATACGGCCAAATTTTGATTCCGGCACTCGGATTCGAACCGAGGTATTCCAGTTCCAAAGACTGGCGCCATTGCCCACTAGGCCATGCCGGTTTGAATGAATGGGGTAGGCAGGATTTGAACCCACAGTTTCTTGCGTCCAAGGCAAGAGTCATAACCAAATTAGACCACCACCCCAATAATGCCTCCACTGGGACTTGCACCCAGGTTTATGGTCCGAAAAACCACTGTGCTTGCTGCTACACTATAAAGGCAATATAATACACCTACCCAGAGTCGCACTGGAATCATTGGTGTGTAAGACCAATATCATATCTATTAGACCATAGGTGTGTTTAATTATAAAGTTTTAGAATTACGGTTCAATATTTTCCCCATTACTAAATGGAAATATGATAATTTTTAATGTTCAGAAAAATAAATGAACCATAACTTAAAACCTTAAATCACTATCGGCCACTGATGTTGATAAATATCAAATCCATATCTATCAAATCGAAAATCGACCTTAGCACGTTCAATGCCTTTTGTTTTAAGTTTTGTATGATTCATTTTTTGTTTAAACCTTGTTAATATTGTTATAGTAAAACATAACATATATATAAATGTTGTGATTTATTTTGTCCATTTTTTCAATTTATTATAAACAATTGGTTTATTTCTCCAAAATTGGTCAATAAGTTTAATAAATTCTTCTTTAACAATCTTACCGCGTAATTGATTACGGTTATTTTTTATCATTATACCTTCAGATAAGTTACCAAATTCTGATTCTTTTTTAATATATTTTAGCAATTGTTTTTTATTAGAAATTATTTCAGTACCAAGATATGGTGCGTGTTTAAGATTATACATTTTGCATACTTTTATCATTTCTATTGCGCTTAAATATTTATTTTCAGTTTTATCAAAAATGTCAAATATTATTACCCAATCTGATAATTTGTTATATTCGATTGAATGTTTGCATCTCATTAATTCAGCATAAAATATGTAATGCTCAGAAATATTAATCAAATCATTATATTTATCCCTTATCCAATTTTGATAAAATATATATTGTTTATGAGAATTATCAATATAGCCTGACCGTTTAAAAGGGATTATCGTTTCATCGTCTCTAAAAAAGCCCACATTTGCGCCATCAATCTTTTCCCAAATATCAACTATCGATTCAAATAATTTTTCCTCATCAGTTTTAGTCAAATAGTGTTTGCCAACAATATTAATATTTGGCATTAAAAGCCTAAAAGTTTTCTCATATTTCCTATAATAATAGTTTGAATTTACCATTTTATTTATTTGATTTCATAATTTTATATCTGTGGTCTTGGTTAAGTTTATACTTCATTATAAGTTTCAATTTTACATATGATATTGGTTTAAATTCGTTTGTATCAACTCCTACATCATAACACTTCTCGCCTAATTTTAATTTACCGTGAACATGGCCAAATAAAGGTCTATTTTCATTCTATTTTTGTTTCATTTTGTTTTTCATTAAATTCTTTTTCTACCAATAATTTAATAAACCCAATATTATTATCAATTAACATTTGTTGCCTCGCTGCACCGCCTTTTGCACCCTGTTTCATTATTTGATTTATATATTTATCACTAATAATACTTTTAGTGGTGCAATCTTTGCACAATTTTGCAGAAGAAAAATCAATGGTAGTATCATTATATTCTACAATATTATCACAACAAGGGCAAGGACGAGTATATCCTATATTTTGATTTTTTCCTAATGCATTTATAAATTCCATTTTATTTATCATTCTCGAACCATATTCTTGATAATTTTGTATCGATTTTATCAGCAACAGCACCAATACAATATTTTTGTTTTTCTTCCATTAATGCGTCATATTCTTTTCTATGAATTAAATGTCTATAACTTGGTAATGTGTTATATATTTTGAAATATTCGGTCAAAGGATTGATATTTGTCATATTGTTTGTTTTACAAATTTTATGCAATTTTATTAATTCACTTATGATTTGTTTTAAATCCATTTTAATTCTCCATTTTTATTTTTGTATTAACCCATTTCCAATATTAATTGCAATATCTATTGGGCATATTGGCGTAAATGAATATACTATTATATATATATTTATAATAATAGTAACTACCGCGAAAAGGCTTAATAAAATGATTGGTATTAAAAAAAAATCACCTGTAGCATACATCCATTTATTAAATATAGATGAAAATTTACGCCCATTGTCGTTAATAGTTTGACGATTTTTGAGAATATAATATAGTGATATCAATATTATTATTCCCATTATTAAAAATATTCCCGCCTTAATGGCGCCAAGATAACATTTCCATTGCAAATACCACCAAACTTTTGGTGCAACATCTTGTATTCCATTTATTACTTTATCAAGAAATTCTGTTCCCAACATAGCAAAATTATATGATGTTTCATTCATTTTTATACCTTAAATTTAATATAAATTGATTTAATTTACAATTATAATTATAACAATTCTCGCAACCATTTTTGCAACTATTTGTATATTTTTTGTATTTTGAAACAAGTATTGATGCAAATCTATATGGAAACAAAAAATGCAATTCCGTAAATATGTTTGAATAGTTTCATTTTAATATATTATTATATTTATAATTAGTTAATAGTAATTAATATTTAAATGTTGTGAAAAAATAAATTCAGTATTATTTAGATTTTCTTTGAGCCATTTACCAATAACAAGAATTTTTTCCATACGGAACAAGCCACATTAATTATTATTCAAAACAATTAATATTTTAGTTTTTTCATTGTTTTTGTATTTGCTGTAATGTGACTTATTAATTGAATTATTTAATTAGGTGAACTACTACACCTAACTGCTTTCAGCAGTTAAGGACGCAGCTTCCTGATTCATCAATAACCGTAACCGGTCATCTCCAACAGACGCAAGTCCCTTACGTTTTTCTGATTGTTAATTGAATAATAATTAATATTTATAGTAAAACATAACATATATATAAATGTTGTGATTTTAATGATAAAAAGAGTAAGAAGAGATTTGAACTCTTATTCTCAAGGGTTGCAACCTTGCGACTTAACCATTTGCCCACTTACTCATTTAATGAAATATTTATTATGCAAAAGCATTTATCACAGAAATAATTACCATATTTATCTTTAACTACTACACCGTTCATGCATTTTGAACAATAACATTGGTATTGTTTAATATTATCAGATTTTGTCATAATTATCATAATACCCTTACTTATTACCCTTACTTATTTAATGTTAATAATACGATTTTTATACTAAAAACTTATTGAATGGAGGCGGTGGGACTTGCACCCACGGCTTCTGAATTGCAAAACCAGATTTCTGCTGCTGAATTACGCCCCCGTGAATTTTAAAACGCCACAGAAGGGATTTGAACCCTCAAGCCATAAACTGACTCTGGATTTCCAGTCTGGGCCAAAACTCAGCCCACGTTCAACTCTGAGCCAAACCATTCGACTCTGGGTTTTAGCAGTCCAGCGAACGTACCAGCTCGTTCACCTGTGGCATAAATTTGAAAGGTCGTAGTGAGATTTGAACTCACAGCCTGGTGCTTACAAGGCACCTGCAGTATCCTGTTATGCTATACGACCATTATGAAAATGAAATGCAGGTGGTAGGATTTGAACCCACAGCGTTTGACATTAGTCACTGGATATCTTAACATTGAATCAATGCTCCATAACCGAACATTTTCTATTCTTAAGTCCAGCCCGATTCAACCAGATTCCGGCACACCTGCAAATTATGAACGGCCATGACCAGACTCGAACTGGTATTCTTCTGATTAACAGTCAGATGCTATTACCTATTAAGCTACACGGCCAAATATTATGATAAACAGATAGAGGGAATTGAACCCCCACTCTTCAGGTCATGAGCCTGACGGAATACGACTGTTAAGTCTCCATTATCCCATATCTGTATTTAATAGTGTTAGAATTATTATAATATTGATACAAAAAATATTTTTTGTAATATGGTTAGGTGATAAACGGTTGTTAAGAATTTGTTGTATCAATATTAAAACAATTTTAACATAAATTGGTTGCCAATGAATTAGTCGCCAAACTATTAAGTAAACTTGACGTTTTATTGGATGCCATACTTGCTGTTTTTTTTGTTTGATACATTTTAGTTATACATCACCGTAAATTTTCTATTATAATATTGTAATAAACCTATACTTATATTTAAATGTTTTGATTTTTTAAAATAAATCAAACTTTTTTTGCTATTACTTCTATTGTTTTATAACCAATTATAGGTATTTTTATATCTTTAAGAAGATTAAGTAATAAATGATTTTTATAAAAATGTGTTGGTTTGTCATAATTTTTTATACTTAAATATTTTCTAATAATAAAATTCATTGGACTAAACCAAATTTGAGAAGTTTTAACTTGTATTACTTTAAATTTATTCATTTTTAATAAAGAGGTAAATTCGTTAATGCTTCCATATTCTCTAACATGAGTTCTATCTAAAACCCATTTATTATTATTTCTATAAAAGTACCACGCATAATGTTTTTTAATTATACTTGAGATAAATAATAAACCGTCCTTTTTTAACAATTTATGAAGTTCAATTAATGCGTTATCTTGTTCAGGAATATGTTCAATAACTTGGGCGTTTATGATTAAATCAAAACTTTGCTGTTTAAGATTGATGATATGTGTTAAATCCTCTACATACCCTTCATATCCAAGATTATTTTTCATACGTTTTATTCGAAGTTCAGAAAGGTCAATTCCGACAATTCTTTTTATGTTTTGTAATAAATTATTATTTTTTAATGCAAATAATAATTGCCCGTCGCCACATCCTGCATCTAGTATCGAACAAGGATGAGTTTTTATGATATTACTTTCTAATAAAAATGGTATTTTTTCAATATAAAAATGTATTGAATCTTTTGAATAACTTTCAAATTTTGTCATTTTTAACCTCACCAACAATATATTTTACTGCATCTAATTTTACCACCACTATGAACAATTCTAGCAACATCTTTATAATAAATTTTAACTTTCAAAATACATTGGTTGCAGTAATCTTTTGCTTCATCAAATGTCCATGCACTGAAACCAAAACTATTTTCATTATTTGAATAATCAGCAAATGTTTCATATGATTTATTATCAAGATATTTAAATTGAAAATTAAAATTGCTATATCTATCACTCCTAACACCTTTATATGCATAAAAATAATTTTTATAGCATTTATATTTACCACATTTGATTATTTGTTCTTTTTTAAATTCGGTTGATTTATAATGCCAATTATCTTTAATATAATCCCAATCAACTTTATCTTTAAATTCTCTTATGAACGGTTCAGATAATTTTTGATATTGTGAAATATAATCCCAATCAACTTTATCTTTGAATTCTTTTATGAACGGTTCAGATAATTTTTGATATTCTGAAATATTACACCAATAAACTTCATTTTTAAATTCTTGTTTCCAATTCTTTTTAGAAAAATCTATATTATAAATTACTATGATTCTATGTAATGGTGCCGTGATAATCTCGTTGTGTTAAGAGATTATTAAGTTTTAATAGTATTGTATAAGTTAAAATTTAACACTTAAAACCTAATTATGTTATAATTGATATTTTTATTTGTTCTTTGCTTTTTATTATTGCACCGTTATCAGTCTCAAATTCGTTCCAACATATACACGGATAACTTTTTAAATTGAGATTGGCGCCTTCATGGTCAAATTCGCATTTTGGATATTCAAATGTATTTTTTGCTTCAATTTCACATTTTTCAAGTAAATTGTTACCTATATGTGTGCATTTTAAATTAAATATAATCACGACTGTCATTATTATTATTATTATAATTATTAATATGAACACTAATTTGTTATTGGATGGCATATTTAATTGTTTCATTCTTTATACCTGTTCTCCTAATGGTGTACCTACTCTTCTAATGATTTGCAAAAATCTTCCACCCAATCACATTTGGGCAATATACTATATTATTGCCACCAGTGCTCACCTCTTTCCAAACCAAGTTTGTTTGACATTTAGGGGCATTTATATTGATTAATTATTTATTAGCCTTTAATAAAGTCAATGATTTTTGTTAGAAATTTAATTGATAGATATAAATTTATTCAATTTGGTTATATCTATCGTTGTTCAACATTTTCATCATTAAATCATATGCGGATACACCACTTACGATTTGTTTGAAAATAATTGGTGAACAACCACTTACTAATTGCACACCTTTATCGTTAATTGTTATAGGTGATTGATTTTGTCTTGAATCAACATTCCAAAATACTAATTCAGGTAATTTATAACCATTTTCATTAAACATTTGTTTAGCGTTCTCAAAATTTGTCAAATTAGTGTTTCTTGTGCACGCATCAAATTCCATATCACTTATAATATATAACCGTTTTGGTATTTCGTTTTGCTTTAATTTATGTGTTATTGCAGTCTTTAATATTAATTTGAACATTGCTTCAATGTCAGTATTACAATCCCATTCTGCTCGTGATAAGGTTCGCATTTTTTCATATAATGTTCTACCTTTAATCTCTTGCAATTTTGGTTGGTGACTAAATGTTATGAAATGGTTATGAAAAGGACCCTTGGTATTTCGTTCAGCAAAATATATTGCTAACGATACTGCAACATTCATTGGCAAACCGTTCATACTACCAGAGGTATCAGCTACTACTAATGCGTTCTCTTTTTCATTTACATAATTAGGTAAATTGTTCCACATCACATCTAATGCGTCACTATTATCATTATATGAAAGTATTTTACCTGCAATATCATACGGAAATAATGTTGATACATTGATTTTCTTTTCACCTGTTTTAACTTGTGAAAGATAATTATTGTATCTTGTTTCATCATTCCTATAAAACGCTTTTTTATATTTCAAGCCTGCGTTTGAAGGTATCTTATCATATTCAATTTTATTATATTGTTTGGTTGATAATTTTTTTTCAATTATGTCAATTTTTGTTCGCAACCGTTCAAGGTTTTGCCTATACCGTTTTGGTGTAGTATTAAATAATTTGATAAGTTTTCGTGCCAATACCCTAGATTTAATTGAAGAGGCGTTCTCACTTTTTAACCATTTGCCTAATAACGAAGGTTTATCACTTTTAATATCTGATACATATTGTTGACGCAATAATAATATAACATCTTTTTCAAGTTTCGTATCAAACAAATTATATAAATCGTCCCATCTGCCATATTCAGGTATATATTTAATCAAAGGTCGTAATCTATCAGAATGATTGTTAGCTAAGTATTGTATTATAATACGAAAAGTTCTACGTTCACCTATACCGCCTCTTATATCTCGTGCCCAGAATAAAGTTTTCAAAGCGTATTTAGAATTTTCGTTGAACGCTTTAATGAAAAGGTTTTCTATATCAGTAGAATTTCTTTTTCTTAATGCGCCTATCATAGAAAACAAATCTAATAAATCAGATTTAGTTGTTTCATGTGTCACTGCGTTATTTTCTGTTTTTGTAAAATTTGTGTCATCCTTGACATCAGCTAAAAATTTATTCATTTGAGATACCTCCAAGACACGTTTTTTCCATTGAAGTTGGTTTTTTTAATTTGCTGTATGTGTCTGATTTAATAATTGGCATACGCCACTAAGCATTGGAAAAACATTTTTTTGATTTTTGAGTCAAGTTGTTTGTTTATTTGCTGTATAATACACTACATATATTTAAATGTTGTGATTTTTCAATTAATAACCGCCATCATCAACAAATAATAAAAATACGAATACGGTTATTGTCAGTACCAACACAATTTTACCAAATATATTATTTTGAAAAAATATGTTTTCTAATTTAGCTGCCCAATATGTTGGAATAATTATGTATTTTAATCCGCAACCAAATAAATAAAAAATTAACATTACTCCTGCACTTCCTATTGTTAATCCTGTTCCCATTTTTATTCCATCATTTTTCAACCTGCATTTTTATATCAACCAATCTAGGGTGTCTTAATTTATCTTTTGCGCCGTAATCCATTGATTTTATGACTGCATAACAGCCAATATATTTTTCTTTGTTTTCCCAAATTTCTCTTCGA
>Ga0114918_10002608_pt1 | contig 16107 bp, 15 predicted proteins | sample LantaG_FD_87015 | JGI IMG/M metagenome (GOLD analysis project Ga0114918, IMG submission 87015) | Deep subsurface microbial communities from Baltic Sea to uncover new lineages of life (NeLLi) - Landsort_02402 metaG | ecosystem: Environmental > Aquatic > Marine > Oceanic > Sediment | place...
CATGCCGGCGGTGAGCCGCCGGGCATAATCGACGGGCCGAGCAGAGCGCCTTCTTCGCCGCCCGAGACGCCGGTGCCGATGTAAAGCTTGCCCTTGCTCTCGACGTATGCAGTGCGCCGAATCGTGTCGGGGAAGTGAGAGTTGCCGCCGTCGATGATGATGTCGCCGTCTTCGAGGTGGGGCAGTACTTTGTCTATGAAGGCGTCGACCGCATCGCCGGCCTTGACCATCAGCATAATCTTGCGGGGTTTTTCAAGGTTCTCGGCCAACTCTTCGATGCTGTGACAGCCGATGATATTTTTACCTCTTGCGCGGCCTTCGATGAACTTGTCAACCTTCGATACAGTTCGGTTGAAACAGGCCACCGTGAAGCCCTTGCTTTCCATGTTCAGGATGAGGTTTTCACCCATAACCGCCAGGCCTATAAGGCCGATATCAGCTTTTGCCATTTCCTAAAACTCCTTTCGCGTTCTGTTTCTCGTATCTTGTTGTACGAGGTACGTAATTATTACTTTGGTATTGTCGGAATATAGCCGTTAGACAAACGGTGCAGGACTTCGCCGGCGTGATGCACGACAAGGATTCCTTCGTCTTCTCTATTCTCGTAGTCGGCTATATTTATATCATTCGGGTTCAAATAGTCAAGGTTTACTTTTTCGCAGCGATGTTGACTTATGCTCGTGGCGAGCACCACGTTGGCCCGCGGTTTTTCTACGCCGTCGATAAAGGTGCCGATGCCCTTGACGTGGGTCGAGTGGGCCATGATTCCCCTCGGAACGCCAGCGAACTGCTCCATCCGTTTGAGGAAATAGTCGCGGGTATGGTACCCGATTTTGTCGAGCCATTTGCCGTGAGTGTACGAAATCTCGGTAATGTGCGGGGCGTAAATAATTAATGTTCCGCCGTCGGCGAGGATCGGTTCGAGTTTGTACATTACCTTGCCCGCCGTCCAGATATCGTCATACATTTCCGGGGCGATGCCGAGAATCGTGTTGTAGGGCTTGTCCTTGTACGTGATATGCACCTGCTCGGACAAATCCGCGGCCTTTTCCCATGTTTCGAGCACGTCACCGATGAAGATGCCCTTGAGTACATCTTCCATCGCGACAATGGCGAACAGCTTGTGCGGCAGCGTAATAAACGAAGCTGCCTTTTCCACGACCTTTCGCGTCGGCGTCCATTTGCTGCCGTTTATCAGGGGGTTGGTTACAACGGCGCCAAGCCAGTGGAAGAAGTGGATGATATCATCGCCGGCGATCCCGGGGAAGATATATTTGTGCCCGCCTGAAAAGCCCACAACTTCGTGCGGAAACACGGGGCCTAAGATGAAAAATTCATCGTACTCGAAGAGCCGCTTGTTGATTGCCACGTCAACTTCTTCGGCAAACAAACCGTCGCTGATCTGCTCGATTTCGTCGGCGGAGATTTTGCCGATGGAAGTGAACATCCGGGGATTATCCCATTCGTGGTTGAAGAATTTTACCGCCGCGTATTTGTTTTTACGTTCTTCCGGCGTCATGCTGAGCCTGGCACAAATCTGCTCTTCGCTCATCGGCTGATGAGTCCCCAGAGCAACCAGGCAATCGACTGCCTTTGCCTTTGGTCCCAGGAACTCGTAGATGATTTTGAATATCTCCCCGATAGGGCCCGACCGTGTATTGTCGGGGATTATCATCAGGATGCGTTTGCCGGCGTAGTCATTCCGGGCGAAGAACTCGCCAACCGCTTCACGCGCCTGCCCGGTCTCGACGCAGGCTTCTTTATTTTGTCGCTCAATTATCATCGTTCGTATTTCTCTCTACACTTTCCTATTTACACATCATGCTTAAACCTGTTGCCAGGGCGGCAGCTCCGGCAGATACGAATCGAACTCAGCGATGAGTTTTTCTTCGTACTGGCCGGCATATTCGCCGTTTACAAATTTATCGAACGCCTCATCTCCGAAACGCTTCCACGATTCGATTTCGTCGCCGGGATTGATGGGATAGAACAAGGCATCGTTGGCCCCGGCGGCCTTCATGTCACCCGGCGCATCGCCGATCATCAGGATGTGGTTCTTCTCGTACCTGCCCTTCGTGGCATAGCCGAGGTGCTGAGCTTTCGTCCCCATCTCCTGGCCGGCAATGACTTCGACGTATTTGGCTATGTTGTGCTCTTGCCATTCGCGTTTGAGAGCTTCATCGGGCGTGGCCGAAACGACAATAACATCCGCTAAGGGCTGGATTTTTTCCAGCGAATCCCGCACATGCGGAAAAGGCGGCATGTCCTTGACGATTTCTCCGATTGCCCAGTTGACGCGCTCGCTCCAGGTGAGTGCGAACTCCAGTTCTTTTTTTACCTCTGGGTCGGCAGCCTCGTCGATGGCCTGCCTGAGGCTATCGTTACTGAGCAGGCTTTTGGGGTCGTCGACCCATGCGAAATAATGCGGGTATTGGGGAACTTCGAATCCTCTGGCCTTTGTCATCGGATGTTCCGGCAGGAGCTCGGCAATGATTCGCCTGGTTGTTTTGTGCCGGTTGGCGCCGCGCGTCTTTGAAAACAGATCCGCGAATTCCTTACATTCGCGGGCCGCTTGGGCGACGGGCTGCAGGCCGAAGTAAGCAATCAGCCACGGACAAAAACATTCGCGATGCTTGATTCCCATCGTATCGAAAGCACAGCCGTCGGAATCTATGCCGACGAAGAATTTGTGTTTGGGTTTGAATTCCTTCAATGGTCTAGCCGGGTCAATATCGATTGTCATTTTTTCCAATGAAATAATCATTCATCAATCATCATTAATCAATTGTTCAGACTCCGCTGAAAGCCGAGAATCCGCCGTCGATGGGGACGACGATGCCGGTGACGAATTTCGCCGCATCGCTCAGCAGCCACATCACGGTTCCGACCAGTTCTTCAGGCTGGCCGAATCTTCCCATCGGCGTATGGTCGATAATTGTTTTGCCGCGGGCCGTCAGCTCGCCGGTTTTCTCGTCGGTCAGCAGGAACCGGTTTTGTTCGGTCAGGAAGAATCCCGGTGCTATCGCATTGACGCGGACGTCTTTGGAATAATTCTGGCAAACGTGCACGGCCAGCCATTGCGTGAAATTGCTTACAGCCGCCTTGGCCGCCGAGTAGCCGGGGATCTTGGTTAAGGGACTGAATGCGCACATGCTGGAAATATTCAGGATTATCCCGCCGCCGCTTTCGGCCATTTCCTTGCCGAAGACCTGGCACGGCAAAAGGGTCCCGATGAAATTCAGGTTGAAAACAAACTGCAAAGCCTCGCTCGGCAGGTCGAAAAAGGGCAGATCCGGCGACGTGGTGGCTTCTTTTTTATTTCCGCCGGCCCCGTTTATCAGGATGTCGATTTTGCCGAACACGGAATTAATTTCCTCTTTCGCTGATTCCAGGCTCTCTTTGTTCAGGACATCGCACTTGACCGCAATGCCCAGGCCTCCACTGGATTGGATTTCGTCCGCAACTTCGGCTGCGGCGACTTCGGCCAGGTCAAGAATGGCGATTCTCGCCCCCGCCTTGGCTAGTGCCACAGCCATCGCGCTGCAGAGCACGCCGCCGCCACCGGTGATAACAATTGTCTTGTCTTTTAAGTCGAATAAATCGTTCATTATACCTTCCTTCTTGCTTAAATATACTTCCTCAAAACAAATTCACTAAGATCTTGATAAAATCACACACTTCCAGCAGAATATACAACGAGCCGATTTAGAATTCAACAGTTTTAAGCCCGCAAACGGCCGGGGCGAAACTCTTGAGGAATAACGTATGGCAAACTACATGATAGCACGTTTTGACGAGATTGACGCGGTTAAATGTCCGTGCGGCTTTGCCAAAAGGGCGTTTGCCGTGCCAGACAATTCTACCGCCACAATGCACATCGTCGATATCCAGGCCGACTCGCGGGTGCATTACCATAAAAAACTGACCGAAATCTACCTCGTCTTAGAAGGCTCCGGCCGGATGGAGCTCGACGGCCAAAGTGTGCCGGTCGAGCCTTTCACCGCCATCTTCATAAAGCCCGGCTGCCGCCACCGAGCTGTCGGAAAAATGAGAATCGTAAACGTCTGTATCCCGCCGTTTGATACAAAAGACGAGTGGTTTGATTAGCAATAAACGTGCCACTGTGGTATAATAAGAATATGATTCGCAAGACTGTACAAAAACAGGATATAGATAACTTCTCGGAGATCAGGCAGAACCTTCAGTATTGGCTCAGCCGGACCCCCGAAGAGCGCCTTGCGGCGGTCGATGCCCTCAGACGTGAATATTATGGAGATTCGCAACGACTTCAAAGAGTTGCTCGTGTTGTTCAACAAGCACAAAGTTGAATACCTCATCGTCGGCGGTTACGCCCTGGCCTTTCACGGCGCCCCGCGTTTTACCGGCGATATGGACCTGTTTGTCAGACCGGTTCTCGAAAACGCCAGGCGTATTCTTACTGCTCTGAACGAGTTTGGCTTCGGTTCGCTGGATCTGTCTGAGAATGATTTCACCACGCCGGGCAAAGTCATCCAGCTTGGCGTTCCTCCCATACGTATTGATATCATAACAAGCATCAGCGGCCTTTCGTGGGAAAAGGCCGACATGGGTAAAGTCCCCGGCCAATATGGCCGGATTCCGGCTTGTTTTATTGGCCGAGAGGATTTCATTACTAATAAGAAGGCGACCGGCAGAAAAAAGGACGCCTCAGACATTGAAGCCCTCGGTGAGCTATAGACCTAATGTCTTAATTAAGTCTGGTGGGCATGGATTTCTTTGTTATTCAAATACCCGACTACCCTTATTCAAAGAGCCGGATCTTCATCAAACCCGGCTGCCGCCACCGAGCCGTCGGTAAAATGAGAATCGTAAACATTTGTATCCCTCCCTTCGACTCCGAAGACGAATGGTTTGACTGACTGAATCAACGCAACCGTAAGGCGTCCCAAAGGGAATGCTGAATATTGCAATGTAAACTGAACCACATGGACAGGAGAATGCCCATTCTACTGCCTGACTTCTTGATTAAGTTCTTATCAACGATAGCCGATTAAGCTTTATGCATGCCCGGATTCGGCTTCTTTGATCCTTTTGGCTCATTGTCAATTCGAAAAATCATGGAAAATCAAGTTGCGGTGGCAATATCATGTGCGAGAGAATGAACTGGGCCAGATTACTGGTTGAGAAGAGATTCCGTATCTCAGAGGCCGGAGCCAGGGATTTTATTTGGGACGTTTACTGATTTGCTAACATTTCATCGGAGGATAAAAAGCGGCACGGAGCGATGAAATCACCTCAAATCATGTTGGAATACGCAAATAGTGTGAAATATCGTACTCTAATAGATAGTATTGACAAATCCTTATTGTTGGTGTAGCATTGTCTCTGAAAATAATAGAAAATCCCGGATTGGAGATGTGATGAAGATTCCGATAATTTTAATCCTTTGTCTTATAGCGATGTTGATGGGATGTTCGAATTCAGATAACCGGGCATTGTCCTTGTGGGAAGATCGGCAGATGGATGACGATCAAAGAATATATGGAAGCCCTTATGAAAACTCTTATGAAGGCCCAGACCGATGGCAGTGCGTTTGGCTGCCTACCCCTTTTTGAAATTGAGCCCTGATTTTATCTCCCGGCCAGTGGCCGGCAATCCGATGCTATACAATTCCAGCGTCTTTTCCAGATGACTGTTGCCCTGTGTTGTTCCAGAAACCCGAATCGGCGTTTAATGAGGGCTGGACGACGCTTTATGACTGAGAGGACGCGTTATAGACGATTCATTTATCGTCGCTGGTCATTTCTGCCTTTTGCCCTCCATTATCCCGATTGGAAGTAAAAAATTGTTGCCGGCAATAGTTATTTAATCGGATTAAAGCTATTTACAAACCAGTCAGCGATCGGTATTATATCCGGCATATATGCCGATGTAGCTCAATGGCAGAGCACAGCTTTCGTAAAGCTGAGGTTGTGGGTTCGACTCCCACCATCGGCTGTATTGAAGCTGTATTGATATTTTTTCTCAGTTTTCATATGTCTTTAGATGACACATCTGCAGAAGCTGAAGCAATGCTGTGCCGGTTGTATCGGAATATGACGATAGCCCAAAAGGCGCAGCGGGTATTCAGCGCTTATCGTATGGGTAAAATGCTAAGTATGGCCGGCATCCGCATGAATTATTCTGATGCCACCGAGGAGCAAATATGGCACCTTTGGGCCAGGCGACATCTCGGCGATGAGCTTTACGAAAAGGTTTATCAGGGAAGAAATGGAAACGATACAGAATAGTCAGAGGTTGGTTATGGGCAATGTTGATAATGCGGCAGCGATGTTTAAGGAAGGTTTTTCGTGTTCGCAGGCAGTGCTCGGAACTTATTGCGAACGGTTCGGCCTGGATAAGAATCAGGCCTATAAGATCGGCAGCGGTTTTAGCGGCGGGATGCACATAGACCAGACCTGCGGGGCGGTGACGGGTGCGTTTATGGTCATCGGATTAAAATACGGCAGGACCAGAGCGGATGATGTTGAAGCCAAGATGAAAACAGCTATGATGGTGGCGGAATTTGCTAAAAAATTTAAGGCACGCCATGGTTCTGTCGGTTGCACGGAGCTTCTTGGCTGCAATATAAGTACTCTGGAAGGGTTTGAAGAGGCGAAGAAGAAAGATTTATTTAAACAGGTCTGCCCGAAATATGTGATATCGGCGGTAGAGATTTTAGACGAGATGCTTTGATGTCTGAGACGCATAACAAAAAATTCGTAAAATTAAAACAGATCCTGAAAGAGCTGGGAAAAGTCGTCATTGCCTATTCGGGCGGGGTGGACAGTACGTTCCTGCTGAACTCGGCGGTCGATACGCTTGGGGCGGATAATGTCCTGGCTTGCATGAGTGTGGGGCCGTCCGAGCCCGGCAATATGTATGAAAAGGCAGTCGAATTCGCCGGGAGCATAGGCGCCGAATTTCAGAAGATCGACGCCGATGAGCTGACCGATCCGAATTTCACCGCCAACAAGGCCGACCGCTGCTTCCATTGCAAATCGCACCTTTGCAAAACTCTGCGGGATATCGCAAGGCAGCGCGGTTTCGAAAATGTGATATTCGGCACGAATTTCGACGATTTGGACGATTTTCGGCCGGGAAATCGTGCCTTGAAGGCCTTCGGCATCCGCTCGCCGCTTGCCGAGGCGAAGCTTAATAAAGACGATATCCGCGCCTTGAGCAGAGAAATGAATCTGCCGACCGCCGAGCAGCCCTCCTCGCCGTGCCTGGCTTCGAGAATCGTCTATGGGCTGGAGGTTACCGAGCAACGGCTGCGGCAGATTGACGAGGCGGAGAATTTCCTGAGAGGGCTGGGGCTCGTCGAATTTCGCGTTCGCCATCACGATACGGTTGCCAGAATCGAAGTGAATCCGAAGGATATCGAGAAAATCACAGCCGAGCCGGCCCGTTCGCGGATCGTCGAAAAGTTAAAGTCGCTCGGCTTTAAGTTCGTAACCGTTGATTTGCAGGGGTTTCGATCCGGCGCACTCAACGAGGCGCTCTCAGAGCAGCAGAAGCGAAAAAATCTATGATTACATGGGCTACAGAATTTGGTAAAAATGCAAGGAGTTAGCTATGCACCGTAAAAGACCTTCAATCGTAACACGAGTTTTCTTGTCTTTGGCAATTGTTCTGGGTTTGTGGACGTTCTTTGGTTTGTGCTGCGCCGATGCAGCCGGCGCGGGGGCAGGCGACTTGGAGCTGCGGATTATGACGTTCAATATTCGCTACGGCTCGGCCAATGACGGCGAGAACCATTGGAAGAACCGCAAAGAAATGGTCTGCGATGTTATCCGCGATCACCCGAGCGACGTGATGGGCCTTCAGGAAGCGCTGCGTTTTCAGATGGATGAGATTCGCGAGGCTCATCCCGTATACGGCGAGATTGGCGTTGCTCGCGAAGACGGAAATAACGATGGCGAGTACTCCTCCTTACTCTACCGCACGGACCGCTTCGGCGTGGGCGAGTCGGGGACGTTCTGGTTCTCCGATACGCCTGAGGTCGCCGGCTCGAACACATGGGGCAATGCCTGTGTCCGAATCTGCTCCTGGGCCAGGCTCATCGAGACCAAAACGGGTAAAGCTTTCTATATATATAATCTCCACCTGGATCATGTATCTCAGCCGTCCAGGGAAAAAAGTGCCGTCCTGCTGGCCGAGCGCATAAAGAACCGAAGATTCAAGGAACCTTTCGTTGTGACGGGCGACTTTAATGCCGGCGAAGATAATCCTGTCATAAAATATCTAAAGGGTGAAATCGCTGTCAAGGGCCCTGATGGGAGTAAAGCCAAAACGCCGGTTCCAATGGTCGATTCTTTCCGGGTACTGCATCCGGATGCTACAGACGCAGGTACGTTCAACGGTTTTAAGGGAAATCGTAAGGGTGATAAGATTGATTTTGTCTTTGTGCCCCCGGCGACGAAAGTTCTCAAAGCAGAGATTCTGTACGATAACGTCGATGGGCGTTACCCTTCCGACCATTTCCCGGTCATAGGCCGGTTTAATCTGCCCGTATCAGGCAAGAGATGAGAGTAGCCAAGCCAAAGGGATTGTTCAACGTACCATCCTGATCGCCTTTTTCTCTTCGAACAGGTTGCGATAGCTTGCCGGATGGTATAGTTTGAAATCGATTGCCCGGATATATTCTTCGGGCCCGCAGTGGCGAACGTTGTCGATCAGCGAGGAAATTTGCTTCTGCGAGCGAAAGGAGCCGATCGCTTTGAGCTTGTTCTCCAGATACGAAATCGGCGTTCGCATCCGCAACGTTGGCGGTTCGGCAAAGTCGCAATAAACTGCGTAGGTGTTGACGTAGGGCACTTTTTCCAGATGCTCGCCCAGCTCCGGCCAGATATTGCCCGCGGAGTGGAACAGGCTGATTAGAAACTCGTCGTAAATGATACGATGGTCGGGATGCAGATCATTCCAGGTCGGCAGGAAACACTGCGTCGGCTTTATCATCCGCAGATGATGTGTGAAGGCATTCTGCAGGCCGGTAAAACCGCTGATGGCCACGGGATCGTCAGGATTGGCCGGGCGCCGGCCGCGATGATTGCTGAGCTGACAGTCCGGGAAGCCGAGCCAGATGATATTTTCCTTCGGCACGCCCAGGCTCTGGTAGCATTCGAAACTCTCGTTGCGACGGATTTCGGCGATGCTGTCCTTCTCGTCGAGGCTGCAATAGCCCATGCTGCCGTCGGTGACGATGAGGATATGGACGGGGACATTTTCCCGCTTGGCGAGCTGGATGAGAAGGCCCGCTCCCAGAACCGCATCGTCATCGTGTGGGCTTATCATAAGGAGCCGTTCTTTTTTACCTTGCCAGTGCCGCGAGACATCGGCAAGCTTCGAGCCGGTCCTTCGTTCGTTTCCGACCAGGCGTACAAATTCAATATTTTCTTGCATTCGTCTAAACTCATAGTTAGATTAGAAAGCCGAACATACAAACCAGGATCGGCAACTGGCTATAAATTTCTTAAACAAGGATGTTACAAGAATAGGTATTATAGACGGTTTTAGGGAGAAAGCAAGAAGGAAAAATCTATCTATTGTTGTACCAGATTCAGATTGAAGTTTCAATTCAATGCCGGTCTCAAAATCAACAGCGTTATGACTTTAACATCATGGCGTACACAACCATCTGGTCAACAAATGGAATATTCATGCATTATCGCCACGTGTATTATCATGACCACATTCTCGATCTGACTATATGGCTTATGATCTTAACTTGCTCTGTCTTAATGCTGTATCGTCCCTTCAGTAACCATCCTCCGTTTAGAGCTTCAATCTCTTTGATACGACGCTCATCTAGCAACAGTAAACCTCCGAGCGTATAGACGAGGATTGGTAGTTGGGCTGGAGTTAATGTTTTTCTCAGTTCTTTTATGAACGTCATCCCAGCCGGCTCATGAGTCTTTTGCATGCAACGTTTCAACTTTTTTTCAAATCGATGAAACGCATCCAGTTTTTTATTAGCTACTTCAATCATGTGCTTGTTTTCTTCTGTGTCTCCCAGAGGATAATAGAGGTCAACTAAAAGTAGATGTGGGAACTTATCTTCGGATTTCATCTTGTTTACTCTGGGCAGTACGTCACTTGGGCGTTGTATACAAGTTATGTCATACGAATCCGTGTGCCTTTTGATGAATTCATCTTGAAAGTCTTTGTTATCATCAATGTATAAAATTCTTGGTTTGGGGGGAACCTTATTCTTTCCAAAATAAATCTGTTGGTTCAGCATCAATCTTTCCGTCTCTTTGTCAAATCTACCTTTCAGAAGCCAGCCAATTCCTTTTGTCTCAAGCGTGGTAATCCACTCATCTTCAAGAAGAACTAAACCTCTTTGGGTGTAAATAGTAATAGGCAATTGTTCAAAAGTGTAATCCTTTCTGACCGTGTTTGCGATATCTACTCCATCTGAAATCCAAGCACGATCAACATATTTCTTAAGTTTTCTCTCTCGGTCAATGAATTTTCCAAGTTTCTCATTGGTCTGATTTAGAATTTGCTGGTCAATGTCATCATGCACTGATAGTGGTGTATAGAGGTCAAGTAACAATATATCTGGCCAATTGGGCGAGTTAGGCTTGGCCTTTTGTAGTGCATCAAAAAGCTTAAGAAAATCACGAAATCTTTTCACCCTGAACCGTCCCTGATGTTTTTGTTCGAATTTATCAAGCCAATCCTGATCGTCATCCCAATACCATACATTTCTCTTAACGAACGTACCATTGGTTGTTATTTCCCCAAGTTCCTGTGTGAAGGAGCGGATCTTTCCAAACTCTCGCTGAATATCCTGAATTTGTTCTCCAATAATGCTCTGTGTATGCTGATTGTACCAAGTTTTGAAATCATCAGAATTGGACGACAACAAGAAACACAGATCCTTGAGTCGTTGCACCGAACGCTTCGGGATTGTTTTTTCTTCTTGTGAGAATTTATTGAGTGCGCTTGGGGTCATTGTCTTCCAGCCGTTTGAATTTTTTACAGATTCAAACAAGTTTCCGGTCAGTACTTGGTAGAATTCCGTGAGTTGTTTTGTCTCTGATCCGCCACTTTCGAAGTGTTGTGGAAGGGGCACAGGTATATCAGCCAAAGTATTACTTTGTTTCTGGCTCGATTTCATACGCTTGTTTTTAAGTTGCTTCAATATATGTGCTATGTATTTTTCCCTCTGAGACTCAATTATTTCCGGTGTTTCTTCTAATTCGTACGATAATCCTTGGGCTACTTCAAGAAACGCTGAATAGCACATAAACACGTAGGCGGATTCCATGCGTTGAACTTTAGTTGTTTCGTCTTTCTTTTCACTTATTGTTTTGTAAAGGTATCTGGCAATCTTGAACAGTTCATTCTTAAGGCTAAAGAGACCAAGGACCGGGGTAACTGTTGCAACTCCAAAAGTACCTATGAGACTTAGGGCCAACGCGATTCCGAAGGCTTTGTCGACGGCCTCGGTCAGAGTTGGATCATATTTTTTGGCAAGCTTGCATGCTTGAGCAAATGACATGTACTTACTCATTCTGTGTAATACCTCCTACTCTCAATAACATATTCTGCGTAGACTAACATTTGTCGTTTATCCTGAATGTGCTGATAAGCTTAGCCCCAGAAATATCTTTAGCAGCGGTAAGAACTCGAACTGTTTGGCCATTACACTTAATACACGTTGGGATTAAAAGGCTCCCTGCGATACCGGCTCTATTTGAAAATACCTTGATGATGTATAACTGTTTTGAAAACTTGGATATCTTTAACGTTGAGATAATATAATGTAACATTGTTTTTGCCTTTGATTCTGGTGTCAATCCACTGGATATTCCATCGTCTCTTGACCGGTAATTGGCATTCCTAAAGCCTTAGCCTCGCTACAATTGGTCTCAATTGCATTAAAATAGCAGACTTGTAATAATTCTGCAAGTATTGGCGTGAGATTTCTGCCATGTTTCTGGTATAGCAGGATACTAGGAAAGAACGGTCGATGGGTATCAACAATGCCGTCATCTTCTTGATTAGATTCCAGATATAGGGCTCTATAATTTTTAATCGGTCTGGCCGTTATTCACGTGTTGAACATGGGTGGTAAGAGAATAAGATGGTTTGAACAAACTTTTTGTCATTCCCACAAATGAACAGGCCGCCATAGCCAACGACACCTACGAACTTGCGATGCGGCAGACAACCAATTGCTTCGAAGAGGCAATGGCATCCGTGCAGGGTAATCCTAAGTAGATTATTCCAAATTGCTTACAACGGCTCTGTCCGGGGAATTATTTCAACCTGCCCTGTTGTTTGGTGTGTCGGGCCAGGGCGGCGGCGCCGATAATGCCGGTGTCTTCTCCGAGGGTGGCGAAGCATATCTCGACCGTCTCTTTTTTCAATGTCCAGATATACTCGTCAAAGAAATCCTGTATTCGGTTCAGCAAAGCATCGCCGGCGGCAATCATTCCCCCGGTAAAAATTATTCGCTTCGGTTCGGTTGTATGCAGCATGTTTATGCATGTAATCGCGAGTGCTTTTGCTGTTCCGTCAGTGATTTCTTTGGCCAGTTTGTCCCCGGCGGCTAAATGTTTGTAGACGTCCTTACTGGTTATTTTGCCCTTTTCGTCGAGCACTTTTTTAAGGCTGGATTCGGCCCCGGCTTCAACGGCCTCGGTTGCCCTTCTTGCCGTCGAGTCTGCCGATGCGTACGCTTCGACACAGCCTTTCTGGCCGCAGTTGCAGTTCCTGCCGTCCGGGTGTATGATCATGTGTCCCAATTCGGCTCCGTTTTCGTCGCATCCGTGCAGCAGTTCGCCGTCACTGACAATACCACCGCCGATTCCTGTGCCAAGCGTGAAGAAGACAATATCTTTGACGCCTTTGCCTGCCCCGACGGTATACTCTCCCCAGCAGGCTACGTTTGCGTCGTTATCGAAGACAACGGGCGCCCCGAGCTTTTCGTTTAGCATCCGGCAGATAGGAACGTTTTTGAATTTCGGCATGTTCGTGGAACGGATGATGATGCCCTCGCTGTATTTGGCCGGTCCGGGAGTTCCGATACCGATAGCGACAACATCTTGCAGAGAAAGCCCTGCCTCGGCAATAAGTTCCTCGACGGTCCGGGCCATATTATTAATGACAATCTCGGGCCCCATATCCGCGTTGGTGGTGATCGATGTCTTGCAGCTGAGGTTCAGCTCGGAATCAAACAAACCGATCTTTATATTCGTTCCTCCCACGTCAATTCCAACATATGTTTCATTCATTTTTAGTTCCTCATGATTTGTGTTCCTTAGCCATCAGCCCGCTAAGGCCCCCATATTCTCTCGTAATGGTGACTACACAGCCAATAACACTAGATAATTCGGTCTTTCTATTCAATCCTTTCTATGGATTCTTCCCAAGGAATACCATTATAGGGCCCCTACCATGTCCTACAAGGATTTTGTGAAAAACTAGTCCAAGCCATTCCAATGCTCACATCCGCTAATTTCTCAGGTTGGCCATCTTGGGAACCACGATGTTACCCATCTAAGCAAGCGGCGGATCATTATCATTGAGAGTTCAAATGTTACTCTGGTCATATTTCCGTTACTTGCGACGACAAACCGAGCAGACTCTTGAAAGTTCCTCTGATTTGTTTCTGGGCAGTCTGAAATGTCGCATGAGTCGGATTTCTGTTCCTTCCGCGCGATTAGATTTGAGCTGGTCCTTTTTGAGGTACTTGTACTTCTCTTCTTGGGCATAGCTATCCCTCCCTGTAAAGCTTATTGAGTGATTCGGCTATACTCTTCAGCAAGAAAAGAATACCATAGACATAAAGTGTGGTTTGCTTAGCACATGTCTTTTGGCGTTAGTTTCCGCTGTGAGTTCGTTTGCCGGATTGAACTCGATGCCAAATTTTAGTTACATTTTAAGTTGTCATATTCACTTCTTCCAACTCATGATTAGCACTAGATTTTTCATGGCGTATTATATTGTCACATTTGAGAAAATTCAATAAAACAACTTCGTACAGAACAGTTCATCAATGAGCAAGAATCAAGCCTTCAAGTGAAAAGTTCTGTAATTTATTTTTATCTTCAGTTCACAACTACTTGCCTATGTGTACTTTACAGTCATAACGGCATTTTTTTGCCCCGTTACACGTTCATACCCGTTGACGACATTGTTCGGCATTGTTATAAATATGGGCGCTTAGTACATGTTTTTTGGCGTTAGTCTTCTGTTTAAGACTGGCGCCATTTTTTATTAGTTCGTTCTTCTTCATCTGCGAGCTAATTCATAGATCGCAGGGCATTATTTCAATCCGGATAGCCGTCGGGGTGGCTGTTGTGCCATTGCCACGCAGTGGAGACCATTTCCTCCAACTGAGGTTTTTCAATTTTCCAGCCGAGTTCTTTCCTGGCCTTTGTGGCGTCGGCAGTCAATCTTGGCGAATCGCCGGGGCGACGGTTTACTTCCGTTACCTTAAAATCCTTTCCTGAAACCTTCCTGACTGTTTCAATGACCTCTCTGACCGAATGGCCCTTTTCGTTGCCCAGGTTGCAGATCAGCTCTCTTTCGGTTTGCAGCTTGTTCAGAGCCAGCAGATGCGCCCTGCACAGATCGTCTATATGGATATAATCGCGAATACATGTTCCATCTGGTGTATCGTAGTCGGCTCCGTAAATTTTTATATCGCCGCGTTTTCCCATGGCGGCCTGGATGGTCAGCGGAATCAAATGGGATTCTGGTCGATGATCCTCACCTATGGTGGCATTGTTGCCGGCACCGCAGGCGTTGAAATATCTAAGCGCGGCAAAGACAAGTTTTCCCGTTCGGCTTTGGTAATGGCACATCCTTTCGACAGCCAGTTTCGTTTGGCCGTAGGGATTTATTGGTTCGGTCGGTGAATCTTCCGCGATTGGCACGTTTTCAGGAATACCATAGACCGCCGCCGTGCTGCTGAAAACGAACTTCTCCACGCCGACGATTTCCATCGCCGAGAGCAGATTTTCCGTACAGCTAAGATTATTGTGATAAAATTTGAGGGGCATCTGGACCGATTCGCCCACTTCAATAAATGCGGCGAAGTGCATGACCGCTTCTATGCCGTATTTTTCGAGCGTTTCGACGAGCAGCCGGCTGTCGGCTAAATCGCCTTCGACAAATTTCATGTTCCCGATCGCCGATCTGTGGCCTTTGCTGAGATTGTCGTAGACGACCGGTTCGTGTCCCTCAGCCGCCAGCTTTGCCGTCATGTTGCTGCCTATGTACCCTGCTCCGCCGCAAACCAGCACTATCATGTTTGGTTCTCCGTCATTAGTGACTGGTGGTTCGATAGCCGTACGAGTCCTGTTTCAATCCGCTTCAAAATCTCCGCTTCAAGCCGTGAGTCCCTGCCCAGGTCGATCCAGGCCATCTCATTCTTTTGCTCGGGATTAAGTTTCAGTCTCTGCAATGATTGGCTGCTTTGCGAGAACATCCCATAGACTCTGGCGCTGCTGCTGACCTGTCGTTCGGGCAGCGACAGCCTTTGGACCTGTACGTTGCAGCCGATGCATAGCTGCTCATTTTGTTGGCTTATGTCTAATGTCACGGTCCTGCGGATAGTGTGAAGGTTTGCCGCAAGGGTATTGTCGGCCCCGACATTATCGCTGCGCCAGAATTCGAAGAATTGTGCCCCCGGTAGCGGCCTGGTTCGTATCAGGCCGCTTTGAGCATCGGCTTTCTCGATCGTAAAGTACATATTGGCCAGCACGTCCTCGGCGACCTCCATCAAATCGGCCGTGCCGACGCCCTGGTCCCGCTCGACATAAAGAGTGTGGTCCTGCACCTTTACCCCTGGCGGAGACGAATTCTGCTGCGCACAACCTGCCGCTATGAGCGTGCACGTCATAAGTGTATACTTGCACAAGCGATATGTGCTGCTGCGTTCTTGTTTTTTTTCATTCTTCTGCATTTGCTTATCCGTAAGCTTAGCCTACAATTGCACTGATGTCAATTAGGTACATTTGCCGGCCGTTGCCGGCGTGTGGCGAGTCGATGACGATGCTTCGGCCGTCGGGGCTGAAACGCGGGTGCGTGTCGCAGCGCCATTCGCCTTTATACTCCGGTGGCAGA
>Ga0114918_10002609_pt1 | contig 16107 bp, 21 predicted proteins | sample LantaG_FD_87015 | JGI IMG/M metagenome (GOLD analysis project Ga0114918, IMG submission 87015) | Deep subsurface microbial communities from Baltic Sea to uncover new lineages of life (NeLLi) - Landsort_02402 metaG | ecosystem: Environmental > Aquatic > Marine > Oceanic > Sediment | place...
GGGGGGGCGGGTTGAAGTTAAAAAACACATGGAGGAAAGAAAAAAAGAACCGACCTCTTTCACGTCCCCGGGCCCGACCCCGGCGTCCTTCATCGCGTCCAGGCACGGCTGCTTGGTCCTCTCGAGCAAGTCTGCCGTCAAAGACTCCAGCTTCGCCCTCGTCAGCGATACCGAGAGGTGCTTGGCCCCCGAGGCGTCGGCGGTGATGAAGGGAAGGTTGATGTCTGTCGTCGCCGCACTCGACAGCTCGCACTTGGCCTTCTCGGCGGCTTCCCGCAGGCGCTGGATAGCGAGCTTGTCTCCCGCCAGGTCGATGCCCGTGTCGGCCTTGAACTCCTTCATGAGGTGCTGCAAGAGAGTGTTGTCAAAGTCCTCGCCTCCCAAGAAAGTGTCCCCGTTGGTGGCCTTGACCTCAAAGACGCCGCCGCTCATCTCGAGGATGGAGACGTCGAACGTGCCTCCTCCGAGGTCGTAGACTGCGAAGAGGCCCTCCTTCTTGTCGGCGCCGTAGGAGAGGGCCGCGGCGGTGGGCTCGTTGATGATGCGCTTGACGTCGAGGCCGGCGATGCGTCCGGCATCTTTTTGAGAGGGATTCCGAGGGTTTTTGAAAAGGAGAGAAGGGGAAGAGGAAAAGGGAATGATGAGCCCCGAGGTCGGAAAAAAAGGGGGGTAAAAGAAAAGTTGTCTCGCTTCGCTCTCTCTCTCTCTTCGCTCTCACTAACCTTTCGTCGCCTGCCTCTGCGCGTCGTTGAAGTAGGCCGGGACCGTCACCACCGCCTCAGTCACGCTCCTGCCGAGGTACGCCTCGGCCGTCTCCTTCATCTTGATCAGCGTGAACGCGCCAATCTGGCTCGGGGAGTACTTGTTCCCCCCGGCCTCGACCCACGCGTCGCCGTTGTCCGCCCTGACGATCTTGTAAGGGACCATCTTGGCTTCCTTTTGGGTCTGCGGGTCGTCGAACGTGCGGCCGATGAGGCGCTTCGTGGCGTAGACCGTGTTCGTCGGGTTGGTGACGCTCTGCCTCTTGGCGGGCAGGCCGACGAGGCGCTCGCCCTTGTCGGTGAAGGCGACGACGGAGGGAGTGGTGCGGGCTCCCTCGGCGTTCTCGATGACCTTGGCGGCCTGAAGGGAGGAGGGAGGGAGCGAGGCAGGGACGGAGGAAGGGAGCGGAGGGAAGAGGAAAGAGGAAAGAGTTGAGGATGAGATCGAGGAAGAGGTTTTGACGAACGAAAAAACACGAAAAAGAAATCCATTTTGCTCGTCTTCTCAAAATGCTTACTTTGCCTTCCATGACGGCCACGCATGAGTTTGTGGTGCCCAAGTCGATCCCGATGATCTCGTTTCCTGCGCGGGCCGCGGCGGAGGCGCTGGGAAAGGATTTTTTTAAAAAAAATGTGACGGAATAAGAGAAATGAGTCATCACGACGGACATCGAAAGAGGGGCCAAGATCATGCTCTTGTGAGCCTTTTCTTGATCTGCCGTGCATCAGGGAGCAGATCGGCGATGAAGAGCTAGCCCTGGTGGCGGAAGGAGTCCAGAGCGCAGAGACGAAACACCATCTTTGCAGCATCGAAAAACCCGATGCGCTGCTGTCGAAGAGCAATCGAAAAACGTCGCTGCTGCCGTCGCCAAGGCTTTTCCTCCTTTATGTCACTCGTCTTACCTGAAGCGCGCCAAGCCAGAAGCCTCGATGCGGGTGGCCAGAGACGTCAGCTGTTTATACGCCGATGTGAATTAGAGATCGAGGCAAGGCGTGAGAAAGAAGGCACAGAGGGGGGAAAGGTTTTTTAAACAGCCATTGGCTAGCTCTGCAACGCCACGGCGCCGTCGCTCGTTCAATCGTCGCTGGCTGCCTCTTCTTCTCCTTCTCCATCCTCTTCGCGCAGTAGCAAAGCTTCCAAAGCTTCTCCTCACCAGGCCTTCGCCCGCGGCGCGGCGCAGAGAGGACGCCGCCTGGCGCAGCATGGTGGGTCTGGTTGTGTTCGTTGAGGGAGAAAAGTGGAACGCGACTTTTGCTCTCCTCTTTTCTTTTTCCTTTTTCTTTCTAGAAGGAAAACAATGACCCCTGTTTCGACGCTCCCGGTTTTTTGGGTTTTCTTGGAGGCTCTTTCCGAAAAGCAGAGCGCGGAGGAGCTGGAAGCTACCTCTTCCTCTTTCTCTCTTCCTCTCTCTCTCTCTCTCTCTCTGGATCAGGTCCTGAGGGCCACAGAGAGAGCCGCGAAAACGGAATAATCAAAATAAATGTGGAGATGAAATTAAACTACAAGGAAAGAAAAACACTCTCTCTCTCTAAGAAAAACTCAGTTCGCTTTTTTTTGTCTAGTTTGTTGGTCCCGACTCCTCCCTCCTCTTTCCTTCTTTTCCTTTTACGAGCGCTGCAACTCGAGGAAGACGCAGGCAGAAAGAACCAGAGAGAAACAGGAAGAGAAGGAGAAGAACAAGACAATTCCTTTCACTGGCTCCCACCGTCCCACGTCGAGACCTTTTTCCAGTTCCTCCGCGCCGGGTTGCTCCAGTGCCCTTTCGGAAGGTACGCCGCGGCGGTGTTGGAAGAAAAACCCCTGTGCGGCAGCGACCACGCATACCCGTTGTCAAAAGCGCCCGGGTTGCGAGACGGCGCGTCGTCGGTGATGTTGTGCAGCCAGCCGTGCCACTCTGCGGGCACCGACGTCGGGTCCTGGCCGCGGTGGCAGTCCAGCTCGCCGTAGACGACCCAGCGGTGCCTGCCGTACTGCTCTTCGGGGGTCATGCGCTCGAAGTAGCGGTTTCCGCTGGCGTCGGTGCCGACGAGAGTGGCGCCGGGGCTGTGCACGAGCGTGGTTTGGCTGTTGTTGTTGTCGTCGTTGTTGGTCGTTGTTGGTTTGGGTCGAGGTTGAGAGGGGGCACGTGAGCGACGAACGAACGATTGCTCGATTGGACTTTCTTCTCCACTTCATCATCGACGTTCCACCTGCCGATTCTTCCGCGTTTAAAGCATCTTCTCGTCTCTTTCTCCCGCTCACGGCCAAGAAAGCATCAAAGTCATGCCCACGATGGGTAAGGAGGAAAGCGAAGTGGCGGGATTCAAACAGTACAAGCGCTTTCGAAAATGAAAAACTCGTTCCCCTGCCGCGGCGGCCAAAACCAAATGCTCCCTCCTCTCTGTCTTTTTCAACTCACGCCAAGCTCCCGTCGAAAAACGCCTTGAACCCGCCGGCCTTGATGCACTCGAGCACGGTCTGCTTGCCGTACGTCTCCTTGAGGAAGGAGACGACGGCGTTGCGGCCTGCCATGGCGATGAAGAACGAGTGAAAAAGAAAAAAGCCAGAGGACGTCGACACCGAAAAGGGAAAAAGAAGTGAAGGAGAGGCAAAAAGAAAACTGAACACAAAAAGTTGGTTTCCATGCGTCGTCGACTGCTCGACGTGCTGTCGCGCCTCGCGGCGTCGGCTCCTGCCAGCTGCAGCAGCAGCGCCGGGGCAGCCATCGTTGCCGTCTCCCCCTGTCGTGTCGCCAGCGGCGCGCTCGCCTCGACCTCGGCAGAAGCGTGGAAGCCAGCAGAAGCTCTGAAGATCGCGAGGCAAAGTCGAGCGTTTGCTTCCTCTTCTCAACCTCAAACCCCTCCTCCTCCTCCTCCTGCAGCTCCAGCAACGCACGCACCTCCGTGCTGGTCCTGCGGCCAGCACGCCGGCACCGCCAGGCCCTCGCTCGTCTGCGGGTCCTGCAGGGCCGTGCAGCCTCTGGAACTGGTCTTTGGCGGCGGCGAACCAGAAGCTTCCCCTTCCGCGCCTCGTGCTTCCTCCCCCGGCGGCGGCGGCGGCGCAGCACTCCCTCCCGACCCGTTTTCTCTCCTGGGCCTCCCGCGCTCCTTCGACGTCGACCCGAAGGCCCTGGAGGCCTCCTACCGCGCCCTACAGGCGAAGCTGCACCCGGACAAGCATCACCGCCGCCCCTCCGCTCCCCCCTCGGACCGGGACCGGGCTTCCCTGGCGGCGGCGGACGCGTCGGCGGCCGTCAACGCCGCGGTCGCGCTGCTGCACTGCCCGCTGGCCAGGGCGCGGTTCCTGCTCGACGGCACGAGGCCGGACAGGGACGACGATGGCGCGATCGGAGGGAGCCGGGAGGTCTTTGGCGACCCGGAGCTGCTGATGGAGGTGATGGAGGCGAGGGAGGAGGTCGAGGAGGCCGCTGCCGCCGCGGCGGCAAGCAGGAGGGGACGAGAGTCGAGCGGCGACGGCGACGGCAGCAGCGGCAGCGACACTTCGCCGTGCCCTCTGGCGTTGCTGAGAGCCAAGCACGAGCGGCCGGCCGACGCGCTCTCGCACGGCCTGTCGCGGGCCTTCGCGAGCGGGGACCTCGACGAGGCCCGGAGGCTGGCGGTGCGGCTCCGGTACGTGACGCGGATCCTGCAGGCGGTTGAAGAGAAAATGTAGTCATAGAAAAAAAATCGTCGTCGTTTACCTCTTTGCGTTCTGTAACATTGTGGCCTGTGCGTGTTGGAATTGATCTCAAGGACACTTTCGAAAAGCAAAAGCAAAAGGCGCAGCATACGCAAAGCCATCAAAACTCTCTCTCTCTCTCTCTCTCATTCCTCTCTCTGTATCTCCTCCCTTACTTTCTCTCTACTTATTCGCGGCGTGCTTGGCCGCGTGCGCCGCCCTCCCGGCCGCCACCGCCGCCTGGAACGCCTCCGCGCACTCTTTCCCCTGCGCCGGGTTGGTCCTGTACCCCTCGAAGTACGCCCTCGCGGCCGACTCGAAGTCTCCGAGCGCCTCGGCGGCGCTGCCCTCCCTGAACCAGGCCTTGACGCTCGTCGGGTCGAGCGCGCGGGCGACCCTGGCGTCGGCGCGGGCGCGCTCGGCCGCGGCGGCGCCGCGGCCGCCGCTGCCGCCTCCTCGCAGCGCCGCGGCGGCCCGGTTGCTCCACACCTTGGAGTCGTCCGTGGCGTGGCGGAGGGATTCCGAGTACTTTTCGAAGGCGAGCGCGACGTCTCCGGCGACGAAGGCCTCGTCGCCGGCGCGGGACGCCGCGGCGGCCTTGGCGGCGTCGGGCGCCTCGGGCGCTGGCACCTCGACCTCCTCTTCTTCTTCCCCGTCTCCTCCTCCTTCGTGCCCGTGACCGCAGCCGCAGCCGTCGCCGTGGTCGTGGCCGTGGTGGTGGTGCCCTCCGCCGTGCTTTGCGTGTTCAGCCTGCCTCCTGGCTTGCTCCGCGGCGCCGCGGAGCATCAGCCCCTCCACGGACCATTCCCTGTTTTTCTCGCCGCCGCCTTTGCTGCCGCCTGCCCCTTCGCCGGCCCCTTCTTCGCCGCTGCCGCCAAACTCGACGATCTTCCTCGCCGTGACCGGGAACAGGATCTCCACCACCGCGCGCTCCGCGGCCGCCGCGGCGCCCTCGACGGCCCGGAGCCCCCCGATGTCCTCCGCGTCCGGGTCCGAGCCCGCCGCCAGCAGCGCCCTCACGATCCTCTCGTCGCCGGCCTCGGCGGCGACGTGGAGCGGCCTCACCCCCTCGCGCTCGGCGGCGGCGTTCGGGTCCGCCCCGGCCCTCAAGAGCTCCTCGACGGCCTCGGCGTTCTCCGAGGCCGTGGCGACCAGCAGCGCGGTGACGCCGTCCGGGGCCACCCTCCTCGCGTCGGCGCCGGCCTCGAGCAACAGCTTGACGATCTCGCCGCCGCCGTCGCCCGAGCCCGCGGCCCAGAAGAGGGGAGGGCCGACCGTGGCCTCGGCGGTGGGGCCCGCGGACGCGGCGTCGGCGCCCGCGGTGAGCAGGAGGCGGACGCACTCTGCGCTGCCCGAGGCGGCCGCTCGGCAGAGCGGCGGGATCCCGACAGCAGAGGAGTTGGCTTTGGAGGCCGCTTCCGCCGCTGCCGCTCCGGTGCCCGGGCCAGCGAGGGTCGCGTCGGCGCCGCGGGCGAGGAGCATGCGGACGGTCTCCGGGTCTCCCACGGCCGCGGCGACGGCGAGCGGGGTCTCGTCTGTGCGCGCGTTTGGGGCGAGGCGAGAAGAAGGGGGTTGGTGAGAAAAGAGAGGAAAGAGAGAGGAGAAAAGACCGCCACCGCCGCCGTTATCGATCTGGGGGGGGAGGGGGACGCACTCGAGTCGTCCATAGCGTTGACGTTGACGCCACACTCGTCCACGAGCCACTCCGCGCACGCAGTGTTCTTCCCGGCGACGGCAAAGTGGAGCACGCTGCGGCCGTTGCCATCCTTGATAGCGCCGACGCCGGTGGAGGATTGCTTCGTCGCATCGTCGCCGTCGCCTTCGCCGCCGCCCGTGGCATCGCCACGATACTTCTCTGCGGCGGCCTTGAGCCCTTCGAAATCTCCCTCCTTGGCGGCGGTCAGGAGCATCGCGACGTGCTCTCTCTCGGCGAGGGCGGCGGCGGCGCCAGAGGAGGAGGAAGAGTCGCCGCCGTCGTCGTTTGCGCTCGCCTCGAGAGAGGGCCAGCGCGCCGAACTCTCGTCGCCGCCGTCGAGCTTGGGCAGCGTCACGACCACCTCCCCTCCGCTCCCCGCCCCTTTGGCGCCCGCCCCCGCCCTGGACACGCTCTTCGAGACCTTGGAGGCGTCGATGGTGCCATAGAGCTGCACGACGCGCAGGAGATCTTTCTTCGACGAGGCGAGCGACACGACGAGGCCGCCCCCGCCGGCGTCGACGACGACGTCGTCGTCTTCAACCGAGGAGGAGGGAGAGGGAGAGGGAGAGGAAGGGAGGGGGACGCGGACGACGACGGCTTTCCCTTCGTCGGACCAGGAAAGGGCTTGGGAGGCTTGGGAGGCTGCTGCCGCTTCCGAGGTCGGAGGGCCCATTGCTGCCCGAGGAGAGAGGTGGAGGCGGAGGCGGAGGCGGGGGGCGAGAGCAAGCAAAAAGGCAGAAAGAAAGAAAAAATGTTGTGACAGAGAGAAAAGAGAGAGAGGTGAAACGAAAAGAAAAGGGAAAAAAAGAAAAGGGGGAAAAAAGGCCACTCCTATCACCGCCTCGCACTGCACAGGGGGTCCCGCGTCTGAGTGGCTCAAACGCAGGTGCGCATAAAATAGAGAAGCGCGGTGACGTTGCCCCCTCCTGAGGTGGCCGCAGGAAGAGGTTGAGGCTTGAAAAGAGGCCAAAGGCCAAAAATATTCCGACGCTCACATATCGCGCTCTCGGTGCCTCGAGAGTGCGTCGTTCTCTCTTCTCTCCGGCTTGCTCGCGGCTTTTTGTTTAACTCGGCGCCAGCGCTGCATTACTTCAACCTGTCGGAGCTGGTGGCGGGAGAGAAAAGAGAATGGATCCTTTCCTCGCGCAGCTGGCGTTGGCGGCTGCAGGGGCAACGCAGCGGCAGCAGCTCGAAGATGCATCGGGCGACGTTCGGCTGCGTGGAGGAGCGAGCGGCAACGGCGACGGGACCCGCAGGAGTGGAAACCCGCCGCCCTCTCCCTTTCGGGGCAACGCGGACAACGCAAAGACGCGCATCTGCTTGAGGTAAGGGGGGGCTGGGCCTACGCGAAAGAGGGTCCGAACAAGTTTTCGAAATGCACTGGTACTGCACGAAGAAGGGAAAAAGGGTCGACAGACTAGCAAAGCCCTCGCCAGCACCCAATTTCTCACCTCCCAGAAACGCCCCTGAAAAAAACCATTACGAATCCACAGGTGGAAGTCCGGAGGCTGTAGATTCGGCGAGCGATGCAACTTTGCGCACGGGCAGGACGAGCTGAGGCTCCTCCCGCGGCGCGGCGAAAAAGAGGAAGGAGGAGGACTTCCAATCGCGGCGACGGAACGTTCTCTGGTGCGTTTTTTCGTTTTTTCTTCTCTTCCGCAATGGCTTTTTTTCCCCTCGGCGATTCGAGCCTGGCGCTCCGTTTCGACGCTCGCCGCCTCGCCCCTAGCGCCTGATTCTGATTGTTTGCGTGGATTCCTGGGCGAGAGGCAAGCGGAGGAAAGAGCGAATCGGCGCCCCCAAAGGACCTCGATGCGGGTACTTTTTTGTTTTTTTCGGCTTCACTTGGTCCAGACGCAAGGGAGCTGGGCCATCAAAATTCTACTTTTTGATTGGTTTGCCCTAGCGCCCGCCAGTGACCGAGCTTTGCGTCGCTGCGCGCCCCCTCTCGCGGCGAAGCGTCGAGCAGTTCTGTCCGCATCGTCGCGGAGAGTTTGGGCGGGGCTCGTCGCCGAGGACGACGGCATTTGGGACGCGACTGGAAGCATAGGTCGCCCTTCTTGATTGTTTATTCAAATTTCCCTCCGATCGTTGACGAGCACGAGGCGTAGGAGAATTTCAGGACCCGTTTGCCGAACTATCCGTTTTTTCTCCTTTTATCCTCCAATACCCTCCCCCTCCCCTCCCGCGAGAGCGGCTCTCCACAATTCAAAGAGAGGCATGGGCCCGCGCGAGCTTTTGATAAAAGCACCTCGATCCTCCAAGGGCCGCGGGCGAGGCCTTCTCTGCTCTCTCCCCTACCTCTTTTTTTGGATTCCACTTTTGCTCACCTCGACCTCGAAAAAAAAATCTCTCTCTCTCTCTCTTTCTCTCTCTTTCTCTCTCCTCAGTACTCTGACACCTCCTCCTCGGCACTCAGCATGGCCCTCGCCGGCCGCAGCCACAGCGACGGCTTCTACGGCGCTGACAGCTCGGAGGAGGCGGCCGCCGCGCGGTACCTCGAAAGGCTGTCCGCCCCGTCTCCGGCCGGCGGCGGCAGCGGCGGCGGCGGCGGGAGCGCGGCTCGAGGGCAAGGCGACGTGATCGCGGCACTCCGAGGCGCCGCGGCAGCAGCGGGAGCCGCAGCAGCAGCGGACGCGACAGGCGTGACCTCTTCCTCGCTGCCGTCGACGTCTTCCCATGTCCAGATCTCGAACGCGCTCTACAGGGCAAACTCACTAGTTGAAGGGTGCGTTGTCGGCGAAGCTTTTTCTTTTTTTCGCACCGAGGGGGTCGAGAACTTTCGAAGAAGAAAACAGGCGCTCACTCTCTCTTCCTCTGTCGCGACTTGGCTTTCCCCCCTCCCTCCCCCCCCACCCCCCCGAAAAAATACAACCACGCAACGTAATAAAAAAACAGAAGCAGCATCGACCGGAGCAGCTTCAGGCGCAGCAGGGCCGCGAGCAACTCCGCCGCGGAACGCGAGCGCGCGCTGGTCGCCGCCGCCGCCGCCGCCGCCGCCGCCGCCGCCGCCGCCGCGACGGGCAGCGGCGACGCCGCCGCCTGGGCCGCGCAGGGCTATCCCGTCCCGGGCCCGCTGGGGTGGACCCAGTACCTCTCGAACGAGACGGGCGAGCCCTACTACCACAACTCGGTGACGGACGACACCTCCTGGGACAGGCCGCCGGAGTGGGACGTCGCGGCTGCTGCTGCGGCTGCGGCGACCGCAGGAGGAGGCCGAGGCCAGTCGCCGCCCGGCCGGCGAAGAGAGAGCAGCAGCAACAACAACACCAACAACTACAACTACAACAGCAACGGCGGCCAAAGCCCGAAGTAGCCGTCGCCGAGGGACGTGCGCCCCCTTGCCTGTCGCGGAAGAGGCCGCGCAGGTCGGCAGCTACGGCGGCGCGGCTGCTGCTGGCGGAGACTGCGAACATTTGCACCCTCTTCCCTCGCGCGGCGCGTTTCGAACGAAAAGGGAGGTTTTGGATGATTCAAAGGTAAGGGAAGAGAGAGAAAAAGAGTCGGGAATTTTCATTTTCCCGGTTCACCCTCTTTTTTTCTTTCTTTTTCTCTCTTTTATCATCTCGCCTCTTCCTGTCCTTCCTCGACGCGTTGCTCGCTCCCTCCCTGCGCTTTTCGGTCAATGCGCCTCCCTCTCGCCCGACCCCTTCTCTTCCGCCGTCTCTAGAAGACGACGACGAAGGCCGGCTCTCTTCCCCTGTCTCTGTGTCTCACAGCCGTCCTAGCCCTCTTGCTCTCTTTCTCTTCTGAGGAGGGAGGGAGCGCTTTTTTTAAGAAGGCGCCCCGATTTGAGGCGAAACTGATAAAGAACAAAACGACGAAATCGTGAACAACCAGAAGCCGGGAGGGGGGGATCTCGAAGAAGAAAAAAACACTCAAAGAAATTTCAGGACAAAAAAATGAGAAGCCCCACGCCACCACCACCACCTCTCTCTCTCTACTCTACCACCACCTCCCTTCCGCATCGCCAAATACCATCACCATCGCCCGCTCTACTCAAGCGCGTCACCATCGACTTTACTATACCGCTTTCCCCCCATCCCTCCACGAAAAGCAACACGACACTCCCTTCCCCCACCACCTCCCTCCACTATCATATATCTTCTTTTCTCCTTTTTTCTTTCTTCTTTTACTTTGGTTAGTGGAAACAAGACCCCCCCTATTTGTCCCTTTTCCATATTTTGACCCGCACTTTGTTTTCCCGCATTGCTGCTGCTGCTGCTTCCTTTCATCCCATGTTGCTAGGGGAGGGCGAGGCTCGTGCGCACTCACGGAGGCTGGGAAATCAAGACCACCCCCCCTCACGTATCCCCCCTTGTTTCCGAGGACGATGACCTACCACCACCGTCAAAAATTTTTTTTTCTTGTCAGAATCGTGTTTTTTTGTGGCGCGTTGAAGGCACACGAGCTCGCACCTTTTTCCCCTCGCGAGAGGGACGAGAGAGAACGAGAGCGGGAGAGAGATGCGCCGACAATAACAAAGAAGAAACCCCAGCTGACGATCCCCCAGGCAGTGGAGAGCAACAAACGTATTTTTCCGTTCGTTACCGGCAACGCCATATTCTGTAGAGCAAAATAAATTACTTGGGATGACAAAAAACAGGGGAAGTTGTCGTTTTGTTGTTGGCGCGATGATTGCGCGGTTGCTGGCGTGATGATTGCGCGGCGAGCAAGAGCACGGGGAAGAGAAGAAGGGAAGCGAAAGCAGAGCACGCCTTTGTTTTTTGTTTTGCTCTGCGCTCTCTCTTCTTCTTCTTCTCCTTCTCTCTCTCGATTTAAACTCCATCTCCAAAACCGAACTCATTTACGTTTCAGGATGCGACAAGTGACAATCTACTTTTGTGACAAGGAAACAAAGGGTGCTACGGAAAACGGAAAAGCTGCTTGCTGCTGGTGCTTTATATTTTGGTTCTTTTCTCTTTCTCTCTCTGTTTCTTTCTTCTTCTGTTTCTCGCTTTTTCTCGACCAATAAAAGAAGTCAACTCTCAAGCGAAAGGGTTGCCACTCTTTTTCGCAGCAGCAGGAGTTAAGCTCTGCTGCTGCTGAGGCGAGGTCGAGGGCGACGCCGACTTGAGAGGCGCTGCTGCTGCTGCTGCTGCTGCTGTTGCTGCTGCTGCTGCTGCTGCTGCTCCAAAAGCTGCTACCGGGCCGCTCGCAAACGCCGACGGCGACAGAGACCCTCCCGTTGTCGTCGTCCCGGCAGTCCACCCGGACGACGCCGCTGCCGCAGGCGCGGCAGGGAGGGTGCCACGCATGCCCGGCACGAGCGTCGAGAAGGGGTCGTGAGGAGCGGCGACGACTCCTCCTTCGACGCTCGGCGGCGGCAGCGCTGCTCCGTTGGCCCTCGGAGTGAAAGAAGCTGCTGCGGCGGCGGCGGCGGCGGCGGCAACAGCGTCCAAGGAAGGCTGCGGGATCGGGGGAGCGGGAGCGGGAGTGGCGACGGAGAACAGATCCGACGGGAGCTCGCTGCGCGCCGCTGTCGACGTCGGTGTCGCCGAGGCCGACGCCGGGGCTCCTGGCGTTGTTGCTGCTGCTGCTGCTGCCGGTTCCGCACCGAACGACGCCCAGGCTCCATCTCCTCCTCCTGTCGTTGCTGCTGTTCTTGTTCCAGAGGGAGAGGAATGGCTTTGCTGCTGCTGTTGCTGCTGTGGTGTCTCGTCAAAGGAGGCCCAGGCTGCGGGCTCCGACGCTGGAGGAGGAGCCGCCGCTGCTCCTGCTGCCCCTGCTGCTGCTGCCGTCGCCGTCGTCGTCGCCGTTGCCGCCGCAGTGTCGTCGTCGCCAAAAGCCGCCCAGCCTCCTCCTCCGTTGGCCGCGGGAGCAGCTGGCGCCTCGCTCCCGAACGCAGCCCATCCTGCTGAAGAAGACGGCGACGGCGCCTCTGGCTCTGCTCCTGCGGCGACGGCGGCAGCAGCGGCGTTGGCCGGGCGGATGGAGAGCACGCCCGGGTCGCCGGCGGCAAGGGCGACGCCGCTTCCACCCCCTCCGCCTCCACCCCAGTCGATCAAGCCCGGGTCGCGAGCAGCAGGAGCAGCGGCGGCTGCTGCGGAAGCGATCGGAGGAGGCTGCGCCGCTGCTGCCGCGGTCAGGTGGCCCGTGAAAGAAGAAGGCGCGGCGGGCGCCCCGGCGTTGGAGACTCGGGGCGTGGTCTGTTTCGATGATTTTTTTTCATTTATTGATGCAAAACAAATGAGCAAAGAAGCGCCTTCTGGTCATCGCGACGACTCGAAAGGCCCACACAGTGATAGCTGGCGTTTTTTTTTCTCGGTCTGCGTCCGCGGATAAAAGTCAAGAGCGCGGAAAGGAGATGCACTTCGCTCCAAAACGCCCCCCTTTTTCCCACCCCCCTTTTTCTCTCCAAGTCAAAAAACACCGAGGCACCACTCTCACCCTCCCGCTGCCGATGTCGGGCTCGGCGTAAAACCTCTTTTTCACGAACACGGCCTCGACCCAGTCCGCTATCCTCGCCGGCTCCCGGCCCGTCGGCTTGGGAAGGTCCGAGGGCGACCACCGCGCGAGGTAGGTGCCCAGCACGAGCGCGTTGCCCGTCTCCTCGAGGGCGGCGACCTCTTCGGGCTTGAACGTTGCCAGGGAGACGCCCTTGACGCGGTGGGAGAATTGGCGACTGGTTGTTTTTCGAGCACGGGCGGGGTTTTGTGTTTTAAGAAAGAGGAAGCGGCGAGGCGAGAGGAAGAGAAGGAAGGAAACAAGGAAAGACGAGAAAGACGAGACAAAAAAGACGGAAGACGGAAATCGTAAGACCTCCCGACCTTGCGCCTAAACTTCAAACGCCGCCACCGAAAAAACAAGAAAATACTTACTGGACGCCGCTGCAGACGGTGCAGACGAAGATGTTGAAGTTGGTGACGACGTATTGCGGGCCCTGTTTTTTTTTTTTTTCTTAAGAAGAGGTTGAGCCGATGCAGGAGGTCGCTGAAGGAGGAGCGAGAAAGCGATGGCCCTCTCTTTCTCTTCCTCGACCTCCGCTTCCGACTCTCAGGCTACTCGACGGTCTCGAGCGCGATTCCAACCCCGCCGCGACACCCTCGAGCGATGTCTCAGCTACGCTGTCGCGTCGAAAAAAAAAAAGCCGACGAGGCGAGACGGCCCAAAAGGCAAGGAAAAATGAGCATGATGGACGCCGAGCACGAGACCATCGAAGCGAAAACCCATCTCTCCTTCCCTACCAGCATGTCGCAGTCGGCGCAGCGCCTGTTGTCCGGCAGCTTGAGCAGGGCGCGCAGCATCCGCTCGTGCTTGTCGCTAATCGACATCCTCGCCATTTTGGTGGAAAAAATATGAGAGGGAGCGCAAGGGCGAAGCAAAAAACAGAGAGAGCGAGCTCGGCGCCGACGATGGGCCCGGCGTCAAAGGCGAAGAAGAAAGAGTGAGCACAGGTTTTTGGACGACGACCTCTTTCTGAGGAAGCAGACAAAAATCGATGCGCGAGATTCGACTCCAAATCAGGTCTGGGCGACCCTCAGAGTGTGCTGAGCTCAATGTGCGCTGTGCGAGGTCTTGAGATTGGGTGAAAGAGGCATTTCCGGGGGGACCCGGAGCAGAGGGCAGCGGTCTCGCAAAAAAGGGCCAGGGTAGAGGGCGCGAGAGCCCGCTCCCTTTGCCTCTTGAAAAGTCAGTTTCTGCCGGTCACTTGAGAAAGCTTCTACACCTTCTCGTTGTGCAATTTTGGTATCGATGGACGTGTCTTGCTAAAATGCATCACATGCAAGGGTTGACAATTCGTAACGACAGGGAGCAGGGATCGAATTAGCCGGAAAACCAGTGAAAATGGGCCCAAAAACACCTTTTCTCGCTACTCTATCGGGCTTTTGGGGTAGGGTCCGCTTCTTCTTTTGCTTTTCTGCTCGTGCAATATTGTTCTAGGATTATACAGGCCTATCTTCCAAGTGTAATATTGAACCAAATGGAGACGTTTCACGAAAATTGACGCGAAGAGGCAGTTTTTTTCCTGCTGCGGGTGAGAGAGACCTGTCCGCAGCTGGACGCGGCAAGTTGATTCGCGAGTCCCGAAAATTCGATTCGCCCTCTTGGCTCCAAACCAATCCCGGGCGACTTCTGAAACCGCTCCGAGAGCAATGGAAGCGACAAGAGGGTCTGGAATGGAGCGGAAATGGATGTTCCGAAGGGGGACCGGAGGGAGGAGTGGTCGTGGTCGACGACGGCAAAAGTCGAGAAGCAGAGGGCCGCTCCGTTCGCGTCCGACAAAACAACAGCTCAGGCTATCAAACCATGCTTCAACGGCGCCGATTTATCAGTACAAAGGCATTGCGTCAGTGGAGGAGCGAGGAGGCCGCGAGCTTGCGGACTCTAAAGAGAGTCGGCGTTGATATTTTTCTGTTGAGACCGACGAGTGTCGGAAGAAAACATCTTTTTGAGCGCGTGAGCCCGATTCCGTTTGTTCTTTCTCCGCACATTTTCGCATCTCCACTTGGAAACATCGCATGATGTGTTTCGTCCGGCGCAGGGCGCAACGCTTGCGCCTCACAGCCTCGCGACGAATCGCAAAAATCGTCACGACCATCATCGCGAAGAAGAGAGCGTGTGCTCCTCTATTCCGCACAAACGTAGCGTGCGCCGCACGGAAAGCACACAGGTAAAGGATGCGGCGCATGCGCAGCGCAGAGCGGCCCTCGTCAAGCGAGGATCGTGCCTTGGCCTCCAACTCCGCAAGTAAGCTTCACTGTTTCTCCACTTTGCGCCACGCCGTTCTCTCCGCGCACGCTCTAACGACGCACCGAAACCCACTCAGATCTCGTTGACATGTGACGCTAAGAGAACGGCCTAAATCCTAAGTGAAATTAAAAAACGACTCAAGCAAGTAAAAACGATAGTCAAGTTTTGAGGCCTTTGCGTCGCACCACATTCGACGCGCTTGTGTTTAACAGCACCATCGTCGCACTGCGGAGCTCTAGAGCACCGAGTCGCGGGACAGGAGCACCTGCTTGCCGGCGACCGGCGCGGCGTTTGCCAAGTCCGTGACGTTGTCTCCCCTCTCAAAGACCGCAGCGGCTCCCATCCCGCTTCCAATGCACATGCTCACGACGCCGAAGCGCGCGGACGTGCCCCTCTTCTTCATCTCGCTCAAAAGCGTCGCGGTGCAGCGCGCGCCAGTCGCGCCGAGCGGGTGACCCAGCGCGATCGCGCCTCCGTTCGGGTTGACCTTGTTTTCGTCAAGGTTGAGCTTCGCCGCGCAGTAGGACGCCTGTGCGATTGCGGGGAATTGAAGAAAATGCGAAGAAAGGGGAGTGGTAGGGTGAGTTTTGCGGAGTTGCACACCACGCGTGTTTTCTCCGATATCGCCGCGCGCATCGTAGACGCCTCCGTGCGCTTCTCTCGTTTTAAATACAGAAGGCGTGCGGCTGTGCGCATCTTCGAGCCCGGTAGCGGGGAGAATACAAATGTGCACAAAGGTGTTTTGACTTTTTTTTTTGTCTCTCTCCTTCGCTCTCTTCCCTACATAACACTAAAAAAAATCGTCAACTCACCTGGCTCGCAAACGCCTCGTTCAACTCGAACAAGTCGATGTCGTCCACGCTCAGCCCGGCCAAGCGACAAGCCTCGGGGATCGCCACGGCGGGCCCGATACCCATCACAGCGGGGTCGACGCCCACGGCAGCAAACGAGCGGAAGATGCCAAGCACGGGCAAGCCGCGCTTGAGCGCCTCGGCGCGGGTCATCAGAAGGACAGCAGCAGCGCCGTCAGAGACCTGTGGAATTGGCGTTTTGGAGGTTCCGCATTCGTTCAGTGAGCTTCGGGAGGCCTCCTAGAGTCGCTCTACGGGGAAATGGAGACGAAAGGGCGACTCGAATTTTGGGGGGCGTGGAAGCAACTAGCGTCGTCCTCCCCCACCACGCCGGCGGTGTCTTCATCAGCGTCGACGCCGCGGTCCCGCTCCCTACCTTCGGCCAGCCGCCGCGTCACCGCCCTGTCCCGCTCGCGTCCGGATTGCGGACGCGTAGGAACCACACAC
>Ga0114918_10002610_pt1 | contig 16104 bp, 27 predicted proteins | sample LantaG_FD_87015 | JGI IMG/M metagenome (GOLD analysis project Ga0114918, IMG submission 87015) | Deep subsurface microbial communities from Baltic Sea to uncover new lineages of life (NeLLi) - Landsort_02402 metaG | ecosystem: Environmental > Aquatic > Marine > Oceanic > Sediment | place...
ATAGAGACGGACGTCGTCGCCAATCTTAAAGTCCGCTCGTCTCATTTCCGCCCTTTCGTTTAGCGGGTTGCGTCAAGCGCCGCCTGTGTCCGAGACGGCGGGCTGCCTTCATGGTATCGCTCCCCCGCCCAGGTCCAAATCGTTATGACGACCCCCGGCCGCTTCGGATTCTTCGCGTATCGCTTTTCGGCGTCGACCTTTACGACAGAGGCGTCGTCCGTCCAGGGGCGCGTCGGGTGTTTCTTTTCCTTGTCGACCTGCAAGGCATCGAGAATCGCCTTTATACAGTTGTCGACGTCCCATCGTCCCCGCTTGTCATTGAACGTCGGCGCGTCGTATCGAAGGTTCTTTCCCTTCCCATGCATCGTGTATTGCTCTCGGGGTCTCCGAAACTCGAAGCGCATCGAGACCCGGAAGGGACCCGGAAGAGGACCGACAACGCCGGTCGACTCCCAGGCGTCCGAGACGAGACGCTTCCAGGCGTTCGCCCCCTTCGGAGTATAGACGCCCGCTTTCGCCCCCCGACTATACGCTTTGACTCGGGGTTGTCCGACGGGTCCGACGGGACGTCCTCTCTTGTCGAACGTCGCGACGACGCGAAACGAGACGAGTCGAGTCCAGGCCATCGCCGCTTCCCCCTTCGCTTTCAAGTGACGCCCTTCATGTGTCGGCCGCAACTGTATGGCTTCCCATACTCCGCCCGAATCCCGTGCGGCGTCTCTCGCTTGAAGACCGTTTCTCTTCCCGCCCGGCCTTGTCGGCGTCTCCCATGAAAGACGGACATCAGGGCGACAACGGCCGCCCCGTAATTAAGGAATCGCCGACGCCGCGTCCCGTGTTTCATGTAACGGGGATTCTCCGCTCGTCTATGCGTTTGCCCGCCGCCCAGGTTTTCCGCTCTCTCCCTCTCGACGGCCGCATGCTCGGCCGCGTGTCCGAAGTGCCGCCGTATCGACAACCGTTTACGCCTCTTCATGTGCGCCCCTTTCTCCGCCGCGTCGCTGATTACACCCCGGGCAAGCGACGACAAGGTTCCCCGGGGCGTGTCCCCCCCCGTCCGCCAAGGCGGTAACGTGGTCAAAATGAAACCGCCCGTTCAGTTGTTCCCCGCACCAGTGACACCGCCCGCCCGCCGCTTCGTATATCGCCCGCAATTCGTCGCACGTGACGCGGCCGGGAAGCCCCCGCCTCTTCGCCCGCCGATTTTCGATGTCGGCGATATAGGACAAGCGCCCAGGGAACGTCTGCCGATATGTTTTCATTTGCGCCAGACGCGCGACGCGGGTCCGCTCGTATTTCCCCTTCATGCGGGCAAGGATGCGTTTCTTGTGCCGCTCATAATATCGCTTGTCCGCCGCCGCGCGTCGACGTCGTTTCATTCTATCCCCTTTGTCTTACAGTCTTTCGGCATGCGTCGAAGACGGTCCTCTCCGAGCGCCCCGAAGAGGGCGATAAAGAGCAAGTCCCAGGGGCCGAACGTCTCCCGGGGAAAATTCGTAATGCGGCTTTCCCGCCAGAGGCGGCGCCGTATCCCCCACTTAAACAGGCGACATATGTAATTGCCCCGCCCCTTCGTCCCGCTCTCGTCGTTCGTTATCTCCGCCGTCCCGAGGAGTCGCTTGTTTTGCTCTTTCCCCCCCGGACACAACTCGACAGTCACGCGGATCACGTCGCCCCCCCGCCCGGGACCGTCCCCGTCCCCTCGCATGTCGGACACGTCTCCCCGCCCCCGGCACGTAACTCCTCGAATCCGTGAAATACCTCGGGATAGGGGGTAACGCCGGTCCCCTTACAGTCGGGACACGTCTCGACAAGGTCCCCGGCCGCTTTCTCGTCTGCAAGGTTCCGAATCGGCGCCTGTTTCTTTTTCTCCAGACGCGGAAACGTGAAAGTCACTCCGCCGATCCACTCGTCGACGACGTCCGACAATTTCAGCATGTCGTCGACGTCCAGGTCGTCACAGACGCCTAACAGGTTTTCTCTATGCTCCGGCAAGAGCAACTTCCTCAACACTTCGACGACTGTATATGTCTTCTCTCCCTTCGGCCGCTCCCTCATTAGACGGCGAACGGCATCCCAGGCGTCCCGCGTCCCGAACTTCTCGGACACGCCGTCGACTTCGGTCCACCAAATATGACCGCATCCCCGACAGAAAAACGTCCCCTCTCCGTCGTCCCCCATCTCTCCGCCGCAAGGACAACGCGACTCAGCAATTCTCTCCGTCATCTTCTCTCCCCTCTTTCGCATTTGCGAATCAGGTCCGACAGCCGAAAGCCGTAAGCGTCCGCCAGACGCGCGAACGTCCCGAGCGTCCCTTCCCGGCGTCTCTTTTCTATCGAGCGGATCGTCGTCCTGGCGACGCCCGAACGTCTCGAAGCGGCGGCAATACGAAGACCCCGCCACTCCCGAGCACGTCGGAGAAACGCCGCCAGTTTATCGAAGTCGAGCGCCGTCACGCTTCCCCCTCGGGAATCATTCGGACGTCTTTCTCGTCGACGTCTCCGACCTTCAAGGCGCGTCCCTTACATTTCGAGTCGGGACACCTTCGGACATCGAGGACCCCTTGCCCGACAGACTCCCCGCCGCATGTCTCACAACGATAGAGAGAGAAGACCCGTCGATGTGTCGGGGTCCCTCTCGTCTTCGGTATCTCCCAGGCCCCCCCGGTTTCGATCTGGCGGACGAGGAGTCCGGGGCCGACTTTGCCGTGTCCTTCGAGGACTTTGTCATATTGCCGACAATGCTCTCGAATTCGGTCCAGGGGGAAGTCCGTCGAAAGGTTCTCCGAGGTCCTCTTCATTACTCCCCGCTCCGTCAAGAGCGTTTCGGCCGCTTCCCTCTCGTCTTTTTCCTTCCCGTTTTTCCCCCTCTTATCACCACCACCACCACCACCACCGGACGCCCCCCTGGGGGTCCCCCGAACGCCCGGCTTTTGTGCGGGTGGTGGTGGTTTCTTCTTTCTTCTATTTCTTATGTTGTGTCCTGATTTCGGCGTTTGGGTGTCCTTTGGGTGTCCTCGCATGGACTTCCCTACATTATAATGTTTGGGTGTCCTCTTTTTCGGCTTCGGCGTCGGTTTGGGTGTCCTTTGGGTGTCCTCTAAGGGGGTCTCGGGTCCCGGCTTCAATGACTGATAAGTCTCGTAATGACATATGGTTACGACCGTGTAATGTGCCTTTGTTTGGGTGTCCACGTTCCCCATCGTTTCGAGTCGCGACAGGCAATTCCGCACCGTGGACGGCGTCATGTGAAGGGCCGTCGCCGACGCATACCTGGAGAAAATGAGTTGTCCCCGACTCAGAAAGACGGGCGTCTGTCCTCTTCCCGTCGTGACGGTCGTCCAGTGATCCCGCCATGCCGCCGACAGAAGCGCCCAGGTCCAGACCTTCCAGAGAGAGGGGACCTGAAAGACTTCCGAGTCGAGAGACGATTCCCACAATTTGACGTAACGCTTCGACACGGCGTCCCCCGGCCTTACGTTGTCGGCGTCTCTTCGGGCGCCAGGGCCGACAGGACGTCTTGAAACGCGGCGGGGACATAATACAGCGTTGTCCGCTTCGCGCGTTCTCTCTCGTCCCGTCCCGTCCCCTGGGTGTTTACAATACAGTCCGATGTCCCGACACGTTTACGAATGTCGGATACTCGGGAGCGAAACGACAACGCAAGCCCGGCCCGGTTTATCAGGATTCCCGAGACGGCCCAACAGTGACGCCGAAGAAAATCGACGACCGTCCACGGCCCGGACCCCGGCCGAAACGTGGCCGGGGTCCCCTTGTCGACGTTGAAACAGTCGAAAAGGTCCGAAGTCATTTCGAGACCTTTCCGAAGAGGGTCCGAAGACGTGCGGTGACGGCCGGGTCCTGGGAATAGACTTTCGTCTGTCCCTCTCTCTGAACCTGGACGAGCCCGGCGCCCCTCATTAGCCCCAGGTGGTGACTTGCCAGTGGTTGCGGGATGCCCGCCCCCTTGCAGATGTCGCCGACGGTTGACGGCCCCGCCGACAGATACGTCCACATGGCCATCCGGAAGTCTTGCCCGAGCGCCTTGCAGATTTCGGCGTCTCGACGAATCCTTACGTCCTTACTTGTCGGTTTCTTCGCCATCATTCTCTCCATTGTCTGAGAAAGGTTTCGCGTCCGTAAAGTCCGAGCACATCGGCCGAAGAAACGGCGGACGACTCGGGATCGGCTCGACAAACGACCCCGACCAGGGAAACACAACGGACCCCGGCCAGGGGACCGGCGCCGGGAACATTTGCCCCGACGTCGGACTCTTCTTCCATGCGAAGAGTCCGATTCCCCGCCCCGCCAGACAGGACGCTTTCGCCAGGGGGAGACCCCCTTCGAGAAAGTGAGTCCGCAACGTCTGACAGGCAAGGTCTCGGGTTGCGGGATCGGACTCCGCCAGGCGTCGCGGCCATCCGTCCGACAGAAGACAACGGACACAAATCGAGACGTCACAATCGATGTCCGTGTCCCCCGCTCCGAGGTCATCCCGTGTCGTCGGGTCTTTCATCCGACTCCCCCCTGGCGCCTCTCCATTTGCTCCACGGCCGCAAGGGGAATGAGGACACGACCGGCGCCGGGGGTCTTGAAACTTTTGAGGACCCCGGATCGGCACCATCGACGAACGGTCTCGACATCTTTTACCCAACGCTTCGCAACCTCTTCGGGAGACAGAAACGAAGCGTCGGGATTCTCGAAAGCGACAAGGTCCCCGACGGCGACATACCACGGCCCGACGCCGCCAGGACGAAAGGCGTTTAACTTGCCCTCTCGAATCCACCGGGACACCGTGTCGAGCGTCACGCGATAGCGACGCGCGACGTCGGCCGACTTCATCGGCGCCGGTCCCAGGTTTTTTGTCTCTTCTGTCATCACGTTCTCCCGAGAGTTGAAAGACTCCCAGGGGGACGCGGCGTCCCCCCGGGGACGGCGGCTTACTCGGGCGACGAAGTCTCGTCGTCCGTTACTCCCTCTTCCCCCCTTTCGACGGCGGCTTCCGCCTGTATGAGACTGTCTTCGACCTGGCGGACCCAGAGGGGACAGTCGCACCCTTCCCCGCAAAGGTTATGCCCCTTCTCTTCGTTGAGCGTCCGACGTGCGTCCGCCAGACCCGCCACAATCTTACCCTTGTTCATATGCTCCCCCTTTCCAGTGTCCCCGTCGGGGACGGCTTGTCGGCGGACCCCGTGTCCGCCTGTCTTACTTTTCGGAGTCGGACGGCTTGCCGAAGCGTCCGAGCGTTTCGTCCCGGACTCGTTGGCCGTCGTCGTCTTCGGCGGACTCCCCGTCCGCCTGTTTCTGTTCTTTCTTACTCGGCCGACGATGGCTAACTCTCTCCCGCGACTCCCCGTAAGGGACGCCGTCGCTCGTCCGCTCCGACCATCTCTCGATCACCCATCCCGACTTACTCGGGAGTGTGACGGGGCGTCCCATTAAGAGTTGCGAACATATAAAGTCGGCCATTTCTGCATTGTCCCTTTTCTCGTCGCCGTCCATAGTGAACCCTGGCGGATACCACACGACAACGGCGGGACTTTGTCCGGCGGACTCCCCGTCCGCCTGTTTTGTCTCTCCCGTCTTTTCGGCCGACGAGCGGTCGAGTCCGTCTTGGTCTTCGGCCCGTGTGAGTCCCTCGATGCCGCCGCCCTCGATCCAGGCGGCGACCTTTTTCGGACTTCCCCAGGCCCTTGTCGGGACGACCTGCCAGAGCATCGACGCATACTCGAAGAGCAAGCGTCGATTCGTGTCGTCGGCATACGTCGCCGCTTCGACGAGTTGATTTTTCAGGACGGCCGTCAAGAAATCCCCCGGCCGTCGTCCGCCGAAAATATACGCTTCGACCCCCTCAACCATATAGTTAGGGATGCCGATGCGTTCAAGGTCCTCTCGGACTTTCTCCCGGTCTATCGCGAACATGCGTCCCCCTTTCCTAAACCCGAGTGAAGCGAAACGACGCCGCCGGATACGTTTTCGCAAGGGCCGCTTTCAATTCCCGGCGCGTCCCAAACGAGACGGCGATCTCCTGACCCGACAGCAGAGCGACGTTGACCCGATTAAACACCCGGTTGTCATATGGACGGTTCTCGATGACAATGGTCTGGGGCATCTCTCTCCCCTTCGGTCCTGGCGCTACCCCTGTGAACGCTCGACGTCTCCGATCCGGCGTCCAAGGTCCTGGACATCGTTTCGGATTTCGCGGCGGTTGCCGTCCGCTTCCCCTATGCGAAACGACAGGCGTTCGGCGGCTTGCTCCCCTCTCGACTCGACGACCCCGATCCGCTCCCGGACGTCTTCGAAGATTTCGTCGACGACCTTAAGGGCGGCGTCGACGAGTCCCGCTTTCCTGTCGGCGTCGTCCGACAATGCCGAGAGTCGGGTTTGCAGGCCGTCGACGCGGCCGGTCAATCGCTCTATGGCTTCCCCCGCCTGTTGAATCGTCTTGCCCTGGTCGACCACGATAACGAGCGTAGCCGTCAGATTCGCGGCAAGCGCAGCCACGACATCGCCCAAACTCTGCTTTTCCGACGTCGCCTCATTCCCCTCTCCCATCGTCTCTCTCCCTTCGTGTAAAACGACCGGCGCCCAGGGGGACCACGACGGGGAGACCCGAGAGAGGGCCGCGCAGGGGTCCGTTACGCCCGAGGCGTCGTCCCCTCTTGCGGGGTCTCGTTGGGTCTTCCGTTTCCCTGGACGGCCGGTCTTCTGTGTGGGGTTTCATCGCGTCTCTCCCCGTCTGTGGTCCTGTGTGTATTGTCGACATCCGGGCGTTTCAACTCCACAAAAAAACGGAGTATTTCGGGCGTTTCGCCCAGAACGCCCCGAATCGCCCCAAAACGGCCGTTTTCAGGGGGTCCGCCGAGGGGGTTTTTTGCTTGCGTTCCGTTGGCATGGAGTCTTAAACTTGTGTGGGCGGTCCAGAAGCGAAAAGAGGGTCGAAACGTGGCGGCTTGACGATGGCAAAGCGGAGAATCGAAGCCGAGGTCCCGACCGGGGAGTCGGGACACGTCCAGGCGCTAAAGGTCCTGGACGAACTTCTGGCGCTTCCGAAGAATCTGAGGACGCTTCGCAAGGCGTTGCAAACGAAATTCGACGAGGACGCTTGCTCGTTCTTTGATTTCTACATAATGAAACAGGTGCCGAAACTGAAAACGACCTCAGTCGAGCAACCTTCCCCGGCGCCGATTGAAATCCACTTGACCGGGGACCCGGCGCCCAAGAGGCCCGCCCGGAAAACTCGAAAGGACGGATGATGGGACGAGACACGCTTTCGACGTTGCGTCCAGAAATCGACAAGGTCCTGGCGGACCTGGCGCCCTATCAGGCGACGACAAGGGTCCGAGCGGCGTTTCTGATTCTGTCACGGGTCCGAGGAATCGCGACGGACGCCCCCGCCGACAAGACCCCCGAGAAAAAGTCGACGCCGAAAAAGACGGGGAAGACGTCTCCGAAGGAATGACGATGGCCGATTGGGGACAACTGAACGAACGCGGGGCGAAGGTCTTCCCCTGTCATAAGGGACAGTCGGAAGTCTTACGCTCCGACGCTCGTTTCACGGCGGCGCTTGCCGGGACCGGGGGGGGGAAGACGGTCACGGGTCCCCTATGGATGATTCGACAGATTAAGAAGCATATCGACCGGGGGACGGGCGAAGCGTTTCTCGGAATGATTTGCGCCCCGACGTATCAGATTCTTTCCCGCGCGACGGTCCCCGTCTTTGTCGAGACGCTCAGGGGGACGGCGCTCGAAGGAACATACTCCGAAGCGAAAAAGCGTTATTACCTTCCGAACGGTCTCGGGGTCATATGGACGGTGTCGGCGGATAACCCGAACGGCATGGAAGGGGGACAGTATGACGCCGCCTGGCTCGACGAAGGGGGACAGATGAGTCGCCAGGCCTGGATTGCCATCCAGGGACGGACGGGGATGAAACAGGGACCTATTTTCATAACGACGACCCTCTATCGCCTGAACTGGATCAAGAAGGAAATCATCTCCCGCTTCCGGGCGGGCGACCCCAACTATCTCGTCGTGTCCTGGCGGAGCATCGAGAACCCCCGATACCCGAGGGACGAATACGACCGCGCGAAAGAGAGACTCCCGTCGGCGCTCTTCGGTATGCGTTACGACGGGGTTTACCCGGAAGACGACCAAATCGTCTTTTCGTCTTACGACTTCGACGTCCATGTCCGACCGTGTCAATACGATAATACGCTCCCGATTTTCGTCGGCTGTAACTTCGAGTCGAATCCCATGTCCTTCGTCCTGGCGCATCCCCGGCCGCTCGAAACGCTCGAAGTCTTCGACGAGTTGTCCGTCCGGGACACGACGACGCAAAAGATGCTCGGCATGCTCTGGGAACAATACGGACTTGCGGGAAGACGAGCGGCTCACGTCGGACCCTGGCGCTTTTTCGGGGACGCGACGAGTCGGACGACCTGGCGGACGTCGGCGGCGCTCTCCGACTATCAGACGATCTTAAACGACCGACGATTCGGAGCGGACGTCCAGGACATCGTCGCCCCCGATTCCGCCCCCGCTTTCATCGACAGAGTCGCCGCGACGAACGCGCGATTCGAGGGCGTGACGGGGAAGCGCTGTCTCTTCATCGACCCCCGGTGTCGGGGTCTCATTACCGACCTGGAGTCCAGGTTTTACGAAGAGACGGAGCGGAAAGCGAAGCGACCGGAAGACGTTGAGGACGCCGGTCCCCTCTCCGACGCGCTGTCATTTCTCGTCTTCTGTCTCTTCCCGTTGCTCGACACGCCAGGCGGCGGTCCCGTCCTCTTCGGCCCGTCGAAGCGTAAGGCGCCCGAACGGATCGGAGCGACCCGATGACCGAAACGGTCCGAGACCTGAAAGAGAAGACCGGCCCTCAGTTGACGGCGGCTCCCGTCGGGACCGTCCTCATAGGGACGCCGGGGGGAAACTTCTATCTCCCCCGAACGGCGGGGGCGACCTATTCGACGTATCGGGATATCCGAAAGGACCCGACGACGGCTCTCGTCCGAACGCTTATAACGTCCGGGATCGTGTCGGCGGGATGGTCGACGGAGAAAGACGACGACGCCCCCGACGACTGGCGCGTCTTCATCCAGGGACAGATGAAAGCCGTCCGAGCGGCGCTTGTCGAAGCGGCCGTCCTGGGCGGGGTCGATTTCGGATGGTCCCCCTTCGAGAAATGCTTCCGAGTCGAAGGCGGGCGAATCGTCATCGACAAGGTCAAGCCCTTACTTCAAGACATAACCAACATTTTCGTTGACGCTCGGGGAAACTTTACCGGCTTCGACCAGCCGTGGGGACAGAGCGTCTTTGTCCCCTTCGGCGACGGCCGCTCGGCGGCGTCCCGGGCGTTGCTTTTCCCCTGGCGCGTTGAGGGGACGAACTGGTATGGCTATCCCTTGCTCGAAAACGTCCGGGACGTCTTCGCGAAGTGGACGACGGCCGAAGAGCATGCGGAGACCTTCGACGAGAAAGTCGCCGGAAGCCGTCTCGTTGTCTACTATCCCCCGGGGAAAACGAAAGTCGACGGCGTCGACACGCCGAACGAGACGATAGCCCAGACCATCATCGACACGCTCGACGCTTCCGGGTCCGTTGGCGTCCCGACGACCGTCGCGAATTACGTCGACGCCCTCGACAAGCGCTCGACGGGATGGCGAATCGAGTCTATCCGCGACAAGGGACCGGCGCCCGTCACCTTAGAGCGTCTCGAATATCTGGACGTGTTGAAGGTTCGGGGGATGGGGATGCCCGAGAGGACGATTCTTCACGGCGCCCAGGAAGGGGCGAAGGCGGGGTCCGAGACGGCGCAGACTTTCGCAATCCGCAACCTGGAAGCGATGGCGTCCTATGTCGCGAAAATTGTCAACGCCTTTCTCGTCGATCAACTCTTGACGTTGAATTACGGACCCGACGCCAAAGGCCGGGTCTACGTTGTGGCGTCTCCGATCCAGGACGAGACGCGGGAATTCCTGGCGGATATCGCGGCCGACGTCCTCAAGTCTCAGCCGTCGCTTGCGGACATGGACTCCATTTTCGATTACGTGGGGATTCCTAAGTCGGCAGACACGGTTAAGCCGTCGCCGGGGGAAGGGGAAACAGGATGACCCGATACCGGGAAGACGAAAAGACGACCGTCCTGGCGCTTGCGTTCTCGACGGCGCTCGGCACCTTCGACGAAGTCCCCGGCGTGAAGGGGCGATTCAAAAAGGAACTGATTGGCGTCGGACATTATGTCAAAGACGAGTCCTCGTCTTCGGCTATCGAATTCTCGATAACCCCGGACGTCTTGACACACTGGATGATGACCTTCCGGGCGATGCAAGCGAACGGCGTCAAGGTCCCCGTCCCTTCGAGTCACAAGGCGGCGGGGCAGTCAAAAGAGAACTTCGGATTCGTCTCGTCGATGTTCATCGAGGGGGGGAGTCTCTTCGCGACGCTTGACCTTGTCGGAGAGGACGCGCTTCTGGCGGCGTCCCGTAACGACGTCTCGATTTACAGTCCGCCGAGGTTTACGGACGGAAAGGGAAACGCTTACATTCGTCCGATTCTGCATGTCTGCATGACCCCCGACCCGCTGATCCCGGGCCTGGGACCTTTCGAGCAAATCGCCGCGTCACTTGTCTTGAAGGAGTCGACGATGGATTGGAAACGAATTGCCGAAGCCGTCGGCCTTGACCCCGGAACGCTTACGGACGAAAGCGCCGAAGCCGCTATCCTGGCGGCTCTCGACGGGATTCTCCATCCCATCGTCCCGGAACTTCAGAGTCTCCCCCCCGCCCCTTCGCCCCCGGCACCGTCGGCCGTTGAAGTCGCCGCGTCGTCGAGGACCGATCCACTTCTCATCAATCTCGTCGCCGAGAGACGGGCGGAAAAACTCGACGCCCTTGTCGCGGCGGAGAGGATAACCCCCGCTCGTCGGGACTCCCTCGTCGCGATTTACTGTGACGCGACGAAACTCCCCCTGGCGCTCTCGGGCGGCGGGGACGGCTTCGAGACGCTCGTCGAGATTATCGCGGGGTTTTCGCCGATGTCTCTCGGGGAGAGAACCGGCGCCCAGATGGTAGACGGACGAAAGGACACCCCGAAAGGGAGTCCCGTCGGAGACTACATTAAGAAGCGTTACGCGACGACCGGATAGGCGACGGCGCAGTCGCCTTTGTGGACGCATTGAAACAGGCACATACGAGAAAGGGTTACAACGATGGCAAACGACGCCGAAACTCAGTATGCGGGCGACTGGCTGAAATGGATGGCGGAGAGACGGTATTGTCTCGTCGTCGACACCATTACGGCCGTCGGTGCGGCGGTGGTGGGAATCGACTCCGGCCAGATTATGATGGGAGCGGCCGGGGCGAAGGTCCTCAACTCGGGGGGACCGGCGACAGCCATCCTCGTCGAACCCGTCAGTCTGGCGGAGCATATCGCCGGATGTGACAAACTGATGCTCATTCGTGGACCGGCCGTCTGTGACTCAGACGAGTTGGTTGTCGACGACCCGTCCGACTTGACGGACCTGGCGGCTCTCAGTCCGCCGATCCTGTGCGTCAATTCGGCCCTGACGACCTGGACGACTCAGACGACCTAAGTCGCCGACGCCCAGGGGGACGCGAGAACACGTCCAGACGCAAACGCATGGACAGGCGAACACCCTAAACGGAAAGGAAGACAGAGATGGCGACACTTGCAGACATTTTCGGCGGAGACGGGTTCACGACTTACGAACTCACGTCGGCGATCCAGAAGGTCCCGGCGGCGCCGACGACAATCGAGCGGCTCGGGATTTTCCGGGACGTCCCGATTACGGGGACGCTCGTCGCCGTGGAAGAGTCGGACGGGATGTTGGCGTTGGTTCCGACGACGAAACGCGGCGGACCCGGAATCCCGTCCCAGGACCCCAAGCGGACAGTCCGCTCTTTCGTGGTCCCGCATATTCAACTCGACGACGTTGTCCACGCCGACGATGTCCTGAACGTGCGGACCTTCGGCGGCGGGGGCAACATGGGCGGAGTCGGGGAAGTCGTCGGACGGAAATTCGAGACGATGAAACGCTCCATCGACGTCACAAACGAGTATCTCAGACTCGGCGCCCTCATGGGCATTGTGACGTATCCGACGAATTCCGTCGACGCGGCCCTGAATCTCTTCACGGAATTCGGGACGTCGATCCAGACGATCACCTTCGAGTTGGACGTCGCGACAACTCAGGTCGTCCAGAGCATCATCCCGTCCGTCCAGGATGCAGTCGAGACGGCCCTCGGTGGGACGCCTTACGATTACATTCACGTTCTTTGCGGACGGACGTTTTTCCGCAACCTCATCGGACACGCGATGGTCCGAGAACTCTACACACATCAACAGGCGATGTTTGACCTGGGGAAAGTCGACCGGCCCGACTCCCGACAGGGACGCATTTTCAAAGTCGGCGGGATGGTCTTCGAGGAGTTTTACGGCGTCGTGTCGGGCGTCACAATGATGACGGCGACGGACGGGCGAGCGTTCCCCGTCGGTCCCGACATCTACCATTCGTATCTGGCGCCCGCCGACATTGTCGAAGCGGTGGGGACTCTCGGACAGGCCGTCTATGCCCGGCAGTATCCGGCAAAGGACGGGAAGTCTCAGATTCTCGAGAGTCAAAAGAACGTCCTCAACCTGTGTCTCCGCCCTCGGGCGCTGATTCGTCTGACCAACACCTAATCGCGTCCCGGCCGATAGTGGGATCGGCGTCGACTCTCCCGGCGCCGGTCCCCTGGCGGGGGAAAGGGAGAAAGACACATGTCGATAGAGAGACCCAGAGTCCGAATCCGAACGGCGCTCCCGAACGCGACGGCCAAACTCGTTCACATGACCCCGGACGGGACGGGAAACGAATTCTCTCAGTCGGGAACGACGACCCAGGATTCCGGCGCTTCGACGACCGTTGTCGAGGATTCCGTCGCGACGTTCAACGCGAACATCGTCGGCGCGTATGTCAAGATGACCTCGGGCGTCAACGTCGGTCTCCGCCGTCGGGTCCTCGTCCGAAACACCGCAAACCAAATTACCGTTGTCGCGTTTCCGGCGAACGTCGTCGCTGGCGTTACATGGGAAGCGGAACGCGACATTCAGACGGTCCGAAAGATTCGCGCATATGTCGAGCAAGGCGGACACGCTCACTTGTCGCCGCTCGAACCCGCCCAGGCCGCTTATGACCCCCGGATCGACGACTCGCTCGTCTGGGAGAGAGAGATTCAAGAGGGGACGGAAGTCCTGAACATTCTCACCACGACGGACGTCTCGGCGATCTACCTGAACATCGAAGCGGAATAGGGGGGCGGCATGCTTGGGACGGCGGCGGAGCGATATCGGAAACAGGCGGACGCGATAGCGTCGCGCGTCGAGCAAGTCAAAAAGGACGCCGACGCTTACGCCGAAAAACACTGTAAGCGATTGCGCGACCTGGCGGCAACCTTCGAGGGGCAGGGACGATAAGATGGCAAATCAAGACTGTTACTGGAACGGGTCAACGAGCGCCAACGCCGACGTCGCCGCGAATTGGGAAGACTTCGCGGGGGCGCCCCTCGGGAAAATTCCGACGCAAGTCGACGCCGGGGACTCTGTCTTTTTCCTGGGCGCTCGATGCTCGGGCGCCGACACTTGCGATTCCCGTATTGCCGGTCCCCTCATGGTAGTCGGGACTTATTTCGAGGACGCCGCTTATGCGGCGATGGGTCCTCAGACGCTTGAAGGCGCCCGAGGGCCGATAGGCGTCTCGGGGGTTGTTACGACATATCACGATTACACCATAACCCTGGGGGGCGATTTCAACCCGTCGACATGGTATTGTCACGCAGACACGGCCCTTGACGACTTCGGCGTCATGGGAGACATCTACTTATATGACGACAAGGTGATCACGTACTGTATGGCCCCCATCACGTTTAGCACCGGGTCGTGGGACGACGTTTTTCTTATGAGCGCCGCCGCCCGAATCGTCGCTATCGGGGCGGCGTTTGGCGTAAGCGTCGACGCGGCGCTTGTCGTCGCGGCCGCGTCCGACGTCCGGTCCGACATCCCGAACGGTTTTTCGGACGCCCCGGAAACAGGGACGCTTGTCGTCCCGAGGCGGACCGTCCGCATGTAAGCGACATCGTGGGGGGGGCAAATGCCCGGACACGACTTCTGTGGCGCTCACTCAGGTTTTAAGAAAGTGATCGAGAGAAACACGAAAGACGTCGGAACGATTTTCGAGAAACTCGACGGGATTCTGACCCGACAGAAAGTCGTCCTGGCGATGCTCGTCGTCTCTCTCGTCGGCGTGATCGCGACTTTCGTCGTCGTCGTCATTACGAACGGAAAACCGTAAGGGGGAAAGCCGATGGCGCTTGGCTCAGTCGAAGGGACGATGCGAGTCCAGATAGATATCGCGGCGTCGAAGGCATACGGCGCCCGAGACATCGAGAGCGGTTTTAACTTCAACCTCTCGAAGACCCATCAACTCGTCGCCGCATCCTGCGACGCTCTCTTTCATGTAGACGGCTCCCTGGCGGACGCCGCAAATACGGAAATCGACTTGCAGACAGTCGTCGGCCCGGACGGAGTCGCCATCAACCTGACGAAAATCATGGCGCTGTTTATCGCCAACACGACGGTTGCGGGGGCGACAAAAGGGAAACTCATCGTCGGCGGGGCGGGGGCGAACGCCTGGGAAGGGATTTTCGGGGCGGCGGGGGACAAGCTTCTTGTCCAGCCGAACACGTCGATATGTTTTCCCTTCCCCGAGGGACTCACGGTCGACGGGACGCATAAGATGTTGAAACTTGAGCACGACGGGACCGGCACGGAAGCGCTCACTTACGAAGTCGCCGTCGTCGGAGAGATGACTTGAGCAATCCTTACCGCGAAATGTATACGGCTCTATGGGACGTCCTGGCGAAGAGCGAAGACGTCCGGGCCGTCGCCGACATCGTCTCCCAGGGGGAAGGGGGACAAGGCGTCACTCGTCGGAAACTGGACCCGGAAGAGAACGAAGAGGGGAAGCGGGTCCGGGTCTTTCTCGTCCCGAGACCCGGGGGGGCGGTCAAGAGCATTTCGTCGACACACTCTCGGGTCATCGAGAAATTCACCGTCGCGTCGGCGTCGGGTTTCGTTTCGCATGCCGACATCATGTCTTTGAAGTGGGGAATCGTCAAGGCGCTGTGGGCTAATCGGACCCTGGGCCTTGCCTTTGTCGAGAGGACGGACGTCGACGCCCTCGCCCGGCGCCCGAACGTGGGGACGAACGTCCTCGGGGAGCGGGCGATAACCTGGGACGTCGACCTTGTTATAAGCGTTACGATGTATTTCGACCGAAACGACCTTCCGATGGCGTAAGGAGATAAATCCATGTGTGCATACGCGGCCCCGATCCCCACGACGGCAAAAGACGCCTATCTCTGTGTCGACGTCCCGGCGACCTACCCGGCGACGACGGCCATCCCGGACGCGCAGAATATCGTCTTTCACAAGAAAGCGAGCAACACGCCTTACAAATCTTCGTCGACCGGGGGATTCGTCCGACGGGTCCCCGGCTCGAAAGACTCGACGCTGTCTTTCGATATCGCGGCGCAAGGGGGTGTCGTCGTCTGGGCTCACGACGAGGGGGATGTCATTTCGGCCTGTGGGATGTCCAACGCGACGAAGGGGTTCAAGGGCTATTTCATCATTGACGACATTTCGGCCGAAATCAATCCCTCGACGGATGAACTCATTTCTATCCATGTCGAGTGTAGCGGCGAAGGGACGCCCGGCATCGAAGTGATCCCATAGGAGAGGGGGCAAGCATGGGAAAGACGAGCAAGGGGACGGCGGCTCGGGTCCAGGTCCCGCTAAACGGCAAGACCTGGACCGTTTTCCCGCTCACCTTCGAGGACTTCGGAGAATACGAAGGATGGGCGGAGCGTCAATCTATGCGGGTCATCCTGGCGGCTCTCTCGGACCTCGACGACGAGATGCGTCGGACCGTCGGCACGGACGCGATAGGGGCGGCGGCGAAAGGGCCGGAAGCGTCTCGGGCGATGTTTGCGACCGTCCAGGGACAGGCGTTTCTTTCCTGGCTGAGTCTCCGAAAAGGGATCGACGG
>Ga0114918_10002611_pt1 | contig 16096 bp, 24 predicted proteins | sample LantaG_FD_87015 | JGI IMG/M metagenome (GOLD analysis project Ga0114918, IMG submission 87015) | Deep subsurface microbial communities from Baltic Sea to uncover new lineages of life (NeLLi) - Landsort_02402 metaG | ecosystem: Environmental > Aquatic > Marine > Oceanic > Sediment | place...
GAATTATTATTAGAAATTATCGATTGAAGATCATTAATTTCTTTTACAATTCTATTTTTTATTTTTAAGGCTTTTGATAATGAAGTATTCATGTTAATGTTTTATATTTTTTCTTATATACATTTTAATAATAAAAGTTTAAAAATTTATTTTAAAATTATAATTTACAAATCTTTTATCAGATTTAATTAAATCAGTATAAAAATAAGATATTTCTTTTTGTATGCAATCTAATAAAAATGTAAAATCATCTGAGTTATTTATTTCATTATCTAAATTATCTACAATATTAAAATGTTTACAATCTATAAATGATTTTTTAATAAATGCTGACTGACAAAAAGATGGATATTCGTTATTTGTCGTATTAGAATCTTTAATACACATAAGCTTAAATTCATCTTTATTTAAATTAAAACTATTATAAAATTCTTCCATCATATCTTTATAACTTTTAAACTCATCGTTAGGATAAAAACTTATAATTGATAATTGATCTTTTAATAAAACTCTTTTATATTCTTTTTCGTTTTGTATAAAAATATCATTTGATTTATATTTCAAAGAGTTATAATTAATCTCGTTTAAACCTACTATATTTTCATAATCATTATAAATTTTTTCATAAGCTAATGATCCTTTATTAAGAAGATTATTTGCTAAATTTTTAGTATTAATATCAAAGCAAGAAAGATAATTTAAAATATTATCTTTTTTAGAAGAATCTTCACATACAATAGTAGGATTATTAATCATAGAAGATATTAAAAAAGTCATTTGTTGTATTAAACTAATTTCTTCTTTATCATTATATTTATAAACAGTTTGGTAATTTATATTATTTATATTTGTATTATTATAATAATCTTCTAAAATCTTATTTATTTCTTCACCAGCATCTATTCCATAATTAATATCAACTGAATTAAAATCGTAAAATTTTCCTTTTGATGGTAGATCTTTAACGTTTAATTTCATTGATGTTGGTTTAATATTTCTTGCTTTCGCCGCATAATCTTTATAACCAAATTTGAATAAACTTTCATCTTTTTCATCTTCTAAAAAAGATTTATCTTTCCAATCAATTTGTTCAGTCCAAGTTCTATCTTCATCACCTATAGAATCTTCTAAAACTAAAATTAATTCTGCTATTTTAGATTCATTTAAATGAGAAACTTCGAAATGAATTTCTTCTATATCAATCCATTTTCCATTAGATTTTTCCATCCAAACATTATTAAACTTTTTAGCATCTCCTTTATCTAAATATTTAATACCTTCTTTTAAAACTACTATTAATTTTTCCATATATCTTTATTGTTATTGTTTTTTATGTTTTTTATGAAATCTGTTATCTTTTGATCAGATTCTAAATCTTCTACCATTTTTAAAGCCTCTTCTAATTTCTTTTTGCTTTCAACCATATCAAGCAAAGTTTGATATTCGATAGCAACTGAATATTCTTCGACACTTTTCTTTTTCTTCCATCTTAATAATGATTTAAAAGACGCTTTAACTATTTTAGAAGTCTTATTAACATAAAATACAAAAGAGCCGGTTATTAAAATTAAAGCTAATATAATAGATTTTAATAAATCTGACATATTAGGTATAAAAATACATGTTAAAAATACTATAAAAAAAGCACATACAAATCCAGTCCAAAAATCATGCGGACGTTTAAAAGCTATTCTTTTTTTCTTATGTGTATTAATCTTCTTTTTCATCATTTAATATTGCGTTAAAAATCATTCCAAGGTTAGACCAATCTAGAATATCAGATTTTAAAACAGATCTTAACTTAAATACTCTTACATATGTAAGTTCTGTATCTTCTTCATTTCCAAATGTTTCGTCATATTTCTTAATTATATCTATTAATTCTGATTCTGATATTTCAACTTTATATAGAAAACACTTATGGCTTAAACTTGTTGATTGTAATTGTCTATTTTTAACTTCAATTAATCTATCTCCATTAATAGTTACTCCAGTTTCTTCTTCGATTTCATCTAATATGATTGCTCTTGTATCAGTTTCACCTTTAAAAGAAGATCCTCCAGGAACTTCATAAACGTATCCTTCGTTATTACTTACAGGAGATCTAAATTCTTTAACTAAAACTATATCAGTATCTAAAATATCTTTAGCTGGTTTATAAAGAACACACGACGCTATATTAGTTCTAGTAAAAATATATTCATTTTCTTTATATCTTTGTTCTTCTTCTATCCAAACTTTAGCCCAAAAACAGAAACTAAATAACATATTATTTGCTTGCTTAATTCTCCATTCCCATAATATCTTAACGTCATCTAATCTATTTCCAGCTTCTTGCATATCAGAATACCAACTTTGAAAACCATGGTGTAACCAATATTCAGACGGTACTTTAGTTTCTCCGTCATTTCTTTCTACTCCTTCTCCTAAACGATCAACAACATGTATACAAAGATCTTTTAAATCTACAAATACTGGAATTCCATTCTTTTCAGCGTAATGAATTTGATACCTTACTTTCTCAGCATTTTCAGGAGCTCCAAATAAAGTTTTACCAAAACTTTTCCAATGTCCCCATTCGTCATTAGTTGTAAACCCTGGTAAATGTTCTAAATCTCTTGGAACCCAAAAGATAATTAAATCTGCCATATTTAAAGCTTCTTCTTCCCATTCTACCTGATCAATATAATTGTCTCCATAATTACCATCTTTAGCTTCCGGTATAAATAAATGTCCATCAAATTCAAGTTCTTTAAAGTACTCAACAGCGTCATTTCTCCAACTATGCATATCTTCTGGGTGACCAGATCTTAATGTCGGTCCAGCTAAAAATACAGTTTTTGTTACTTTTTTGGGTAATTCTTCTTGTGCGTATATTATTTCCATATTATATTAAATTCTTTTGTATGTTTTTTAATTATTACATGAAAAATCTTTCGAAGTCCCATGTTTCAACCACGACTTTTTTTGTTTCTTCTAAATATTTTTCTTCTATTCTTCCATCATATGTTTGAAAATAAAAATGCTTCCCATCTGATTTTCTTTTAAATATTTTATGGTTCCAATAACCTGATGCGTCATCACTTTTCTTTTCAATATTATCTACATATTCATATCCAAAATTTTCTGGACATTCACTCGTTAATTCATACATCACATCTCTAACAGTTCTATCGTCATATTGAGGTTCTTCTGTATGTCCTATTTTGCTAATTTCTTTTCCCGAGTCAGGACTAAATTTGGTTCCTTCTGAAAACTTCTTACCGTCAGGGCATTCATATGTAAAATATGTTGTAGATTCAGGAATTTCAATATCCCAATCTCCAGCTTTTATAGCTTCAGTTACGAAGTCAAATAATTTAATAGTTTCTGCTTTTTCCATTATCTTTTCTTTTTATTTGATTTTTTATTTTTGCTTTTAAAAGTAGGTTCTTTTTTACTAACCCATATAATGAATTTCTTCATATCTTCATTTTCTTTTATTCTTTCTGCTGTGTAATAATATTTTTCTAATTCTTTTTCAGTAAATAAAGAATGTATCTTTGAATGACATACTTTATGAACAAATTCTGTTTCTTTTCCTCCTTTACACTTAGGAAAGAAATGATGCTTATCAATAGACGGTCCTTCTATTAAATCTCTATCACATATCGGACACTTTCCTACTACTTTCTGGTTTATCATTTCTTATAAAATCTTCGTAATCTCTTTTACTAATTTCTAAAATATTTGTAATAACTATATTACCATGATCAACATCAAGTTTTTTTAATTTTTTAATAATGTCTTCAGTAAAAATATTTTTATTTATAAAAAGACCTTTAGTAGTCCATACTTCAACAAATCCACTTCCTGTTTTAAAGTTATAACTTACTATAAAGTATCTCTTAATTTTAAATAATTTCTTTAACATAATCAAATATCTTTTTTACACCTGTTGATCCAATTTCTTTAATATGGTGATTAAAAGTTTTTTCAACTTCTCCTCCTATTTCTCCAGGATCTACGATTATAGATGGTGTACTTTTTTGTAAAAATGCTGTAATATTACTAGCTGTACTAACTGCAAAAGAAGTTCCAACTACAACGTATAAATCTGCTGTATACACATGATTATAACTTTCTTGTAATCTGTGCGGTAATTCATGAAACCAAACAATATTAGGTCTCAATTGAGATCCTTTTTCACATTTTGTTCCAACTTTAATATATCCATCTTCTATACCAAGTTCTTCTAAAGTATAAATTAGTTTAGGATCTAATGTGCTTCGAGCTTCATATAAAGAACCGTGTACATGAATTACATTAGTTGATCCTGCTCTCTCATGTAAATCATCTACGTTTTGGGTGATAACAACTACTTCATGATCTTTTTCTAGTTCAGCGATGAATTTATGTGTATCGTTTGGTTCAGCTTTACTACATTCAGCATTACGTATTCCATAAAACTCTATAACTTGTTCACGATCTTGTTTCCATCCATCAATAGAAGCAACGTCTTCAATTTTATATTCATTCCACATACCATCATCACAATCTCTGAATGTTCTAAGACCACTTTCTTTTGAAGCTCCTGCTCCTGTTAAAAATACTATTTTCATTAATAATAAATTTTATAAGTTTTTCCTTTTTCATTATAAAAGAAATATTTTCTTCTAATTTTAAAATCAAGAGGTATAGTAATTTTATACTGGTCTAAGCTATTATAGAACATGCCGTTATTATAATTAACATTATATTTGTTAATCATTATAGGTGATTCATTTTCAACTGGTTGTAATTTTACATTAATAGTATCTTGTGAAAATACATGTAAACTTAGAAAAAGTGTTAATATTAAAATTGCTCTCATAAATGTTATATAAGAGCTTTAAAGAAAAGTTTAATATTTATAAGTTGAATTTATTAAAACCAGATTTAGATCTTCTTATGTTAACATTTTCAGGTCCACTATGTTTCGATAATATTCTATCAATTCTGTTAATGAAAATTTCGAATGAACTAGAAAATACTTCATCGTCAATATATTCCTTTAGAATTCCATCAAAAACATCAAATTTTAACTGTCTAAAATCAGTGGAAAAGTTTAAATGTATAAATATTTCATCTATTTCAAAAGATAGTAAATATGTTTCTAGTTTAGAATTTTTAGCATACGAATCAATGAAAAATCTACTACGATCTGGGACAATTTCTTTAACTCTTTTAATAGTCCATTCTTTTAAATGTTGAATAGTTTCATGTTTTGAGTCACTAAAATAAGATCTAAAGCCTTTATCTCCAGATTCATATTCTTTCATTTTTTCATCTGAAAATTTTTCAAACGTCATTAATATATTCATACGATATATATTAATGCTATAAATTAAATTTAGAGATTTTTTGATGAGATTCTTTCATATTATCATTAAAGAAATTTTCTGGCCAACTTATATTATTTATATAATTTTTATAATGATCATATAATCCATATATTTTTTTATCTTTTAAAATCATATTATAAAGAGCTGAGAAATAATGATTTGGATTAGAAACATGATCTATTTTTAATAAAGTTACATCTTTAATTGTTGTTAAAAAATAATATTCTATAAATATAGAAGTTTTAGGAGATTTTTCTATATACTCTCTCGTTTTTTCTCCTGCATTTATAAAATGATTAAAATTTTCAGCTAAATATGGATATGATAATGTAGGTATATATGCAAAAGTATCTAAATGAGATATGTCTCCAACTGTACTTAATCCATAATAACCGTCTTCATTATATTCTCCGTTAAATTTAACTTTTTTAATTCTAAGTTTTTTTAATTTAGTATCTCTAAAATGAATACTAGTTCCTACATAATCTAAACATACTTCTTCTATTAAAGTGTTTTCGATCATTAAAACTTCTACATCTTCAGGGAAATTTTTACATGTTTTTAAAAGAGTATTATTAGCATAAAATCTTTTAGCACTTCTAAATTTATAAATAAGTTCACCTTTCTCATCTATCATGTTATTATGTATAAATACATGAGAATCTTCTCCTATAAAAGAAAGACTTTTATCTTTATGTATTATTAATTTTCCTGCATACATAAATCTAAAAACTTTTTTAACTTCTTTTTCATAATTCTTTCTCTCTAAAGCTAAAAGTTTTGCATGCTTTTTCCTTGTAATCCTAACGGATATTCCATAAAAATAATTTATTATGTACGTAATAGATCTCATTTTAATTATTTAATAGTACATATAAAATTAGTTTGTGTAAATTTATGTTCTACAACATCTTCATCTTCAGTTTCAAAAACATAAATAAGACCATGTTTCCAATATGTTTTTTTGAATTTAAATTCTGGGTGATCTTCTTCATGATCAAAATATGCGTCAAATAAATCACATTCTAAACAATAATCATCAATAACATATTGAACAACTTCAGGTGATTCTAATTTTTCTTTTAAAGATTTATAAGCATCTTCATAGTTTAAACTCTGATCACATTCTAAACACAGCGCTGATGAAACCCATCCATCTTCTCTATCTATAATACTAAAAAGTATCGAATTTTTACTTACCATAATTTTATAATTTTATTTTTTATTTCAATTGTACCTAATTCCTCATTAAATACTACTTTATCTTGTATTAATCCTGAAAGTTTAGGCATTGGCTCAGTACTAAGCATATTATCAGCTCTAGTAAAAATAGCTACTTTTAAAAAGAATGGTTGATTCATCATTGCCATTCTTTTTGATTTTTTCATAACATTGAAATTTTTAATACGCATATGATGTAAACATATACCTGCAACTATACCAGGATCTGCTCCAAATTTTAAAATAAAATCTGAATTCTCAATTACCATTTTACAAGCTTCTTCCTCGTGGCCTCTTGCTGTAGGTTCTCCTGTTTTTTCGTTAATTTCATTAAGTTTGAATTTGAAAATGTCATGAAATATAGCAGCTAATATAAGTTCAGGATCTCCTGTTTCAATACATCTTTCTGTAACAATTCTTACATGTTCATACGCATTTTCTTCTGGATGAAAATCTTTTCTTTCTCTGATTTCTTTTAAAGTGTTTAACATATCTCTTTGTTTCATAGGAAGCAAAGAAAATAATTGTTCAAAAGATGATATTTTTAATAACTTTTTCATTATAAGTATGTTTATAATGCTAATATAAACAAAATAAATAAAGTATTACACTTTTTTATAAATTATTTAAAAATAAAGCAATTTAAAAATGATAATCTATCTTTTAGTTAATAAGAAATATACTTTGGATCAACATATTCAGTTAAATAAACTCCATTAGCTGAAATCCATATTTTCAATCCATCTCCTCTCATTCTAGCTGAATCTATTTTTAATATTGTAATGTCTTTTTTATCTTTTCTACCTCCAACTGTAATAGCAGTTTCTAAATCTTTTGATAAATGAACATGATGTCTATTTTGAGATTTTAGACCATCTTTCATAATAGAATCTATAAATTTAGTTGCAGTACCATGAAAAAGAACTTCCATTCTTGGTGATTCTTTCATTTCAACTTTAATTTCAAGTTTCTTATTGTGTCCTTGACTTGCTCTAATTTTTGTTTGATCTTCATTATAAGCAAATCTTTTCTTACTATTAGTATCAACTATCCAATCTAATTCTTCTTTAGTGATTCCTTTTTTATTTAAAAGATCATCAACTAAAACATATCCATTTTTGTCTAAAATAAGATCTTCTGGATCATGTCTAAGTAATTTAGACATATGTCTACTTATATTATTTAATTGTTTCATTTGTTTTATTGATTAATAAAATTGTACAAAATATAAAAATTATTATTAAAGTAAGAGGAGCAGCTAATAATCCGCATATTATTGTTATTATAATGTCTACTATTCCATTTGAACCAGGATCTTCCATCATAAACGCCCATAATATAATAACTATTACGCTAAATGGAAACCATAAAGAAAATAACTGGTGAACTTCAATATCAAAATTGAAATAGTTTAAAAACCAATCTAACTTAGTAACACAAAATAATCCAACTAGTATTATAGCGATTATAATTAATAATGGAAATATTTTATTTTTAGTCATTATTTTAAGTCTAAGTCGAATGAATTTTTAATAGATCCTGCTGGAATATGAATTTCATATTCCTCGTGATGTTTAATAGCCCAATTATGTGACCAATGATCGTCAGATATTTTGATTAAATTACATCTTATATAAGCAGTTGAATCTTGATCTTCAAAAATAGTAACTAAATCAGTTTCGAGTCTTTTTTGTTCCCATCCTCCATTTTTAGCTTTAACATAATAGTAGTAATAGTCTCTTTTATCAATAGTTCCACAACCTAAAAAGAAGCTTCCACTAACTGAACTATTATCTCCTAAAGATTTTATATCTTTTTCCCATAATTTAGTTGGTATTGTATGATCAATATTTACCGAATATATAATCAACCCGAACGTTAGTCCAATTAATAATCCAATTAATGATCCAACTGACATTCCTTTAAATATAGACCAGAACGTTTTATCATTTTCCCAGCTTAATTTTTTCCCGATTAAACCTCCAATTATTATTCCAACTATTACTCCGATTATTAATGTATACATTTTTCTCTGTTTTTATTTATTAAATAATGAACAAAATCAAACTGATCTTCTTCTATGTTTTTTATCATGAATCCTTCTGATTCTAAATCTTTTATACTAAACCATTGAAAGGTAAAATTACCTTGTGGTTTAATAGATCCCCAATTCTTTTTAGCTGTAATTAAGAGATTCATAACTCTATGTGTTTTATTTCCAAATTCTATTTTAGATTTAGACATTTCATATTGTGTATCAACTTCCAAATTACCTATTAAATTACCTAAAACTCTTTTAGCTCCAACTTCTATACTTTGATCATTAATACCAGCAAGTCCTTCAAGTAATCTAAATTTAGATTTTTTTACGCCAATTTCATTTATAATACAAAATAAAATTTTATCGTCTTCTTGTACCGCTATTTTATAATTAGTATATAAAACTGGTGTTTGTTGATACGCGTGATAAATCTGTCCACTTCTAAAATCAGAACTTTTAAGAACTTCTTTGCTTACACTATTTCTAACTTCAGTTGCTGATATATAAATCTCAGGGTCTAATGCTTTAGTATCAAATTTTCCATGGTAACACGGTATAAAACTATCTCTTCCTCCATACAAAAGAACTTTTTCGTTTGGAAATACTTCTCTTATTTTTTGATCAACTGCTTCACTCCATATTTCATTTGAGTTTTTATCTTGTATAGGAACAACTATGACATTTGGATAAATTTCTTGTATCATATATTGTCTACTTGTAAAATCAAGAACATTTTCTCTTGATGGAATCCTAACAGGATTTTCAGGAGTTCCTAAAGCTCTAGTTACTCCTAATAGAATAATAACTTTTTTATGATTATTAACTACAGTATCAATTAAAAATCCGTGTCCATCGTGTAAATCTGAAAGCTGAAATCTTCCTACAACTGCGCCAACTTCATAATCTTTTATATTTACATCTTCATTTTTTTCCATTCGTTATGTTGTTTAATTATTTTATCGTAACAAATTTTTTGTTTTACGTTATCGGGTAATAATTTTAATCTTCTTAAGGACTCATCTAAGTAATAAGTATCTTCTCTATAATCATTTCCACAGCATAAATTGAAACAAGAATCTATATCTTCCCATTGAGATAATAATTCTCCATTGTTTTTCAATCTATTAATGTTGTATATAACAGCTTCTCTACAATCAGTATGTCCAATGTATATCCCATAATTAGTATCATATAAATTTTCATTAAAAGCTTGTTGTTTAGGACAACTATAATTTCCAGTTAATTCTTTAACATCAAGTAAATTTTTATTTTTATCATAATGTTTAAGAGTATTTTCTCCTTTGTATTTTAAATATCCACCATTACTTGTATATGAATGATGTTTTAAAGAATAAGGTATAAACCAATTATAATAAAAATCTCCTCCGTTTATAGTATCTCCATAGGTATCAAACTTTAAAAGTATTCCTAATTCATCATGCCATAAAATATAAAGTGTATCTTTATTATAATCTTCAGGTGTATCTTTTCTTATTATATTTTCTTTATAAGCTATTTCAAAACCAAATTTTCCAACTATTTGAAGATATTTAGTAGTTTTACAACTAAAAGGAGTATCTCCTAAATCTTCAAGCATTTTTCTTTTTTTCTTATTATTTTCTAAAAAATTACCTAACCCAAAAGCTTGTGATTCTTTTGTATTTTTACCGAATATTTTTTCTGCTTCATTTACCGAATCGTAATTCAAAGCTTTTTCTAATTGATCATGTATTTTCTTTCCGGTCATATTAATTGATTTAATTGTATTAATATATTAACATCTTCATTTTTATGTTTTATTTTAGACTCTTGTCCTAAAATAAGATTTTCTTTAGAATTAATAAAAGTTCTCATATCTTCTATATCTTCATTAGAAAAAGACATCATATGCTGATTAACAAATTCTAAAGCGCTATCACTTATTTTATTTTTTTGTAAATATGGAACTAAAGACATTCTTTCCGCGATATTTAAATCTTTATTTTCAAAAGCTCCTTGTACAGCAGAAGTTATAATATTTTCATTTGCTTTAGACATATTATATAAACTTGGCAAATAAAATGTTAAATTTTCTTTTTCATAAAAAAGATCTTCTGGTTTAGAAAAGCTTTGGTTAGTATATAAAAAATCTTTTGGATTTAAAGGATATAAAATCTCAGTATTATCATAAATAATATTAATTTCTGGATAGGTTAAAATATACATGATATAAAATAAATAATAAACATCGGTATAACAAAAATCTAATTTGTCCATATTTGTTTTTACACCATATAAAGAATATTCCAATTTCTGTAATTGTTTCATGAAATTATCTTTTGTGTCGAAATTATTCATGTATTCCATTTCGGATCTAGAAAAAGGTCTAACTTTAATATAAACATCTTTATTATAAAAAACACCTTTTGATGGAAGATCTTTTAGATATACTTCAATATAATTATTTTCTTTTTCATCTATCATTATGCTAATATAAACAATTTAAAACATATATTGAACTTTTTTATTTAAAAAATATAAAATTAGCATGGTATTTGAAAAATATGACAATAGAAACGATGAACTTATTTTAGCCATAAGTTTAGGTAGTAAAAGTTCTGCAATGTTAACACGGTCAAATGGTAATATAATAGGAGCTTATAAAGAAGAACATTTCACTGGTATAAAAAATGATTCTTCTTTTCCTGTCAATAGTGTGATTGATTTATTAAATCAGTTACCTGATGATAGTCTTTATCAAATTACTATTGCTATCACGCATTGGTTTAATTCCAAAAATAGTAATAAAACATGGGAAAGATATTATACTGATGTTAAGGATCTTATTAAAACTGTATTCAAAGATAAACTTTTTGTTATCAAAAAAATTATAGAAGCCCATGATTTACATGATTGTTTATCTGAAACTGCTAGATGTAATATATTATCTAATCATCAAGATATAGATGAAGGACCTATAACAGTAATAGTTGCTAATAGATTTGGTAATTTTGAAAATGTTGCTAGTACATATAAATGGAATGATAAAAAATCTTTCATTGAAGGTCAGGAACCTGAAATAAATAAACTTAAAGATTTTAAGTCTTCTATAGGAATGATGCAACAAATTGGATCTAGAATGGCTGGTTATTTAGAGTATGATATTAATAGAAGTCTTTTAAATATTGATAATGATTATCCAATACAAAAAATAACTTCTTCTGGTTTATCTTTATATGGTAATCAAAAAGATTGGATTAAATATGATAGATTCAATGAACAAGTATTATTCGCGTTAACTGAAACATCAAGAGAAGAAAATATTAATAGAGCTATTAGAAAATCTAAAGATATTTATGATTACAGACCTTTAAACGTTAAAAAGCTTGATATGTTAAACGATTATTATATTGATATGTTTAGTGGTATGTCTTCAGTCCAAATAATGACATACATTCAAAATAAATCTTATCAAGCTTTATCAAAACTTATAAAGCCACATATTAAAGGAAACGTTGTTTTAATAGGAGATGTTTTTTCTAGTAAAAAAATAAACAAAGAGCTTCGTAAATTAAGTAAAAAAGAAATGATAATTTCTCCTTTACTTGAAGATAATTCAGCTATATTTGGTGCTACTAATAAAATACTAGAAAAAATTTATTATAATACTTTAAATCTAAAAACTATAAATATCGTAAATAGAAATATAAGAGCTAGTATTAATATTTTAGAAAAAATAGATGATTATAAAACTAATATGAGTCCTGAAGAATTGAAAAAAGAATTTATTTCAAATGTTAAAGTGCTTGATGTTTCTAAAGATAATTCTAAAGACCTTAATAGTATCGTAAGTGGATTACTTAATGGACATATTTATAATTTCATTTTTAATAAAGGATCATTTTCTGAAGCTCCTAACTTTGCATCAGTATCTATTTCTATAGCTGATTATAAAGAATCTTTGATGTCTATTTGTTCAGATAACATCAATAGAGAATCTTATGATTTAGAAGATTCTGAATATGATATTCTAAATTATATAAAAAATGCTTGTTATACTAATCGCTTAATATGTGTACCTTTTGTAAATAATGATAATATAACTCCTTTAAATGAATATTCTTGTTTTAATGCGGTTTTACAACAAATTGAAAAAAGAGAATATAATAATTTATCAAATGACATAAACTTAATAATAATAAAATAATATAAAATAAAAATATACAAATAAAATGAGACCTTTAAACAATAAACATATCTCAGGAAATTCTTTTGCTAATGTATATGGGAATCTACTTGATAACTTAATGCATTTTCCAGAATTTACATCATCACCAAGAGGACAACAAACAAAAGAAATAACTGATATTACTCTTGAAATAACTGACCCGACTAAATGTCTTTATATTAATAAAAGAAGATCATCTCAATTAAAATATATTGCAGCTGAATTAATATGGTATTTTTCCGGTGATAGAAGCGTTGGATATATTGATAGATATTCTAAATTTTGGAAACAAATATCAACAATTAACAAACCTTTCTCAGAAAATGAAATTTCTTTTCTTCCTAACACTAAAGAAGAACGAGAAGATTATTATAATCAACTTGTTATTAAATATGGTGTTGTTAATTCTGCTTATGGTGACTTAATATTTAAAAAGAAAAATCAATTTGACTTTTCTCAATATCATTGGGCTTTTGAATCATTAGCTAATGATAAAGATACAAGACAAGCAATATTACATTTTAATACACCAGAACATCAATATGAAGATAATAGAGATTTTGTGTGTACGTTAACTGGAATGTTTTTAATTAGAGATAATAAATTAAATCTTACAGTAACAATGAGAAGCAATGATGCTATATTAGGAACACCAACTGATATTCCTTTCTTTTGTACATTACAAAGACATATGTTATATCATTTAAAATCTTTATATCCTGAATTAGAACTTGGTGTATATAGACATAAAGTTCATTCTATGCACGTTTATGAAAGACATTTTGATTTAATAAATGATATGTTAACACATCAATTTGAATCTGGTTCTCTTCCTTCAATTGATAAACCATTGATTAATATGGATGGATCACCAACTCAAACAATAAAAAATTTATTTGAATGGGCAAATGACGATGTAAGAGAACCAATTATTGGAATGATGCAAGATGATTTTATAAACTTTTTAACAAATAATTTAATAACAACAGATGAGCAAGAAAATTAAAACTAAGATATTAACTGAAGCTGAAGATATTGTAAATAATAGATCAGAAGAAAAAGAAAGAATGTATGGTCCTTTTAACGAAGGAATGGAAAGAGCTGCTATGATAGCTTCAGGAATGACTGGAAAAGATATTACTCCTACTGACATGTATAAAATGTTAATAGCTCTAAAATTTAGCAGAGAATCATATAATCATAAAGAAGATAATTTATTAGATTCAGTTGCTTATATAGCTGCTTTAGATAATCATATTTTAAATGAAAAATAATATAGCTTTTTTATATAGCAACAATTATTCCCTCTCTTGTTTAATAGCAAGAGAGGTTTCTGATGATCTATCTATAGATTTTTATAACGTTGAAGATAGAGCAGCTGAAATGTTAATGGAAGAAGGACCTTTAAAGAATAAAATAATAGAATTATTCGGAGAAGATTCTTATAAAAACGGTAAATTTAACGTTTCAATAACTGAAGGTTTAAATTTTGCAACTTCTCCTAAATTGACAAAAATGCAAAATTACATGAATGATTTAATTATTACAGAATTAAATCATATTAATCATAACGTATTAGTTGTTTCAAATGAAATAATAGAAACTGGAATTTTACACTTATCTAATAATTTAATAGTAGCAAACTTTAAAGACGGTAAAAACTATGGAGAATATATTAGTATAGAAAGTATTAAAGAAATATCAGCGTACTTCATCGACAGTGACGATATAGATATTATGACATATACATTAAGAGGCTGTCTTATAGATTCCTGGAATCTTAGATGATATTATTTTAATATAGTATAAAAGAATAATGTTGCTAAATAGCTTACTGATATTTCAAAACACATAAAAATTATTATAAATTTCAAATATTTTTTAGTGAATATACCATTTTTAAAATTTATTAATGGTATTCTAGCTATCATAAATAATAATATAGCATTCTTGAAAATGTCAAATGCAATTACTATATTACTAGCTTTGTATTTATCACAATCTATAACATTTAAACATTCTTGATTTATATAATCTTTTGCTTCTATAAATCCAAATAAAGCATAAAGAATTACAGTAATTAAACAAAAATGTAATATAATATTTAAATCTATTTTTATTAGTTTATCTTTTTCTTGTGCCATAATGTAATTTCTGTTGTGTCTATTATATTATTTACAAATGGAAATGTTGATCTAACATATTTTATATCAACGTAATATTTATAAAAATATCTTTTATTATTATCAAAATCTTTAGAATGTTTTTGAGCTTCTTTACGTGATAAATCATCCCCTATTATTTCTACTGATTCTAAAGTTGATCCATTTTCACCGACTTTATACCATTGATAACTTTTAATAATAGTTATAGCTGAAAATAATATAATACAGCTTAATAATCCTCTTAATAATCCTCTTTTCATTTTATTTCTATTTTAATTATATTAACTTTTTCGTTAACTTTTATTGATAAATAACTTGATTTGGTTTCTTTTATAACTAATTGCTGAAGTTTTCCAGGTTTTAAAAATTTAAGTTTCTCAACTTTAATAATTTTTTCATTAGAAGAACTATTACCATTTCTGTTCCTGGTTTTTATCCCTTTAACTGATATATTATATTCTAAATCTTTTGCTTTTTTAAGTTCTTCTTCATTTATAGTATATCCTATTTTTTCTAAATCTTTGATTTTTTTATTAAAAGAAGATTTAGCATAAGACGAATCTTCTGTCATTCTGAATTTTTCTGAATATTCTAATATTTCTTTATTTATTTTTTTATTATGTTTTTCGACGTATCCATAAATAGCATTTAAATTTACTTTGTTATTAGCTATAACATATTTATATCCATAGCCTTTTCCTATTTTAGTATAGAGTAATTCTCCACTATATTTTAATTTATCTTGAATTATAATATTTAAAGTTTCTGATATATTTAAAGTTTCTATGTTTAATGCTTTTTTAATATTATCAACTTTTTTATCATGAAAAACTTTTCGTATTTCTTTTCTTCCTGTAAAAAGTTTAAGTTTTACTTGTGATTCAGATAATCCATATTTAGACATTATAGTTTCAAATGTCATATTATTTAAATATGAATCTATAACAACTTCTTTAACGTCGTTTTTTAAATTACTTATTTCATCTAAAACTAAATCATAAGCTGTAAGCATACGATCATCATCGTCATTATCATTACCAACTCTTATTTTAGAAAGTAAAGGATTATGCTCATCGTCATATACACTATGTTGTTCTAA